>ERZ1643247.109-NODE-109-length-115403-cov-5.744287_pt1 | contig 115403 bp, 115 predicted proteins | sample MGYA00579264_ERZ1643247 | MGnify/ENA primary metagenome ERZ1643247 (study PRJEB29033, sample SAMEA4952262) | chicken gut metagenome | biome: Broiler Chicken; feature: Gastrointestinal Tract; material: Caecum | place: Ireland | collected 2018 | study: Broiler... | reverse complement strand
TATCCTACATAAGAGGGCTTTTTGTCATTGTCCGTTTTTACTGGTTCAGTTCATATTTTTCCTCTTTTTCTTTTGTAGATTTGCCCATGTTTTTTCCGCATATTTCTTCCCAATCCGCCTTTTTTCTGCTAGAATGGTGCGTGGTGGCTTTGCTGTTATTCGCAACGCCTATGTCTTGACCATCAGAAAAAGGAGCATTCCATGAAGATAGAGAACCAAACACCGCAGCATGCAGAACTGCTGCAGTTGTTTACCACCGAATTTGAAAAATATTACCGACATATGGATGCGCAGACCCTTCGCGGTCTGCTGCGTTGTGCGCCAATGGTGTTCGCTAAATGGTATCATACTGCATTGGCGGCAGAAACGATTTTGACTCCCGCCAATATTGTCAGCAGCGATCTTCGCAATACAAAGAATACAGAAACGGCATACGTTTTATCCATTCACAACGATGCCGCAGGCTTGGAAAAATACCACTTCCGACTGCTTACTTACTGTGTAGATAACCATCCTCTGCTGACAGATTTACAAATCCTGGCAGACTTTTTCCTCCCGGATCGCACGGTAGATGAAACCGGTTTTTTGCTTCCAGAAGACGCAGACCATCTGTTACCCCGGCTTTCGTTTCCCGATCCCTTTTATTTGGAATTTCTGACCCGGCTTTGCCATCAAATCGGACTTTTGCGCAAAGCGCCTGCTATCCATATCCATAAGATGACCAAAAGCAGCCAGTGTGACGCTTTTTTTTCACAAGATGCGGCAGTACTGCTGGATACCCTGCTTTGGGAAAGCTGCGCATTGGCAGCGGAACGGATGCAGGCTACCATGGATTTAGAACCAGGACTTGTCAGCAGCAGTTTTTTTCATTCCTATTTGGAAAGCCATCAGGAGGTAGACCGCATATTTGTGGATTTTTATCGGCGCGTCGATGTGGACTTGGAAAAGATTTGGAACATCCCGCCTAGTGACATGACAGAGGAAGAACATGCCATTATCTCCTCTTTCCTGTTTGCTGGCATTATGCTGGACAAATGGTTTTTTACCCCTATGAGTCTTTTTTTTCGTGTCATCCGCCCCATTTCCTTTACGCCGTTTCGGTTTTATCAAACCGTCAATCATCTTTCGGCATTGTTGCTGATGCGGCATAACACCGGCGCGGAATTGTTTACGCCGCCAACCTATTACAGTCTGACGGCACTGGGAAACATATTGACAGCAAAACATCCGCTGCCTGCTGATAAACAAAATATGCCCCAAACGCTTTCCTATCACCAGCTTTTGGACGCAATCATGCCGGAAATGGAGCTTCGGATGTATGAAGAACTGCTTCGTTTGGAATATCATACAGAAGTAACTGCCCTACGGGTTGACTTTCAAAAAAATACACAGCTTTGGAAAGAAATAGAGCTTACGACAGAAAACCAGCTGCATGATTTTTGCTGTGATATTTGTGCCGCCTTTGGCATGGAACAGGTACAGGATTACCTGCTTTCTGTCCCAGATGCCAACGGCTATCCGCTGGACTACTCTCCCATCGGTTCCAAACGTTCGATCAACAAGACTGCCTCTTTGACCGTCGGTGATCTTCCACTGACAGAGGGCTGTCAATGGACGCTGATCCCGCCTGCCGGTAAGCAATCCGCGCTGCTTATCACCGTACTGGAAAAGAAAAACGCTGATCCCTACGTCATCTATCCGCGGGTACGCCGGCAAAGCGAAACCATATCGGAATTGGAACAAATTGACGAGTTTTATTAAACACAAAAGAACGAAAGAAGGAAGCATTCATGCAAAACCAACCATTGATTCATCAACACGGCGGCGATCTGGACGCCATAGAACGAAAATATGGCATTCCCAAAGAAGAAATTCTGGATTTCAGCGGTAACATCAATCCGCTGGGGTTTCCAAAATCCGTTGCAAAGGAGATGGCAAATAACCTACAAATCCTCTCCACTTATCCAGATAAGAACTATACGGCACTGCGGGCTGCCATCAGTGCCTATACCGGCGCAGACCCCGCGCATATTGTGGTCGGAAACGGTTCTACGGAACTGATCGGTACATTTATTCAAACAGTCAGTGCAAAAAAAAGCCTGATACTGGGTCCTGCTTACAGCGAATATGAACGGGAAATCTCTCTAACTGGCGGAACATACGCCTATTTTCCACTGCGTTCAGAGCAAGACTTCGTACTGGACTTGGATCGGTTGCTGCAAACGCTGACACCGGAGATTGGCATGTTTGTTGCCTGCAATCCCAATAACCCTACCGGCTCTGCATTGACGGTAACCCAACTGCGTCAAATTCTCACCCATTGCAAACGCATCGGCGCTTCTGTCATGATTGATGAAACATATATCGAATTTGCCGATAATCTGGATTCTATCTGCGCTATCCCACTCGTTGCAGAATTTGACAATTTGTTTGTCATTCGCGGCACATCCAAATTTTTTGCCGCACCCGGACTGCGCTTAGGTTACGGTATTTCTTCCAATCGTGTATTTTTGGATCAACTGAAAACCCATCAAGACCCTTGGAGCGTCAATAGCCTTGCGGCATTTGCCGGTGAGCGAATGTTCCGTGATACCGCATTTCATGACGCATCCAAACGGTTGATTTCTGCAGAACGTAAAAAAGCATTGGCAGAATTGTCCAGCTGGAAACATTTGAAAGCTTATCCTTCCTCGGCAAATTTTATATTATTGCATCTGCTGACCGACCAGATTACCGCAGAGGAGCTGTTTGAACGCTTGATCGTCAAAAAAATGCTCATTCGCGATGCATCCAGTTTTGCTTTTTTGGATGAAACCTTTCTTCGTTTCTGCATTTTACGTCCCACAGATAATGCGATGCTGCTTGCAGAATTGAAACAATTGGTAGAAACTCCGTAAAAAACTGGAAACGTAAAGTATCAGAAAACGCATATCCTAAAGGCGAACGTTATTTTTTACAATCAACAGAGGTGATATGGAAATGACACAATGCATCAGCCGTAAACAACTGCGCAGCTATTTTACCCTTTTGCGCCAAGCACTGACCCAATGGGAACAACAAGCGTCTCCCAATGTCATCTTTCTAAACAGCTTCGCTTTTTATCATCACCTGGCACCGCTTCCCTGCGGTCAGCAAACCATCGGTGAACTCTTGCAGCAAATGGAAGGCTGTATCCCGCTGTCTCTTACCGAAGATAGCCTGCGGCAGTTTTTTTCTGCTCGCGATGCCGCTCAGGCAGAAGCGTTTCTTACAGGAAGCAAAGCAGATTTCCTGCTCCTTCTGCTGAATGCAAAAGAAGATGAGGAACTCTGGTATTCTCTGCTTGCCCTTTGCGAAGGGCTGCGCAGACAATGCGTCACGTTATGCGAATAGAAAGGCGGTTTTTTCCATGGATCAAAAACCTTATCGCGACCTGAATACCTACTATCGCGCATTATTTGGCGGAAAAACCGCCAAACTTTCCCTGAATGGCGGCTTCACCTGTCCCAACCGGGATGGTACTCTGGGTACCGGCGGCTGCCTATTTTGTTCGGCCGGCGGTTCTGGCGAGTTCGCCCAGGACGCCTCCCTCTCAATTGCAGAACAGATTCGGCAAGGAAAATCCAAATCGTCAACAAAATGGAAAACGCCGCGCTATATTGCATATTTTCAGGCTTTTACCAATACATACGCCCCGGTAGACGTCCTGCGCCGCATTTACACAGAAGCACTCGCGCAGCCGGATATTGTCGGACTGTCCATTGCCACACGCCCAGACTGCTTAGGTGATGACGTCCTGGATTTATTGGAAGAATTACAGGCACGCACCAAGTTATGGGTCGAATTGGGGCTGCAGACAGCAGACGAAACAACCGCCCGATTCATTCGGCGCGGATATGAAAATCAGGTATTTACAGATGCCGTGACCGCGCTCTCCCGCCGAAATATCTCCGTTGTTGCCCATACCATTTTGGGACTGCCCGGTGAGCAGAAAACAACGATCCTGAAAACCATGCAATTTTTGAATGCCTTGCCGATTGAAGGCGTAAAACTACAACTGATGCATGTGTTGGAGCATACAGACTTGGCAAACCTGTACCGCGAAGGCGCCTATACACCATTAACCAAATCCGCATATATAGACTTGGTTTGCGACTGTATTTCCCATCTTCGCCCAGACATTGTCATCCATCGCCTAACTGGAGATGGGGATCCCAAATTGTTACTGGCGCCTCTGTGGAGTCTGCAAAAATGGGATGTGCTCAATTCCATCCATCGAGAACTGCACCTGCGCCATATCCAGCAAGGCGACAAACTCAAATAGTTCGATTTCTGTATTTTTTTTGCATCTTTTTTATTTTTCTTTTTCCCAAAATATGATATGATGAAACACAGCAACTTTGTTCCATGATTTAGAAAGGAGGATTTTTCCATGTCCGATGCAATCCGGCAGCTGGCAGAGCATAAATTGATTATCCTGCACTTACTGCAAAAAATGGGAATTGCACTGTCCAACAGTGAAATCTGTCAGTTTTTATTGGAAAAAAATTATATGGATTATTTTTCCGTACAGCAATATCTGGCGGAACTGGTTGACGCCGGCTGGCTGGAAAAATCACGGGAACAAAATCATACCCGCTATACATTGACAGACGAAGGAGAAGAAACCGTAAATTATTTTTTGAATCACATTTCCGAGCATGCCAAAACGGAAATCAACACCTATGTTCAGGAAAACAGCAAACGGATTCGCGCAGAATATGCTGTCACCGCCAATTATTTTCCAGAAATCAACGACGATTTTCTGGTAAAATGCGGTCTGAACGATGACAATGGCAATGTCCTGATGGAAGTCAGCGTTTCAGTGGTATCCAAACAGCAGGCTCTGGCAATTTGCCGCAACTGGCGTAAAAACGTTAGCCATCTTTACGGATCTATTTTAACCTCCTTAGTCAAAGACACCGAAGCAGAACATGGTGCTTTCAAAGCCAAACAGCAGAATTTTCCACCTCCTGCTGAAGATCCGCCGGAGTCATAAGCCAATCAAAAGGGATGCACCGACATCTGCAGAAAATCAATGATTCCTGTACGGATTCCACAAGAGAACTTCAAATGACAAAGTTCTCTTTTTTGATACCGCTTTTCTAGGTGTCTTTCTGAAAACCATCTGCTACCATTTTCCACAGCACCGACATTTCTATTATTGGGGATCTCTGTTTTTACCACATTGAAATGTCTTTTCTTTGGGCGTCATTCATTGAAAGAAGCGAGCAGCCAGATCGTAAAAATTTTGTAAAACCCATCAGCCCTCACCTTCGCAATACACCAATTCCCTGATTTTTGTTCTTTTCTGACAATAGGAACAAACGAACTTACGGATAGAATATAAGAATCTCTCCCTATTGCCTGCCTCATTTTCTTACTTCGGATAACAATTTGCCAAATTCTCACTGTCCGTTTCTCACCGTTCTTGCACGCCATCTGGAAAAGCTGTTCCCTTCCTCCTTCTCACACAGCTCTATAGAAATAAATATTCTCTTTTTCCCATTGTACCCATACATTTTTTATCATTGTATCCATTCAATTTTTAATCTTTGCTCCCTCTCTCTATCCTTTTGCAATCAACTTTGGTATCATTCTGCACAGAAATTCATACAGGAGGGATGTTTTTGCAAACACGTACCATTACACTCACCAAAACCGCCATGATGGCAGCGTTGGTATTTCTTGCCACCTATGTACTGAAAGTTCCGGCGCCCAACGGCTATTCCCATTTGGGTGACTGTATGATCCTAATCAGCGTTTTGCTGTTGGGCGGCAGAAACGGCGCATTGGCAGGCGGTGTCGGCGCCGCGCTGGCAGATCTGTTGGGCGGATATATGCAGTGGATCCTGCCCACCTTTTGCATTAAAGTTGTCATGGCGTTGATCATGGGCGTCTGTATCAGCAAATGTTCGCATCGCTGTCATTGGCTGCTGGGTGCTGTTTTCGGTGGATTATTCCAGATTTTTGCTTATACCGCAGTCAAAATAGTCTATTATGGCTTTGCCACTGCAATGGTTATGACCCCTGGGCTATTGGTGCAGACTGCGGTCAGCTGGATCTGTACCGCTTTGTTCTTAGGTATATTACAAACTTCTGGCATTTGGAAAAATAGAAAGGAGATATAAAAGATGAAAAAATTCGATGCGCATGCGCATGTTGGTACATTTGGCGGCTGGGCAAACGTTTCCATTACCGCCGAGGAATTGGTGCGCCAAATGGATGCCCATGAAATCACGCAGGCTGTCCTATGCAGCACCGACGCCACAGACAATCATTTGACGGCGGATGCACTAAAAACGTATCCGGATCGATTTTATGGTCTCGTTTATACCAATCCCACAGAGGGTCACTCTGCAGTGGAACAAATAGAAGAACTCGTAAACCATCAAGGCTTCTGTGGCATCAAACTGCATCCGCTCCAGCACGCCTATGTTGCGGACGCGGAATGTCTGGATCCCATTATGCAGACTGCACGTAAGCTGCATATCCCCGTCTTTATGCACAGCGGTCATGCTCCTTATGCACTGCCTTGGAGTATTGGCTTGTTGGCAGAACGGTTTCCTGACGTCCCTTTGGTTATGATCCATATGGGACATGGTCACGGCGTTTATATCGACGCAGCACTGAAAATGGGCAGAAAGTATCCCAACTTATATCTGGAAATGTCTGGTATGCCCATGGGCTGCAAAATCAAAGAAGCCTATGAAACCGTTGGCAGCCATCGCATTTTCTTTGGTACGGATGCACCGTTCCACGACCCTTCTGTAGAAATCCAAAAAGTTTTGACCAGCGGATTAACGCCTGCGCAGCAGCAAGATGTTTTCTTTCAGAATATCACTGCATTTTGGAAACAGTTCCGTTGAATCCACTTCCACCGCAAAAAGACAGCAGAATTTTTTGCGGTGGTTTTACACTTTTGAAACAACCGATCTCTTCTGGCGCATAAAAAAGAACCTCTTTGTCCACACGGCTTCCAGAGGTTCCTATTTTTTCTGTTCACTGTTCCATTTGTTTGCCTAAAAATCCTGCTGCTGTTTGCGCCAATTTGCCTTCAATCTCACCCATTTTCTTTTCCTTTGACAAAAACAAAATCGCGCCCATGGCATCCCCTTCTGTAATGATCGGCGCTACCAGTTGATAAATATATCCTTCGTCATCATGGTCATATAATACAGGCACAAACTGTCCGTCTCCCGCTTCTGCCGTAAATGCTGCCCGCTTATGAATACATTCTTCCATCTCCGGGCTAATGCGTTTTTCCAAAAATTCTTTTTTGGATCCACCAGATACCGCAATAATACGGTCCTTATCTACAATACAAGTCACATGTCCCGCTGTCTGTGCCAGACTTTCTGCATATTCCTTTGCGAATGTGCCCAGTTCTCCAATGGGAGAATACTTCTTCAGTATAATTTCCCCTTCTCTATCTGTGAAAATTTCCAAAGGGTCGCCTTCTCGGATACGCAGAGTCCGGCGGATCTCCTTCGGAATGACTACTCTTCCCAAATCGTCAATTCTTCTGACTATTCCAGTTGCTTTCATGTTGTTGTCCTCCTCTGTTTCAACCGCTTTCGATCGGTTGTTCGAGGTTATTATGAACAAAAACCAAAACATTTATGTAAAAATACGTTTTCTTTCCGAAAAAACCAAAATTTCACAAACGCTTGCTTGCAATCGTAGCGTTTATCCTACTATCTCGAAAGGAATTTTTTCCTCCCGTTTCCGACAAAAGAAAGTAAAGAAATAGAATCCGCACACAATCCAAGCCCAGATTTTGTTATTTCATCCTTTTCCCTGTATTCTATCAAACTTCTTTGTGGTATACCAAAAAACACAGACCGAATTATCCTTCTGTTCCCATCCTCCATTCGGATTTTCCATGATTTTCCTGCCAATCCTATGATCTCTGCTCTTTCTATCTCCGTTATCACCAGCGCCGTTTCCAGACAAGTCCATATATTTCTTCTCTTCCTCTTTGTCTGTTTGGATTCCATAAAAACTGCCGCCAATCATCTATCATGGCGCTCTTCTTTACCGGCATCCCGATTCTTTTGCCTTAAATACGTCCCTTGCGATACGCACTAGGCGTAATGGAAAAATATTTCCGAAACGTCTGTGCGAAATGACTGGGACTATCAAAACCACAGCGCATTCCAATCTCTGCCACCGGCAGCGTCGTTTCCCGCAGCAATAGCGCCGCCTGTGACACGCGATACCGCAGCAAATACTGTAACGGTGAAATTCCGATGGTGCGTTGAAAGCAGCGCAGGCATTCCCGCTCTCCAATATTTGCCGCTCGGGCAATCTGCGACAAATGCAACGGCTCTGCAAATTCTTTTTGTATCAGCTCCAGCATATGCCGCAATCGTTCTGCATCCATAGTTTTTCGACTGCTTTCTTCGTCTTTGGGTCTGGTATTTTGATACAACCGAAACCATAGCCTGGACAATCGCTCTCTCACTTCCCATTCATATCCTTCCTGTTTCCCTTCCAGCGCCACAATCGTACCAACCAGCTCTTTCAATGCCTCTGCTTGCCATGGAATTTCCAAAGTAAGCTTCACTCCCTTGATGCCATCATATGCCAACAATGGATCAATATATTTTTTTTGAAATACGGTATCCGCCCCTCCACTGACCAGTTTGGTATGGAACACCGCAGAGCGAATCTTTCCCTCTTCTTCTGTCGCCAAAATACTATGCAGCACATTGGCATGGATAAATACACCTTCTCCCTGTTCCAGACGCCAACGCACATCCGGCAACACTACCTCTACACTGCCTTTTGCCACATAGATCATTTCCGCCTCTTCATGCCAATGCCAGGATACACCCTCATCTTTCCCTTGGCGAATATCCGTATCATATCCACCACAAGGGAAATCTACCGTCCCGTGCGGGCGCAGTTCCATTTGTTTGGGATTGACATGTACATCACACGCATCCAATGACATGATACCCCTCCTGTCCGTTTTTTTATAGTATACGTCCATTTTATGATTGCTTCAAGTACACATTGACGGTATTTTAATATCAGGCTGAAATAAGAAGGAGGCTTATGGTATGTATTCTCTTTTATTGGCACTGATTTATCTGGCGTTTATTTCTTTGGGATTACCCGACTCACTGCTTGGCTCTGCCTGGCCAAATATCCAGTCGACCGTGCAGGTTCCCACATCTTATGGCGGCATTCTCTCTTTTCTCATTACCGCAAGCACCATCCTATCCAGCTTGGGCAGTGGTCGCATGATGCGACGCTTTGGTACCGGAGGGACTGCCTGCCTGAGCGTTGCACTGACTGCTGCCGCCCTATTGGGATTTTCTGTCTCAAATCATTTTTTTGCCCTTTGTCTATGGGCAGTTCCTTACGGACTTGGAGCAGGTTCCGTAGACGCCGTACTCAATCATTATGTGGCACTGCATTACAAAGCCAAACATATGAGTTGGCTGCATTGCTTTTGGGGCATCGGCGCTACCGGTGGTCCATACATCATGGGACTTTGTCTGAGCAGCGGCATAGGTTGGCAAAGTGGTTATCGCGTCATCTTTGGGATACAATTTGTTTTCACGCTGATTCTATTGCTTTCTCTGCCACTCTGGAAACAACGATCTGCCGATGCTGCTGTACATACCAATCTGCCCTACTTACCACTGAAACAGCTCCTTGGTCTACCAGCCGCAAAAACGGTATTGCCGGCGTTTTTCCTCTATTCCGCTTTGGAAATGACTACAGGGCTTTGGGGCAGCAGTTATATGGTCACAGTACGGGGAATTTCCACACAAACGGCTGCCAGTTGGATTGCATTATTTTATCTCGGCATAACACTCGGTCGTTTCTTCAGCGGATTTTTGACTACACACTTTTCGGACCGACAGCTGATCCGATTCGGTGGATGTATGGCAATACTCGGTATTTTCCTGCTGATACTGCCTCTGCCTCCGATTGCACTTTGTCTCGGATTTTTTCTAACCGGGTTAGGCTGTGCGCCCATTTATCCCAGTATGCTGCATGCGACACCGGCTATCTTTGGCACAGAGGCAGCTTCTTCCATGATGGGCACACAGATGGCGTTTTCCTTCCTTGGCAGTACCTGCATGCCGCCCCTATGCGGCTTGCTGACTGCGCACATCTCCATGGTGCTTTATCCGTTTGTTCTGTTTTTCTTTGCTGTCCTGCTGCTGGTTCTCTCGCAAATCCAGTATCCGCCCATCCAAAACGGACATCAAAGCTGACTTCCTTTTTTGGGAGTTTCCCTTCTCCGGCAAGGTCTGCCCAGTGGTTCTATCCCAAAACGGAAGCAACGGCTTCGGCATAGAACAGAGATTCTATTCCTACCGGACAACGCAATGCTCCCAGCAATGACTTCTGTTGGTTTCCTCTTCCCTGCGACAGCAGTCTTTTTTGCACATCGCAGCGGTATTTGGATTGACATCCTTACCCACACGATCCACGCGCATTCTCCGATAAATCTTATTTTTTGTCATCATAACACAACGGCAGGACGGTTCCTTTGCAACCTGCAAAGTTCTGTCCTGCCGAAGGCTTGCGGAAAACCAACAATTCCTTTCCGCCCTTGTTCTTTTTATTCTGATTCCATTACTCCGACTTTCCTTCTCTGGTCATCAATTCCAAAACAGCGGCTTCTGTATTCTTTCCCTGAAACAGAACGTCATGGATTGCCTGTGTAATCGGCATATCCACCTGATACTTTTCTGCCAAATGGCACGCTGCCTGCACCGTGTTGACGCCTTCCACCACCATTTTCACTTCCGCCAATGTTTCTTCCAGGCTCTTGCCCTGTCCCAGCAAAATACCTGCACGGCGGTTTCTGGAATGCATACTGGTGCAGGTCACAATCAAATCCCCAATTCCGGATAAACCAGCAAAGGTTTCTGCTTTTCCACCCATCGCAACCCCCAGACGCATCATCTCTGCAATCCCTCTGGTCATTAGTGCCGCCTTGCTATTATCTCCAAAACCCAAACCGTCGTTTATCCCGGCTGCAAGCGCAATGATATTCTTCAATGCCGCACCCATTTCTACGCCGATGACATCCGTATTGGTATACAATCGAAATCTGGGATTCATAAATTCCTGCTGCACCATTTTTGCGATCTCTTCCTTCTGGGAAGCAATCAAACAAATCGTCGGAATTTCCCTAGCTACTTCCTCCGCATGACTGGGACCAGACAGGGTGCAAACTTCGCATTGAGGCACACACTGCTGTATCACTTCAGATAAACGCAGCAAACTGCCATCTTCCAACCCTTTTGCAACATTGATTACCACTGTTTTTGCCGGCACATACGATGCAAAATCCATCATCGTCTGCCTTACCGCACGAGAAGGTACTGCGGAAAGGATCATATCTGCTCCTTCCAGCGCTTCTGCTCGATCCGTTGTCGCTGTCAATGCCTGCGGAAGCAAAATCCCCGGCAGATATTTCTCATTGGTATGTCTTTCATTGATTTCCGCCACGGTGGATGCATTTCTTGCCCACATTCGAACCGTATGTCCGTGTACCGTCAGCATTTGTGCCAATGCTGTCCCCCAACTGCCAGAACCAATGACTGCTACCTTCTTCATGAAATCCCCACCTTTCTCAGACATTTTTCCGCAATGTAAATTTATTCTCATTCCCTGTACGCAACCGTCCAATATTGGCACGATGTTGCCACAGCGCCAGTGCCGCCATCACCGCAGTCAAGATAGATGCCTCCAACGGCAATTTCCAAAGAAACGCACAAATGGGAATCGCCACCGAAAACAGCATAGACCCTAGAGAAATATATCCTGACATCGCAACCGCCACAATGCCAATCGCAAAGGAAATCAACATTAGCGGCATGGATGCCGTAAATCCGACACACAATACCATGCCAATGGTCGCAGCAATGCCCTTGCCGCCTTTGAAGCGCAGATAGAAGGGTAAATCATGCCCTAAAATCGTACCGGCAGAACTGTACAATCCTGCCAGAAGCGCTTCATCCGGGAACAACCAGCGCGCCAGCAAAAAACTGACTACCCCTTTGAGGATATCACAAATAAATGTCGCCAGCCCTGCCTTGAATCCCAACACGCGCAGCGCATTGGTCGTGCCCAGATTCCCGCTGCCTTTTTTACTCAGATCCGTTTTACATAGCTTGCCAATGATAAACGCCGTCTGGATACAGCCAATGGCATATCCAATGGCAATACAAATCAGTCGAAACATATCAATCCTTATCCCCTTTTTCTCTCACAATAAAATGGATGGGCGTGCCCATAAACCCAAACGCCTCCCGCAGCTGATTTTCAATATATCTACGGTAAGAGAAATGGAACAGCTCCTTTTCATTGACAAAAATCACAAATGTCGGCGGTTTGACAGAAACCTGCGTCATATAATACAGCCGCAGCTGCCGTCCTTTGTCCGCGGGTGGCTGCTGCATTGCCGTTGCTTCAATCAATACTTCATTTAACACACCGGTACTAATCCGCAGCGCATGGTTTTCATTCACCGTACGAATCAATTCCAGCAAGCGTGTCACCCGCTGACCCGTATGTGCAGAAATGAATACTTTGGGCGCATACGGCATATACGCCAATTCATTGCCAATGTCCTTCAGGTATTGATTCATGGTTTTGTCATTTTTTTCAATGGCATCCCATTTATTGACCGCAACCACTGCCGCTTTGCCTCTTTCATGGGCAATTCCCGCAATTTTCGTATCCTGATCCGTAATCCCTTCCTGCGCATCAATCACCAGCACCGCAACATCACAGCGCTCCACCGCTGCCACTGCACGGATGATACTGAATCGCTCGATCTCTTCTTTGATTTTGCTCTTGCGGCGCATACCCGCCGTATCGATGAAAATATATTTCTGTCCGTCTATTTCGATCGGGGAATCGATGGCGTCTCGGGTTGTGCCGGGAATATTGCTGACAATGAGTCTGTCCTCACCAAGAATTTTATTGATCAGAGAAGATTTCCCCACATTCGGCTTGCCGATAATGGCAACCTTGATGGCGTCCTCCTCTTCCTCCGCATCATCCTTTTCTGGAAAATGGGCAATTACCGCATCCAACATATCCCCCAGCCCCAATGCCTGACCTGCGGAAATCGGCATGGGATCCCCAATGGCAAGTTCATAAAATTCATAAACATCCATCGTGTCCCGTTTGACGCTGTCCACCTTGTTTACCGCCAGAACCACCGGTTTTTTGGTTCTGCGCAGCTTATTTGCCACCTGCCTGTCATCATCGGTCACCCCTGCTTTCACATCCGTGAGAAACAGGATCACATCTGCCGTTTCAATGGCGATTTCTGCCTGCTGTAAAATCTGTTTCTGAATAATTTCCTCCGAACCAATCTCCATTCCACCGGTATCAATTAATGTGAATTTATGGTTCAGCCATTCCACATCCGCATAAATGCGGTCGCGGGTAACACCTGGCGTATCCTGCACAATGGAAATGCGCTCGCCTGCCAGCCGGTTAAAGAGTGTGGATTTCCCCACGTTTGGGCGTCCTACCACTGCTACAATAGGTTTGCTCATGTATGCTCCTCCCAACAAATGATTTCTTTCCTTCTCCATTCGCTGCATGGAAAAGGGGCATTGCAGCCCCATCTACGTCTGATTTATTATAGCATACAAAAGGCTGGAAATTCAAGCCTTTCCGGCAGAGAAGCACTGCAAATACCTCTTTTCCAGAAACAGCCCTTCCCTCCTTTCTGCCGGTGGTCACACTGCTCCTCTCCCTTTTTGCCCGTCAAAAAAGGCAGGCTTTCCACATTCCTGCCGCGAAAACCTGCTTTTTCTGTTTACCTCTCTGCCTTATATCAGTGTCATCACGCCCGCCATGACTCCTCGCTTTTCCCCCATTTTCCGATGAGAATAAAACCGTTGGGTGTCGCACATCGTACAAAGCCCGGCAATTTCAATATTCTTCACGCCACAATCTGCCATAAGCCGACGGTTTGTTTCCCATAAATCAATCTTGTACTTTCCTTCTTCCGTCGGATCCTCAAAAATAATGTCATCTGCAAACGCGATCTGCTTGCGGAATAAGTTCACCACCGGGTCGTCCACTTGAAAACAACATTTTCCAATCGACGGACCAATGGCAGCAATCAAGTCTTCCGGATTCGAACCATACGCACGCTCCATCTGCCGCACAATATGCTCTGCCATACGGTCTGCCGTCCCTTTCCAGCCACAGTGTGCAAGTCCAATGGCACGATTCTTGGGATCCAACAGAAACACCGGTACACAGTCTGCACCAAAAATCACCAGATTGATTCCCTTTTCATTGGTCATCAATCCATCCACATCCTGATATGTCCGCGCCCGGGTAACACCGCAGCCTTTGTCCGCTGCCGTCACTTGCAGTATATTTGTGGTATGCGTCTGCTGCGTCGCCACAAAGGCAGTTTCATCCAATTCCAGCGCCTTTGCTAAAATTCGATAATTTTCCGCTACCGCTTCTCTGTTTTCTCCTCTGGAAAATCCCATGTTCATACTGCTGTAATATCCCGTGCTGACGCCGCCGCGGCGTGTGGTAAAACCATGGCGCACCATCCCGCTCTGCGTCAAGTTCTCAAATGCAATCCATTCCAAATCGCCTTTTTGTATCAAGTTCACATGGATTCCTCCTATTCTATCCAAAATGCGTTTTTTGTATATCGAAAATATGTTTTCCCCTTTTCTTCCAATACTTCGGCAACGTCAAAACGACAATCCTGATCTGTCAGCGCGTGCGCCGCCAAATATTCCTTCGCTGCCGCGATGATATGTCTCTGCTTGGTACGAGTAACCGCTTCTGCCGGCGTACCGTATGCCGTTCCTCTTCTTGTCTTTACTTCTGTAAAGACCAATATCCCATCTTTTTGGGCAATGATATCAATTTCTCCCCCCCGCGTCCGATAGTTTTGTTCCAATATCGTATATCCCTGTTTCCGCATCTCTCTGACCGCCAAGGTTTCTCCCGCCATCCCGATTTCCTGACTGTCTGCATCCGCTCCTTGGAGAAACCGCTGGACAAACGTCCGTCGGTGAATGGGACAGACTCCATATTGCGCAATGCCTGCCAGGTGCTTTTGTGAGCCATATCCCTTATTCGACGCAAAGTCATATCCGGGATATAATTCTGCCATCGCTTCCATCATATGGTCCCGTGTCACCTTTGCCACAATACTGGCGGCGCCAATGGAAATGCTTTTTGCATCGCCTTTGACAATGGCTTTTTGCGGTATGGTGATTTGCGGTATCGTCACCGCATCCGCCAAAATCACATCCGGCTGTATCTGCAATCCGGCAATTGCCTGTCGCATAGCTTCATAGGTTGCCTGTAAAATATTGATTTCGTCGATCCGTTCATGAGACACCACACCAACTGCCCAAGCTACTGCTTCCTTCTGAATGGTTGCACACAATGCTTCTCGTTTTTTTGCAGAGAGTTTTTTGGAATCGTCAATTCCGATAATCTTATGATTTTCCGGCAGAATCACCACCGCAGCCACCACCGGTCCTGCCAATGGTCCGCGTCCCACTTCGTCGATGCCTGCCACCCATTTCCATCCTTGCGCATAACATTCCCGCTCGTAGACGAGCAATGTTTCCAGCCGCTCCAGCTCTGCCAGATAGGCGTCATATTTTTTCTGAAAACGGGCAGCAAGCGCCTGAACGCCTTTTCGGCTGTCCTTAGAAATTCCCAGTAATCGTTCCGGCAGGTTCTCCACCGGACAACTTTCCAGCATGTTTTTGATTTCTCCAACAGACCGCATGTCTTTCTCTCCTTTTGCGAGCACACAGGCGCACAGCCAGTGTGCTTTGATACTGTTGCTATCTTACAATATTTTAGGGTTCTGCGCAATCATCTTCTGACAGAAACAATGTAGCGACAGGCACTTCCAGCACCGCAGCAATTTTTATCAGTTCATAATCCGCAATAAACCGTTCTCCCTTTTCCATGCGGCAAATCGAATAGCGGTCAATGGTAATGCCTTCCAACTGCAAACGCCGGGACAATGCCGCCTGTGAAAGTTTCTTTTTTGTACGAATCCTGCGGATTTGTTCTCCACAAATATTTTTCTTCCCTTCATATTCGTATATTTTCATGGCGAAAGACCCCCTCATTTTTTCCCTTGACATTACCATGGGTTTTGCAGCATTATGTTGCTAAAAACGCAACATTATATAAGAATCAGAAAGAAAAAGGAGAGAAAAATATGAAAACACAAAAAACAGAAACCAAAACCTGTAAATTTTGTCAGACTGCCATTCCTCAAAAAGCCAAAGTTTGCCCCCAATGCGGCAGAAAACAGGGTGGTAAGGCAAAATGGGTGATTCTTGTGATTGCCATCCTGCTGATTGGAGCAGCTCTGGCTGGCGGCGGAGAGGAACAGCCTGCCCAAAGCAGTCCCGCTGGCGCCGATGGCACCATTGTCAGTCCTCCCGCAGAAACATCAGAAGAAGCACCTGTAGAAATCATGGAAATTTCTCCCGCGGAACTGCTGACAACCTATGAAGCCAATGAGGTGAAAGGGGATGAAATTTATGAAGGGAAAACCATGCGCCTGAGCGGTACCGTTGGCACGATTGGCAAAGATGTGATGGAGGACGTCTATATTACCTTTGCCGGAGATGATTTTTCGATTACCTCTGTTCAGTGCTATTTCTCTGACGAGGCACAGATCGCAAAAGTAATGGAATTACAGCAAGGGGATTCCATTACGCTTGTTGGTATCTGCGATGGTAAATTTGGCAATGTACTGCTGAAAGACTGTGTATTTGAATAATTGACAGGCATATAAAAAAAGTCGGAAATTCCAATGAATTTCCGACTTTTTTTATATGCCTGTCTTATTTTATATCTCTGTCTTACACTTCCATAATAATGGGCAGAATCATGGGGCTTCTCTTGGTTTTCTGCCAGATATAATTTTTCAACGTATCTTTGATGACATTTTTGATATAGTTCCAGCTGGTGATGTTTTTTTCTTCGCACTCCTGAAGTGCTTTCAATACCACTTCTTTCGCGCCATCCATCAACCCTTCCGATTCTCGCACATACACAAAACCGCGGGAAATAATATCCGGTCCTGCCATGATCTGCCCGGTTTCGCTTTCCATCGAAACAACGACTACCATCAAACCGTCCTCTGACAAATGCTTTCTGTCTCGCAGGACAATATTCCCCACATCGCCAACACCCAAACCGTCTACCATCACCTGTCCGGTAGGAACCGTGCCGGTCACTTTCGCCTCATTTTTGGACAACTCCAAAACATCGCCCAGTTTATTGACAAAAATATTCTTTTTATCCATTCCCATACTGATTGCCAAATCTCGATGACTGGACAAATGCATATACTCGCCATGCACCGGCATAAAAAACTTCGGTTTGGTCAGGGCAAGCATCAGTTTCAGTTCCTCCTGTCTGGCGTGCCCGGATACATGGATATCCTCAATCCCGCCATATACCACATCGGCGCCTTTTTTCAGTAGTTCATTGACCACACGGATGACATTCTTTTCGTTTCCCGGAATAGCCGATGCGCTGATGATGATTTTATCATCCGGTTTTACACTCACCTGCTTATGCTCGCTGTTGGCAATTCTGGACAATGCCGACATGGTCTCTCCCTGACTGCCGGTCGTAATAATAACCAGCTGTTCATCTCGATAATTTTTAATCTCGGTAATATCAATCAAGGTACGAGGAGGAATCCATAAATAATCCAGCTCTGATGCGGTTTTCACTGCATTGACCATGCTTCTGCCAATGATCGCAACTTTTCTGCCATACATATACGCCGCATTGATAATCTGCTGAATCCGGTGAATATTGGAAGAAAATGTCGCTACCATGATACGGTTTCTGGGCGTTTCCTCAAAAATCCGTTCAAACACCTTGCCAACATTTTTTTCCGACATCGTAAATCCTTTACGCTCTGCATTCGTGCTGTCACTCATCAGCAGCAAAACGCCTTGACTGCCCAGTTCTGCAAACCGCTGCAAATCAATAATCTCACCGTCAATCGGCGTATAATCCACCTTAAAGTCGCCGGTATGAATCACCGTTCCCACCGGCGTCTGTATCGCCAGTGCCACAGAATCGGCGATAGAATGATTGGTATGAATAAATTCTACCATCATTTGCCCCAGCTTGACTTTTTCTCCGGGTACGACAGTATGCAGTGTCGTTTTATCCAGCATTTTATGCTCCCGCAGCTTGTTTTCCAACAACCCCAGTGTCAGCAATGTACCAAACACCGGTACTTTCAATTGCTTGAGCACATAAGGCAGCGCACCAATATGATCCTCATGCCCATGGGTCAACACAATTCCTCTGATTTTTTCCACGTTTTTTGCCAAATAGGTGATATCGGGAATCACTAGGTCTATCCCCAGCATGTCATCCTCTGGAAAGGCCAGCCCACAGTCAATAATCACAATATCATTGCCGTATTCCAGCACCGTCATATTCTTCCCGATTTCTTCCAACCCGCCTAAGGCAATGACTTTCAGCCTTGTCTTGGGTTTTGCACGTCTGTTTGCCAAAAAACACACCTCCTTTTCTCTCCCATTTCTGACTGTTTTGTTTTTTCATGCCATAAAAAAGTGTCCGTCTCTATAAAAACAAAGCCCGCCCAACTCTTCCATTTCTGGCAAGCATAAAAAGAGCAGCCTGTCTTGTCTTTCCATGAAAAACATCGCTTCCGTTCCATTTGCTTTCCTGCAAGACGCTGCTTTTCGTTTTTGTTCCCTTTTTTATCCGCACATCATCCTATTGAAAAGAGCATACCGGTTTACCGGTTTCGTTTCAAAAAATATTTTTCCCGTTCTCTCTTTGGGCATCAATAGATTCTGCTGTCTCAAACCTAATCAGCAAATTCCAGCACTATACTGGATATCCATCCGATTCCTATCAAACAAGCTTAAAGCAAATATCTCTTTTTCTGCTTGTTTCGATTTTTGGAAATCATGCGGTATCTCTCCAAAACGGATAGAATCATGCTTTCTTTCGTTCTATTTCATTTATTTTCCAGCCGAACCGGTCTTCCGTTCCCTCTGTCCATTCGATATTCGTTGGCACTTCGAAAGGATTCTGCTATCCTCAGCCGCACCAATCATTCCTGCTCATTCCACAGAGACTTCATAATCCTCGCCTTTTTGTGCAAACATTTCTGCAATACGGTCAAATTCCGCGTCGTCTTCCACCATTTCATAGGTAATATCATTGGCGTCAATAGAAATCTCTTTTAGAATCAATGCTTCGGATTCTTCCTCGTCCATCTTTTCCATTTCCACTACCAACAGGTATCTGTCTGTACCGCTGGCAACATGGTCAATAATCGAAAACTCTACCTCTGTGCCATCCTCATCGGTCATCGTTACCATTTCAAATTCCATTTCTTCTGCTTCCTGAAAAATATCGCTCATATGCTTCTCCGTTCCTTCTCGTTGGCGTCTTGTCCGCGCCTGCTGTCCAAATATCCCTGTAAAATATGCACTGCCGCCATTTTGTCAATCACGCTTTTCCTTTTCTCATGGCTCAAATCCGCCATCCGCAGGGCACGCTCCGCTGCAATGGTGCTGAACCGTTCGTCCCAGAGCACGACCGGTATCTTCGGAAACCGTCCTTTGATTCTCGCTTCGAACGCTTTTGTTTTTTCACATCGTTCTCCTTCGGAATTATCCAAATTCTTCGGATACCCCAACACAATGACCTCTATCTCATACTGTTGGATCACTTCTGCCAAACGGCGCATGCATTTCTTAAATTCCATGGGATTCTCCCGCCGAATTATTTCCACTCCCTGCGCCGTCCATCCCAATGGATCACTGACGGCGACACCAATGGTTTTATCCCCAAAATCCAATCCTAAAATCCGCAATCTTTAGCCTCTTTCTTATTCATTTCTATCCAAATAATCCTTTACCAATTCTTCCAACAGTTCGTCCCGCTCCAGTTTGCGGATCATCGCTCTGGCATTCAAGTAACTGGTAATATACGTCGGATCGCCGGATAAAATATATCCCACAATCTGGTTTACCGGATTATATCCCTTTTCCCGCAGCGCCGTACTGACGGAAATCAGGATTCTTCTTGCTTCATTTTCCGGTTCTTTTCCGGCTCTGCCAAAATATTGTGTTTCGTTGATGTTATTGCTCATTTCTATCACTCTCCGTTCACACAGCCCCCGCTGTCTGCACTGCTCTATTCTTCCATGATAATATAAACCCCAACGGATTGCAACCGTTGTTTCCTTACATAAATATTACAAAATCCAGCATTTATTCCGTAATTTCGCCGATTGCCGTCTCTCCTTGCACCTCTGTCAAACGAACAGGAAGAATCACATTGGTTAACGCTTGTCGGCTAAACACATGGACTTTGATATAATTGGTGGTATGCCCTTCATACCAATTTGGCGCTACTTCCCGCTCAAATAATACGGACATTTTTCTACCTAAGTGTGCAGTCAGAAAAACCTCTGTCATGGCGTCACTTAAGGCAATCAGATCATGGCTGCGTGCCTGTTTCACCGCATTTTGCAGCTGATCCTTCCGTTCTGCCGCCGGCGTTCCTTTTTTGGGGGAATACGGAAACACATGAATCTTGGAAAACGCCATCTCTTTGGCAAATACTTTGCTTTGCTGATAGTCCTCTTCTGTTTCTCCCGGAAAACCCACAATCATATCTGTGGTCAACGCGACATCCGGCAGATATCGCCGCAGCCGCGCTGCTGCCTGGCGGTATTTCTCCGTATCATACCTGCGGTTCATCTCCCGCAGTGTTTTATCACAGCCGCTTTGCAGGGATAGATGAAAATGATCGCACACCTTCGGTAATTTTGCCACTTCCGCTGCGAAGGCTTCTGTCACCACATTTGGCTCAATCGAACTGAATCGAATCCGTTCTATGCCGTCTACCGCATGTACCTGTTGGATAATCTCCAACAAAGAAGTCTGTTTCAAATCTTTTCCATAGCTTGCCACGTGAATCCCGGTCAATACCACTTCCTGAAATCCGTTCTCCGCCAGACGGCGCACTTCCGCGATAACATCCTGCGGCTCTCGGCTGCGGATGGGTCCTCTGGCATATGGAATGATGCAGTAGGAACAAAACTGGCTGCAACCGTCTTGGATTTTCAAATACGCTCTGGTACGATTGGAAAGTTTCTTGATTTCCAACGGCTCAAATATGCGCTCATGCATAATGTCTGTCACATAATTACACACACCCTGCTCTTTACGGTACGCTTCCACCAATTCCACAATCCTGCTTTTGTCCTTTGTTCCAATGACCAGATTCACGCCCTCCACTGCTTCCAGTTCCGCAGGCGCCGTTTGCGCATAACAGCCCACCACTGCCACAATGGCGTCTGCATTCTGACGTTTCACCTTTCGGATGAGCTGGCGGGATTTTTTATCGCCGAAATTTGTTACCGTACAAGTATTGATGATATAAATATCCGCTGTGTCCTCTATCGGCACCACTTCATATCCTCGTTGTGCAAACAGTTCTGCGATGGCCTCGCTTTCATATTGATTTACTTTGCATCCTAATGCATAACTTGCTATTTTTTTCATAATCCTCCTTATTCCAAACCGTCCTTACAGCCCGGTCAATTCCCGTATCACATTAACCACCGCGCCTTCATTATTGGTTCCTGTTACAAACCGTGCCCGCTGTCTTACCTCTCGGGACGCATTTCCCATCGCGTAACTGTAAAACGCACAGTCAAACATATCTACATCATTAAACTGATCGCCAAATACCAGCGTTTCTTCCGAACGAATCTGCCACATCTGCTGCAGTGCTGCCACTGCGCTTCCTTTGTTGACGCCTTTCAATCCCGTATCCAGGCAAGTGTCTCCGGAGATTACCAATGTCATTTCCTCCGTCAGCAACGGAGCCAATCGATCATAGCAAAACTGTGCGCCTCTGCCGCCTCGCTCAATCAAGGAAACCTTCGTCACATCTTCTGTAATTCCATGCAAATCATCTACCAGCACCATATCATAATAAAACGGATCGCTGCGCAGATAGTCATACATTTCCTTGCTATGCGTATACCCACAGTACTTAGCACACAGCAGAGGTTCCACGTCCGGCAGCTGCGCCACCGCATCCAGCCAGAGAGAAAGCTGTGCCTGAGTCATGCCGCGGTAGTATAATTCTTTCGTATCCTGCACAACAAACGCACCGTTTTCCGCAATCACCACAATATCCTGCAGATGTTCCTGAAAATTCTTTTTCAGACTCGGATACTGCCTGCCGCTTGCCACCACAAAGCGGATCCCTTTCTTATGCATGCCCGGAAGCAGTGCATAAATCCTGTCGTCTATTTGCTTTTGGTCATTTAATAAGGTACCGTCCATATCGGACACAATCAATTTTATCATGATCCTTGCCTCTTTGTAATCGTATCATTGATACGGAAGAACAGCGGCAGAATCTGCATGGCGATATTTACGTCCTTTCCGGACAGCCATATCAGATATTCCCGCAAAGATTCCCACTTTTTGCTTCTTGGAACCACCTGCGCGCAAATTTCTTCCATCTCATCCAACTTTTCCATGATTTCTTCTTTTTCCAGCAGCGGAATCTGTTCCATACCCAGCGCAATCCGCACCGTCGTAAAATCTGCAAAAAAATTGATTTCCTTCTGTTCCTTCCGTATGTAATATTCCATCAACCCTTCATTGGAATATCCATTTTCCCGAAAGGCTTCCATCCGTTCCATCAAGCGGGAAATGTTTTTGCGGTAAACCGCCGCCATATCGGCAGAATCTTCGCGATTTTGGATCACACATAAATCCTCATCAAATCCGTCGATTTCTCCTTCATAGTGTAGCAGCAGCAGCCGAAACAGTTCTCCCATCTTTTCCTTATCATGGGAATAAGCTTCCCATACTGTCTGACAATGGAGCAAATCTTCTTCTATCATTTGTTTCAAATTTTTCTCTTCCTGCATCCTGCCACCGCCCTTCCCGCATGCTGCCGGTTTTCTGTATCCAGTATAACAAAAGCCGAAACGCTTTGCAAGCAAGAGCCTTCCGCATATTACACTGGTTTTTCCCGAACCCCTGATAAATCTGATAAAAAAACGCCCCGCATTTTCTGCTGAAAAATACGGAGCTGTTTGGATTACGACTCTTCTTCGTCGTCATCATCAATGATAACCACCATGCCGCCCATGCGTTTGTTCAGTTCTTTCCTAGTGATTTTGATGATATTCGGCACTACGCCGTCCGGCTGTTCGTCAATATAGTACGGACCTTCCTTATCACAGTCATTTTCATCCAGCCATCCGCTGAAGAAAGAAATGATGGATCGCATAATTTCTACACTATGCCCCCAATAGTCCAAATCCAAGAAAATCAAACGTCTTTTTTCTCCGTTTTTGGAAAATTTACGGCTTTTGTAAATCATCGTAAACAGCCGTCTGTCTTCCCCTTTATATGTGAAATACACAGCCATTTCGTTGCTTTCACCGAAACGGTTTTCATAACGGTTGACTTTCGCCTCCGGGTCAAAATATCTTACAATAAAACGGTATATTTGTTCTAACTCAATTTCTTTTGTGATATACCCATGCGTTTTTGCTGTCATACCTTTCCACCCTTTCGTTTTCCTGATTTTCCATCCGTTTTTTCCTACGGCAGATTTACTTCTCTTGCATTATACAAGACCACCGTGCTTCTGACAATAGATATACCGCAGAAATTCCGCGATTTTTTCCACTGTTTTCGCTCTTTTGGGGAATGATACCACCAGAGACCGTGTTTTATTCATTCATCTGTTCCAACATGGTTTCTGTCAGCAGGCTGCTGCGTTTTGCTGCCATGACGCAAAATTCATCATATGACATGCCTGCTTCTTCATTGGCATCATCCGAAATGGCACGAATCACCACAAACGGAATCCGGTTGAGCCAGCATGTCTGGGCAATGGCTGCTCCCTCCATTTCCGCACAATCACCCTTTACCGTACGGCGAATGCGCTCCTTTCCTTCATGGGAACTGATAAATTGATCTCCGCTGGCAATCCGACCTGTCAACACACGGCAATCCAGCCCGCATTTCTCTGCTGCCTCCTGCGCCAGACGAACCAGTGCTTCATCCGCCTTGAAACAGCTTTCTGCCATTCGCGGAATCACGCCAATAGGATCTCCAAAAACAGAGGTATCCATGTCATGCTGCACTGCGTCCACAGAAATTAGAATATCTCCAATCCGCAGATCTTCATGGATTGCGCCCGCCACGCCTGTATTGATGACATAATCCACCCCAAAATGGTCAATCATCGCCTGGGTGCAGACCGCCGCATTTACTTTGCCGATTCCGCTTTTGACCAGCACAATGTTGTTTCCAGCATATCGTCCGATATCATATGTCAATCCCACAACGCTTTTTGTGGTCACAACTTCCATCTTATCCCGCAGAAAAGCGATTTCTTCTTCCATGGCACCGATAATCCCAATCGTTCTCATAACCCTTCCTCCTGCATTTGAAAATTGCTATCAAATTCATAGATTTTTTTCATCATACCATATTCTTCCACCCGAATTCAAGGACTTGACAAAAAACGTCACCGCTTTTTCCGATTTTTTCCGACAAAGCCTGTCCTTTGTTGCAAATTTTTCTTCCCTTTTGTATACTGTAATAGAATACAGAAAGGGGCGACCACTATGGAAAAACCCATTATTGGCATTACGCCGGATTATTCTTACGAAAAAACACGATTCAAAATCAGCCAGGATTATACCCAATCTATCCTTGAAGCAGGCGGAATCCCTGTATTGCTCTTTCCAAACAGTACGTTTCCGTCCTTTGTCGACGGCATTTTATTCAGCGGCGGCGGAGATATCGATCCGCTGCGCTTTGGAGAAGAGCCAATTCGGGAAAACGGTGCCATTTCTCCCATCCGGGACGCCTATGAGCTTGCCCTCTGCAGACAGGCATTGGAAATCGATTTTCCGATATTCGGCATCTGCCGCGGTATGCAAATCATGAATATCGCCGCCGGCGGCAGTATTTATCAAGACATATCCGTACAGACTGGTTCTTCCTTGAAACATAATCAGCAGGCGCCTCGCTCATATGCGACGCACAGCATACAGATTGTCCCGCACAGCCTGCTGGATCGCATTTGGCAACAACCATCCATTGCTGTAAACTCCCTGCATCATCAGGCAGTTTCCCGCTTAGCAGAAGGCTTTGCCGCTGCTGCCTGTAGCACAGATGGTCTGACAGAAGCAATCTGGCAGGAAGAAAAAGAGTTTGTCCTGGGTGTTCAATGGCACCCAGAATCTATGCATACCAAAGAACAAACCGCTTTGTTCCGCCATTTTATTGAAGCGGCAGAACGCCATCGGCAAAAAAGGAGGAATTTCACATGCAGGCATCCACAGAACAAGCGCTGACTACAGCCGAATCCAGCACATGGACACCGGAGTTGCCCACGATAGAGCAAATCTGGGATTTTACCATGCGCGCAGGTATCGTCTTGGTAAAGATTTTGCTGACGTTTTTGGTCTGCTGGCTGATGATCCGGATTTTCCATCGCTTCATCAAACATTTTTTTGCAGCACAGACCAAAAATCAGCGATTGTCCATGACAGATCGGAAAGCAAAAACGCTCCAGTCCATCACCTCCAGCGTCGTCAAATACGTGATTTATTTTATCGGCATCTTTACATCCCTCAGTTATTTGGGTGTTGACAGCAAATCTTTGGTTGTCGTAGCAAGTGCCGGCTCTGTTGCCATCGGTCTTGGCGCGCAGAATATCGTCACCGATATGATGAATGGATTTTTCATCCTGTTCGAAGATCACTATGCTGTCGGAGACGTAGTAACCATACAAAATATTACCGGCACCGTCGAAAGCGTTACCTTACGCTCCACCAAAATTCGGGATGCACAGGGCTGCGTGCATATCATTCCGAACGGTTCCGTCGGTACTGTCACCAATCAATGTCAGGAGTTTATCAACGCCGTGATTACGGTTGGCGTTTCCTATCAAGCCAGCATCGACCGGGTTTTGGAAATTTTGCGGGATGAAATGGAAAAAACAGGAGACATGCCAAATGTGCTGGAACCTCCTGCCATTGTCGGGATCACCGGATTGGATGACTCCGCCGTTACCATTAAAATTGCAGCAAAATGCCGGGTCAAAACCAATGTTGCCACCGAATCTGAATTACGACGGCGGGTCAAAAATCGTCTGGATGCGGAAGGAATTGAAATTCCTTACCCTCAGCGCACACTGCATATTGTACAACAAAAGGAGGGATAACCATGCAGTTTTCTGTTGGAGATATCGTACAAATGAAAAAATCTCACCCCTGTGGCTCTGCTCAGTGGGAGATCCTGCGCACCGGCATTGATTTCCGCATCAAATGCTGCGGCTGTGGGCATATGGTCATGCTGTCCCGCGTAAAATTTGAAAAAAATGTTAAAAAAATCATTTCTTCCGCAACATCCACCTCTGACGAGTTATGATTTTTCTATTTTAGTTCGGCTGCTGATGATCATCAGCAGCCGTTTTCCATTTCCATGCCCACCGCCTGAATTCCCCCTGTCCACTGTCTGACACTGCCATATCTTCCATCTGTCTTTTCAAATAACCCTGTTTGCTTGTTTCAGCACAAAAACATACAAACCATCTGCCTGCTTGTTTTTAATACGATCCATCCAATGACATCTGCTTGTTTTAGCTGCTTTTCGGATTTAATAAAAATGTAAGGATTCTTTTCGGGTAATGTAAAATTTGAAGCATATACTGAAACGACAAGAACAGTAATACTGAGGTGACCAAATATGAAACACAGAACCATCTGGCTGCTTTGCGGCATACTGGCATTGGCACTGACTGCTTGTCAGTCTCAGCCTGCCGCTGAGAATCCTTTTTCGCAAAATGCAGCGCAAATCCAACAGGAAGTATTCTCTTCTCTGCGTATGGCAGAAGGAAATATTCCTGCCGTCCGATTAGAAGCAACGGTAACCGAAAACGAAGCGCCTTTTTTTTACATAGAAACTGCTGAAGATACCGAAGTAACCTTATATTATAACTTCACCAAAGATGCTGGCGACGCCTGGATTGGTTGTTACAGTGAAAACGGCAGCGAAAACAACACCATCCCGTTGGATTCCTCCGCCGTTACAACGGAGATTAGCAACGAATTGACCTTATCTTTGAAAAAAGGGATGCACGTATTTTATATTACTGGAAATTCCTGCCATTGCACACTTCGTTTGGAATTAAACGGGTTGGACAGCAGCAATATCTTATATGCGGATACTCTGCCAAAAGACGACGTTTCCACCGATATACAAGCAGAGGCATAACCTTTTGTCCTGCCAACTTTATTGGCGCTGCGCTGCTTTGCTTGGCTGTTTGATTTTTGCTTGTATGCCTAAGCCTTTCCTTATTTAGGCGAAGTATTTTCAAGTTTCGTTCCTATGACTCAGGCAGTCATAAAAACTTGCCAAACATCTGTATTCTGAGATCAAAAAAAATCGAAAATCCCGAACAAAAACATGGTTTTGCGGCGCACATCAGGCGATAGACAAAATGATTTTTTCCAAATACATTACGGCAGAACCGTTCGGAAAACAAGGGTCAAGCACATTTGCTTTGCAAATGCCAGCCGCAGGCGGCTGTCTGCCTTTCTTGGCAGTGCGGGTCAAGCACATTTGCTCTGCAAATGCCAGCCGCAGGCGCCTGTCTGCCTCTCTTGGCAGTGCGGGTCAAGCACATTTGCTCTGCAAATGCCAGCTTTGAGCGACTCACACGGCTTAGAAAATGCTATTTTTCAATGTTATCTGCAAACAGAATGCGTATCTATCCAAACAAACAGGGAGTTTCCAGACAAATGCCAATGGAACTCCCTATGTTTTTTGTTTTCTCACGAAAAACGGATGAAGGAAACAGAAACTTCGCCTAAAACATCATTTCATCAATTCCTACACAACCGCCTTTTGCAAGCCGATGTGTGATTTTTGCTGTATGATCTCTGTTTCGGTTGTGCCTCATGCAATGCTGGCAGAGCCATTCTTCCTATCCTGTCTATCGTTTCTCACTTATTTTTTCCGCATTGCGTTTAGGATTGCCAAGACCGCTACCCCTACATCCGCAAATACTGCCATCCACATTGTTGCCAGTCCCACTGCGCTCAATAACAGCACCAACACTTTCACTCCAAGGGCAAATGTAATATTTTGCAAAACAATGGTTCTTGTATTTTTCGCAATCCGCATACCAACGGCAATCTTGCTAATATCATCATCCATCAGCACCACATCCGCCGCTTCAATTGCCGCATCAGACCCAATCGCACCCATGGCAATGCCTACATCTGCGCCTGCAAGCACCGGCGCATCATTGATTCCATCTCCCACAAATGCTGTCTTCCCTTTGCCTTCGGTTTGCAGAATCTCTTCCATTTTTTTCAGTTTATCCTGCGGCAGCAATTCTGCGTATACACGGTCCATCCCCAAAGTCTGCCCAATCGCTTCTGCAGTTTTCACTCTGTCACCAGACAGCATTACTATCTCCTGTATGCCGTAGTGCCGCAATGCTTCCAACGCTTCTGCACAGCCTTCCTTTATGGTATCATCCACAACCACATACCCCTGAAACACACCGTCTGCCGCCACATAAACCACAGAACCGCATCCTTCATAGATCGGGTGAGACACTCCCAATGCTTCCATCAGACGTGCATTCCCAGATGCCATTTGTTTGCCCTGATATAGATACGTTATTCCATAGCCGCCTTTTTCCTGATATTCCGTTACTTCTTCCGGCTGATGTCCGGTTTGTTTTTCATACGCCGCCGTGATCGCACGAGCAATCGGATGATTGGACATCTGCTCTCCGGCAGCTGCCATCTGAAGCACTGCTTTGGGATCTGCCGCTTCTATCTGCGTCACAGAAAATGCACCTTTGGTCAGTGTCCCTGTTTTGTCAAATACCATACGATCCGTCTGGCAAAGAATATCCAAATAATTTCCACCTTTGACCAAAATGCCATTTTTCGACGCAGCGCCGATGCCGGCAAAATAACTCAGCGGTACAGACAGTACCAGTGCACAGGGACAAGATACTACTAGGAATACCAAAGCGCGTCCGATCCATTCTGCCCATGCGCCATACCCCAAAAGCGGCGGCAGACATGCCAGCAGTACTGCCAATCCAACGACCACCGGCGTATATACTCTGGCAAAACGGGTAATAAATTTTTCCGTTTTGGATTTTTTGCCAGCGGCATGTTCTACCAGCTCCAAAATCTTCATCACCGTAGATTCCGCAAAGGGTTTTGTTACTTCCAATTGCAGCAATCCATCCGTATTGATGCATCCGCTTAGCACTGTGTTGCCTGTATCCACACGGCGAGGCACAGACTCACCCGTCAGCGCCGCCGTATCCAGCATTGCCCAGCCGGAAAGCACCACGCCGTCCAACGGAATCTTTTCTCCTGCCTTTACTTGAATCACCGTTCCTTTTTTTACCTGTTCCGGCGAAACCCGGTGGATACTGCCATCTGTTTCCACTACATTTGCATAATCCGGTCGAATATCCATCAAAGACGTAATGGATTTTCTGGAGCGCTCCACTGCATAATCCTGAAAGGCTTCCCCCACTTGATAAAACAGCATGACAAAAACCGCTTCCGGCATTTCACCTATGGCGATGGCTCCCACCGTTGCCAATGCCATCAGGAAATTTTCGTCAAATACCTGCCCTTTGATCATATTGCGAATGGCTTGATACAACACATCATAGCCAAATACCAAATATGCCGCCAAAAACAAACCAACGGAAAGCATCCCCTCCCCAATGTTTGCCGCCAAAAACAAAGCAATTCCAATCCCAAAGCGAGCAATCAATCTGTTACGGTTTCCTGATGCACCATGGGCATGCTCGTGGGTGTGTGTATGCTCATGGATATGTTCGTGTCCCTTATGACACCCACAAGCTTCCGCCGCACCAGATTCATGTACATGGGGTTCATGGCAGCCGCCCGCTGTCCGTGTTCCCTCCACCGTTTCCACAGCAGAAGTCTTCAGGCTGACTTCTATCCCGGATTCATATCTGGCAACCGTTTGTTTTACTTTTTCCAGCATTTGCTCTGGATTGACATCTTCCCGCAAAGACAACTGCATTTCCTGTTTGACCAAATTGATTTCCGCCTCTTTGGTTTCCCGCATCCGGTTTATCGCATGCTCAATTTTTCCCGCACAGTTGGCACAGGTCAATCCTTTCAGTAAAATCGTCATTTCCTGCATATCTGACACCTCTCATCCATCTACATTTGATTATATGATTATTTATTCATGTATAGAAGAAAAAAATATTTGTCTGCGCTTGCCCGTCTATTTCCTATGGATACCGCAAAAGCTCCCTGCGGCATCCCATTCATCCGACAACGGTCATTGCCCACTTTCCTCCACATATCCACGTTTGTGACAAATGTGCGTCGTCCCCTGTTCCAGCACCGTCCGCACATGCTCGTCATCCAGAGAATAGTATACGGTCTTCCCTTCTTTTCGATACTTTACCAAATCGTTCTGGCGCAGTACACGCAACTGATGGGAAACTGCCGATTGGGTCATTTCCAGCGCATCTGCCAATTCTCCCACATTGCGTTCCTGCTCTCCCAACAAGCGCAAAATACGAATGCGTGTAGCGTCGCCAAATATTTTGAAAAATTCCGCCAAATCCTTGACAAAATCTTCCTGTAATTCCCGTTCCATATCCACTTCCTCTCGCTGTGTATGCATGGGTATTTCCTTCTTTCATTTGAATATCTGCTCATATATTAACGCAATAAATCGGATTTGTCAACCCCCTTCCGCACCTTTTTCATTTTGGAAATCCTTCTTCCATCAGTGTAATCAACCCCCGTACCGCATGCGGTGCCTCCACTTGTTTTAGGCGCACCCTCCCAATTTGGCGTTTTGGCATCGGCGGATACAAGGGAATCTCATACAATGTCCTCTGCCTCAGCTCTTGTTCTGTAAATTCCCGAATCACAAAAGTCAGCCCCAAATTGATCTTTGCAAAGCTAATCAGTAAATCATTACTTCCCAATTCCAAAATTGGCGTCAATACGACTCCATTTTCTTCTGCATAACAATCCGTCAAACGACGGGTATTACTCATCTCCTCCAGCATCAGCAGCGGATATTTCGGTAAATCTCGAATATCCAGTCCTACTTGCGCCAACAGATGATAGCGCTCGCCGCCCACCAAAATATCTTGTATTTCCATACATTCGGTCACTTCCAAATCCGTACTGTCCGCCAACGGCAAATTCACAAAACAAACGTCCACACTGCCGTTGCGCAGCAAACGCAGGGATTCCTGTGTGGTTTTATTGGTGACCTTGATATTGATTTCCGGATACCGCTTATGGTACTGTTCCAAATACGGCAGCAAATAATGGGCAATAATGGTATCGCTGGCGCCAATCTTCAACTCACCCGCTTCCATATGCACCATCTGGAAATATTTTTCCTCCGCCGTGTGAATCAGCCCTAACGCCTGCTCCAAATACGTATACAACAGTTTTCCTTCTGCCGTCGGATATACTCCCTTTGTCGTACGCACCAACAACGCGCCGCCCATTTTTTCTTCCAATTGCCGCACTGCCATACTGACCGCTGGCTGGGTAATAAATAATTCCTTTGCAGCAGCCGACATATTCCCCGTGCGTACCACTGCACAAAAAATACGATATAAATCCAAAGATATCTCCACTCTCATCTTCCAAGTCCTTTCTTTTTTTCTTGATTCTGCGGCAGATATCGGCACATCCATTGATATAAATCCGTATAAATCTCTTCTTTTCTGCTTTCATGCAGCAATTCATGACGCAGATGTGCATATAGCTTGACCGAAACCTTACGGCAATCTGCCCGCAGCAACCACTTTGCCACGCGCCGTACGCCTTTCCCGTAGGCACCCACCGGATCTCCTTTTCCGGATGCCAGCAAAATCGGCAAATTTTTCGGCAAACGGTACGCCCACTCCATACCTGATACCCGTTTGAGCAGCGTGAATAAATCCCGGTAACCACCATACGTAAACGCTCTGCCGCACAGTGGATGCAGAATAAACGCATCGACCTCTGTTTCCACCGTGGATAACCAATCATAGTTGGTTCGCTTGGGATGAATCCGTCGATGATATGCACCAAATGCCAATCGACTCCACTCCGTTGCCGGTGTTTTTCGTCCACGTTTTTCGGCTTTTTTCTCTATGCTACGAATGCATGGTTTCAGCAGGCACGAACCGGCACTCGTACCAAGAAAAACCGCCATATCCAAAGTATCGCCATAGACTGCGGCAAATTCCCGCGCCAAAAAAGATCCCATGCTGTGCCCGATCAGAATATAGGGCAGATCCGGATATTCTGCTTTTGCCCGGCACATCAATGTATGCAGATCCGCCAGCAAATTTTTCCAGCCATCCGTTGATCCAAAATATCCAAAGTCTGTTTCTTTCCGCACACTTTTTCCATGCCCCAAATGGTCACTGCCATACACCACAAACCCTCGTTCTGCCAAATATACCGCAAACGCTGCATATCTGCCAATATGTTCCTGCATTCCATGTACAATCTGCACCACACCGCGATATTGTCCGCCGCCTTTGCGCCAGCTGACTGCAAAGATTTCCTGCCCCTGCAATGCAGAAGGAAATGTAAATTCCGTTTGTATCATCATTCCGATTTTCCACCTTTCCCTATTCTCTTATCACTGTAATACACCATCCGCCTGCCAAAATCCTTTTTTGCCTATATATTTTACCGAGAAACCACTGCACCCTTTGTGAACACGCATAGATAACATCCAGAGAAAACCCACCGTATCCTCTTTTTCACAAAAATCATAGATTCTCTCGCCGCAACGCAATCACACCATCCAGCAATCCTTTCTCATGATTTTTCCACTCCACAGCAACAGCACAAACACCGTTGATCTGAGTCGGACAACAGCGCTGAAAAACATCGTGGATTCTGATATCCATTCGCGCAGGATCATTTTTCCAAAATCATGGATTTTCTTGACCTGCAACCATATTTTTCGAAACGCTCCTTTTGCATATTGTTGCAGCCTTCTGTTGCAGAAATGTTTCATTTCCCATCCGCTTCTCCTGTAAACAGCGTATGCTCCGCTTCTTTTGCCATACAAAAAATCGGAAACTTCTGCTCCGATGCAGAAATCTCCGATTTTTTTGATTCCCATCTGCCTTTTTGATTCAACCATGGTTTTTCGTTTTCATGCAAAAACATCAACCATCCAGCCGCTGCAAGCACTCCTTGCGCACTGGTATTCTCTCTCAGCCAGCAATCCACCGTTTCTTCTTAACTTAAATTTCTTACTGTATCCCCTACCGGATGCTCATTTCCATACAGAACTGCGCTGCCGCCATCATCATTGCAAACAGAGAAAGTAGTATCATCAAACCAACTGCCCCTTTATCATAAACCCAGCGGCTCTCTCCATCTTCCCGCAGACTCCACAAGGTTTCTACTCCCAGAGAAATGAGCAAAAGGGGCCAACAGCGCAATATGATGCCATAGCTTAATCCATCCCAAAACGTATGCACCAAAAACAATGTGCCAAACACCAGCAATCCTAGCCCTAATGTGACGGTTCCGATTCTTCTGACACGCATATCATTCGCCTCCCTGTCTGTCGTCCATTTCCTCCTCTGCCTCATATACATCCTCTTTCTTTCCCTTCAACATCCGGATACCGGCATACAGAATCAATATTGCAATCACCACTCTGGGGATCAAGCTCTCCAAGCGCCAAATCAGCTCATTCATAAAATCCGGCAACATCCAACGGATACCGCTCATCGCCGCATTCCACAACAAAATCACACCTACCACAACCAGAAGAATCGCAACGATTTTCCGACGATTTGCTGTCATTTCCCCCAAATCCCAGTCATATTTGCCGCAAAACAAAAATTTATCCTCAATGGCATGGAATTCTTCCGGCGGCAAACTCCGTAGATGATGCACATGAAAGAAACTATAGAACCAGATCAACGGTAAAAATAAAATCAATACATCGATTCCTAAAAACGATCCAACCGCAGTCAACAGCACACATAACCCCATCAGGCTAATCCCCTGCTTAAAAAACCCCATATACATCTCACCTGCGCCAGGAATCAAAGAAAACAGAAACGTCCAAAATCCATTCTTTTTATTTGTCATAACTGAATACCTCCATTATTTGATTCATTGCATAACCGGAAAAACTGCTTACGCCTTCACTGATCGTTGAAACACCCTGCTGCATATAATCCAGCCAGCTTGGTTCTTCTCTCTCCCAAACCATCTGCTTTGCCTGTCCATACGGTGATGCTTCATAAGAAAGCGATCCAGTCGGCAGCAGCACCAATACCAAAGACGCCGCCATTGCAGCACTGATCTTCAGTTGATAAAAAAACCGTCTGGTTTTTTCAGAATATCGATGATCCATCGCCTCCTGCCGCTCCAACATAGCAATTTTCTCCATCACACCCGCTTCCAGCGTCGGCGGCGCTTCCAGCAGACCGCCTTGCTCCAGCTGTGAAATCATCTGTTCCCACTCTTGCGTTGTCAGGTACCGTCCCATGGCATCTGCTCCTTTCCGTAAATTTTTTGCAGCCGTACACGCGCACGATAAATTTGCGTTTGCACCGTTTTTACATTCTTGTTCTGCTCCCTGGCAATTTCCGCCGCATCCTTTTCTTCATAAAAATGCGCCAGCGCAACTGCTCGGTATGGTGGCGGCAAGCTTTCACAGGCATGCTTCAGTTCCGACTGCACTTCTTGCGCCAAGACATGCGTTTCTATCGTTTCCTGGTCTGCCAGATACAAAAATGCGTCTTCTTCCTGTGGGATCGCGCGCCGACGGTCTTTTTTCAAAAAATCCAGACATTTGTTCATGGCAATCCGGCAAAGCCAAGCCTTTTCGTGCTGCCCATCAAAATGGTCCAGATGTTCGTAAGCTGCTACAAAGGTTTCCTGTGCCAAATCTTCTGCCTCAAAATAGTTTTGAGTCATTCGATAGCAAAGCGTAAAGATTAAATTTTGATAATCGCTGAGCAGTATGGCGATTTGTTTTGCCCTGTCGATACGCTCACCCCCTTTTGATCCTGTTTGGTCTTTTCATATTCTAAAACGAATCTATCCCTCTTTTTTCTTCAATGTTTCCCAATCTTAAAAAAATCTTAAACTGGTTTTACTTTTCATTGCAACCATCCGGATCCAATGCTATATCTCCAAAAAGCCTCTTTTTCTTCCTTTTTCAGAGACAATTCCTCAAAATAAATGAGACTCTTCTGCCATTGATACGCCGATGGCAAAGAGCGTTTGTTCTTACAATCAAACCCACTGCAACAGGATTTTTTCGTAAACTACTCACCATTCCATCCCTTCCTGCGCCATCGGCATCCCTTTTTCTTCCGCACCTTTTGACCTGCTCTCATCCCTATGCCTGTCATTTTCTCTTTTCTCCCCAAACCTTGTCTTGTCGCCCAGACGCCGCATCTTTTTTTCTTTTGCAACCTGCAAGAAAACGCAAACAGAGAGAATCTCTTTTGCGAAATTCTCTCTGTTTCTGTACAGCAGGCATCCGATTTCCATGTCTTGCGCCGCTGATGGTATTTCATTTTCTTGCTTCAAAACCGCCGGAACCGTTTGGGGCATCCCTGTCCATTGCGTATATAGCCAAGATGTGACGCACACTTTGCGATTCTCTGTCTCAATCCAAAAACCGGTCGATCTCTGCCCAAAGCTCAGTGACACCAGTCTTTTTTTCTCCGCTGAACGGAATCAGCACATCATCCGCACCCAATCCCAAGGTTTTTCGGATCACGGACAAATGCTTCGGTATCTGACTGCGATTGATTTTATCAGACTTTGTCGCAGCAATGATAATGTCGTAACCATAATGCTTCAGCCATTCATACATCATCACATCGTTCTTACCTGGTTCGTGCCGAATATCAATCAGCAGAATGATTGCCCGCAGCACGTCTCTCTTTTGCAAATACTCCTCAATCATCACACCCCATTTGGCAATTTCTGTTTTTGGCGCTTTCGCATATCCATAGCCCGGTAAATCCACTACATACATGCATTGATTGACTTCATAAAAATTGATGGTTCTGGTCTTTCCAGGCTGAGAACTGGTACGTGCCAACGCTTTTCTTCCCAGCATGGCGTTGATGAGTGTGGATTTTCCCACATTAGATTTTCCTGCAAACGCAATCTCCACTTTTCCATCCGTCGGATATTGGGAGAATTTGGTGCCAACCGCTGCCAGTGATGACTGTTTTACTTCCATACGTCTTCCCCTTTCGCCAATGCGTGCCGCAGCACATCATCCATATCCTTTGCCAGCACAAATTCCAAGCCTTCTTTGATTTCCTCTGAAATTTCTGCCAGATCCTTCTCATTTTCTTTGGGCAAAACCACAGTTTTCACACCTGCTTTCTTTGCCGCCAGCACCTTCTCCTGCAGTCCGCCAATGGGCAGTACCCGTCCCCGAATGGTAACTTCTCCTGTCATGGCAACATCATGGCGTACTTTCGCTCCCGTCAGGGCAGAAAGCATCGCTGTTGTCATCGTCACGCCGGCGGACGGTCCGTCTTTGGGTGTTGCTCCTTCCGGGATATGGATATGTAAATCGGTTGTTTTATAAAAGTCAGGCTCCAGCCGGAACCGTCCGCTTTGAGAACGGATATAGCTCATTGCCGCTTCTGCTGATTCTTTCATCACCTTTCCCAAATTTCCCGTCAAACGCAGCTTTCCATCGCCCGGCATCGCATTCACTTCCACAGAAAGGGTCGTGCCGCCTACTGCTGTCCACGCCAATCCACGCACAATCCCTACCTGCGGCTCGGCATAAATAGTATCAAAAGCATATTTGGGTTTTCCCAAAATTTCTTCCACATTTTTTACCGTTACAGTCATAGATTTCTTTTCTCCGCTGATGATGGCTTTCACTGCCTTTCGGCAAATCTGCCCAATGGTACGTTCCAACTGGCGTACCCCGGCTTCTCTGGTATACCCGTCAATGATTTTTTCCATGGCTTCCGCTTTGATTTTCAGCTGGCTGCCTTTTAGCCCATGCCGCTGCATTTGTTTCTTCAGCAAATGCTCCATCGCAATGTGCTCTTTCTCTGTCGCCGTATAACTCCCCAGTGGAATGACTTCCATTCTGTCCAGCAGCGGACCTGGAATGGGCTCCGTGCTGTTTGCCGTGCACATAAACAACACTTTCGACAAGTCATAGGGCAACTCGATATAATGATCGCGGAACGTAAAGTTTTGCTCTCCATCCAGCACTTCCAGCAGCGCCGCAGCGGGATCCCCATTATACGAAACGCCCAGCTTGTCCACCTCATCCAGCAGCATCAGCGGATTGATGGTTCCCACCTGTTTCATCGCGTTCATAATCCGCCCCGGCATCGCACCGATATACGTTCTTCTGTGTCCTCGGATTTCCGCTTCATCCTTGATCCCGCCCAGAGACATCCGCACATACTTCCGGTTCAGCGCCTTCGCAACAGAACGGGCAATGGAAGTCTTTCCCACTCCAGGCGGTCCCACCAGACACAGAATGGTCGCCTTTTCCTCCGGCGCATTTTTCCGCACTGCCAGATATTCCAAAATCCGTTCTTTCACCTTTTTCAGACCATAATGATCCTCATCCAATATCTTCTGCGCCTCTGACAAATCAAAACATTCTTCCGTTTTCTCATTCCACGGCAAATGCAAGATCGTGTCAATGTAACTGCGGGATACATTAGACTCCGGAGAAGTAACCGGAATTTTCAGCATCCGGTCAATCTCTTTTTCTACCGTCTCCCGAACTTCCTTGGGTGGATTTTTTTCTTCCAGCCTTTGGCGGAATGCTGCGGCGTCCGCGCCAACGCCATCTTTATCTCCCAATTCTTCCTGGATGACTTTCATCTCTTCCCGCAAGTAATATTCCCGCTGGTTGCGATCAATATTTTCCTTTGCCTTACTTTCAATTTCCCGTTTGATCAGCAGCACCTGTTTTTCATAGCGCATGATCTCCATCACTGCCTGCAAACGGTCATACGGATTCAAAAGTTCCAAAAGCCGCTGCTTGCGGTCAAACGAAATCTCCAACCCCGCAGCAATCACATCTGCCAGACGCCCCGGTTTCCTTGCCGCCATCACACTGCCCAACAAATCCACCGCCGTAGTATTGGGTACAAATTTGATATATTCTTCATACAGTTCTTCTGCAACACGCATTTGCGCTGCGGTATGTACATCCGGCAGCTCCGGAAAATCCTGCGCAATGGTTATTACATTGGCATATTCACACTTGCGCTTCTTCTGCACCGTTTCCAGCCGTCCGCGCTCCACGCCTTCCACAATCACATGGGTCACATTCCCCGGCAATTTCAGAATTTGCTTGATGGTTGCTACGGTACCAAATTCATACAACCCCATCTGTTCGGGGCTGGCATCCTCCGGGTCGCGCTGTGCCACTAAGAAAATCCGTTTATCCTGTTCTTCCGCTGCTTCCAATGCATCCAAGGATTTTTGTCTGCCCACCGGGAAACTAATTGCCATATTCGGAAATACCGTCAGCGCACGAAGCGCCATCATTGGTATCTGTATTTTTTCTTTTTTCTCCAACATTCGCTTTCACCTCAACCTTTTTCGGCTTTCAGCCTAATTTATATATTATACACCAGATAAGCGTCTCGGTCAATTCCTACTGACATACAAGGCTATTAAAACAATCCGCTTTTACAGCAGTGTTCTCTGCATTTCTGGATTCTGTTCCCCGATTATTTCCGGTTCTTCCTTCCTCGCCCACTGCATCCAAGAAATCGACATTGCGAATTGACAAAATCTCGCTTTCCTCTTACAATAGCAAGTGACTGCCACTGACTGGCAGAACCTACCAAAGAACCTCCGGACAGCAGTCCCGGAGAAGAAGGAGGCTTTTACCATGGTTGGGATGGGAACACTCATCAATGTGATTGGCATTTTGATTGGCGGCTTTTTCGGTATTTTATTTGGCAAAGCCATGAAAGTACGCCTACAGGATACACTGATGGCCGCAACAGGTGTTTGCATTTTATTTATCGGTATTGGCGGAACGATGGAAAATATGCTGACCATCACAGACGACGGTTTCAGCAGCGGCGGCACCATGATGATCATCGGCAGCTTTGCCATCGGTTCTCTGCTGGGAGAACTGCTGGATATCGAAATGCGTTTGGAGCACTTTGGTCATTGGCTGAAACACAAAACAAAAAGCGATCACGACACCCGTTTTGTAGACGCTTTTGTCAATACATCCCTGACCATTTGTATTGGCGCCATGGCAGTGGTAGGCGCCATTCAGGATGGGATTCTGGGAGATTCTTCTATTTTAGCAGCGAAAGCCGTATTGGATTTGATTATCGTTATGGTCATGACCGCTTCCATGGGAAAGGGCTGCATCTTCGCTGCCATTCCCGTCGCAGTATTCCAAGGCTGTATTACCCTACTGGCCAGATTTCTGGAACCGCTGATGACGGAACAAGCATTGGCAAATCTTTCTTTCACCGGCTCCATTTTGATTTTCTGCGTCGGCATAAATCTGATTTGGGAAAAGAAATTCAAGGTTGCAAACATGCTTCCTGCGCTTTTGATCGCTGTCATTTGGGCATTTTTGCCGCTTGCATCGTAAGATACAATCTGTTGAAAACAATTCTCCTCTTTCCCTTTTGGGAACAGAAGGGATTTTTTTGTACGCTCAGGAGAGCGCCCATACCTTTCTTTCCCTCATTTTCTGTTTGGATCTATCACTCCAATGACGACAGAAGCAGGGTCAGCTTTTGATTTGTCCACCGTTCTTTTCTTTACAGGCAACCACTTGGTTCCAAATCAATCATATCTCTCGTTCTATAACCACCATACTCTATTTCGGGTTGTCTATCTGCAACTGCCGTCCCTGCCCCAGCGCCACATTGCCTTGATATGTTATCCCTTCCGCCGTGCGAATCCAATCCTCTGCCGCATGCCCGCCATTCCAATGACTATCTATCTGAAAAATACCTGCCAACAATTCTTCGATCCGCTCCACCGGATACACCTCCAAGTCCATATCCGCATATCTTGCCTGCCAATTTGCTTTTGGAATCCATACTTGTCGGATCCCCACTTCCTGTGCCGCCCGCAGTTTTTCCGTCACACCACCCACCGGCAAGATCTGACCGGATAATGCCACCTCGCCGGTCAGTGCAACGGCACCAGAAACAGCTTCACCGGTCAAAGCGGAATATACCGCAACCAGCATCGCCACGCCGGCAGAAGGTCCATCTACCGGCATTCCTCCCGGAAAATTGATGTGCACATGTTCTCTGCCGCGATTCAAACCATATCGCTCCAGCAAAGTCAAAACATTTTCCGCCGATCCTCTGGCATTGCTTTTTCTCCTACTGTAGCCATTTGGGCTGCGGATTTCTTCCTCTTCCACAATACCTGTGACTTCCAATGTTCCTGCCTCGCAGGGACGGACCTCCGCTTCCACAGTCAACAATGCACCGCCCATACTGCCTACCACCGCCAGTCCATTCACGACGCCAATACGCAAGGCAGCAACCGCTCTCTGGCGTAAATATGGCTGATAATGTCCTGCTTCTGCCACGCATTCCAAATCTTCACTGTCTACCCACGTACCATGTTTCATTTCCGCCAGCGCCGCCAATGACTGTACCATATTGACCGTATCTCGACCACCTGCGGCATATCTTGCAATTTTTTCACAAAGTCCTTCCTCATACCGCAGCCCTGCCCGCTTCATACTGTTCGCAGCAATTTGCTCTACCGCTTCCTGATCCAGATGATCAAAAAAAATCTCTGTACATCTGGAACGCAATGCTGCAGGTATTTCCGATGGGCTGCGGGTGGTTGCGCCAATCAAACGAAAATCTGCTGGCAACCCCTTTTGAAAGATTTCATGGATATAGGGCGGAATCCGCGGATTATCCACACTGTAATAACTGCTCTGAAACCGCGCCACTCGATCTTCCAGCACTTTCAACAGGCGATTCATCTGTACGGGATGCAGCTCTCCAATTTCATCAATAAACAATACGCCGCCGTGGGCTTCGCAAACGGCTCCCGCCTGCGGCTTCGGTATTCCTGCTTGTCCAAATGCACCAGCACCCTGATAAATGGGATCATGCACGGAACCCAACAACGGATCCGCAATGCTGCGTTCGTCAAACTGCAATGTTGTCGCATCCAACTCCACAAACTTGGCATCCTCCTCAAAGGGAGAACTTGCATTTTTCTTTGCCTCTTCCAGTACCAGCCGTGCCGCCGCTGTTTTTCCGACTCCTGGGGGTCCATAAATCAGGATATGCTGCGGATTCGATCCACACAATGCCGCTCTGAGCGCGCGTACCCCTGTTTCCTGCCCTACAATTTCTTCTAGGCAACGAGGTCTTGTTTGCTCAGACAATGGCTCTGTCAGCCGCTTCGCCCGTAGACGCTCTAACTTTTGCATCTCCTGCAAATTCTGTTGCGCACTGCATTCTGTGATTCTGCGCTTTCGCCCGAAGATCCCCCGTAAGAAATAACCGGCGCCCAACAATAAAAACAACATTTGTGCACAAAATAAAAACCATTCGCTCACATACATGCCTCCTTTTTCCTGTCAGTATGCGCCGAATGGCTTTTTCTTATCCATCATGATACAATCTGTGCCGCATCCACATCCATCACGATTTCCTGCAGCAACTCCGGTTCTTCGATCAAATACAGATCTTCCATCTCCCAGATCTCTTCCACCCCATCATGATAGCGATTATGGTACGGGGTGGTATCCGTATACGGATACTCATAGTATTCCTGATACTGTACGGCATTCCAAGTGACCATGCTCACAATCCATACAATGAGCAAAATCCCCAAAATCGTTCCGGCTGCAAGAAAGATCAAACCTGCTCTGGCAAAATTTTTTCGATTGAGATTGGTATTTTTCCCAAACGCCCAAATCAGAAAGATGACCAGGTTTGCCACTGGAATACACGCAATCAAAAACATCAGCAAATATCCGCCCAGAGAGATTGGTTCCCGCAGGAATGCCTCCTCTGCTTCCTCCTGTGTCTTTTCCCAATTCGTCTCTTGTGCAGAAGATGATTCCTGTGGATATCCGCAAGCAGTACAATACTTATCTTCTGCTCCCACGACCGCACCACATTTCTTACAAATCTTTGCCATATACACACTGCCCCTTTCTTTCACATCCTATTTCACTTTTTACTCCGTCTGTCCGGCGCATTCCAGTCTATGAACTATCGGCTCTGCAGCAAACGATTGTTTTCTTCCGCCTTTGTGTTTCTTTTCCAAATACCTTCTGTCTCCTTGCAAAAGCTAATTCCCAAACTAGGGCTTCTTCCCAGCATAAACTTCCCAAAAATTATTTCATCCATTATAACACATATTTCACAGGAAATCTTTCCTTTTCTCTTTCTTTTGCAAATTGTAAACCTTTTTTTATAAATTTGTTGACATATTGTTTTCTCTTGTCGTATGCTAAGCCAAAACAACTGGAGGTGACACGCATGTTTCATGCCCATTCTTTGACACAAATCGCTCTGATGACCGCCATTCTTTGCATATTGGCACCCATCAGCATTCCCATTCCCATCAGCCCTGTTGCTCTGACCGGAAGCACCTTTGCGATTTATTTCGCCGCCTGTGTGCTTACACCCGCGCAAGCACGTATCTCTGTCCTGCTCTATCTGCTTCTGGGTGCCGTGGGAGTACCTGTATTCTCCGGCTATACCGCCGGATTTTCCCGATTTACAGCGCCCGGTGGCGGATACCTGGTTGGCTATCTCTTTCTGGTCACCATCAGCGCCTTTTTTTGCTCCCGCTACCACAGCCGTCCGATTCTGCAAATTGGCGGCATGTTTCTTGCAACACTGGTCACATACACCATTGGTACGCTATGGATGGCTTATGTAACCGATACCTCTTTTTTACAATCCTTGCCCATGGGCGCACTTGTCTTTTTGCCCTTCGATTTTTGTAAAATGCTGGCAGCATGTTTTCTGGGTAATCGCATCCGCCCGCAGCTGGAACAGATGCAAACCCGCTAGGAAGCTCTTATAGCACCAGCCATTGAGCCACATGGAAAAAAATCAGCAGTGCGACGGCATCTACCACTGTTGTAATCAATGGACCTGCCATAATAGCCGGATCCAGGCGACAGACCTTCGCCGCAATAGGCAGCATACCGCCGATCCCTTTTGCCACGACCACAACCGCGCCCATGGTGACGGAAACCGTCAAATCTATCATAATATCCGTACTGGGGCTAAACAGCGTCTGCTTACCGAAATTCAATGCAGCCAATAACACGCCGCAAATCAACCCGACTTGCACCTCTTTTCCCAGCACCAGCAGGATGTCCCTTGGGCGTACTTCCTCCAGCGCCATTCCGCGGATGATCATAGCAGAAGCCTGCGAGCCTGCATTCCCGCCTGTCCCGGTTAACACGGGAATAAACGCCGCCAGCTGCACCACTTCATCCAAAATCGTTTGATAGCCGCTGATGATGATACTGCTGAGTGTACCGGAGATCATCAGGACACACAGCCAGACAATGCGATTTTTTGCCAGTTTTGTGACAGGCGTCTTCAAATATTCCTCATCCGACGGCAGCAGCGCCGCCATCTTTTCCATATCTTCCGTTGTTTCTTCATCAATAACATCCACGATATCGTCTACCGTGATAATCCCTACTAAACGATGATCGCCATCCACTACCGGCAGCGCCATAAAGCCGTATTTCCGAAACAGCCGCGCTGCCTCTTCCTGATCCTCCAGCGTATGAATGGAAATCACATCTTCTTCCATCAGCGACGCAACCGTCGCCGTCTCTTCCGCCAACAACAGCGTACGCAGCGGCAATACGCCCACCAGCCGACGTTTGGGATCAATCACATAGCAGGTATATACCGTTTCTTTGTCCAAACCAGTCTGCCGAATGATTTGCATGGCGTTTCCCGCCGTCATCGTTTCCCGCAAATGCACAAATTCCACCGTCATCAGACTGCCGGCTGAGTTTTCCGGATAACGGAGGAAGCGGTTAATCAACTGTCTGGTTTCCCGGTCGGTATTGCGCAGTACCTTATTAACCAAGTTGGCAGGAGCTTCTTCCAAAAAGTCCACTGTGTCATCCAGGAACATCTCGTCCACAATATCCCGTACTTCACTGTCCGTGATGGATGCAACCAGCATTTCCTGTGTATCATTATCCAAATAGGAAAATGCTTCCGCTGCTGTGTCTTTTGCCAGCAACCGAAACAAAAACAGTTGTTTGTCCGCCGGCAGTTCCTCCAAAAACTCTGCAATATTTGCCGGATTTTCCTCATTCAGTTCTTCTCTCAACTGCAGGTATTTTCCCTCTTCCATCCATTTCATCCAAGCCGCCAGCGTTTCACTCCAGTGCTCCATGATACACCTTCTTTCTCTGTCACAGCAGTAAGGTCGATGCAATATTGAAATAAATAATCAGCGCTAACGCGTCCACAACGGTGGAAATCAGCGGTCCTGCCATCATTGCCGGGTCTACACGTACAATCTTGGCAAAAATCGGTAATGTACAGCCAATGGTTTTTGACAGCACCACAACCGCCGCCATACTAACGGACACAGTAAAGTCCATCAAAACTCCCGTGTCTGGGCTGAAAAACGTCATACGCACCATGTTGACCGCTGCCAGCGCAGCCCCGCACAACAATCCAACGCGCAATTCTTTCCACACCACCCGCAGTGTATCTTTTACCTGAATTTCTCCCAACGCCATCCCCCGGATGATCATCGTAGATGCCTGTGATCCGGCATTTCCTCCCGTGCCGGTAATGATAGTAATAAAATTAGATAACGCCATCGCCGTTGCCAGAAGTGCCTGATAATGCCCAATCACCATACTGCTAAGCGTTCCAGAGATCATCAGGACACACAGCCAGACAATACGATTTTTTGCCAGTTTTATTACCGGTGTTTTCAGATATTCTTCATCCGAAGGCAACAATGCCGCCATCTTTTCCATATCTTCTGTGGTTTCCTGTTCAATAACATCTACGATGTCATCCACCGTAATGATGCCTACCAGCCGATTCTCCAAATCCGTCACTGGCAACGCCATCCAATTATATTTCTTAAAAATATGTGCAACCTCTTCCTGGTCGTCCATCGTATGCACAGATACAACGTCTTCTTCCATTAGGTCCTGCACCAATTCCTCGTCTTTTGCACAAATCAGCGTCCGCAACGGCACCACACCAATCAACTTTCTCTGCGCATCAATGACATAACAAGTATATATGGTTTCTTTATCCGTTCCGGTTCGTTTGATTTGGCGCATTGCCGCTTCTACAGTCATACCGCCGCGCAACTTAACAAACTCAATGGTCATCAGGCTTCCAGCAGAATTTTCCGGATAATTCAAAAATCGATTGATTAATTCTCTGGTTTCAGCATCTGTATTGCGCAGTACCTTTTTCACTAAGTTTGCCGGCGCTTCCTCCAGAAAGTCTACCGTATCATCCAGGAACATCTCATCCACAATACTGCGCACTTCTTTGTCCGTAATAGAGTGGACAATATGTTCCTGTGTATCACTGTCCATATAAGAAAATACTTCCGCCGCCATATCTTTGGTCAGCAGACGGAATATAAACAGTTGCTTTTCTGCAGACAATTCTTCAAAATATTCCGCCAAATCGGCGGCATTTTCATCATTCAATTCCTGTTTTAGCTGGATATATTGCCCCTGATCCATCAATGCATTAAAATGGTCAAACAATACCTGCATTTCTTCCACTGCTCTCACCTCATTTCAGACAATAAAAAAACACCATTGTCTATTCCAAAAGTGTCAGCAGAATCTACCCGATGGATGCCAATTCTCCCTTTCCAATTCTTTTTTGAAAAAAAGCACAGGAAAGCAAGGCTCTATTTTGCCCATGACAAAAGGAGCCCGCATCGGACGGCAATTCTGCTGTTATCAAAATACGTTCGCTCCGGTCCCAAAGGGATACTCTCACTACTGCCGTCCATATGCTTCACCTCCGTCATTCTCTGTGTTTTTTGGTTCCGTTCTTAGTATATGCTTTCCGAAAAACAGCGTCAACCCTATTTTTGTAAAACTTTCACAAAAAAGAAACACCTGCCAAAACAAGTGCATCTACAGCACATGGTACGACAAGTGTTGTTCAATATTTTTTCAAGAAATTTCCAAATTTTGTAAATTGTCCCATCCAAGTCAAATCAATGGTACCGGTGGGACCATTTCGCTGTTTTGCAATAATCAGTTCTGCTTGGTTTTTCTTTTCTGTATCCGGGAAGTAATACTCGTCCCGATACAAAAACGCCACAACGTCCGCATCCTGCTCTATCGCGCCGGACTCCCTCAAATCTGAAAGCATAGGTCTATGGTCCGCACGCTGTTCACAAGCACGGCTGAGCTGTGATAACGCAATCACAGGCGCATCCATCTCACGGGCAATGGCTTTGAGGGAACGGGAAATATCAGAAATTTCCTGTTGTCTGGAATCCGTCCTGCCATTCCCGCTCATCAGTTGTAAATAATCAATGACAATCAAACCCAACCCTTTTTCCACTTTCAGCCGACGGCATTTGGAACGCACTTCCATCGGCGTAATTCCTGGCGTATCGTCAATGTATATGGGCGCTTGTGACAAAGGTCCCATTGCCTGAATCAAATCCGTCCAATCGCTGTCTGTCAGCTCTCCAGTCCGCAGACGCTGCGCATCCAGCATGGCTTCGGAACAAAGCATACGGTTAACCAGTTGTTCCCGACTCATTTCCAGAGAAAAAATTGCCGTGGGTACGTTTCCGCGAATGGCAGCATTCTGAATGATATTCAGTGCAAAGGCAGTCTTTCCCATAGAAGGGCGCGCCGCCAGCAAAATCAAATCTGATTTCTGCAGTCCTGCCGTCTTTTGATCAAAATCTACAAACCCGGTGGGTACACCGGTCAGCTTTCCTTTCGAACGATAAATGTCCTCTATTTTTTCAATGGAATCTACAGCAATGTCTCGAATATGATGAAATTGATCAGAATGACGGTTCTGCATAATATCAAAGATGCTTTTTTCCGCCATATCCATAATGGTGTTGACGTCCGTTTTCCCCTCATAACTCATTTGGGACAGTTCGCCTGCCGTTCGAATCAATCGGCGCAGCACAGATTTTTCTTCCACAATCGCAGCATAATGGCGCATATTTGCAGAGTTACCTACGGCTGTGGAGATACTTGCCAAAAACGGCAGCCCGCCGATCTGCTCAAATACCTGCTTTTCTTCCAGCTTGTTTTTGACTGTAATCATATCAATGGGAACGCCGCTATGATATAACTCTTCCGCCGCTTCAAAAACCATCCGGTGATCCGGACGATAAAAATCTTCGCCATTGAGCATCTCCAGCGCCATAGAAGCAGCCTCTCTGTCCAAAAACATCGCGCCCAGTACCGCCAATTCCGCCGCATCGTCGTGAGGCGGAATATTCTGGAATGTTCCCGCTTGTTCGGATGTATGTTGTTGTTCCATCGCTTCCGCCTCCTTTGCCCGCTTGTTACGCTTCTACAATTTTTATGGTTACTTCCGCCGTTACCTTTGGATGCAGTTTAATCACAGCGGTTCTCTCCCCCAACATCTTGATGGGATCCCCGATAGATACTTTCTTCTTATCAAAGTCCAGTCCGGTCTGCTTGATGATTTCTTCCGCTACTTCTTTATTCGTAACAGAACCAAACAACTTGCCATTGCCACCCGTTTTCACTCGGATAGTCACCACTTTGTCATCCAGTTGTTTTTTCATCTCCTGTGCCCGTTCCAGTTCTTCTTGTTTGCGTTTGGCTTCCGCCTTCTGTTTGAGTTCATAATCGTTCAGATTGGATTTTGTTGCTTCCACTGCCAGCTTTTTGGGCAACAGGAAATTTTTTGCATAACCTTCACTGGCATTGATCAAATCACCTTTTTTCCCGACGCTTTTCACATCCTGCAATAAAATCAGTTTCATCTTACGCTTCCTCCTCCAAATATTCTACAATCGCGGCACGGACTTTTTCCTTCGCCTCTTCCGTCGAACAACCAGGAAGCTGCGCACCGGAAACCGTCAAATGACCGCCGCCGCCCAATTTTTCCATAATCCGCTGTACATTGATCTCTCCAAAGCTGCGTGCACTGATATATACGGTATCTTCCACCTTGCAGCAGACAAAAGAAGCCTGTATCCCTGTCACATTCATCAGGTCGTCTGCCGCCTGCGCAGCCGTCAGCGTAGAATTTTCCACATCTGACGGGCAAACTGAAATGGCAATATGATCCCGGAACAATTCTGCGTCCCGAACTGCCGTTGCTTTGGCCTTATACGCATCCATATCGTTTTGGAACAGCAGCCGCACACGAATGCCGTCCGCACCGTTTCTGCGCAAAAATGCCGCTGACTCAAAGGTCATCGCTCCGGTCTTGACACAGAAATTTTTGGTATCTACCGTAATACCGGCAAGCAAAGCGTCTGCTTCCATCTGGTTAAGCTTTACTTTCTTATCCATATGCTGAATCATTTCCGTAATCAGCTCTGAAGTGGAGGATGCATACGGCTCGTGATAAATCAATACCGCCTGATCGATGAAATCCGTGCTTTTGCGATGATGGTCAAACACCACGATTTTCTTCGCAGCCATCAAAATTTGTCGGCTGTCTACCATGGATTCCCGATGGGTATCCACGATAATCACAAGCGTTCGGTCACTCACCATGCGCATCGCTTCTGTTCCATCCACAATCACTCCATGAAATTTGCCGCTTTCTTCCATTTTGTCACAAAGCCGCTTAACACCAATGCTTACTTTGTCCATGACAATATTGCATTTTTTGCCAATGCTTTTTGCAATGGCACAAATGCCGATGCAGGAACCAAGACTGTCCAAATCAGCTTGTTTGTGCCCCATCACCAAAATATCCGATGCATCGCCCATCAATTCCAGGAGGGCATCCGCTTTTACTCTGGCACGAATGCGAGCATTGCGGTGAATCTCACCGCTTTTGCCGCCAAAAAACATATATTTTTCTCCGTCTTTGATCAATACCTGATCTCCGCCGCGTCCCAAAGCCAAATCCATCGCAGCTTTTGCATTTTGCATAGCTTCTTCCAAAGAACCTCCGCCAATACCGATCCCCATGCTTAAGGTAACGGGAATATGCTCGCCTACGCTGATTTCCTTGATTTCATTGAATGGTTCAAACTTTTTTTCCTTAAACTGATCCAAGCTGCCTTTGGATAGCAGAAAAATGTATCGGTCTTTCTCCAACTTCTTAATGACACCATCGGCTGCCTGTGCCAACTGATTAAATTTTCGGTCGATCAGTGCCGAGAGGATTGGCAGACGGTTTTCGTCGTCGATACTGTCCAAAACATCATCATAATTATCCAGCAGTATCATGCCTACGACCGTTTCCTTTTCTTCCAGTTCTCGCTGCAGCCGGCATTTTTCCGTAACATCCGAAAGAATCAACGTCAGCACTGCACCCACAGCCCCGCTGGGATCTACCACATCGCAATGATTTAGTGCCGCTTCATACTGCCGTTGTGCCACTGTCACCGTCTGCTTCTCTCCTGCGCCGCTGGTTTTCATAAGAAGCTCAATCACGCTCTGCGCCGCTTCCGGCTGCGCAAAGACCTCCGCAAAAGGCTCATTGTACATCAGCACACGCCCCCGAATATCCAGCACCGCATAAGGCAGCGGCAGATTCTGCGGAATAGAAAAATTTTCCCGCAGTATCGTCGTATCCAGAAATCGATCTTCCTGCTGCTCTTGCTCCATAGTATCCATAAACAAATCTTTCAGCAACGGACGCAGCAAATTACCGACCAAAACTCCCAGCACGGCGCCAATACCCACGCGCACGTCAAAAATCATGCAGACAATCACCAACAGAATCGATACGGCAATATCCAACAGGCTGCCAAATCCAACCGTTTTCTTGTCTTTTTGTTTTCTTTGTTCCATTCTTCAGCCTCCATGACCGCTTATGTTCTCTCCAGCATTTGCAACACTGACAGCAAATCATCCTTCCATACATCTGTATCCGCTTTGAGCAGCCCCGCTTTCAGCGCCATTGCTGCTTTTCTGTCCAACGTCTCCTTTGATATGCCCAAACGGTTTGCCATCAAAAACAGCGCAATTTCCATATCAGCCAAAATTTCCGTTTGCTCCGTTTTCGACGCATTTTGATACATAGAGTCGAAAAAATCAGAGAGCAGCGCCAGCATCCGGCATTGCAGCTGTTGTGTCATACGAATATTTTTTGCCACATCAAATGTCCTCTCCGGCACAATGTCTCCTCCTTTTTGGTTTACTTTCCTATTGCAGTAATATAGTATAGCATAAAACATTGATCTTCTCAACAAAAATCTGCGTTTACTCTTGCTGCGGCAATACGGCTCTGTTATAATGAGAAAGCATTTTTCTGTCTTTTTTCTACAAGGAGAAAAACAGAGGAACCAAACTGTTTTGGCAAACAAGTTCCTTTTCATTTGGACTATCTTCATCCAAATTTACTTTTTACAGGCGCGATATATTCGTTGATGGGTAAGCCAACCATTTCCAAAGAAAAGGGAATACCGCCTGTAAAACAAAGAATATCCCGCACATCAACAAACATGCCTTTTCAGATACCGCCGTAAAAAAGTAGCTCGCAGTATCAAAAAAGCAAACATCAAATACACACAAAAGGAGGAGATCGGCAATCTTTCTGTATTCTTACCAGAAAACAGAAACCATTGCATCAAGAACGCCCTATGAATGAACAACAATTTGCCATTCTACCAACCAAAAGAGTATTTCTGCGCTGTGCGCTGCCTGGCTTGCTTGCCATGGTTGTTTCTTCTATTTATATGATGATTGACGGTATTTTTGTCGGACGCTATATCGGCAGCCATGCATTGGCAGCCGTCAACCTTGCATTTCCGATCATTATGATCTTATTCGCTGTCGGCGATATGGTTGCTGTCGGCTCTGCTGTCAAGATTGCCATTGCCCTGGGAGAAAAAGATCATACCACTGCAAACCGCATTTTCTCCGTTGCTTTCTGCATGATTTTGGGGATAGGGGTGTTGTTTTCCCTATTGGGATTTTTGATTGCTCCGTTTTTGATCCGCACGCTCATTCAAGACCGCCAATTAGCGGAGGTAGCATGGGATTATGCACGATTTTTCCTGTATTTCCTGCCGCTCATCATGCCATTGTTTGCCGTAGACAATTACCTGCGCATCTGCGGGAAGCAAACCTTCAGCATGTGGATGAATATCGTTGTGGCTATATTGAACATTGTACTGGATTGGCTGTTTTTAGCAAAACTGGGACTGGATATTCGGTTTGCTGCTCTCGCTACTTCTATCAGCATGATGTGCGGCGTTATGATTGCACTCACCCCGTTTTTCCTGAAACGGCTGACGCTGCGCTTTACAGTGCCGCGCATCTCAGCGCGCACCATCGTCGGAATTTTCCATAATGGCAGCTCGGAATTTTTCAACAATGTTTCCGGCTCTTTTATGGCTACAGTCATTAACGGATTTTTGCTGCACTTAGGCGGCGGTACCGCCGTTGCCGCATATGGTATTGTCATGTACATTGACAGCCTGCTGATTATGGCGCTCTATGGCATTTTAGATTCTATTCAGCCTCCCGTCAGCTATAATATCGGTGCAGGAAATTGGAAAAAAGCACGGGAATTTTTCCGTCTAAGCTGCCTAGTCACTGCCGCAGTCTCTTTCGTCTGCCTGCTTGCCATGGTATGCTTTCCGGAAACACTCGCCTGGCTTTTTGTCAAAGAGGATACCGACGGCGTCATTGCATTAACGGTATCTGCCCTGCGATTATATGCTTTTGCCTATGTATTCCTTTGGCTGAATATGGTCATCAGTTCTTTTTTAACTGCCATGGACCGTGCCGGAGATTCTTTGACAATTATGCTGTTTCGCGCATTGATTTTTCCGGCAATCTGTCTGTTGATTCTTCCGCAGTTTCTGGATATTTACGGCATCTTCCTGACCCCCGCTGTTTCTGGAGCATTGACTGCTGTCATCTCCCGCTTCATGTGGCGCAAAAACCAAAAGAGATTGCATGCGCTGGGACGAATCGGCTAAAAAAACATCCGGCTAACATTATTACTTGCCAGGCACCATTTTTCCAACCAATTTCTTTTTATCGCATAAACATCAAAAGAGCGTATCCCTTATCGATACGCTCTTTCTTTTTATACCCTTATTCTTGCAAAATCAACCGCCACGGTTCTTTCGTTTCAAATCACTGCTTCCCACAACACCCGGATAAAAAAGAGTGTCAATACCGCCAGGATCAAAGGTTTGGCAAAAGCGCCGCCTTTTTGCGCAAACCATTTCGCACCCAGCGCATTTCCAATCATACTGGAACATCCTGCCGCAATCCCCAACGGCAAAAACACTGTGCCATGCGCCAAAAACACTGCCAGCGCCGCAAGATTGGTGCTTAGATTGATCACTTTCGTCGCTCCGGCAGCTTCCCACAGCTTCAAATGCGCCAAGCCGGTAAAAAGCAGCAGTAAAAACGTCCCCGTTCCCGGTCCATAAAATCCATCGTATATGCCAACGCCAAATGCCGTCAGGCTGGACAGCATCCATGTTTTTCTGGCGCTGTACGGTTCTCGTTCCCGTTCCAAATTTCTGTTCTTGAGAACATATCCCGCCGTAAACGGCAAAATCGCTACCATCACCCAGCGGAAAACCCGTTCATCCAACAACAACGTCATACGCGCGCCAATCCACGCACCAATCAGCGCAAAACCGACACAGGGAAGCGTCTGCCTCCATGAAATAAAACCGCTGCGCCAAAAACGATAGGTTGCCGCTGCCGTTCCCATACAAGAACTCACCTTGTTGGTACCAATGGCAAGATGTGCCGGAAGCCCTGCCATCAAATACGCCGGCATAGAAATCAAACCGCCCCCACCTGCAGCAGCGTCCACAATACCTGCCAGAAACGTCATGGGGCAAACCAAAAGATACGCCGTCCAATCTCCCATGCTCCTTCCCCTTTCTTTTTCTTGCGCAATCAGAAATCCACGAAAAAACATCTGCTTCTCCGTTTCCGTCAGAACCATTTTCCGATATCTGCCGACAAAGAACTTCTTCCTACTGTGCATTCCTGGTATCACACGCAAAAAAACAACTGTTGCCATACGTTCTGTGCTGTTCCGCATTTTCTCTTCGTCTCATTGGTACAAAACAGCCGAGATCCTATTTCCATGTTTACCGCAATCATTCAGCCGTTTGCCAGAGCAGTATATATGGTTTTCAACAAATCGCCGCCTTCCCGTACATGGCAGAATACCGCATCTCGTCTGCGACAGAATTCGCCCAATGCTGCCCGATGCTCTGCCAACGCCTTTTGATACGCCTGCACAATCCCTTCCCGCAGTTCCAAGTCCAACGTTTTTTGACTTTCTGCATCTACCAGCCGTACCGCACCGCCGATCTGCGGATCCTCTTCTTCCCGCGAAAGTACCTGCAGCAGGATCACTTCCTGTTTTTTCTGCTGCAATAGCTTTACCGTTTCTTCCAGCTTTCCGTCCGTCATAAAATCTGAAATTACAACGGCTATCCCACGTCCCAGCGCACCGCATTCCAGCACCGCACGCAACGGCTCCGTACCGCCCTTGGCTTCCAGCTCGTCCAAGAAACGAACTGCCTCCAAAAAACGCCCTGCCTGCGTCATATTCCGTTTCCCTGCCGCAATCCCATCCCGAAACGCATATAGATTCACTCTGTCACCGCCTTGCAGCCCAATATATGCAAAGGATGCTGCCAGCTGTTTTGCAGCCAAAAATTTGCCTTCTTGCTCCATGGATTTGCTGCAATCCAGAAAGATTTGTACAGATGCCTGTTTCTCTTCCAAAAACAGCTTGAGGTACAGCTTGCCAAACCGCGCATAATTGTTCCAGTCTACACGCCGCAAATCATCCCCCGGCGCATATTCCCGATAATCGGAAAATTCCAGAGAACTGCCTTTTGCCATGGAACGTCTGGCACCGCTGTACCCATCGGTAGACAAACGATACCGCAGACGAATGGTCATCTCCCGCAGCCTTGTCAAATATTCTTTTGTCAATACTTCCTGTAATGATTTCATGTCAATAACGCCTCAATGATTTCGTCCGGGGTCATTCCTTCTGCCATCCCCTCAAAATTCAAAAATACCCGATGCCGCAGCGCAGGTTTTGCCGCTTGCTTTACATCCTCATATGCCACATGATATCTGCCTGCCAAAAGCGCAAAGATGCGCGCCGCCTGCAGCATCGCCTGAGCGCCTCTGGGGCTGGCCCCATAGCGCACATACTGCCGCACTTGCTCAGGCGCTTCTTCCTGCTGGGGATGTGTTTTCATCACCACATCCATCAAATATTCCGCCACCGGCTCTGCAATTGGTACCTGACGCGCAATTTCACGCATCTCCAGCAGTTTCTCTCCATTCCAGACTGGGGTGATTTCCTGCGCTGTTCCACTGGTTGTCTCCAATACAATCTGCATCAATTCCGGTTTGCTTGGGAATGTTACGTTCAACTGAAATAAAAACCGATCCATTTGTGCCTCTGGCAGCGGATAGGTTCCCTCTGTCTCCAATGGATTTTGTGTGGCCAATACAAAAAACGGTTCCTGTAAGCGGTACGTTTGACTGCCGCCGGTCACGGTATGCTCCTGCATCGCTTCCAGCAATGCTGACTGCGTCTTAGGCGTCGCACGGTTGATTTCATCCGCCAAAACCAAATTTGCAAAAATAGGTCCCTTTCGGAACACAAATGCCGTATTGCCAGTTTCATCCTTTGTCATCACTGTCGTTCCGGTCACATCGGCAGGCATCAAGTCCGGTGTGAACTGGATCCTGGAAAACGCCAAATCTGTTGCTTTTCCGATCGCCTTGACCAATTGCGTTTTGCCCAGCCCCGGCATCCCCTCCAGCAATACATTTCCGCCTGCAATCATTGCCGTCAGCACATGTCGTATCAACGCCTTCTGACCAATGATGACCTTCCCGATTTCTCGTTCCACTGCTTCAAAATCTGCCGCAAACTGCCGAATCCGTTCTTCTTCCATGCCTCTTCCGCCTTTCCGCTTTCTTTTGATTGCTTTCATTATAAAGCAGATTGGAAAGCGCCGTCAATGCACCAATGGAAAGTGTAATGCTTTCGCCGGAAAATATTTCGCTTTTCTTAAACTTTTCTGTCAAAATTTGATAAACTTGCAAATAGAGATGGCGTATTTTAAGAATTCATAGTATGATATCCTCATATTGATCACTGTATGGCAAATACCGCTATGGAAAGGCACAAACAAGCATATGGCTTCTTCTTTTGGTCGGCAGTCACAAAGGTATCCCGGTTTGACCCTGACACAAGTATCCAGAGCATCTTAAGGCAATTGCCGCTTGTTCATTCGTTGCACCGGCATTTCCTCATCCATTGTCATCGATTTTTGTATTTCTATGTTCTGGAAACGACCGTCTCATTCCTGCAATACATCTCAAAGACAAGGGTGCCATTCGCTTGCAGACAACCGATGCTTTGAGATGCCATTGCAGATACAGCGAGCAGCTGCTCCTTGCGGATACGTGTTTTGATAAACCGCTTGGCACTCATTCCAGATGCTTTTCGTGATTCACAAACCGCCCTCATCAGGTAGCGCTAGCACAAGCCGTACAGTTCCAGAACAATCAAAACATACGTCAATCCCACGGATTTCCGTTTGACGAGCAATCAAGGAGGTTTTCTATGACACGGCGCACCAATCAATATTTTTTGTTTGTATTCTTGTATTTTCTGCTGTGCTCCGAGCTGTTGGCGCCATGGATGGCGCGGTTCTTGCCCTTTTCTTCTATATGGGTGAATATTTTATTTCAATTTATTGTCTTTCTGCCGCTGATTGGGATTTATCTAAAGACAGAGCGAGTTCCTTTCCGAGAATGTCTTGCTCTGCGTCCCATTCACTGGAAAAATGCGCTGCTTTCTATCGGCATCACATACTGCGCACTGCCCTTTGTCTCGATGATCGTGATCCTGACTTCTCCATTACAACCGAATTTGGCAGAAGAATCTATGCAGGCACTGAGCAGCAGCGGAAGCTTTCCTGCATTATTGCTGTTCATTGCCGTTCAACCAGCAATCTTTGAGGAGTGTCTGTTTCGCGGTGTCGCACTCCATGGCTATCGCAGCCTGGGACGCTGGCGCGCACTTCTGGTCAGTGCCTTTTTATTCGGTATGCTGCACATGAATCTGCAGCAGGCGTTATATGCCTTTGCACTGGGCGCATTATTCGCCTTTTTGGTTCAGCGTACTGGTTCTATTTTGGCATCTATGCTGCCGCATTTTTTCATCAACGCCATCAACTGCGCCGCTTCCTATTTTGCACCGCCGCAAATGGGGATTGTCGCAGAACCATCCTGGTTACAGCAGATGTTTTTCTCCGGGCTGCAATGTCTAATTTTTCTGCCGTTTTTGGCTGGACTGCTGTTTTGGTTCGTCCGCCGCAATCCATTGCCATCAGAGTCGCTTCCCGTTTCTTGCAGACAGGAAAAAATCATTACCCTCTCCCTGATTTTCATCATTTTGATCTTCATTCTGTTTGGCGTACTGCCCAATTTATACGCATTTTGACACAGCAAACATGCACGTGACTCCTGCCGCGTGCATGTCATTGTCTTTCCAATATTTCATATCATAGATACCGATCCCGCAGAATATCCCCTCTGCGGAATATGGAAAGCAGGATCCCCATCAACGCAGCGTTCATCAGCAATGCTGCTCCGCCGTCGGAAAGGAAAGGCATCGCATACGGTGCAATCAACAGACAGCCCATCTGAAATGCGACGCAGCAGACTACCTGGAACAACAAGGTGATCCACACCGCCCATGCAGCCATGCGTGCAAATACGCTTTTTTGCCGCCGGATCTGCCGAAAGCTCTGCACAAAAAATACTGCAAACAACGTCAAAATTCCAGCAACCATCCATTTCCCGTGAACATATGCCATCTGCGCCAACAACCACTCATTCTGCCTCTGCCCTTGCCAGTCTATGGACGCTAGATTTTTCATGTCCGCCGGCAACTCTCCCGCACCAATCCAGCGGCTGCTTTCCCATAATTGTTCCATCCACAAGCCGTAGATACTGGTTCCGTCCGCCATATCGCCCATCCGCCTTACCGCCTGTTCCAGCCGAAACCGCAGTACAGGCAGCAGCAAAAATGCCAATCCGGCGCCAATCACTGCCAGCAGTGACATGCCGAAAAATAACCGTATCCCTCGCCTTCTGCCGATTCCAAACCAATCCGCAGATACCGCCGTACAGAAACTGCCCCATGCGGCAATCCCAAACAGCAGTACATTGGACATTCTTCCACATCCCAACAAAGAGAGTACCCCGACACCCAGTGCCAGCCAGCATCCCAGATATCCGCGTATCCCTTTGTTTCTCATCCATCCCATCAGGGAAAGAAATGGCAGAGGCATCCATAACGCCACAGACGCCATCAAAACCGCATCTGCCCCGAACACAAAATCCCATGCGCCATTCCCCGCTCCGCCAAACAGCAACAGACAAATTATCCCAGTTCCACTGACAATCCACGCCCGATACTTCATCAGTTGTGTCATATCCCAAAGATATGCGCAAAGAAACACACCAACCATCATCGGCAGCAAAGCAATCTGCCAGAAAGGATGCATTGCCGCATCCGTGGTCATCCGATCATATCCACCTGCAGCCATCAACAATGCCACCACGCAAATCATCTTCCACTGAGATTGTGGACGATGAATTTCATCCAATGCTTCTCCTACAGAGGCGCCGTCTCCCATCTCTGCGATCGCTTGCCGCTTTGCTTCTTCCTCCGGCATACCCGTTGCTTGAAATGCCGCTTTCTGCTCCAAGATATGGTCCTGCAGTTCCTCTGCTACCACTTTCCTTGCCGACTTCCAGCGAATTTTGCTGCAAACCGTATCCACATACGCCTGGATCCATGGCGGGCAGCTGCTTCGCTCCGCACGCCTGCGTATGTACGCTGCTTGTGACAGCAGCCAATCCCATTCTGTCTGCATTTGCTTTGCGGTTTCTTGCGGCGTCATATTCCCTTGATTGCACTGGCGCAGACGATGCATAAAAAAGGCTTCCAGCGAACGTTCCATTCTTTCTCTTTCTTGCGTTTGCGCCGTCTGCAGATTTCCTCTTTCCTCCCTGCACTTGCGCCATCTGTTAGACTCCCGCACCCTGAACACCTCCTTTCAGGATCTGATTGACCGCCGCTGCGTAACGCTCCCAACGAGCTGTTTGTTCGGACACCTCCTTTTGCCCTTCTTTTGTGAGATGGTAATACTTTCTTGTCCTGCCATCCACATCCTGTTCATACGATGCAATCCATCCTGCTTTCTCCAGCCCGTGCAAAATGGGATAGAGCGTTCCTGCTTTCAAGTGGAACAGCTGATTGGAACGCTGTGTTAGGGCTTCCATCATTTCATATCCATACATATCTTTTTCTTCCAATAGTTTTAATAACAATACCGCCGTACTGCCGGCATTTTTTTCGTTTGGCATACCCTCACCCCTCTATATATAGATCATCTATATAATATGATATATAGATTTCCTATATATGTCAAGATTTTTCTCTCTGTGCTATACTAAAAAAAAACGGCATCTGCAAAAGCAATCTGTCGTTTGGGTTCAAAGATTGGATGCACAAACCATATCTTTGCGCCTGCTACAACCGCCATAGCAATGCCATCTGCTGCACGTTCCATTGCACGATTCGTGGTAAAACCGACAGAGAACGGCATGCTGCTTTCCAGCACAAATACACGGCAAACGTCTCTTGCAGACCAGCTTCACGCGGCAGGCACCCCTGCGTTTCCATGGTATGACAAAGACACTTGGAGGGATGTTCATGAAAAAAGTAAAAATTACCGTTTTGAAAACCACGTTGGATCAAGAACTTGCTGCTCAGTATGGTCGGGAAGGGCTGACCGCCTGTCCGATGATGCAGGCAGGGCAGGTCTTTTACGCCGATTACGCCAAACCGGATGGATTTTGTGATGAAGCATGGAAAGCCATTTATCAATACGCCTTTGCACTGGCGCACGGCGCTGGTCAGGATGTTTTTTATTATGGCGACTGGATTCGTCAGCCCGGCGTTGCCATCTGTTCCTGCAATGACGGTTTACGCCCCGTCATTTTCAAGCTGGAGGCAACAGAGGAAACGTCCACCTTGTCTTATACCCCCATTGTACGCAAGGAAGACACCGAATCCTGAAAAGGAGGTTCTGCCATCATGAAAAAATGCATCACCATACCGACGCCTCAGGAAAAGGAACGCATCGTACATCTGCTTGCAGAACACCAAATTCCTTACCGCATCAAAGCGCAGAATCTGAGTGTTCGCAATCCCCTGGACTTCGCGCAAGTTGGTACGATGGGTTCGAATCAAATTCAACTTTCTTACATCCTGTATGTTCCAAAAGAACACTTGGAGTACGTCTTATTTTTGATTCGCAGCAAATAACCGACGCTTTCCTTTCCTACAAAAAAGCGCCTTGCTTGGCAATCCTAAGCAAAGGCGCTTTTTTCTGTTTATCCTTTCTGTTTGACAGGCAACTCCTCTTCCATGCCATAACGCGCTTCCAACCGGTAAATGGGCATGCCCTGAGAAGAAAATTTTTCTTCGTACTCTGTCATAATGTTATCCTTGTAATCACTGTGATGCAAATCCAGAGAAATATTGGACAGCTTCCAGTCATCGGCGCAGAACTCGTTGAGCGAAAATTCAAACAATCCGCGGTTATCTGTTTTGAAAAAAATTTCTCCTTTGTCGCCAAATACCTCTCGATAGCTCTGCAAGTATCCGCGATAAGTCAATCGACGTTTATACGTTCGCTTCTTGGGCCACGGATCGCTGAAATTCAGATACAGCCTTTGAAATTCTCCTACGGCAAAAAAGTCAGATAATTTTTTTGCATCATCCCAAACAAATGCCAAATTCGGCAACGACTCTGTCGTCCGTCTTGCGGCCACTGCTACGACACTCAAATTGCGTTCAATCCCCACAAAGTTGATCTCTGGATATGTTTCCGCATTTTCCACATCCAATTTCCACATAAATCGGGTGATCGTTTCCAAAATATGCCGCCCATCTGCCCTTCCATTCTTCCGCATGTTTCATCACATGCTCATTTTGTGCCAATTCTGTTTCCGCCCACGGTTTTTTTCGTATTCTCATGCTGTTACTCCTTTGTGTTTCCATTGTCATTTCTCTCATGATACTATCGAAACCCCATTTGTGCAACCGCATTTTTCAATTCAACCACCAATGGCTCCTATCCAATAACCAAAATCCTCTTCTCCCTCTATGTGACGGAACTCCCGAAATCCCAACATTTCCGCTCTGCGGCGGTTTTCCGCCTGATAGCGATCCGGCAATCCAAATAGATACCCATCCTGTGTTTTTCGCAAAATCAAATGTCCATAACGCCGATAGGGCAGCAGAAAAAAGAAATCCTTCTGCCATTGCAGCGGTGTTTCTGGAAAAAACAGCAGTTCTTCCAGCCTAATTCCGTACCATGCCTCCTGTGTGCCAAAGGGATACAGTATTTGATTGTTCGCAAAAAAGACTCTTTCCCTTCCTTCCGTTTCTGCACTGCGTCCAACGGGCATTTGCCTTTCCTTGGTTGCGTTCGCATCTGCTTGCTCCTCCACTTCTGGTGCCGTACTTTGCTGTTCTGTCGTATCTGAACGGACACGTTGTTCTGCTTTTTCCGCAGGCGTCCGGTTTTGCAGCGCATTGGCACGGTCTCTTGTTGCTTCTTCCGCTCTCTCCTGCTCGGGCTGCTCCGCTGGCTGTTTTCCCAAAATCCGGGCGCTTTCCTCTGCCGTCAAAATCCCCATTTCTTCCAGCTCTTCCATTTCCTGTCGAAATTTCCGCAGCAATCCTCGAAAACTGCCATGATAGGATGGTTCCGCTTCCATCGTTTTCTCCGACATCTGATCCGACGGCGCAACAGTATGAAAAACATGCTGCGGTATTTCCTGCTGCGGGTTCTCCTCCTCGCGTTTTGGCTCCAGCATTTCCTGAATCGGCATACGGTTGTTCCGCTCACAAACCCGAGATAACTCCGTTGACGGCGGCTGTATCACCGCAGTTTCTGCTGCGCGGAGATCTTTTGCCGCCTCCATCGGACAAAAAGCATCTCTCCATGCCCGTTTCTGTCCGAAATATGCCGTCAGCGGTGCAACCATTCTGCCTCCGGCTTCTGTTGTCACAACAACGGCAAACAGATCCTCTACGATGTACCCTTCTCCCAAATCATCCGGCAAAAACGCCCACGTCAACTCTCCTTGTCCTTGTTTTCCCAGCGGCAATTCTCCGCATAAAATACCGACACATTCTGTTTTCTTTGCCGCCAGGGCATAAACCCGGTAAATACTGCCAGATAATTCATATAATCCCTGTACCGAAATGGTCAGCTTTCCTTTTCCGTTTTTGATTTCCAGCACGCAGCTTCCCCAAGGCGTTCTTCCGTTTCTGCCATATCCTGCCGTCTCCTGCCGCAACATCAAATATACTTTATCATATCGTCTTTGATACACGTTCCTTCTCTCCTTTGCTTGTCTGTCCGATACAGTTTATGTCCGCAGCGGATAAAAAAGAACGATCTCTCACAAAAAAGCAGACGGTACTGCCATCTCCCCCGCTCACACGCTTTCCTTCCTCCATTCAGGGCTTTGCTGCTTCCTTCGGAATACCGTATAACGCCAAACTTGTATTTTTATACCGTCCATCCATAGTAACATCCCGCCCAAACCAATCCGGCGGCACAAACGCGCGCGCCGCTTCCATCGTTGGAAATTCCACCTCCGTTGTCACTAACCCCTGCAGCTTTCCTTGGTATACATCTACTTCTGCGGTCCATCCGCCTTCCAACGGTACACGGTAGCGGATTTTCTCGACTGCCGGCGTCTCCACCTTTTCCAGCAAATGGGTATATTCCTCCTTTGTGATTTCCAGCTCAAATTCTTCCTTTGCCAGCAGCCCCTTGCCCTTCACCGTCAAAAAATATACGTCGTTGCTCTGGCGCAAACGAATCGTCGGTGATGTGCTGATATATGCCTGTACCATGACTTCCGACGGAAACGCCGTCAAGGCAAACGGTACTGCTGTTGTCAAAAATTTACGTTCAATTTCCATGTCTGCACCTCCTTTTTTCCTAGCATAATCCCGGGTGCGCCCATCTGTCAACGTCTTGCTGCCGTCTGTCTGCTTATGCTATACTCAAGAGGAACACAAACCGAGCTTCCTTCCCATCGGCATCCGTTCCGTCTGGAATCCAAAGGAGGGTTTTCTATGTCCCATACATACAACTTGCACGACAAACTTGCTGACGAACTATTTGAAATGCATTCTCTCACCGCACTGGCTTGGCTTATTGCACACGGGCGCGAACTGGAATTCTTCACATCCGCCCACACTGCCTGTTTCTTATCCCGACATGGCTCCTCCCAAACCGTGTCCCTTTGGGAAAATGGAGTGGAACAGGCATTTTCTTCCATAGAAGCACTGTTTCAGCAAGCATCTTTGGACGGCATCCTGTTTCTTCTGGCTTGGGAGCACACCGAACTGGCATGTCTGTTCTAACGGATTCCATTGAAAAAAATAGGAAAAACGCATATAATAAAAATAGAATGTAGCTTTGTGGTTCCTTTCCTGTTTTCGGACGGATCATGACTATGGTTATCCTGTTTTATGGAGGTGTTTACAAATGAAACAAGCATTGATTTTTCTGGCGGAAGGATTTGAAGAAGTGGAAGCGGTAACGCCATTGGATTTTCTGCGCCGTGCAGGCGTAGACGCCAAATTCGTTTCGGTTTGCGGCACACTCGCTGTTACCGGCGCCCATGGCGTCGTCTATCAGGCAGATATGCTCTTTGACCAGCACGTCGCTGCTCAGGCAGATATGCTGATTCTTCCAGGCGGTATGCCCGGCGCCCAGCACCTGCAGGATCATGCTGCATTAGGGAAACTGCTGAAGGCATTTCATCAGGATGGAAAATTTATCTGTGCCATCTGTGCCGCCCCGATGGTATTGGGGCATCTTGGCATCTTGCAAAGCAAACAGGCAACCATCTATCCTGGTATGGAGGATCGGCTCATTGGCGCTGTTCCTACCGCATTGCCCGTATGTAAAGACGGGCATATCATCACATCCCGTGCCCCCGGTACTGCAACGCAATTTGCCCTTGCACTGATTGAAGCATTGGAAGGAACAGAAGCTGCTGCAAAAATCAAAGCCGATATTGTGTTTGACTAAGATCAATGGCAGAAAATACCAGCGGCAGCAACCTTCTTGCGCAAATCACAAGTCCGGTTTGCGCCGCTGCCTGTTCTACTAATGCGACATCCAAATCATAAATATAGGAGATCTGTGCCGGTGTATAGTATGCCGGCAGTCCGCATCGCAATTCTCTTGCGAACATCCGGCAAAATGCCGTTTTTCCATCACATAACAATCGTATAAACTGTGCTTTGGTCAACGATCCATGGATTTCCTGCTGCAGTGTATGCTGTGCTGCAGCCTGTGACATTTGCAGGATATCCAGCGCCTGATGCAGCGCATAAGGTTCCTGCTCCGTTTTCAAAAAGAGATCCGCCGCCATTACCCGCGGCTGTATCTTCTTTCGATAATAATCCAGAAATGTAGCCATACCCAATCCCCCCTTTCGTTCATTGTAACAGGGATGCATGAGATTGTGCTATAGGGAATGGCTGGGAAAGAGGTTATCCGCATGAATGCCATACAAAAATACTTTCGTTACCGACAAAGTCTGATTGATCAATATGCCAAAGGCGATATGACCAAACGGGAATACCTGCAACGCAATTACGAGGCAGTGGTTTACGGCGATATCGGACCATTTCACAATATGGATACCGTAGAAAAAGCACTGTTTAACTATCAATATTACAACGCATTAGCAAAAGAAATGAAAGCGGTCAGCACCACCCGTGACATGGATTATGAATTGAAACGAGATTATTTGGAAAAAAGCAATTATTATTACAGCAAAAAAGACAAAGCCACATTAAAGGCTCTGCAAATGCTGGATTACCAAGGCGTTGAAGCTTATTTTATCAAAATACGCAGTAAATTCCTCAAAGGAAAACTGTTTGAAATTGTTCTTGGAGAAGAAAAAATCATTCTGCATTCTACCAGTACGCTGATTTTGAAGCGCCTGCGGGAAGAAGGCGTATTTCAGGAAGAAAGCCGCAAATCCATGATTGATGATTATGTCAATCGGAGATATTAAAAGATAAGAAATATATAAAACCCTAAAAATATCACATTTTTTGGGGTTTTTATTTTTATAGAAAGGATTTATTTTTTGATTTTGTCCATTATTTGTCCATTATTTGTCCATTATTTGTCCATTATTTGTCCATTACGGAGTAAATTTCAGGCTTTTTTGTCTCTCAAAAAGAGATTTTCCAATGCGTCTGCCGCAACCGCATCTGCCTCTTTAATGGCATGGGTATATATTCTCGCTGTAATGGAGGTATCCGCATGACCAAGGCGTTTGGATACTGTTGCCAAATCAATGCCATTGGCAATCATCAAACTGGCATTGGTATGACGTAAAGAATGGAGGGTAATAGGCGGCAAATCATTTCGTTTTACAAAATTACTGAACCACTGGTACAGGCTGTCAGGGTGCATAGGAGAACCATCCCATTTGGTAAATACATATCCTGTATCTTTCCATCTGTCACCCAATTTTAATCTATCTTCTGTCTGCAAACATTTATGTTCTTTCAAAACAGATAAGGCTGTTTTTGGCAATTTGATAGATCTTTTCCCATTTTCCGTCTTTGGCGCCTCCTGATACAGACCAATAGACGGTAGGTATTCCAGTCCACCATTTACATTCAGAATTCCCTTCGCAAAATCGATATCTGTCCATTTCAGCCCACATAACTCACCTTTCCGCAATCCTGTATATACCAGAACCGTAATCGCCGTCCGATATTTTTCAGGTGCATCTGCCAGACAAGAAAACATACGAATGGTTTCTTCACTGCTCAGTGTCACGCCTTTTTTTGTTGTAACTTTGGGAGACTGCACTCTACGACATGGATTATCCAATACATAACCCCATTTGACTGCTGCCTCCATAATAGAAGAAATCAAACGATGGTGCTGGGCAACTGTACTGCTGGATAATTTTTCTTGGTTCTTAATGATCTGAAAGCTTTTTTGCCATTGTAATCCCAGCGCCTTCACAATCTTTTCCGCACTGTCACGACGGATATTCAATCCCTTACAGGCATTGACTACGGAAGAATATGATGCACCTGATTTTTGGGCAAGCTCTGTCTTTGCTATATTCTGCTTCTTCCTTTCCATGTCAATATCCACCAGCGGCTGACATATTTCAGCTCTTTTGATACCAGCTTCTCCCAGATTGTTATAAAATTCCATCAAATGCAGTGGCTGCAGCTGTTCTAATTTGATATGACCAATTGCCGGATAAATTCTGCTGAGCAGCATCTGATACCGTGCAATGGTTTTTGGTCTAAGGTTCTTCTCTGCATATTCCTTCATCCATTTTTCTGCAAATTCTTCAAATCGAATAGAACCATCTACATAATGACCCGTTGTCACATCTGTTTCAAATCGCACAGCAGCTTTATTCAATTCCTTTTCAATACGTCTTCCCGTCCATCCCGGTTCCGGTTTCCATGTTTTGGTTTTGATAATCTGCCTGCCATGAACATCGTATCCTACAGGTACTCGAATCTGATAAGTATCACCACGTTTTCTGATCGATGCCATAAAACCCCCTCCTCTCGTTTATTCTAATTTTGCTTATTTTCCTTTCTGAGCCTCCTGCCGCGGAGGAATTACTTTCCACTCACGCAGTTCATCCAAAAATTCTTCTACATCTGCAATTTTAGCATGCATAAGCAATTCATTCATCTGAAATTTTGCATAAGACATCACATTCTCTCGTACCTTCTCCAATTCCTCCCAGGTAACAGAATATACTTTGTTATCTCTACAATCATATAAAATTCTTTGGTTCGCAGCATCCTCACAGGCTTTATCGTCTATACGAGGGTCATTAAACATCTTATAGCCCAATTCATCCAAAAAGAAGAATGCTGCCATGCTTTCTATTTCTGCTCCGTCCTCCGTCTCGATACATTCACACGGAAACCCCTCATTTATAACAACCTCTCTCGACGGCAGTGGTTTCGTTCCCAACAGTTCATCCATATGAACTTGCATTGCTTCCGCAAGCATACTTAATTGTTCCAGTCTTGGCTGTCTCTTTCCTGTTTCATATTGCTGAATGGTAACTTTCGCAACACCCGATGCTTCTGCAAGTTCTTTTTGTGTCAAACCCGCCTTTTTTCTTGCATTTTTGATATTTTTTCCGTAATCATTCATCTGCTTTCGCCTCCTGACACTACAGTATCATTCTTTTCAAAAACATTCAAGTGAATTATTAAAATTTATTGACACATTCATCCGAATATCTTAATATATATTCAAACGAATATCTGGAAAGGATGTGTTTCTTTTGAAAATCAACAGAAGAAAAATAGAACTTATACTAAGCGAACAGAATATGACCAAAACTGCTTTGGCTGAAAAAAGTGGGATCAGCCGGCAAAACATCAGTACCATTTTAGGGAGAGGAACCTGCGAACCAAAGACTGCAGCCAAATTGGCAAATGGGTTAGGGGTTCAAATCTGCCAAATTATAGAAAACGAATTTTAACCTCGAGGTGATGATATGAGAAGAATGAGACTGATTTCAGAAGCCTATGCAGAAATCAAAGAAACCGACCCAAACACAGCCATTACCATGACAGCTTTCCGTAGGTTGGTTCTGGATGGACGGATTCCCAGTATTATGATTGGCAATAAACGCTTAGTTTCCATGGAAGATGTAGAAAATTTCTTCCAGCATGGAGATCGGCAGATGCCCGAATCCGAATCTGGAAAAATCCGTCCGATTATACTTTAGAAGGCGGTGAGGACATGATGGACTATCAAGATTTTCTGGGGCTCTTTGGTGGTGTAAAAATGAGGGACAGCAACAGGGCTATGTGCCAATGTCCCTGTTATCCTGATAAAAAAGCCAGCCTTTCTATTGACAAAATTGGCAATAAAATCCTCCTGCACTGCTTTGCAGGCTGCAAATCCGAAGATATTCTGGCTGCAGTGGGTCTGACTTTTTCGGATTTGTTTGATCATCCCAGAGAACAAAGCTATATTGAAAAATTAGAAAAACGCCGTGGACAACGTATCTCTGCCATATATAAATACACCGACGAAAACGGGAACTATCTCTACGAAAAAATAAGATTTCAAAACAAAGATATGCTTATGGGTGTCTATGCGCAAGAAACAGAATCCTTTCATTACAGATTGAGTGGAAACCATAAAACGCTTTTTCATCTTCCACAGCTATGCAAAGCTGTTTCTGCCGGCAAAAAAATATTCTATGTGGAAGGCGAAAAAGACGTCCTGACCTTAGAAAGTCTAGGATTGGATGCCACAACGGCAGGAAGCGCCAATGACTGGAACTCCTCCTATGCTTCCTATTTCAAAAATGCAGATGTTGTAATTCTGCCCGATTATGATGAACCCGGACAAGCTCTTGCAGCAAGAGTTTCAAAAGATTTGGAAGGTCTTGCGAAAAGCGTTAAAATCATAAACACTTCTACCATTCCCAAAGGTGATGTCAGCGATTACATACAAGAAGGGTATACAAAAGAAGATCTCCTTCGGCTCATTGAAAACGCAGAAAGCAAAAATCAGAAAAACACCAAAAGCAGCATTGATGATTCTCTGGAGCTGACGGCCATGGAAAACGCCGAAGAAAAAGAACTGGAGTGGTTGATACCGCACTACATCCCCAAAAGAAGCATTACTACTATGGCAGGTGATGGTGGCAGTGGCAAGACTTCTATTTGGTGTGAAATTGCTGCAAGTATCAGCATCGGAAGACCCTGCTTTCTTATAAAAGAATCCATTGCGGAACCCACACAGCAATATCATGGGCAGAATGTTCTATTCTTTTCTGCCGAAGATTCCTTTGAATATACGCTGAAACGAAAGCTGAGAAAAAATGGAGCCAACTTAGCAAATATCTTTTCCATCAGTATTTCAGATGATCGCTTTCAACATATTCGTTTCGACAGCGATTTTTTAGAAAAACTCATTGCAAAGTACAGACCTGTTCTGGTCATTTTCGATCCTTTGCAGGCATTTGTACCTCCCTACGTCAAAATGTGCGATCGAAACGCAATGCGTACCTATATGCGCCCTTTGATTGGTCTGGGCGACAAATATGACTGTACCTTTCTGATCATTGTCCACAGCAATAAACAGTCTGGTCTCTGGAGCAGAAAACGTATTGCAGACAGTGCTGATATCTGGGACATTTCCAGAAGCGTTTTAATGGTAGGCGAAACCAAAGAACGCGGAATCCGTTATATTTCCCATGAAAAATGCAATTATGGTGTCACAGGCGATACGGTTCTATTCTCTTTGGACGACGAAAAAATTATTTTTCGAGAGTATACCCATAAAAAAGACAGAGAATTTATCACAGAGGTTGACTATTCTGTCCGTCAAGCACCTTTGCGAGAAGAAGCAAAAGAATTTATATTGGATTTTCTAAAAAACGGGCAAAAAGAAGTTTCTGAAATGGATGAAACCGCAAAAGCCATGGGTATCAAAGAAAAAACCCTGCGCCGAGCCAAAGAAGATCTGAAAAAAGATGAGCGTATAAAAATCTTCTCTCAAGGCTTTCGTCCAAAAAAATGGTATGCTGTACGAATATCTCCGGAAGATAAGGGCTAATACCATAAAAAAGCAATAAAATCAAAACATATCCGTATTTGCCCACTCTGGACAAGTACCAAAATGTATTGGTCCAAAAGGGCAAATACATCACGCCATTGAAAATACACACTTTTCTCTGTATTTGCCCTTCTCCTCAGAGAATGTCGCTCCCATGCCTGCGCAGACTGTTTCGTCGGATATGGGTTCAACCCAATCCTCCTAAACTTGGTCAGATCTTACATAGCAAAGTACTCTGAAAGCCTTGAAAACACTGGTTCTATCCCATTTTAGACATACTCCCAAAAGATATGTCTAATTTCTTCTATTTCGGGACACCAAATCTGACCAATGTTTTCACTTTCTCAGCTATCCAATTTCTTGCTCATCGTCCAACAAATACACATATATCTAGGAGATTTTCAAAATGATGGAAAAAAATTCACAAGTATATCAGTTACTCACTCTCATCTGTATGTCTGGCGAATGTTCTGAAAAAGCTGTTTCTATTTTCATTCCAGATCAAGCCCAGCGTAACAGACTTTTGGCAAAACTAATAGCAAATAAGCTAGTCAAAAAATATCAAAAAGACAACATGACCGGATTGCGACTGACAAGAAAATCCAAAGAATTTCTGTATACGTCTGAACCAGATCGATTCAGCCTTTATTTATCAAATGGTGCTGATTATTCTATGCGACGATCTTCCATCACAACTCGAAATCGTCAGCATGGAATTTCTGAAACCATCGCAATGATACAACGTGTCTGTATGGAAAAGTATCAAAGACAAGAAAATAAACTCAACATTTCCACATTTCTTTCTGCAAAAGAAGTAAAGTCAAACGGAACCATCATCAATTCCAAATTAACAGGGGTTTGGTTAAATGAAAACATCCCTTGGGTGTGCTATCATACTGCTGAAGAATCATTTTTCTGGTATGAAAACGTAGAAAAACGAGCTGCTGCATTGGTGCATTCTATGATAAAAACGGCTGACACAAAAGCCTCATCTGTAAACGCATTACTTTTTGGCAACACCATAACACAATCCAAAATGTGTTTGAAAAATCCAAAAATGCCAATGACTCTGCAAAACAGTCATTTTCATCGGTTTTGTTTTATCCCCTTGGACGAAAATGGTATCATGCTATTGCAGCTTTTGAAGAATACAAAATTGTATAAAAATCTGTTTTCCATTCTAACTGAAGACCTGCATAAAAAAGAAATGAACTACATCCTAAATGATGGCTATAACAAAGACGGACTTCCGGTTCTTGTTTGTATCGATTGTGACCTAATGAGGTTAATCTCTTTCAAAACACAGCTGGATTATGCGAACTGTTCTGGAGAAGTCATCTGTTTCGATTTCCAGAAAGCAAGCATTCTAGAATTTTGCAATGACAATATTGAGATTTCAACTGTTGATTCAGAGAAGGTCAGAGAACTTTTCTTATCCTGCTAACTACAATATTGGTCAGACAACAAAAAAGGATTTTTTGGCACTGATTATTCCAATGATTATTTAACCGTCTGTCTAGAATTTGAGAGCCATATATTGCGTTCATTCAGCGTCACGTTAAATTCTATTTCCTAGATTCCCATTATTATTGTAAAAACACTTTTTCAGATATGAATGCAGTTAAAAAATACAGCAATGAAAACCAATATCAAGGCATCAATATGTCAAACGACCTTTCCACAAAAGGGGTATAATTCTGGAACATGCTCAAACTGAGTAAATATTAACCGATAGAGCTATCACATCGTAATATTCAATTGCTAAAGTTTATTTTTAGTTTAAAAAACACTGCTATCTCCCCATATTTTCAGTGTAACTATCCTTGATGCAAATGAGGGTTCCTTTAGTGTAGTTTGCTTTCTTTGTATTACTCGCTTCAAACATATAGACCGTCTACTTTTTACAGTAGACGGTCTTGTAGTAGTAAGCAGATTTTCGCCGAATTTACGGAGTTGTTTTCTATACATCTCTGTACAGGGAGGCAAAAATTCACCTCCATATTTTTCTCACAATTATTTTCATGCATAGCAGCTTTTGTGAGCTTTCTGCCTTCATTGTTGATTTTAATTTTAACTATTGCAACTAAAATCAACAAAAGTGCAATAAGTGTCACTTGTTCTTTTTCTGTGAGCTAAGTGATAGAACTTCTCACAAACCTTGTTATATGAGGAAAACTTGTAGTCAACAAGGATTCTACAAGCAAGAGATATTTTACTAATAATACCTCTATTAACTATCCGCACATGGCAGATACTACTGTTAAAGAGGCCTGTTGAAATATGTACTTCAACTGTTTCCAAGTTTGTTACTCCACCAAAGATGGGGCTACATCATTTCTGTGCAGCTCTTATGATCACCCATAAGTTCAGACTGTGCCTTCATCCACAAGGGAGCTCCGTGTCCAGTCGTTACACCTCCCCAGTTAGGGTTTGGCTCGGCGTTGTCTGCTTCTATAATATAATACCAGAATATATAATTATTTCAATATATGCACATAGAGTAGTGAAAAATATATGTCAAGGCATTATACATCTAACAAAAATTGCCAACTTCTATCTTTGCAAGGAGTGTCCCACACGCCTTTGACATTCAGATTAGCAACCATTCAATTAAACTTTCCCTCCATATTTTCTTAAACTATTCAGTATGTCCAAACCATTTAACAAATCATTTGAGGAATACTAAGATATAAACACTGATATACTTGAAATTTCCAACTCTCCACTACTTTAGAAATATTTTGTATTTATCTGTTATTTCTTGTCAGCTTCAAACGACTTACCTTCTGTATTATAGGTCAGATTAAATACTAAATCTGAAAGCCATTTTTTGAAGTCAGGATTATCTTGGAATTGCTTAAACAACTCCATATTATCAGACATAATATTGAAAATCACCTGTTGCAACGCACGCTCACTTTCTATACGAGCATTCTGTTTGTCAGAATTTTTCATTGCATTCTGATATCGTTCATCTTTAGATACCATAGAGGGAATTTCCAGAATCTGTCGACGCACATTATCTGCATCATTCCATTCAATGTTACCAAACATATCGTTAAATGTAGTCAGAATAGAAGAAAGCAAATCCATTTCTGGTTCTTTCTTCATTCCAATCTGCCCCGTTGGAACAGGTGCAACTTCTGCATCCTCATCCTGAAGTACAAGAGAGATACACTCCCTTGCCTCTAGTCGATAACTATCCAAATCAATCGCTTCTAAAATCCCCTGTGTAAAGTCATCTTCTGGAGGAGAAGGAAGTTTCGGAATTAACAAATTTAAAAATATAGACAATTTTTCCCAATCTGGATTTCCATATGGAAGAATTGCACCTAAAAATCCATATGTACGCACAAAAGATTTTGCTGCACTTTTGAATTTGATTTGTCCTTCCGTATCTAATTCTTTATAAGACGCAGCACACACATCCAAAATAGGATCAAGACGCTCTCTTTCTGCGCCATCCAGATAGAGATTAACCAATGACTCTACATGTTCTTGCGCATAAACCTGATATTCTTCCATGACTGCAATCAAATCATACAGTTTATTTGGATCTGTTTCATCTGATAATAACGTAGTTCGATAGTACCTTGAAAATGCTTCAACAATAGTCGCTGAATCATTAGCAAAGTCCAGTACAAAAGTGTCATATTTCTGCGGATGAGCACGATTCAGTCTGGATAATGTCTGCACGGCTTTGATATCAGAAAGAGGCTTGTCTACATACATAGTGTGTAGTAATGGTTCGTCATATCCCGTCTGGAACATATCAGCCACTATCAGAAAACGATAAGGATCCTGTTTAAAGGTCTTTTCAATTTTGTTATCCGGGAAACCATTCAGCCCAGCTGAAGTCAAAGCTGGTTGTTGCCCATGAAATTCCTTTTCTCCTGAAAATGCAATAATTGTTTTATAGGGACTATGACGAGCTGATAAGCAACGATTTATTGCATAATAATACTCAATACAACGTTCAATGCTACTGGTAATAATCATCGCTCTCGCTTTTCCACCGATTTTCCCTTTTGCAATTACTTGTTCATGGAAATGCGTAACCATCATTTCTGCTTTCTGTTCTACTGTAAAGGACTGTCCTTCTACAAAGGCTCGTAGTTTTTTCTGAGCCTTTTTCTTATCATAAAGAGGATCATCCTCTACGGTCTTTTTCAGCCGATAAAAACTATCAATCGGCGTATAAAATTTGAGTACATCCAAAATAAACCCTTCCTGAATTGCCTGCTTCATAGTATATACATGAAAAGGGCGATGCTTGGTTTTTCCTCCTTCTTGATAAGGAGTCCCAAATGTTTCTAGTGTTTTATTCTTAGGCGTTGCAGTAAAGGCAAAATAGCTAGCATTTTGCAATAGTTTACGCCCTTCACACATAGCATTAATTTTATCCTCATTATCCTGTTGTTCCTCGGAAACCATGCCTGACAGTACAAGATTCATCTTTGCAGAAGTACGCCCGCTCTGTCCAGAATGAGCTTCATCGATAATGATAGCAAAATGGTTATTCTTGTGCTGTGTGCCAATATCCGAAAGAACAAACGGAAATTTCTCTACAGTGGTAATAATGATTCGTTTTCCTTCCTGAATAGCCTTTCTCAGGTCGCTAGAATGTTGTGCCCATGCAACAGTGCTGCTAACCTGCATAAATTGTTTAATATTATCTCGAATCTGTTTGTCCAAAACCACACGATCCGTAACAACAATCACGCTGTCTACGATTAGTTCTCCCTGTTCATCTTCCAAACCAATCAATTGATGCGCCAGCCAAGTAATAGAATTGGATTTTCCAGATCCGGCACTGTGCTGAATCAAATAGCGTTGACCAATACCTTTTTCCTTGACATCTGCCAACAAACGTTCCACTACATCTAACTGATGATAACGCGGAAATACCTGCGTATAAGATTTTTTCTTGGTATCAGGATCTTCCTTTTCTACTACCTGGGCATAATTTTCAATGATACGAGCTAATTTGGGCTTTGTCAGAATATCTTTCCAGAGATAATCGGTCATAAGACCATCTGGATTTGGTGGATTCCCTGCACCATCCTTATATCCCTTATTAAACGGCAGGAACCAACTAGCTTTTCCATCCAGTTTGGTACAGAATTTAATTTGTGCATCGTCTAACGCAAAATGTACCATGCAACGCTTAAACTGGAACAGCAGTTCTTTAGGGTCTCGATCGTGCTTGTACTGATGAACAGCATCATCCACGCTCTGCTTAGTAAACTGATTTTTCAATTCAAAAGTAATCACCGGCAATCCATTGATAAACACACATAGATCCAATGCCAATCGCTGGGCATCTCTGGAATACATTAACTGTCTTGTCACACTGAAAATATTCTGTGTAAACATTTTGCGTGCTGTTTCATTTTTGGCAGTAGGTGTCAGATAAAACATGACCAAATCCACAGGATAAACTTTAATCCCCTTGCGCAGCACATCAATAATGCCACGTTTAGCCAGTTCTCCTTGCAGGCGATTTAAGAACTGCTGCTTTTTCTGTTCACTCTTAAACACTCCCAGCTTGTCCATGGCATCACCCTGTGTAACTTGCAAAAAGCGAAACAAACGAGTTTCATCAATTGCATAATCTCGATTGTAGTCGGCATTGCTACCTTGTTCATAGCCGTTTTGATTGATCAGCCAATCTACAATCAATGTTTCGAGACCAGATTCTTTTGTATTGGTTGGCATAAAATCACCTCATTCTAATGTTCAGTAACATTTTCTATATTCTGAATTTTTATGAAACTATATTCTCGACACAAAGTAATTAGTCTTACATATTCATTAGAATTCATTCCTGTTATAATATTTAACTTATCCCTAACCTTTTGTTCCAAATCCTCTGTATGTATTTTTCTACTGTCTAATTCGTTAAAGAAAGACTGGGTATAAGGAATTGCCTTTCCCTGGCTTTGTGCTGCATAATTTTGTTGCATACTAATCAACTTCCGTTCTTCAATCAAACGGTTATTCAAACTGGCTACAATAAAAGCATCCAAAGCCGCATATGCATCCAAAAGATTTTGATTTACTGTAGTATAAAGTGCTTGAAATTCGGGTCGCAAGCTAATCAATCGACATTGATGATTGCAAGAAGCACATTCCGTTGGCATAGCCATTATATCTGTCGAAAGATTTATTTCTGCTCGTAATTGATTAAGAATTCCCATTTTATCAACAATATTTCGCCTAATATTTGATAAATTAGGGATCTGAGCATACTCCGCCGAAACCAACGAGGTATATTCTTGATAACACCCAGAAGGTCCCAATAGATCAAGCCTACTAATAATATTTCCTAAGGTTTCCCTTTCTTTTAGTATCTCTGTAAACTTCTGCTGCTTAAAATTCGATTTTCTTTGATAATGGATAGTAAGTATAACACCTACTAATGTCATAACACCTCCCATATAACTTCCGGCAAATATAAACCAGTCTGGAGCATCAACGCCTTGAATATTAAAGTTAAACCCAGTATACTCGAATATGGCAATTCCCAAATGCAGAAGAATCATTAACACAAAGGGAGCTGCTACGACACCCCAAACCCAATGTTTTTTCAGTTTGCCAATCACATTATCTCACCTCTTTTTAGCTCAGAAAAGCTTGCACATATTGAACCAATGCTGCTACTGCTTCTGAAAACTCTACTGTACCTTTTAATGTTTGAATTCCTGCAACAGCCGTCTTGATGAAACTTTTTCTAGGTTTGCTAGACTTGGCTTCTTCTTCAATAACTTCCAAACTTGCGGCTAACTTTTCCGCATCTTCTCCCGTAATTCCTGTCGCTGTTGCATTAACTCTCTTAATTAAATCGACAAGCTGTACAAAATCAGTTCCGGCATTATTAGTTGCAGTTATTGTTGCATTATCACTTGCAATATTTACCTGCCCATTGCTAACAGTAATAGAATACGTCACTTTCTCATCAATTCCCATATCAATTCCCACCTTTGTTAAGTACCCTTCAATATGCCGAATAAGAACCATTGTTACACGATCATTAAAAGCTTCAATACAGTCTTGAAATTTATTTGAAAATGAATAACCTGAAGCTACAGAACGTGAAATATCTATATTATTTTGGGATATATGATTAAGAATTGCAAACACAGTGCTTACTTCTTCTGCGTTGGTTTCCCCAAGCGTAAAAATAGCTCGACCGCGATATCGATTTACATCTTGAAATTCTTTCACCATATTTTGCTTACAGGGTCCACAATCAACAATATAATCATATATTATTGGCGTGTTCTTTATAAAAGATATGAATTTTTTCAAAACATTATTGTAATCCTGATAATTTGCTTGCATAAGCCGATTGGATACACTATTAAAATCATATAAAATTTTTCGAAGTTCTGCTCTATTCAACTTCATAGTTTTTCACCCCACAAAACGGGCAGTAACACCCAGTCATTTTAAGAATTGGTTTAATTTTAGCACTTCGTTTACAGCAAAGAAAATTTACTATTTCCATCGCTTCTATACCAGAACGTATCGGATTCTCCGGTTCATGTTTAGGTGGATTTCCAGCCTTAAAAGTTAACGAACCTTTTGAGAATTGCCGCTCCATCTTCTTGAATTCTTCATAGATCATATCCTTCATTTTATTCTCAGTCATTGCTAAAGCCAACTCTAGAACATCATCTGTGATATAATCATTTCCAACAAGACCACAACTCGGACAAAAAATCTCTAAAATACCATCATCTTCTATATCTGCAGGCATTACTTTAAAGTAAGTGCCACAATTAGGGCATTTGAGAAGTACATATCCATCATCATCTGCTGGAATCGAAATGGTCATTCTAAAGTCATCACTCATTTCATATCCCCCCACTCTATAGTTTCATGCCCATCTTCTGTATCAATATTCTCTATAGTTTCTTCTACTGACTCAAACTCAGGCACCTCAATCCTGCGTACATCTATCTGCCCTGTAACAACATCAGAAATTAAACGTACTCTATATTCATGTAAGCACTCTATCTCTTTATTGATTCTACAGATTAACTTTCGATATTTTTCTTCAACTTCTTCAATTCTGCAGACAATCTGACATTGTTCTTCGTATGGTGGATACAATGTGTATACACTATAGAAATTTGCATTGGAGAGATTTTGTAAACCTACTGTCATTCCATTCGATTTACTGGCAAATATTCGTTTGAACTCAGCTGTATGGTATAGCGCCTCATAATACTTAGATACAATTTCCATAACTGGTTCAAAAACGCCATAATGAAATGTAACAATTCCACGATAATTTGAGCTAAAAAACACCCCCAGATGAGCTTTGAAACGGTTTAGCACTAAATCATTGGGGAATACCAATTTCCAATTATCATAAGAGGCTGTATGTAGTGAACGTTCTTTCATATTTTCATATGGCAAAAGCCCATCTTTCTGAGACAGCGACAATACAGTTTCATCATCAACAAATTTCCTAGATTTTTCTTTATAAATTCTGTGATTCAACAATACCTTCCAGTGGGAAGGAATCTGACCTATATAGTCTATTCCGCTATCAATTCGTTCTATATCTTGCTCTAGTCCATGAGTAACAATCGAAGTAATTGTAGCCTGTTTTTTTTCATTCAAAAGAGAAATCATTTGTTTTTTAGCATTAATTAGCTTGTTGATTTTGGAAGTCTGCCAGTCCAGATAGCGTACAATTTGGTCTTGTTCTTCTCGGGGGGGTATAGGTAGTATTTGAGCAGCAAATACATCGAAACGAAAATCAGAGGATCTCTCTCTTATTCCACGATATAACGACTGAATAAATCCATTTTTTGCCATTTCCCGTAATACATAAGCAAAGTAATGGTTATTGATATCTTGAATAGCTGTACAAACACTATAAACCGGTGTACCTTTACCATCAGAATCAGAAACACCCACTGCACCTGCGAACGCGTCCATAACATGGATAACCAAATCCCCTTGTTGGATATGCTGATAACCAACTTCTTTAATTGATTCTGTAAAACCGCTCGTTCTCCTGTTTTTTCTTAAAGTGACCTGCCCATCACGAAAACATGTTACAACCTCATCAGTTTCAAGAGCCGGTCTATTTTCTTTCTTGTATAGATATTTTGCTCGACATTCATTCCAATGTGCTGGAATAGTATCCAACCATGGTATAACCGCTCTCGAATAAAGTTCATATTTGCTCATCACTCTATCCCTCCGAGAATTTCTTTCAACATCCCCTCGGTTTCAGTTTCCAGTGCTTTGAGATCTGCCACAATTTCATCCATACTGCGCATCTGTACAGGTTTATAGAAATACTTGGTAAAGGATAACTCATAGCCAATCTGGGTTTTCTTTTCATCTACCCAGGCATCCGGTGTATATGTTAGCACCTCGTTTTTCACAAAGGCATCTATTCCCCCTTTATAAGTAAATGGAATGATTTCCGTATCCCTAAGTTCTGGATCGGGCTCTCCGACAATAGGCTGTGCCTCCGAATCTATCTCAGTAATAAAAGGACGAATCTTTTTCAATGTCGCAGCTTTCAGCTTCGTTGCCTTTGCAAAAGCTGTCCAATCATCCTTAGGAACACTTACCGGCACAGCCTGAATCGCTGCGTTAACAGCCTCCAGTTCTTCTGTTTTTTTGAACACACCTGCTGGAATCGTTCTGTCTGGATACACCCTCAGGCGTAAAGGACGTTCTACTGTAATTGACCAATAACCAAACTCATGATTATCGAATATACGACTGATTTCACATTCTTTCATTTCTATAAAAATATCCATAATTTCACTACGAAGTTCTGGTGTCAACTCACAGTTCTTTTCACCCATATTTTTACGCAGTGGAGATTTCAAAGAGGTAGCATCAATCAGTTGAATTTTCCCCTTACGGCGTTCTTCTTTTTTATTGGTCAAAACCCAGATATATGTGCCAATACCTGTGTTATAAAACATCTTTTCTGGCAGAGCGATTATCGCCTCCACCAAATCATTCTCAATCAGATAACGTCTGGCATTGCTTTCTCCTGAGCCTGCATCACCAGTAAACAAAGAAGAACCGTTATGTACCTCTGCAATACGACTGCCCAATGGTGTATCTGTTTTCATCTTTGCCACATTATTGAGCATAAACAACAACTGACCGTCATTCACGCGAGGAATCATAGATAGCTGGGTTCCATCTTCCAGATAGGCATTAAAGCGACTATCCAAAATGTCTTTTTTGCCACCCATCTTTTCTGCATCGACTTTCCAAGTCTTTCCGTAAGGAGGGTTCGACAGCATAAAATCAAATTGTCGGCTTGCATTTCCATCCATAGAAAGTGTAGAGCCATAGCTAATATGTTCAGCCTGCTTACCATCGCCTTTTAGCAACATATCCGCCTTGCAAATAGCATAAGTTTCTGGCTGCAATTCCTGACCAAACAAATGGATAGAAACCTGCTTGCCTGTTTCCTCTGCCAATTCCAACAAACGATCCTGTGCTACTGTCAACATCCCACCTGTGCCACAAGCCCCATCATAGCAGGAATACGTAGCATCCTTAATCTGGTCTTTCACTGGCATAAAAACTAAATCTGCCATCAGTTCTACTACGTCACGGGGGGTGTAATGCTCGCCTGCTTCTTCATTATTAGCTTCATTGAATTTACGGATCAATTCCTCGAAAATTGTACCCATAGCATGGTTATCCAGACCAGGCAGTTTGATTTCTTTTTTACTGTCATCTACATAAACAGGATTTGGGCTAAGATTGATTTCCTTGGATACAAATTTCTCAATGACTGCCCCCAAAATATCTGCATCGATCATGGTATCAATCTGGTTACGAAACTGGAATTTCTGTAAAATTTCCTGCACATTAGGAGAAAACCCATCCAAATAAGCAATAAAATCCGCCTTTAACTGTTGCTGTTTAGAACGGGCTGTCAAATCACGCAGGCGAAATGGAGAGGTGTTACAAAACGCCTGCCCAGCAGCAACACACAAGGCATCCGTCTGATTCGTGATCCCTGCATCATCCAGCTTAGCCTTCATATCCAGAACCTGCTGCTTTGTATCTTCCAAAACAGCATCTAAGCGACGAATCACCGTCATAGGCAATATCACGTCACGATACTTACCACGAACATATACATCACGCAGACAATCATCTGCAATACTCCAGATAAAATTTACAATCTGGTTGTGGATTTGGTTATCCATATCCATCCTCCTCTATATTTATCAATCAAAAACAATTTCTTCCTCTGATTTTGCGTAGATGTCGAGACGATTTTCTACGTCCAATTGATTTACAAGCCAGCCACGAGCCATACATAATTTGATAAACTCATCCATACGGTTGACCCCATTCATTTCTTTCAAGGTAACCACAACCCCGAATGGCAACTTATCTTTTTTACGATTTGTCAGTCTCTCTTTGGTTTTAATACTTAATCCCCATAAACCGGATTCGTAAGATTTTCTAGGTCTCCCACCTGCTTTGATCTCTTCGCAAATATGTTTTATATTGTCCCATTTACGATACTCCCGTCGGGCATTTTCCTCATAAATTACATGTAACCCTTCTTCAGCCTGTTTATTATTATCGATTGGCTTAATTTGAGGTTTGCCCTTTGCAATTTTGATGCGTCCGAAATGGATATCCATTTCAGTATTGGTATAGTCTACGCCCTGATTGCGATTGCATTGTGGGAAATAAACCAAAGTTGCTCTTGCATAAAAAGGGTGTGCATTGTTTACCACCGGCACAGGTAAGTTATATGTATATGTTTCATATGAATCTGTAGTTCCAGTGAGGATAAAACGGATTTCATCATCAGATGTATGAATGATGTCATTTATATGTTTGGGAACAATACCATAACCGACCGTATGACTTAAATCATCTTTACTATTCCAGCCAGCTGCAGCATCAATGATTAAAGCTTTTGCAACTTCCTTACTTAAGCCCATGATATAAATCAAATACGCCATTTTTCTTGTAATCCAAGGTGCAGCAAAGGATGTCCCTGTTACAAAAGATGCCCCCATAGAATCCTTACATACAACAATTCTCTGTTCCCGGTCTTTTCCATCTCCTCCATAAAAGCTAACATCCGGTTTGTAAAAAAATGAAAGAACGGGTCCTACTCTCGTATAAGAAGCCGGTTTACCATTAAAATCAACAGAATTCACCACCAATGAGTTCAAGGAATCTGCCGGCGCACCTATTTTCATCTTATCTTTTTCAGAAGATGCTTTATTTGTCCCTGCAACTACAAAAATAACATCATACTCGTTCTGAATTCTGTCTAATTCGGCTCCCTCTGGAGAAATTGAATTTTCTTTGATTTCTAATTGGGAACCCAGAGACAAATTCCACACTTTGATATCACGATTAGAAGATACAATACTACGAATCTGCCGCAAAATCGTAAAAGAACTGAATGCAGTATGCGTAGCAACGCCAAAATGACGTACACGGAAATGCCCGCATCCATCCTCCAAGCCAGGGTTTCCTCTAGGACCATCCACAATAATAGAGCTTACTGCGGTCCCATGATGAAAATCCTCTGGCGTGAGGGGAATATTTTCATCGACCAACTTATGGTATTCAACCCACTCATGAAAATACACCTTTTCATCAAACTGTGTATCAATCACACCGACAATCGGCTCGTTAGCCGGTGATTCTAAAATATTCCATAAATCATCTTCAACCGGCTCATCTTTGAGAATATGATCACGACTCAACTGACTCAAATCTGTTACATTCATAGAAATAAGATACCCAGCTTTCTGAATCAGTTGATTTACTTCATCTGGATACAATCGAATTGTAGTACCGTCCAAAATTCGATCATCTACAATATGAATTCCGAATTTTGAAAGCAACTGTTTTGTATCTATATCAGTCTGGTATATTGTAATGATTCTATCATCCTGTACTTCTTCACTCACATGATCAATGTCAAAACGTTCAACGTACCAGCAATCTCGAAGAACCTTTATGAAATTGTATGCTGTAATTAAATTTCGGTGTGCAAAACTTTGAGTATTGATTTTATTAGCCTCTTCCTCCGTAATCTTTCCACCATAATGTCTTTCAACAATACCTTCTACTACCTCTAATAATTTAATTGCCTTTGTAATAGCTGAAAGAGGAACATAATGCGTAAAAACATGCTTTTGAATAGTTTTTCCATCTTGATCTGGTTCCCACACAAATTTAGCTCCTCGAATAGAGTCTGTAGCTAAATGACTGGGATAAGATAGTAATATCCCTAAACGATTACTTTTTGCTACGATACGTTTATAATGTACACTTACAAGTGCACCATTTATTTCTGTATTCTTGCTCCAATACTTTAAAATTTCCTGAAGCTGTTTTTTTAAGTTATGGATATGTTCTACACAAATTACCGATTTCTTTGGCAATTCTGGTTTCCCAGGTCTATTAGGATTTGCACGTTGTTCAAATCGCCCCTTCAAATGCAAAATAGGATTCAAATTCATTCACCATCCTTTAGTTCACGAGCAACACTGCTTTTAGATTTTTGAGTTAATATTTCTATTTCTCGAACAGTAAAATTTTGAGCCTGTAGTTTTTTCAAATTCTCTGGTTTCTCATTGCATACTGCGTAATAAAGACGTCTAAAATAATCTGTACCGTCCTTAGGGTTGCTAAATGCGATTGATGTTCTGATAACATTTTTCAAATCTCCAGGATATGGGATTGGTTCATACAAATTGATAATCTTACGGAACAATCTTATATCCCTACTTGCCAGTTTGAATTTTTGCAAGTATTCATCTAACATTTTTTCTGCAATTATCAGCAGATCTTCTCGCTCATAACGGTTGAAATCAATAATAGAATCAAAACGCCGTATAATTGCCTTATCAAAATGATCATATAAATTTGTAGTAGCAACCAAGACAATATTTTCATTCATACGATCAAAACATTTCAACAGTGTAGATGTTACTCTTCCCATTTCACGCAAATCATTCTGATTCGTACGATCTAAAGCAAGTGCATCAATTTCATCAAATAAAACAATTACTTTTTCTGGCTGCATAAATTGATTTATTTCCTTAAACAATTCAACAAGATTCTTTTGCGTTTGTCCCAGTTTACTGTCAATCAAAGCTGAAAAGTCCACCATATAAATCTCTCGTCCTAAAATACGAGCAAGTTGCTTTACAGCTTCGGTTTTTCCTGTGCCAGGAGCCCCTTGAAATAAAAATTTATTGATGCCAACCCTATGATCAATTGCATTAACAATACCAATAATGTCTTGTGTAATTACATCCGGCAGTAACAACATTCCTTCTTTTGCCTCTATCTTTTCAAAAAAAGCAGATTGCATATCTTCCATTTGAGGCACAAAGGTATTCACATTAGATAACAATGACATAATGTATTCAGCTAACTGACTATCTCCTGCCTGATCAAAATCTTTTGCTATTTCATAAGCCTCATTGCGAAAACCTGCCTCATTTTTCTCAGCATGGTATCTTATTAAACTGAGGATATTCTTCTTTTTCATTCAACCCACCTCCACGTTTACAATTATATCATTTTGGGACAAAAAAATCAATACTGGGACAAAAATATATTTTTTCAACAAAAAGGCACCCTTTATAGAGTGCCTTTTAGCTTATAAAAAATTCTGAAATAAACAATGAACACATATTACTTTTTCACGCCATTCTTTCATTTGGATTCATTCTCCGAAAAACAATAAAGTTAATTTTCTTTATCCATTTTTCTGCCAACCTTCATCATTTTCTGTCCATTATTTGTCCATTATTTTCCTCAAAACAGACTCAAACAGACCATATTCCATAACCATCCTTTCCTAAAAAACGTTGATTTTCTGCGGTTTATCAAATCCCATAAACACACATATCAGCCCTGTAACAGAATATGTCAATCGAAGGTATTAACCGATTGTGCCGTTTTCCTCCTCTCCCTCTTGCCGAAAAACATAAAAATGCCGCGGACAACGGACGTTTTCACATCCAATCGCTCCGCAGCATCTATCTTCTGCTGCTTTTAATACAATCCCACTTTAGAAAGATACTTATCAATCAACCGCAGCTTGGTTTCTGTGGAATACCCCATTTTTTTGCTAATAAAGGAACACAATAGCTCCATAGTAAACAATACCGCCACGTAAGAATTGAAAAAGGTATTGCTGTCTACACTGACTGTCAGAAGCTGCGTGGCATATTTCGCCAAAGGCGCACTGGCTTTATCCGTAATCAATATAATCTTCGCCCCTGCTTCATATGCCATCTGTGCCGCCAGCAAGTCCATCTCCGAATATCTTGGGAAACTGACTGCAATAATACAATCATTCTCCGTAATATCACATAAATGGTCAATGACATTCAGCGCCGGATGGGATGTTTCATATACATCCGGCAGTAAATGTTTCAATAACAGCAGCATCATGTCTCCCACACAAGAATTTGCGCGGGACGTTACAATAAATTTTCGTTTACTGCCTGCAATCAAACTGGCTGCCCGCTCAAACGCCAATGTATCGTTTTGATTGATACAAGTTTTTAAGTTTTGCAGCACGTTGGAAAAATAACTTTCTACAATATCGCTTTGATCTAACTTGCTGATGCTTAGTTTCAGCCGCTCCGACGGTACTGTAATATTATCCGACACACTGTTAATCCGTTCCGTATACGTTTTGCGGATACTGCGCTGAAAATCCATAAACCCGGTATATCCCAGCGTACGCGTGAAGCGGATGACAGAAGAATCACTGACCTGCAGCCTTCTGGCAATTTCTGTGGAAGTAATAAAACATGCCTCCGCAAAATGATCCAATATAAACTCCGCAATCAATTTTTCCTTTTTCGTCAGCTTCACACCCATCAGCTTCGCTCTGAGTTCTTCCGTCATATCCTCCCCTCCTTTCTATCTTGCAGTCTATGCTGCCTCCATTTTCTCACACTCCTTTTTGCTTTTCAATAGCAAAACCAAAAAACCTGTACGATTTCAGAAAAATATCCATCCCAGATGAACAGATTTTCTTGTAACTGTTTGTCGTTTCGTATATAATAAGGCAATATAATACGGACAGACGGCAGCGTTCTTTCCATAGCTGTTCAGCGATTCAAACCGAGGCTGCCGCAGAAAAACCTCTGTGTCCATGGTGTAAAGGCAATCCCTCAGTTCTATCAGCCTCGCACTCTTGTACCGCAATCCCCTTCGATCCCTCAGCAAGAAAGGAGTATCCGCCATGATCGAACGAATATCCACCCCTTCCAGAACCAAGCAAATCATCGAAGAAAACGGATTTTATTTCAAAAAAAACTTTGGTCAAAACTTCCTGATTGACAGCAATATCTTGGAAAAAATTGCCGATTGCGCCGGTATCGGGAAAGATGACTGCGTATTAGAAATTGGTCCCGGCATCGGCAGCTTGACACAAGTATTGGCAGAGCATGCCAATCAAGTCGTTGCCATTGAAATTGACAGCAATTTGATTCCCATATTGTCGAAAACCCTGGAGGCATATGACAATATCGAAATTCGCAACCAGGATATCTTAAAAACGGATATTGATGCAATCATTCGAGAAAAAAATGCAAACCGTCCCATTAAGGTTGTGGCAAATCTGCCATACTACATTACCACGCCAATCCTGATGGATTTGCTGGAAAACGAACGAAATGTCGAACGCATTACAGTCATGGTACAAAAAGAAGTGGCGGAGCGGATGCAGGCACAACCGGGCGACAAGGAATACGGCGCACTTTCCATCGCCGTACAATACTATTGCGATGCGCATGTGGATATGATCGTACCCCCCTCTTGCTTTCTGCCTCGTCCAAAGGTAGATTCCGCTGTTATCACATTGCAAATCCTGCCAGAGCGTAAAGTCACTACAACCGACGAAGCGCTATTCTTCCGTTTGGTCAAATGCGCATTTGCCCAGCGGCGGAAAACGCTGCTCAACTGCCTCAACCACCAAGGCAATTTCGGACTGTCTAAAGACACGCTTGCGGATTTGATTCGCTCTCTAGGCTGGGACGAGCGCATCCGCGGAGAAACGCTTTCCATATCGGACTTTGCCAGACTCACAGATGCTGTCGCACAAGCGATCTCCAGTCACATGTAAATTGTCTGCGGGCGTTTCCATAAGTAAATAATCTTGCGCTTGTTTGTGCATGAAACATTTAGTACGATCATCTGCTGTCACACATTCCCTCCGCCTTCCCCGCTTGCGATCATAAAAGAAACTTCCCCTTCCTCTGAAGCCCAAAAGAGATGTTTTCGACGAAAACATCTCTTTTTCTTTTCTTACCATCTATATCTTGTATGTCTAGAAATTCGTTCTCCCATATCTTTGATTTTTCAACAAATCCCGCATCAGACGACAAAAAAGCACCTGATTTCGCCAAGTCAAAAATATCCACAAATTGGCAATTTTTCTCAACTTTTCCGACATCTCCCTTCCCGCTGCGACAAAAAAACAACCATCCCGCAAAAACACGGGAAAAAACCTGACAATTCCCCGCTTTTCCCGTCGGTATTTGTCTGTCGATACCGTATTGTCACTGTCTTTGGGCTGTACTATAATCAACCCAAAAGCAAGAATGTTTGCCATATTCATTCATTAAATTACAAGCGGAGGGATAGATTTTGAGCCAAATGAAAATAAAAGTGCTGTTAGCCGATGATAATAAGGATTTTTGTGATATTGTCGTAAATCATTTACAAAAACAGGAAGATATACAAGTGGTAGCTGTTGCCATGGACGGTATCGATGCTATGAATAAAATTCGGGAACATTGCCCAGATGTTGCAATCATTGACGGTATCATGCCTCGGCTAGATGGGATTGGTGTACTGGAACGTTTACAGAAAAATCCGGATATGCATCAACCGGTTACCATCATACTGTCTGCTCTCAGTCAGGATAAAGTCGTACAACGCGCGTTGGAATTAGGCGCCGGGTATTATATGGTCAAGCCTTTTGATTTAGAAGCCCTAACCCAGCGTATTCGTCAACTGATGCAGGAACGCCCTGCCATCAAACCCGGCGGAACCTCTTTCTGTCCGTCGACAGCGCCGCAACCCATGTCTGCTTCTTTCGATCTGGAAACCCGTGTGACCAATATCCTGCATGAGATCGGTGTTCCCGCCCATATCCGCGGCTATCACTATATGCGGGAAGCCATTATCATGAGCGTGAATGATATGGACGTGCTGAATTATATCACCAAGGAATTGTATCCGTCCATCGCCAAAAAATGCAATACCACACCCAGCCGCGTAGAACGCGCCATTCGCCATGCCATTGAAGTTGCATGGAACAGAGGAAAAATCGATGCCATTGACGCATTATTCGGATATACCATCAACAATCATAAAGGCAAACCTACCAACAGTGAGTTCATTGCCTTAATCGCAGACCGCCTGCGGTTGGAACAAAAAGCAGTGTAATATTTCTGGATATCCCGTTACCATCCGATATCCTTGCCAATCTTTTGTAAGATTCCGATGTATCCCGATTTGTGATGCACAAATTCAATCCCTTGGAACAGAATTGCCAACACTTCCCAGCCTACCGCGCAGGGTCTTCTGTCACAACAGATGCCGGCATATCTTTCATACACGTACTCACCCAATACCCACAAACAGCCATTTGTCTGCTTGTGGGTATCCTTTTCGCATGTACCTGCCGCTGTCCACTCCATGTTCTGTTCACTGCATTGCTGCTAAAGATGCAAAAAACAAATCATAAGAATCCTCCCAGCCTTCTAACGGATAGCTGGCGCCGCCGTTGCAGCTTTTCAGCAAATTGGATGTGTATTCCTCTCCTTCTGCAAACAGTTCCCCTACGGTCACCGCATAACCGCGTGCCGTTGCCAATTGGCACAGTGCCAAAGCAGGGTCTTTCTCTTCTTTGGTCTGCCAGAGCTGTTGCCGCAGCTGTTCATTTTGCTTCGCTTCTTCTAACAACTTCCATAAATTCTCATTCATATCTGTCACCGCTTTCTTTTGTATCTTTCCTTTTCTGATTTTTGATATGCTTATCATACCATATTTCTTGCGAAAGGTTAAGCCAAACCCAAGCAAATCAATCCACCGTGTACGGTGGTACAAAGGAGGATTCCCACTGCCGTTGGCAGCAGAAAGGAGACAGCCGTCCATTTCCAGCTTCCCGTTTCTTTTCGAATGGTCCACAAGGTTGTCGCACAGGGAAAGTGATTGAGCGAAAACAAAATGGCACACAGCGCCGTCGTCCAACTCCAGCCATTCGCTGCCAGCATCTGTCCCGTTTGCATCATGCCCTCTCCCTCTATCAACATTCCGCTGCTGCTGTAACACATCAACAGAATCGGCAATACAATCTCATTCGCAGGCATTCCCAGCAAAAATGCTGCAAGAATCACACCTGACAGCCCCATCATTCCTCCCAGCGGGTCCAGTAACGTCGCCAGTTCGTTCAATAGCGTTCCACCGCCTACCGGCACATTTTGAAATATCCAAATGATCGCCCCTGCAGGCACTGCCACCGTAATGGCTCTGCCAAGCACAAATATTGTTCGATCCAACAGGCTGCGCAGCAGTATCTGCCCGATTTGAGGACGGCGATACGGCGGTAGTTCCAGTACAAATGCCGACGGACTTCCCCGCAAAATCGTATGACTGAGTAAAAACGATACTGCTAAGGTCAATCCTATCGAAAGCCCTACCACTAGAAATACCGCAATGCCAGAAAGCCACGGCTTTCCTGCGGATAAAAAGATTCCTGCCAGTAAAATAATGGTTGGAAATCGCCCGTTGCATGGCACAAAATTATTGGTCAATATCGCTATCAGCCGCTCTCTTGGCGAATCAATGATCCGGCAGGCAGTGACTCCAGCTGCATTGCATCCGAATCCCATGCACAGGGTCAGCGCTTGTTTGCCATGGGCGCCGCTGCGCTGAAACAGCCCATCCATCTGAAACGCAATTCTCGGCAACAACCCAAAATCTTCCAACAATGTAAATAACGGAAAAAAAATTGCCATAGGCGGCAGCATCACCGATACCACCCAACTAACCGTCAAAAACACTCCATCCATTAACAGACTCTCCAGCCAAATTGGCGTCTGGAGCGATTCTAATAACCATCGGCATGACACTCCCAATCTTTGAAACCCTTCCATCAACCAGCCAGATGGAATATTGGCACCGGCAACCGTAATCCAGAATACCATCCCCAATAATAACAGCATCAACGGAATACCTGTTTTTTTTCGTAGTATTACCCGATCGATCCGCTCCGTCCGCACATCCCACGCCGTCTGTTTGACACATACCGCCGCCGCAATCTCCTCTGCTCGTTTTTGAAATGCCATAGAGCGTATTTGCGCATACTCTGTGATTGCTCCGCCTTCTGCTGCCAACAAATCCTGCGCTTTCTTCCCAATTCTACGCAATTCTTCCGCTTGTTCTGCAAACGCCGCATCCTCCCACATCGCATCCCCCTCCAACACAAAATCCAACCAAAGAGGCATCTGATGACTTTGCGGCAGGAGTTCTGCCAATGCGGACTGCAAATAAGCAAAGGTCTGCGGAAAGCTGTCATGAAAAGAGGTTCGTCGCGGAATCATCTTTTCCCGAACCGCCTTGCATAACACCTCTCTGAGCTCTTCCAGCCCCCTGCCCGACCTTGCCGCCGTGGATACTACAGGAACGCCCAATGCCGCTGATAATGCCGCTGTATCCACCCGAATCCCCTTTTTTTCCGCCTCGTCCGCCAAATTCAAGCATATCACCATATGCTCTGTCAATTCCATCACTTGTAAAACCAATGGTAAATTCCGTTCCAAACAAGTCGCATCTATCACCGCCACTACGGCGTCCGGTCGCGCGCATGCAAGAAACGCCCTGGCACAGCTTTCCTCCGCTCGATCGGAAAACAGGGAGTAAATACCCGGTAAATCCACCAATTCCGCTGTATCATCCCCTAGTCGAAAATTGCCAGATGCCATTCCTACTGTTTTCCCAGACCAGTTTCCCGTGTGCTGCTTCAAACCAGTCCATGCATTAAATACCGTACTTTTTCCCGTATTGGGATTACCTGCCAAACCGATGCAACATTTTCTTTCCGCTGTCATGCTCATTCACCGCCTTCACCAGTATTTCTGCCGCATCCCGATCCCGCAATGCAATTCTGGTGTCTTTGACCTCATATAATCTGGTGCCGCCGCCTGGACAAACATACAGCGGATAAATCTGACTGCCTTCATAAAAACCCAAATCCAGCAAACGTAAAGACAGCGCACCTTCCACCCTTACCACTTCACATGCTTGATTCAGCGGTATCTCTGTCATCGCTCTCAGTTGCTCTGCCATAATCAACCCTCCCCGAAAAAATCCTGTTATGCTCAATGATATGCAGAAGCAAAAAAGATGTGTTTGGACATAAAAAAAGCATCTGTCCATTTCTATTGGACAGATGCTGCATCAGATACCAGCGGTTCTACCATTTGACAGGTATACGCATTGATTCGGACCGGTTCCTCCCGCTCCATCAAATAAACATAATAACACGGCACCGCATAACAGATCTCCTGCTCAGATGCACTATCCTTCTCCGTCATGTCATATCCCAACTCCATTCGGCTGATGGTTGCGGTTTCTCCAAGATTACTTTTCTTCCATTCCCGTAAGAATGTCAACAATGCCTCATCAGAATAAAATATATCTTTTTCATCTCCATTGGGTCCAATCACTGGACAATAGGAAAACGTTACTTGATATACCCCACTTTCCGATACATAAATAGCAATATAATTCGAAAATATCATGCGATCTCTGTACTGCTCGTAAAATGTCACGCGAAATCCCTCTTCTGTTTCGCTAGTATGGTCTGCCACAAAATCTGAAAAAACATCCTGCAACTGCGCCAAATATTGCTCCGCCGTCTCCAGCGCTGCACCTCTTTGCAGTTCTCCTTTTCCTGTCGCCACCCCTGGATACCGCAAGCTTCCATGGTATCCCGAAATCGTTAACGCTGCGTCCGCTCCTCGATATACCGTTTGTTCTGCTCCGGGAATCACCGTCGTACGCTCTCCTTGAAAAAACATACGCTCCAGTTCTTCCTTTGTATAGGTCGGTACCGCGCATGCCAACCGACTCATCGGTTCATATTCCAGTATCAAATCCGTATACATCGTAATGCCGTTTTCAGACAACACTTCGAACACTGCACGTTCTTGAGAAGCCGTCATCGCTGTTTCCCGGCTTTGGCGATAGTTCAGTCCGAGCAGACAAATGTTCAGCAGTATCAACAGCACGATGACAAATTTCTTTGCATAACCCCATTCCATTGCCTGTCTCCTTTCCCATCAAGACGCTTCCTCTGATGTCTCTTCTGCCCATGCAGCACTGTCTGTATCAATGACAAACACCTCGTCATATAGATTGACAAACCATTGCAGACGAATCCCTTCTGTCCGATCTGCATAATACCCTAACGCAATATTCTTCACATCCGCAATTTCTCTTTGTGCAATTGTTTCCTGATATTGGCGGTTTGCCATATCCAGCGCATCAATAAACTGCACATCCAGCTTTGCGTCTGTGGTTGACGCTGCTGTATAATTGACGGCAAACCGTCTGTATTTTCTGACAGAATCATTGCGTACCGTAATCTCAATGGCATGAGCACTGCCGATTTCCTCCTGCACTTGCTCCGACAGATAAACAGGCAGATGATTCACCACATAATCGAAATAATATACAATTTCGTTTCCACTGAATGCAATATCCGCCAGATAGACATCCGAAACCAACGATGCATCATTCGCCATAAAATTACAGCTGATTTGATATCCCTCCAACAACTTGGTCGTATCTCCATCATTCCCGTAATTGTCATAATTAAAATATTCCAACACCCGTTCTGCCGGGTAATAACGTAATACAACAGAACTGTCGCTAAATACAAAGTTCCCAGTTTCATCCCGGTCACTCCAATCTACCGAGAAGTTCCGGAAAAATCGTTCTGCTGTGCTTTCCAGAAGCGCCCGGCTGACTGCGCCGTCCTGTTCAAAGGTCGCTTCCTGTCGCACCGTATGATATGCATAGGGCAGTTCCGCCCATTGTGGCAAAAACAAATTTCGTCGTAATACTGCAGAACTGGTTTTCTGTCCAGTGGAAATATATACCATATCACTTTCTGCCGTCATCAGAGATTGATATAATGCCGGTGCCGTTTTGCTTTTGTTCGCACGATAAACGACACATTCTTCCGTATCGGAGTTGACAAAATATGCCAAACTTTCCTCTCCTGCCCGCCGTGCCGGCACAATGGTAATATAATCAAACTGTTCCAATTTTTGCGCATTTTTCAAACTGCGCATGCCCGCCAGATATTCTTCTGATAATATCATAAAATCATACTGCATCACAATACATCGGTTTTGCAAGATTTCTTTCCAATCTGCCTGCATTACCTGTGTATCCTCTCCAATATTTTCCGCCAAAATTTCCTGTAATACCGTATTCGCCACCTGTAAGGTATCACTGCTGCCCACCTGATCCGGATAATACACGGAAAAATTCGAGCCGCCGTCACCTATGGCATATCTCGTTGCCAACAATGCGTTTCCGTCCACCACTTCATCCTCTGTCGCAGAAACATTCTGCCAGAGCACATGAAAAAAGTTATGACTTGTTGTTCCCGCAAGCCATAACTCTCCTGTCTGATACACAGCGGCTATGACCAAAACAACAATGACAAAATTCGTAATTTTGTATCCTTTCATTGATCTCACCGCTTCGTTATGAATTTTTCCTATTGCGCCGCAGCATCAATATACTCCCGGCAGCGCAATCATTGTCTGCAGTTCTTTTTTCAGCTGCTGCGGAAGGCGTTTGATGGTTGCCGTATCGGAAACCGTATCATATCCATCCTGCTCCGCAGTCAGTGTCACATAATTATATCCCATTTCCAACGCAATGGTTGCCGCGAAAATACCCATGGAACCTACCCGAACTTCCTGCTCATCGGATACAACCATATCTCCATCCGCATTTTTGCGGCTGACAGAAACCGTGATAGTGGTATCCGGCTGTGCCTCGCCATAAATGGTGCGAGAACTGTCAAAGGTAGATTCCGTATCTTCTCTTTCCAAATCCAGTCCACTGGTGATGGAAACAGGCGTTTGGTTTTCTATCTCTGCGGCAAATGCACTGACGGAAGAACAGCAAATCACTCCTGCCAGCAGGAATCCAAATAAACGTTTTTGCAGTTTCATCTCCGTCACCTCCTTTGACCGTACTGTCATTTTCATGTCACTGTTCTTATTATACAGCAGAAATGTTACAGTATCGTTACAACAGACTTACAGTTTTTTTACACTGTCATCTCCCACCTGCGGTGTCAGCCGAACATGGCAGTGCGATTATTCTGTAGGTCCGCCGCTCTGAAAATCATGTGCATAATCCAGTTCCGGTTGTTCTTTTGGAAACCACATCGTCATTGTTGTACCTTTGCCGTATTCACTTTCTGCAGTCAGCCGTCCTTTATGGCTTTCCATAATCTCTTTTGCAATGGCAAGCCCTAACCCAGTTCCGCCCATGGCACGGCTTCTCGCCTTATCCACGCGGTAAAACCGTTCAAAGATTCTTGGCAAATCCTCCCGGCTGATCCCCATTCCTGTATCCTTAACAGAAATTTTGTAATAAGTATCGTCTTCCGTAATGAATACTTTGATTTCCGCCTGCTCCAAACTATATTTGATGGCATTGGTGACAATGTTATTCACCACCTGTCCCACACGATCCCGATCGCCAAAAATCACCACCGGATGGTCGTAGGGCTGGAAAGACAGACTTTGCCGTTTTGCTTCCGCATGAATCTTATTTTGGCGCACCGTTGTTGCCAAGAACTCGTTCATCTCAATTTCGGTAATATTCAAACGTACCTGCTTGTTATCAAACCGAGAAAGCTGCAGCAGATCCCGCACCAAAAACGCCATCCGATCCGCTTCGCTGTCGATGATAGATAAAAATTCCATTGCTGTTTCTCTGTCATCCAACGCACCTTCCATCAGTGTCTCCGTATAACTCTTGACCGTTGTCAAAGGTGTGCGCAATTCATGGGACACATTTGCCACAAATTCCTTACGCATATCGTCCAGCTTTTTCTGCTCCGTAATATCCTGCAGCACCACCACAACGCCTTCCATTTCCTGTTTTGGATTGTAATGAGGCGAAAAGGTCGCCGAAATGTACTGCTTGTCCACGGGAAACGTTACTTTTTTAGACGGCTCATTCCCCATATCCAGATAAACACCAGTACTGATATCAAAAGTGCGGATAAAATGAGAAAAATCCATATCCATCTGTTCTACTTTCAGCATTTCTTCTGCTGCCGTATTAGCCAACATCAGCTCGCCGTCCTTCGCAAATGAAATCACACCGTCGCTCATGTTATGCAGGATAATTTCCAGGCGATTTTTCTCTTTGGAAATTTCAGACATGTTTTTTCGCAGTTCCGCTGCCATGTTGTTAAAGCTGCTGGTCAGCTGTCCGATTTCGTCGTTGCTGCGCACCTTCAGACTTTGGTTCAGTTTCCCTTCCGCCATATTTTTTGCGCCTTTGGTCAGTGCCAAAATAGGTCCTGTCAGCGTCTGTGCAAATACATATCCCATAATCGCAGCCAACAGCAGCGCAATGGCTACAGCAATCGTAATGATCTTTGTGGTTTCATTCAGACTGCTTTGCATATCGCTGGCATCCAAGCGGGTATATACAATATATTCCACCTCACCGCTTTCCGCCAGTACCGGCATGGCATAACTCATCCATTCTTTCAGCAGACCAAACGAATCCGTACTCTTTTTGCCCGAGGAAAAGGATGGCTCTCCATTCATACCGGAAATAATCGCCTGATCTGAATACTGCATATAAGGCGGATTCAACGCGGCCGTTGAAGCAATCGTCTCTCCATCGCTGTTGAGGATATTCCCCTGTACTCCAATGGTATTGGTTACCGTATCCTGCAGTCTTTCTTGAAAATTCCGTTCTTCCGATCCCTCGATTACCTGCTCTACTATTTTTTCCGCATAAATCTCCAATTGTTGTCTCGATTTGTCAATTTCGATGTTTCTCAGGCTCAACAAGATATAGGTTCCGCTGACGATCATCACAATCAGTACCAGCCCAAGATACATCGTAATCAATTTCCATTTTATGCTGCGCAATCGTCCCACTCCGTTTTATCAACAATCAAAATAATAACCGACGCCCCGTTTGGTCAGGATATAAGAAGGTTTTCCGGGATCATCCTCAATCTTTTCCCGCAAACGGCGCACCGTCACATCCACAGTACGGACATCTCCAAAATATTCATATCCCCAGACTTTCTCCAGCAGTGTTTCTCTGGAAAACACTTGCCCTTTCTGCTGTGCCAAAAATTTCAGCAATTCAAATTCCCGCAACGTCAGATCAATGACCTTACCGTCCTTTTTCACCTCATACCGATCCAAGTTCAAGGTCAACTTCCCATAACCCGAAGCATTTTCATCCGCTGCACCCGCCGCTTCCTGCAGCGCCGCTACCTTGCGCAGATTGGCTTTCACTCGCGCCATCAGTTCCCGCACGCCAAAAGGTTTCGTCACATAGTCGTCCGCACCCATTTCCAGCCCCAACACCTTATCTACTTCTTCTGCCCGTGCTGTGAGCATAATAATAGGAGTATGCTTCTTCTCCCGTATTTTGCGGCAGGCTTCATAGCCGTCCATTTTGGGCATCATAATATCCAGCAGGATCAAGTCCGGATTCTCCGAAAATGTTTTTTCGACACCTTCTTCTCCATCTGACGCAGTAATCACCTGATATCCCTCTTTTTTCAGATTAAACGCGATAATATCTACGATATTTTTTTCATCGTCTACAATCAACACTTTTCTGTCCATACTTCGATTCTCCCTTCAGAATCAACATTCTGTCTGAGACCATTATACGAAAGGAACGGCAAATTGTAAACCCCTCTGTTTTTTTCTGCGTACATTCCCGTTCTTTCTGCAAGATGTACAAACGCCCCTTCTCTCACGAAAAAGGAGCGCGGCAAAGTTATTCCTACATTTCGTCTGTCAGTCTCTGCTCCAGTTCCTCCTTCATTTCCTCATAACCGGGCTTACCCAACAGCGCAAACATATTCTTTTTGTACGCCTCCACACCGGGCTGATCAAATGGGTTTACATCCAATAGATAGCCGCTGATTCCAACCGCCTTTTCAAAGAAATATACCAACGCACCAAAATGCCATGCATCCATTCGGTCGATTTCTATCACCATATTGGGTACGCCGCCATCCATATGTGCCAGCATCGTTCCTGCAAACGCCTTGCTGTTGACAAACTGCATTTCTTTTCCTGCCAAAAAGTTCAGCCCATCCAAATTCTCCGTGTCATAAGGTACCAATACCGTATGCTTCGGCTCTTTGCACCAAATCACCGTTTCAAAGAAATACCGGCTGCCTTCTTGTATAAACTGTCCAATGGAATGCAGATCCGTGGAAAAATTTGCTGTCACTGGAAAAATACCCTTCCCCTCCTTGCCTTCACTTTCGGCAAATAATTGTTTGTACCATTCCCCAAAAGAAGTCATATGCGGTTCGTAATTCGCCAATATTTCAATGGTCTTTCCTTTCCGATAAAACAAATTTCTTGCAGCTGCATACTGGTAACAGGGATTTTCCATCAGTTCCGGATTCCCATATGCCTCCTGTGCCCATGCCGCACCTGCCATTACTGTATCGATATCAATATCCGCCACTGCCATTGCCAATAATCCCACTGCTGTCAGCACGGTAAATCGCCCACCAATATCATCTGGGATCACAAACGTTTCATATCCCTTCTGATCGCACATGGTTTTCAGCGCCCCCCGGGCACGGTCCGTGGTTGCATAAATCCGCTGCGCTGCTTCCGCTTTTCCATATTTCGTCTCCAACAGCTGTTGAAAGATACGAAAGGCAATTGCCGGTTCCGTTGTCGTACCGGATTTGGAAATGACATTCACCGAAAAATCTCGATCACCCAAAATCCCTAACATATCGCTCAAATATGCAGAACTAATGTTATTGCCGACAAAATAAATATCCGGTGTATCTTTGCGCCGATTTTCATTGTAATATGGCGATTGAATGAAGTCCAGCGCCGTTCTGGTTCCCAAATAAGAACCGCCAATCCCAATAACAATCAGCACCTCGCTCTGCTTTTGTATCTTCCGTGCCGCCTGCTTGATTCTTGCAAATTCTTCTTTATCATACGCCGTTGGCCAATGCACCCAACCGACAAAATCGTTGCCTTTTCCAGTCTTTTCATGCAGCGCCGCGTGGCAGCGGCGCACATCCGTCCGCATGGTCTCCAAATCTTCTTTCTGTATGGCGCCGCCTTTCATTGTAAAAGTAATACTCATCTTTGGTCTCCTCCTCTTTTCTCCCCAATTCTCTGGCTGAATCCGCAGCGAGGCTGTCCCTCTCGCTCTGCGAACAAACCTGCCAGCTATCTTATATATATTACTGTGTTCCCCGAAGAATGATCTCTGTCACCGGTTCCTGAATGATTTCTTTGGATATTTCTTTTTCTTCCGTCACAAAGCCATTGATTCGCGTGATTTGTATCGTACTCTTTTTTTGCCCATCTCTGCCCTGCTGAATCACTCGTTGGTAACTTGCCGGCTGCGTATCGTCATACTGCGTCTCATATTGTTTTTTCTCTACCGTGGTCAGCACCTGTGTTTCCACTGACTTGACAGATACCATTGGCTTTTGCTGTGTCACGTTGAGCGTCTGCCCCACGACAATCGTAGCAGAAGTCCCCGGATTTGCCGCATACAATTCTTCCAGCGTCATATCATATTCTGCCGCAATCCGTGCCAGCGTATCCCCGGTCTGTACCGTATGCATCGTTGTTACTGGTGTTGTACTGGTTAAAACAGTCATGGCATCCTCTGCCGACAGGATTTCTGCCGAATCCACAAACTGATTTTCAATGGTCACCGTCTCCACAAAGGATACTTCTGCATTGGACGTTTCATCCTGCGGCAAATACGGCGCTTTTAAGTCCGTCAATACCTGATTGGCTTCTTCCTGCGTTGCCAGCGGCGCTACTGCTCCTCCATCCACAAAGATCACAGACGCCTCTACCTTATATGTCACAGCATTGCGCAGTTTTGGCATCAAATATTCCATGGTACAGACATCTTTTTTCCGATCTCCGCCTACATGCAGCTTTTCTGTCCGAATTTCTTCATTGATTTGCACGTTTGTGCCAACAGAAGCTGCCAGCTGTGCTTCCAGATTCGTTACCAGCGTTTCCGCTGTCACAGAGGTATCACTTAAAATCCCCATACTGTTCTCACCTACAAAAACTTCCGTACCATTTTTGTAAAAGAACACAAAAAACAACAGGACAAGCAACACCACACCTGCGCCAATTCCTGCCCGCTTGGGTGTCCATTTCCATTTCTTTGCCGTCTTACGGTTTTTATTCCCCACACGCCTTGCGGATTTTCTGCTGCTTCTGACCCGTTCCGGTTTTTCCGGAACTCCGCCCGATTTACCACTGTATAGCACGCGTTCTTCCCGCTTGGGAAACTGCTCTGATTTCTTTTCCACCGGGATATTGCCTCCCTTCTGTTTTTCCAACAAAAATGTCCATATTTCTTTTATTTTATGACATCCGGAAACGGATTGCAAGAAAAAACAACGTCTTGTTAGAAAACCGTAAGGATTCCATCTACCGCCTTTTTTGACATCCGAAAACTACTTCATCGCCGAAAACGTGCTTCTTCTCATCCCTGCACTCTCCTGCATGGCTCCTATTTTTGAACATACATGTTTTCTATCCGTTTCAAAGCAAAGAAGGCACATTCCTCCTCACAGAAGTAATGTACCTTCTCTTTTTTGCAGAACACAGCTATATAGACGGGTTCCATCCATTGCCGCTTTTCTTTTTTTCCAGCAATTGCGTTATTCCATATCTTTGACAGAAAATGCTGCTTTTGTCACAGAATGTTTCTCTTTGAGTGCATCTGTTCTGCCTGCTGCCAGATTCTTTTCCGCAGAGGACAGCATCAGTTTGATCCGATTCAGCTGGTTGACTTCACTTGCACCTGGATCATAGTCTATCGCAACAATATTGGAAATGGGATATTGTTTGCGCAGCTCTTTGATCACGCCCTTGCCCACCACATGGTTCGGCAGGCAGCCAAATGGCTGTGTGCAGACAATATTGGGCACGCCGCTGTGAATCAATTCAATCATCTCTGCTGTCAGGAACCAGCCTTCTCCCGTCTGATTACACAAAGAAACCACTTTCTTTGCATATTCTCCCAATGTGCGGATATCTTCCGGCTTATCAAATCGTTTACTCTTTTCCAGCGCTTTCATCAACGGTTTCTGGTACCATTCGATCGCTTTCGCAACCAGATTGGCAATGATTCTGCCTTTTTTGGTTCCGCCCAGATATTTTTCTTTCTGTGTTGCGTTATAGCAACAATACAGCCCAAAGGTAAGCAGATCCGGCACAACTGCTTCCGCTCCTTCTCTCTCCAGCAAGTTCACCAAATCATTGTTTGCCGTCGGATGGAATTTTACTAAAATTTCACCGACAACACCGACTCTTGGTTTTCTCAGGGTTTCATCAATCTCCAGCGCTTCAAAATCCCGGATAATCCCGGCAATATTCGCACAGAATGTTTTCCGGTCCGCGCGATAAATGTCTTTTTTCACTTTCTCGTTCCATTTTTCATACAGTGCATTGGCAGAACCTTTTACCTTTTCATACGGACGAGTCCGATACAGTACCCGCATAAAGGTATCCCCATAGACCAGCGCCTGCATCGCCCGATGCAGCAGCGCAGGTTCGTACTTGAATCCAGGGTTCTTCTCCAGTCCTGCTGGATTGATGGAAATGACCGGAATATTAGGCATCCCTGCATTCTCCAGTGCCTTCCGGATAAAGGCGATGTAGTTGGTCGCACGACATCCGCCGCCGGTTTGAGAGATCAGCAGCGCCGTCCGGTTCAAATCATAATTGCCCGAAAGCAGCCCGTTCATCAGCTGCCCAATGGTAATCAAAGCCGGATAGCATGCGTCATTATTCACATATTTCAGCCCTGCGTCAATGGCATTTTTATCCATCGCCGCCATAATCTCCAGGTGATAGCCGCATTTACGGAACGCCGGTTCCAAAATATCGAAATGGATCGGAGACATCTGCGGACAAAGGATCGTATATTCCTTACGCATTTCTTTGGTAAAAAGCACCCGTTTCAGGGAAGCATCTCCCTGTTTGAGCGGCACTTTCTTTTCTTTTCTATCTTCCATCGCCGCAATCAATGACCGAATCCGGATTCTGGCTGCGCCCAGGTTGTTGACTTCGTCGATTTTCAATGCTGTATAAATCTTTCCTGCCGCCGTTAAAATCGCCTTTACCTCATCCGTCGTTACCGCATCCAGTCCGCAGCCAAAGGAATTGAGCTGCACATATTCAATGTTTTCCTGTCTTTTCACGAATGCAGCCGCTTCATACAACCGGGAATGATACGTCCACTGGTCCCGTACCACCGTCGGACGCTCCAAATGTCCCATATGCGCAACACTGTCCTCGGTCAGTACTGCAATCTGGTACCCTGCAATCAACTCCGGAATTCCATGGTTGATTTCCGGATCCACATGATACGGGCGACCGACCAGCACAATCCCTGTCATATGGTGCTCTTTCAGATATGCCACCGTTTCTTCGCCTTTTTTGTGCATATCTTCCCGGAAATGACCCCATTCTGCCCAGCCTGCTTCCACCGCTTCTTTGATTTCTTTCGGCGTGCAGCCTATCGGAACAAACTCCTCCGTCATACGCTTGATAACGGTTTCAATCTTATCTAAGGAGAGGAACGGATTCATAAACCGAATGTTCTTTTCCTGCAGTTCTTCCACATTGTTCTTAATGTTTTCATGATAAGACGCTACGATCGGGCAGTTGTAATTGTTGTCTGCCGCAGCGCTGTCTCTTCTTTCATAGACAATCCCGGGATAGAAGATAAAATCTACTCCCTGCTCAATCAAATACATCACATGTCCATGCACCAGTTTCGCCGGATAGCAGACAGATTCACTGGGAATGGATTCCATGCCTTTCTCAAAGATTTCTTTCGAGGAATAAGGCGACAATACCACACGATATCCCAGTTTCGTAAAGAACGTAAACCAGAACGGATAATCTTCCCACATATTCAGCGCACGCGGAATTCCTACCGTTCCTCTCGTTGCTGCTTCTGCAGACAACGGCTCATAATCGAACAATCTGTGCCGTTTATATTCATACAAATTCGGTGCTGGATTCTCCACTTTTTCTTTTCCCAATCCTTTTTCGCAGCGATTGCCGGTGATAAATCTTCTGCCGCCGCTGAAACGATTGATGGTCAGCAGGCAATGATTGGTACATCCCTGACATCTTGCCATAGAAGAGGAAATTTCCAAATGATTCATTTCTTCTCTGCCAACCAGCGTCGTCTGATATCCTTCACTGTATTTGTCTCTGGCAATCAGCCCAGCACCGAATGCGCCCATAATCCCTGCAATATCCGGTCGAACAGCTTCTCTGCCGCTAATCATCTCAAAGCTTTTGAGGACAGCATCGTTATAGAATGTACCGCCCTGTACCACCATCGATTTTCCCATCGCTTTCGGGTCTGCAATCTTGATTACCTTTAGCAATGCATTTTTAATGACGGAATATGCCAAGCCTGCCGAGATATCCGCTACATCCGCGCCTTCTTTCTGTGCCTGTTTCACACGAGAATTCATAAATACGGTACATCTGGATCCCAAATCAATGGGTGCTTTGGCAAACAGTGCGATTTTGGCAAAATCCGCCACGGTATAATTCAGCGATTTGGCAAACGTTTCAATAAAGGAACCGCAGCCGGAAGAACAAGCTTCGTTCAGCAATACGCTGTCGATCACACCATCTTTGATCCGGATACATTTCATATCCTGACCGCCAATATCCAAAATAAAGTCCACATCGGATTTGAAGAACTGCGCCGCTTTATAGTGCGCCACCGTCTCAATATACCCAAAATCCACCCGCAGTGCTTCCTTAATCAAACCTTCCCCATAGCCGGTAACACAGGAATTGCGGATGGTCACACCTTCGGGCATCAGGTCGTACATTTCATTCAGGCTCTGCATCACAATTTTCAGCGGATTGCCCTCATTTCCTGCATAGAACGAATACAACAATTCGCCTTTTTCGCTGACCAGTGCCACTTTTGTCGTAGTGGAGCCGGCGTCAATACCCAAAAACGCATCTCCCTGATAGGTAGACAACGGTACCCGCTTGATTTTATCTCGATTGTGTCTCTCCTGGAACTGCTGATACTCCGTTTCGTCACGAAATAACGGATCCAAACGCTCTACTTCTACCGCCAATTCCGTGCCGTTATCCAAACGGTGCAACAGTTCTGCAAAATCCAATTCTGCTTCGCCTTTATTCGATACCGCCGTCCCATAAGCTGCAAACAAATGAGAATGTTCTGGGATTAACGCAGTTTCTTCCGTCAAATGGAGTGTTTCGATAAAACGCTGCCGCAGTTCGGACAAGAAGTGCAACGGTCCGCCTAAAAACGCTACATGTCCGCGAATCGGCTTGCCACAGGCAAGCCCTGCGATTGTCTGATTGACCACTGCCTGAAAAATGGATACTGCCAAGTCTTCTTTTTTCGCACCTTCGTTGATCAATGGCTGAATATCCGTTTTTGCAAATACACCACAGCGGGAAGCAATGGGATAAATCACTTCATAATGTTTGGCATATTCGTTCAACCCTGTGGCATCTGTCTGCAGCAGACTTGCCATCTGGTCAATAAACGATCCTGTGCCGCCAGCGCATACGCCATTCATTCGCTGCTCGACATTTCCGCCGGAGAAATAAATGATTTTCGCATCTTCCCCTCCCAGTTCAATGGCAACGTCCGTTTGTGGCGCAACCGCTTCAATGGCGTTTGCCGTCGCCACCACTTCCTGTATGAATGCTACGCCAACCGCTTTTGCCAGCGCAACTCCGCCGCTACCAGTAATCATCACAGAAAACAGACAATCACCCAATTCTTCCTTTGCTTCCATCAAAATCTCTTTGACGGTCTTTTTGATTTCAGAATAATGTCTGCGGTAACGGCTGAATACCATTTCATTGGCAGCGTCTGTCAATACAACCTTTACCGTAGTCGAACCAATATCTATCCCCATTTTATATGTATATTCTTTAAGATACTGCACTGTTTACACCCCCATGCAAATATTTCAGATACGCATCCTGTGCGGCGATATCCCGCCAGATCTGCTCTTCCATCCGTCTATATTTCTCTTCGTCATCAATGCTGTCATCCAGCACTTTCAGCGCCAATATGCCGTCCTGCATCGCCAGTGTCATCATCACACAACTGTCAATATCCACTTCTGCGGCAATTTCTTTACGTTCCTTCCCTCTCTCCAAAATGCGGCGTAAACAAATCTCCCGCTCTTTGGTATTCTCCGCAAAATAACGCTGCACTTCTTCATATTTTTTCATGCCTTCGTACAACAGAAAATAAAAATCACGAAAGGCAATATCCATACCGACAAATTCCTGATACTGCCGAAACCGCTGCGGTGCAAAAAACGCTTCCCATAATAATGTTTTTGTGGAAACATCCGCACGCTTATTTTCCCAAGCTTGATGCATCACTGTAATCGGTTGCAGATAGTATGGCAATAAATATGTCTCAATGACTTGATTCACCAGATCTTCTCTGCTTTTGAAGCAATAATAAAACCCACCCTTTGTGGTACCTGCCTCTCGAATAATTTCATTGGTGGAAATATCTGAAAACCCCTTGCCTAAAAACAGGCGAAACGCCGTCTGCAAAATATGCTGTTCCGTTTTCATATCATCCCTCCTTACATACAAACATACAGACCGGTCGGTCTGTTTTCGGTTTTATTATATGCGCAACTACCGTAAAAAAGCAATGAAAAAAGCGCTAAGATGTCGTTAAGAATCGCATAATATCAGCATTTTTTCCAAATATTCGGTTTGAAATCCATTTTTTTCCAGCATAATATCCCAGAAAAATACAGTTGTCTGCAAACAAAAAACGACATTGCCAGAAACACAAAAACCGAAGCACTTCTTTCCTCGAAATGCTTCGGTCAACCAAAAGAATGGTTCCAGCACAGGTTTTGATTACAGATATTCCAACCCCATATAAATCCCTAACAAACATACCATATGCAGCGGATAAACGGCATAAAATACATAAGGACTGTCGGCATATCCTCGCTTTCCATGGTAGGTGCAAATCAATCCTGCACCCATGCATCCGCCCAGCAGATACATCGCCGCTTCATAACAAGAAGCTGCCGTCATACCATATGTACTCCAGAGGGACACAGGAATCCATAGCATGTACATCCACAGCATTGCCAGCCAGACTGCCCATTTTCTCCATCCCGTCCAAAAGAATATATAACATACGTATATATAGCACACGCCATATGCACCGTAATCCGTACCCAACCATGCGGCAATCCACGCAAACAACAGCATTGCCGCTCCTTTCCAGATCCCCTCCATTCTTCTGTGCGCCATACATGATGCCGCTCCCAACAGCAATGTCCAGCAAACATTCGTCAGTCCCAATCCAACCGATACCTCGCCGGAAAGAATCAGAGAGGACATCATCTGGTAGGGTACTTCCGACACAATCCCAATCGCTGCCAGCCGCAGCAGATATGCCGAAGGATTTTTCGTGTAATGCACACCCTCTGCAATTTGAAATCCAAAAATCAAAAACGCGATACGTCCAAAGGACAACAGCAAAAAGTACAGCATTTCTGCCGCCGCTGCACTTCCGAAGCATGCCTGCATCCATTGCAGCATCGGTTCTGCAAATAATTTCATTCCATGATCCAAAATCATTGTCCAAACAGCGATCCATTTCAGAGAAAACCGCGTCTGTTCTCCCATGACACACCTCCTGTTCCCATACCATCTGTATGTTCTTCCTGTACCGCCTTGTGTTCAGAAGCAGTGCGCATCCACCTTCCCGTATCCCAGAGAGAGCATGTCCACCCGCTTCTTTTCTCTCAAAGATATACAGCTCATCTCATGGTTCTAGGCATATACAGAAAATCAATCTCATTGAGAGCAAACGATTGGACTTCCGCGATCCAAAGCATCCGGCAACGGCTCCCTTTTTCGCACAGCAGCACGCAAATGATGCCTTTTTTCGGCAGATCATTCCTCCATGACAAAAGAATGCTTTTCTGATACGCACCTCTTTCATCCATTCCTATCTCCTCAAAGAATACGCCAGCGTGTTTTCCTTGCTCCAGCAGCATCAGAGGATTTCATGCGTGATCGTATTCCCATACAAAAAACGATGCGCTGTCAGACAGCCACATCGTTTTCCTTTCGCTCTCCATCAAGACAAGCGCGTCATTTCTTGAATTTTTTCCAAATGGTGGGCAATGATCTGTGTTCTGGTGCGAATACAGACCATATTGATTTTATTCATGCCGATCAATTCTCCTTCAATGATATTCTGCTGCGTTGTCATAATCCGTACCTGCATTCCTCTCCTGAATTCCGCACCACGAAACAGGATGGTTTCAATCGGGAACATTTCCCGGCACCGCTCCATCACCCGCGCCATATCTACTTCGCCCCAAGTTTGCCTGCCGCCTGTCTGTCGAAATGACAATAAAAATCGCAAAATGCCCCAGATAAAAAACGCCAGTACCGCAGCCAGCAGTACCTGCGACCAGCTTAATGCTGTTAATCTTTCCCACATAATGCTTCCCTTCTTTCTATGCTTATCCTTTATGCAGATAGCTGTAAATTTCCCGCTTGGAAACGCCGCGGTCCTTTGCTGTCTGCTTCATCGCGTCTTTCTCGCTCATTCCCTGAGATAAATACCGCTGCATATGCGCTTCTATGGAAATCTCTTCCCAGCTTTCCATTTCCGCTTTTTTTTGTTGTTCCAGCGTATATCCCGCTGCCAGCAGCACAAACTCGCCTCTGGGCGGCTGCTTGGAAAAATGCACGCGCAACTCTTCCAATGTACCGCGGCGCACTTCCTCAAATTTCTTGGTCAGCTCCCGTACCACAGCCATTTGCCGCTTGGCGCCAAAAATCGTCTCCAGTTCATCCAGCGTCTCTATCAGCCGGTGCGGCGCTTCATAAAAAATCATCGTTCGATGCTCTTTTTTCAGCATTTCCAACGTCATACGACGCTCTTTTTTCTCCGCCGGTAAAAATCCTTCAAACACAAATCGTCTGGTATCCAGCCCGGACAATACCAGTGCCGCCACTGCCGCGGATGCACCCGGTGCAACCGTTACCGGAATATCGGCTGCATAGCATAACCGCACCAAATCCGCCCCTGGATCAGAAATGCCGGGCATCCCTGCATCCGTCACCAGCGCAATTTGTTCGCCCTTTCTCAAACGTTCCACCAACTGCGGTCCTTTGACTGCTTTATTATGCTCATGATAACTCGTCATCGGTGTTTGAATTGCAAAATGATTCAACAGCTTTCGCGTATTGCGGGTATCTTCCGCCGCGATCACATCTGACGTCTTTAAGATTTCCAACACCCGCAGCGTCATATCCTCTAGATTGCCGATGGGGGTTGCGCACAAATACAGTGTGCCTGCCATGGTTATGCCTGCCCTTCTCCATAATAAATTTCATAAATCTCTTCGGTATATTCTCCTGGTTTGCGGTAAATCACCAGCGGCGCTTCCACCCGAACCATCGGTCTGCCTCCTCGTCCCGCTTCCACCAGTACCATTGTCGGCGCTTTTTCCACATAAGAATGGACAAAACGCAAACGTTTGGGTTCCAGACCATACTGCCGCATCAAGCACAAAATATCTGTCAGCCGATGGGGACGATGCACCATATAAAACCGTCCGCCTGGACGCAGCACCTTTGCTGCCGCGCACACCACATCTTCCAGCGTACAGAGGATTTCGTGGCGGGCAATTGCCTTTGCGTCGGAAGGGTTTTGCAATCCGCCGCCTGCATTCATATACGGTGGATTTGCCGTTACTACATCAAATACAGAGCCGCCAAACAGTACCGCCGCTTTTTTGAGATCGCCTTCTACAATCGTTATCTTTTCTTCTAACCCATTCAGTGCCACGCTGCGTTTGGCCATTTCCACGCTTTCCGACTGTATTTCCAGCCCTGTGAACTGTTTCCCTTCACTGCGACCTTCCAGCAAAATGGGCAAAATTCCCGTACCGGTGCCCAAATCCAGCACCGCCTCTCCTTTTTTGACGCGGGCAAACCCGCTGAGGATAACCGCATCTATCCCAAAACAAAACCGCTTGGGATCCTGGATGATCCGATATCCATTCCGATGCAGATCATCCACTCGTTCTCCTTCTTTGATGATGTCATCAATCCTCATATGCTTTCCATTCCTCCGCCATCGGTTGCTGCTGCTGTTTTCTTTTTTTCTTGGACTTGATCACTTTGATTTCGTCCACATGATAAAACGCAATGGTCGGCGCATCATTTTCCGACTTACGTACTGCTGCCTTTACTTGCTGCATCAGCACATTGGTAGCCAAAATTTCTCCGGTTCCATCCGGTGTCGCAATGATATCACCCACAAACGGCAGTTTTTTGTTCAACTCTTCATAGATATCTTCTTCGTATTTCAGACAACACATCAACCTGCCGCAAATCCCGCTGATTTTTGTAGGGTTTAATGCCAGATTCTGATCTTTTGCCATTTTAATAGAAACCGGCTGAAAATCCCCCAAAAATGTCGCACAGCATAATGCTCTGCCGCAAATACCAATCCCATTGAGCATCTTTGCCTCATCGCGCACGCCAATCTGACGCAGTTCAATCCGCATACGGAACACTGCCGCCAGCTCTTTGACCAGCTCTCGAAAATCTACTCTGCCGTCTGACGTAAAATAAAAAATCAGTTTATTTTTATCGAATGTCATCTCCACATCCACCAGCTTCATATCCAGCCCCAAACGGGCAATTTTCTGCAGACAGATTTGGAATGCCTCGCTTTCTTTCTTACTGTTTGCTTCTACCATCCTTGCGTCCTCCACCGTTGCGGGACGCAGTACTTTTTTCAGCGGCGGCACAATCTGTTCTTCCGCCACCATGGTATTTTCTTTGATTACGGCGCCATACTCAATGCCTCTCGCCGTTTCTACAATGGCATATTCGCCTTTTTCCAATTTTTGTCCATCCGGGTCGAAGTAATACATCTTCCCAGCTTTTTTGAAGCGAATTCCTACAACTTCTATCATATGATTTGATTCTCCTTTAGTTCCATCAGCATCACTTCCATCGTGAGCCGAAAATTCGCGTTGCGCGCCAACTGGACTCTGGCACGCTGTATTACAGCGGCTTTCCGTGCCAACTCTGCTTCCGGTTCCACCGCACAACGAAAGATCTCCGATTTTTTATCTTTTTGGATCAGATACTCATCGCTGTGCAGCCTTTTTGCCAACAACAAGTCCCGATACCACAACTGCATCACATCCAAAAACCGCAAATCTTCTTTATATTGTTCCAACTCCTTTGCCCAAAGAAACACTTCTCCCGCGCCCAGACGCGGCAAAGCAGCCAATTTCTGCAGAATATCTTCCCGCATTTGCTGGAAACCGGTATCCTCCAACAGCATCAACGCAGTCCCAATACTGCCTTGGGCATATGCCGCATAGACCGCCGCATCCGCCTCCTGCAGTCCTTTTTCCTGCCGCAGATATGCTGCTACTAGCGTATCCGGAAGCGGACGCAGCCGCAGTGTCACCGTTCTGGAAAGCACCGTTGGCAAAAACGCATCCTCCTGTTGTGCCAGCAGCAAAAAGACGGCATATCCCGGCGGCTCTTCCAGTGTTTTCAGCAGTGCGTTCTGCGCTTGTACTGTCATCGTATCCGCCTGTTCCACAATATAAATTTTATACCGATACCGGTATTGCTTCAAACTGACGTCTTCCAATATCTGTTCCCGGATATCATCTACCCCCAGCGTTTTTTTGGTCGGACGCACATAAACCACGTCAGGATGGTTCCCGGATGCAAAGGCGGAACAGCTGCTGCAGTGTCCGCATGCCTGGGTACCGCCTGTCTCACACTCCAGTGTCTTGGCAAATGCATCGGCAATCATCCGCTTTCCACTGCCTTTGCTGCCTATCAGCAAATAGGCGTGCGATACTTTCTGACTGATCACCGCCTGCCGCAAATGCCGCAGCAAAAGGGCATTGCCATAGACTTCCGAAAACTGGTGCAACGCCCTTCACTCCTTTCTGATCTCCCTTAGAACTTATGGAATTGCTCTACATCCAGTACAAATACCGTTGCACCGCCGACCTTTACTTCAATCGGTGCCAGAATAAACCCATGCATTGCGCCACAAGAAGAAGGCAGTGTTGCATACTGTGTTCTTGCTTTACTGTTGTCCTCAATAATCTTTAAAACTTCATCCACTTTCTCATCCGCAACCCCTGTCAGCAACGTCGTATTCCCACTGTGCAGAAATCCGCCCTTGGTTGCCAGTCGTGTTACCTGAAATTCCGCATCATTTAAGCAGGAAATCACTTCGCCTGCATCCTCATCCTGGATAATGGCTATAATCATTTTCATAAAAATTCCTCCCTTCCGCTTTTCTATCTTTTTTCCAAAAACCCCAGATGTGCATCCAGCGTCTTTTGAATCTGCTCAAATACTTCCTCTGCCGTTCCAGTGGCATCCACACGGCAAATCCGTTCCGGCTCCGCCTTGCATAGAGCCAGATATCCCGCATATACCGCCTGGTGGAATGCCATCTCCTCCTGCTCCAGCCGATCCATCTGATGCTGAACCTCTCGCTGTTTGCGCGCCATTCCAATTTCTGGCGGTACATCCAAAAAAATCGTCAAATCCGGTCGCAAACCGCCTGTGGCAATGTCATTGACCCATGCCACCATGTCCCCCAATCCACGACCATATCCCTGATAAGCAATACTAGAATCTACAAATCGATCGGATAACACCACTTTACCAGCCTGTTTGGCAGGCAGTATCTTTTCTGCCACATGCTGCGCACGGCTTGCTGCATACAACAGCATTTCCGTTTCAGCGGTCATTGCCGTATGACTCGGATCTAAAATCAGCGCTCGAATGGCTTCCGCCACCGGTGTACCACCTGGTTCCCGGGTTACTACTACATCCAAACCCCGCTGCTGTAAATAAGCAATCATGTTTTGCAGCTGAGTGGATTTCCCGCTGCCGTCACTGCCTTCCACTGTAATAAAGTACCCTGTCATACTGCACCTCAATCTTCTATCCCTGACATTTTTCCTTTCTGATGAAATTATATCATATTCTACGGCAATAAGCAAAAAAAGATGGTGTTTGCAGAAAAACACCATCTTTTCCTCCTTTTGGGATTTCTACGGTTATGTGGAAACATTATCGCAAAATCAATAATTTCTGTCCGGGATACAAGCGATCCGGATTCTCAATCTCATTGACCATCAAAATGCGTTCCTCTGTGGTACGGTATTTCTTTGCAATGTTCCACAGGGTGTCACCTTCCTGCACCACATAAATCACAGCACCTGGGCGTTTGCCACCTTCTGCATCTTCCCCTTCCCGCAAATCTGTTACCACTTCCATCCGTTCCTCTCCATTGACAAGCACATCCAGCAAAATCTGCGCACGTATCTCGCCTTCTCTCTCTGTCAGCAAACGGAAATCCAACTCTTCCAACACGCCCCGTACTTGTGCCGTATCGGCTACAGAAGCTCCTTTTACTTCAATGCTGCGATGGAACGGAAATCCTCGCCGAATGACACACAGTGGGTTATCATCCTCCTGACAAAAATACAGAACCTCCACATCCAGTACGCCTTCTGCTTCTACCGTATCCGTACCGACAGAGACGTCTGACATATGTACCTCCCCCCATGCCGTAACTGCCTGCATCATTGGCTGCTCTCCTGCTTCCAGCGTCATAGTTTCCTTCATCGTAAACCGATTCTGCGCCGTTCCCACAGGCACTGGAAAAACCGCCTCTTCCTTTGTCGGAACCAGATCCATTTCCAATCCATATGCATCCGCAACAATCTCTGTCTCCGCCACCTGCGTTGCTTTCATATCCGCGCCAATGACAACAGTGATTTCGATCAATCGCGCTTCCCCATCCTCATCTACCGACGGACGGATCTCTTCTTCCAACACGTGCAGTTTTATATCTGTCCATGTTTGAGGAGTAACGCCGCTTCCTTCCACAAAACCATGGAACGGTATTTCTTCTTCTACCACAATAGGCATTCCGCTGTCTTGCGCGCCATATATCGCTGAAAAACGCAGCGTTCCACGTACGGCCGCCTTTCCATCCATCGGTCGAATATCCATATTGGAAATGGTCAGATTGGTGTCCAAAACTTCTCCAATCGCAGGCTGTTCCGTCGGCAATGTTATGGTATGCTTCACCGTAAACCTGTCCTTTTTCTCCGTGACGGGCTGTTCTGTCGTGATTTTCTTCCACAGCAGTTGTGCTTGATTTCCCTGTATTCCGCTTACCATCTGCCAACTGCGGCGACCTTCCACTTCCACTTCCGCTTCGATCACTGCCCGCAAACCGATTTTACGGTCATTGATCAACTGACACTCTAAATGTTCCAAATCCAAATCCACTTCTACAATATCTTCTGTTTCCAGTCCTTCCACATAGAGCGTTTCTTGTATGGGCAGTGTAGAGGACATTGCGTAAATCGGTTTTTCTCCGCCGATGGCGCGGTATAATACCCATATCAACAATTCTCCGTGAATACTGACTTTTTCTTCCGCCGCTTTGACCTCCTCCAATCGAACGCGCCCGCTGCAGCGCAATACCTCTTTCACATCCGGCTTACTGTCCGGTACAATCATATCTCCCTCCAGCAAAATACGGGAATGCTGGTTTCCCTTCCGCTGTTTCCATGTGAGAGTTTCCTTTGTCAATTCCAAGGGCATTTTCCTTACCTCCTTCAGTCATTCAGGCTCTTGCTCCCCGTTTTTGCGGATGGCCTTTTCTCTAAAATATATGACAAAGGTACAAAAATATGATTGCAAACAAGATGTCCCTGCTCAAACACCTGCCATTTTTACACAGCTTCTGAAAGAGTCCTTCGGTTTTTCTGTTTTTCAGCGCGTCCTCTGCAACTCATATGCCGCAAAGAATACGCCTGCTAGGATTTTTCATCCTTATCTTTCCTTTTTCTTCCTGTTTTCGATTCACATAAATCTTCGCTTCACATAAAGGTATTTCCTTTGTCTCTGCAAGTCGTATCTTTGCAATGGACTTTTGTTTCCCCAAGTCATACCTCTCTGCTTCTGCCTTGACCACGCTCCAACTTTTTTTCCAAATTTCGCACTCTTATCCTGTCCACCGCAAAAGCAACAAAAAACAGCGAAAAACATCTTGCTTCTCGCTGTCCTTCTGTCAATTTCAATTGGGCTATTTCCAAAACGGAAATAGGCGAAATAGGACTTTTCCCTGGATTTCCTGCACATCAATCACGCCTATATTCCGGCTGTCAAAGCTCACATTCCGATGATCACCCATCACAAAAACCGTATCTGGCGGAATCCACAGATTTACTGCGCCATCGGTCTTTCCCATGATATATGGTTCTTCCTGCACAACACCGTTTACCTTCACTGCGCCATCCGCATCGATCTCCAAATGATCTCCCGCTACGGCAATCACACGCTTTAACAATGTTTTCTTTTCGTTCTCTGTTTCATAGTCAAACAGCACCACATCTCCGCGGTCATATCCGCCGACTTTACCCGCTGCCCAACTCACACAAACAATATTGCCTGATTCATATGTCGGTTCCATGGAACCGCCTTCCAAACAAATTGGCCAACAACCATAAAACAACAGCACCAACACAATCGCGGCGCGCAATATAACCTTACCCCAATCTTTCCAGCATTCGTGCAACTTGCCTGCTCCTTTTTCCCAAAATTACCGAAAATAACCGTTTTTTCGTCCTTTTTCAGTATACGTTTTTTCTTCGTGTTCGGCAAGCCCCCCCTGAAAGGAAATTTTTCCCAATCTGTATCTCTTGAATTTCTTGCGTATGTTTTTCCTGCTACATTTGCCGCCGAACCGTACGATATTCATCCTCCAGCCGATAATATGGGCAGTCTGCAAATTGGTCTGTCAAAAATCGGTGCATCTCATCTTCATCCAACGGTACATCGCAATAATACTGCTCCTCTGCATCCTCATATAAATAATAAATGCAGCTTTCACACCTGCTTTTCATAAAAACCTCCTTTTTCTCTCTTGGGTTTTCTTACTTAACATCCTCTGCACTTCTTTTTCCTTTTAATCAAAAAATCTGTCTGCCGCCAACAAACTTATGCAGTACATCCCGATCTTCTGATAGATAAATCGCACGCTCCAGCCGCTCTTCTATACGATATTCCTCTGGTCTATGATATCTGCTGTCATCCAACACAAAGGCATCCATTTCATAGCCGGGTAAAAACGTCCCTACCTTGCCAAAAAACGCTCCGCCGCCCATGGTTGCCAGATAAAATACTTCCGGAACTGTCAAGGGCGCCCATGTCGCATCCACAAGTCGCCAACGAAGTTTAGACACACGAATGGCTTCTGCCATTGCAAAAAATAGAGAACATCTCGTTCCTCCGGCTACATCGCTCCCCAACCCCATCGAAATTCCTTCTTCCAAATATCTTTTTGCCGGCGCAATTCCAGATGCCAGATTGGTATTTGATTCCGGGCAATGCGCAATAAATACGCCTCTTTCTTTCATCTGCACAATTTCTTCCTCATCACTCCATACACAGTGCGCCATAATGGTTGGGCATTCTTTTCCCCCAAACAAACCAAATCGATCATAGGCATCCCCATAATTTCGGGATTCTGGCGACAACTCGCGTACCCATGCGATTTCCGCCGGATTTTCCGACAGATGGGATTGTACCGGCAACCGATACTGCCGTTGTATTTCTGCCAGCCTTTTCATCAGTTCATCTGAGCAGGACGGGTATATTTCCCCGATATCTGTGCAATCCACTGTATCGTATCCAATGCGGAAACTTCCGCACTTTTCTCTCTCAGACTGTCTGGACTGTTGCGATCCATATTGACCTTTCCCACCATTGCAATCAATCCGGATTCTTCCAATAAATTCATTAAAATCTCTGTTGACTGTCGATGAACCGTTGCAAAGATACACCCTCTGGTATTGGGACTCTTCCGCATTTCAGAAACAAACTGTGCATACTTTCCTTTCGCATAAAGCGGATCTGCATACTTTGCTTCCTCCGGAAAGGTATGGATATCCAGCCATTCCAACAACTCCAAATCCATCCCCAGTCCTCTGTAATCGTATTGTGGTGCATGCACATGCAGATCAATAAATCCTGGAAGGATCAATTTCCCCGTAACATCCAACAAAGCAAACGCACTGTATTTTTCTGGCAATTTTGTAAATACACCTGCACAGACGCCATTTTCGCAAACCAAGTATCCGTCTTTACATGTTTCCAGCGTTCTTGCATCTTTGCTATAACAAATATCGCCTTTGCAAACAAAATTTTTTTCCATCCTATATCTGCCTCCTTTTTTTGGCATAAAAAAATTACCGTCTGTCGCTGCGGATATCAATTCCCCACAGACGTAGGAAACTCATAGCGCGGTTGTTTACGGTAACCGGTAGAAACGTCCAACCCATTATGGACCTATATCAGTTTCATTTGCCATCAGCAGTATACCTTTCTTATACGTCTTTGTCAATGCTTTTCCACAAACAAATCCTTCCAAATGGTTGATTGTCTTACAGATATCCGCCATCTCGAATCAATGGTTCTGTGATGCCATTGCCCAATCTGCCGATGTTATCGTTTGTTTCTCATCTCACAAATTATCCTTGTTCTCTTCCACATTTTTCCATTACACAATCAAAATATCTGGCACTTGAAATACAAAACAAATAGATTTCGTCCCATGCCAAATAGTTAAAACATTCCAAATCGCAAGATATGCTCTGTAAAACACCAATCTTGCTCCTATCATTGCATTCAGCATCTTTTTTGCATACAGCACTCTTATCATAGCCTGTATTAGCCTGTATTTGAAAACATCCCATCAAATATCTTCTTATCTACAAGCCACAACTCTACTTTTCAAAATTTTTAGAAATAAAAAAAGTGGAAGTTACAGGGCTCGAACCTGTGACCCTCTGCTTGTAAGGCAGATGCTCTCC
>ERZ1643247.108-NODE-108-length-115821-cov-22.390089_pt1 | contig 115821 bp, 103 predicted proteins | sample MGYA00579264_ERZ1643247 | MGnify/ENA primary metagenome ERZ1643247 (study PRJEB29033, sample SAMEA4952262) | chicken gut metagenome | biome: Broiler Chicken; feature: Gastrointestinal Tract; material: Caecum | place: Ireland | collected 2018 | study: Broiler... | reverse complement strand
GACTTTTTTGAACGGAAGTTCGGAAGAAACGACTTCGAGGAGTTGAACATTATGGAAATGAAGAACGGCAGCGCGGTAGCCTATATACTGAAATACTTGCGCAAGACGGGTGAACGCATTGTTTACAGTCGTGGCATACCCACGGAGATAAGCAAGGTATTGCCCGAACACGTCTTTGTCGCCGAGATAGAGGACGATTACGTTGTGAAGTACGTTATTTTTGATAACGTCATCAAGTGGGAACGTGATATTAAGCCTTTAACGCAGCGGCGGCGAAAACGGTTAGCGGCATAGCCTTGCGGCGGTAAACAATCAAATAAACACCTGTTTTGCGCCTATGGAAGCATACGGCGCAATTTTGCGTTGCCGAAAACGGACAAAGACAAGGAGAAAAGCCGCAAAACCGCTTGACCGTAACGCAAAAACAAAAATAAAAGGCGGTTTTCCACAAGCGGCATAGCGTGGAAACCGCCTTTTTTGTTCCGTTTCGGGCTGTTCGGGCGGTCTGCATTGCGCGCCCCCTTGTCCGCCGCGCGTCAGCGCGGCGCTCGTATAGACAAGGTGTTGCGTAATGCTCTTTTGCAAAAAATGAGGGTGAAAAATACATATAAAAACGCCCCGAAAATGACTTGCTATTGCGACGTCGCAACGCCCAAAATGCAAGCCCGCCTCCCTCTCTTTAATAGCCCTTTCCCCGTAAGGGGTGTTGCTCCCCGCAGGGGTGATAAAAGGTTATTGAAATGAAAACGAAAGATTTACAGGAAAGCATAAAAAAATTGTCTGACAAACTCGATTTGCTTATAGCCCCGGCAAAGGAAAACCCCGCGCCCGTTCTGTTGCATGATTGGCTTGCGGAGTGGTACGCCGTTTATAAGTTGCCGTTGCTGTCTGCGAAGTATGCGGGCGTTTTGCGGTGCAATATTGAACGCATAAAGGCGGGGACGGAAAACAAGCCGTTAAACCTTTACACGGCGCGGGAGTTGTTGCAGATCGTTTATTCTGTGCCGTTGAGTTATTCCCGCTATGTGGTTTATAGCATTTTGAAGGCCTCATATTTGCAAGCCGTTCGGCTCGGCTATACCGTTTCAAACCCTATGGACGGCGTACCGCCTGTAAAGCACTATCGGCAGCGGGGCAAGGCTCTGACGGTCGAACAGCAACGGCAGTTTTTACAAGCAATCGAGAACGACGCGCGCAAGCCCCTTTATTTGTTCTATCTTTTGACGGGGTGCAGACGGTCGGAAGCGTTGGCGGTGCGGTGGTCTGATATAGACTTTGAGCGTATGCAAATACACATACGGGGAACGAAAACCCCGCGCGCCGATAGATATATCCCGTTATTCCCTCAAATTTGCCCCGTGCTGGCTCAAATGCCCCGTTGTGGTGTGTTTGTATTCCCGTACGCTGTCGGGGCTGTAAAGGGCTATTTTCGGCGTTTACGGGCAAAATACGGTTTTAACTTTCGTTTGCACGATTTACGGCATACCTTTGCAACACGTTGCATTGAAAGCGGAATAAACCTTGCCACCGTTTCAAAATGGCTGGGGCATTCGAGCGTAGGCATTACGGCGGATATTTATGTTCACGTTCTGACGGACTTCGAGCGCGCCGAGATACGCAAGTTTAACCCCCGATTATAAAGCGATACCCCGCAAGCGGAAAACCGTTTGCGGGGTGTTTTCAGTTTGTCAGGCAAAGTATATAGGCGGGCTCTACGTCCAAAACCGCGCAAAGGTTTGCGAATGTGTCCAAAGCGGGCATTGCCCGCCCTGATAAGTATTGCCCCACTGCTGATTGATAAATATTTAGCCTTTTTGCAAGTTCTGTTTGTGTAAGTCCGCTTTGTCTGATTGCCTCTTGTAGCCTTGCTCTGATTTGGTCAAGTGTTACCATTTTTCGCACCTCCGAGAAAATTTTATCAGAATTGCTGTTAAAATGCTTGCATTATCAGCATTGCTGTTATATAATCTATTCAACAGCATTGCTGTTAATTTTGCTGACCTAACGGCAGAACGGGGAAAGGCGGTACAAAATGGACTTATTGGCAGTATTGGAAGTGAACGACAGTAAAACGGGCAAACTTTTAACCGAAGTGCGCTTGATTGTCGATTGCGGGGACTGTGCGGACTATGCGGAGTGCGTGCGCCTGTACGGGGCAGACATTCGGGAGTATTGCGAAAATGCCTTGCTTAATTCGTGCAACCGCGATTACACGGGCGCGGACTATGAAAAACGTTTTGACTTAATCGACATTACCGAACGCGAAAAAGAACTTGACGCAATCGCCGACGATAACGCCGATTATAACGATTTTGTGCGCGACTACTTCGGGGGGCTCTGATTATGGCAGATTGGAAGTTCTGGAAAATTACGGACGAGCAGGCGAACGCCATTAAAAAGGGCGATATGAACGCGATTAACACTTTTTACGCTGACAATTACGAGCAGTTCCGCAAAATGGCGTTTAATTATGCCGAGGCACACCGTATAAAGACGGTTTCCGTCTCTGATTTGCTTTCGTCCTTGTACGTTGATTTGACGGTGTTCCGCCGTTCCTATTCCTGCCCGATTAAAAACGGGCGCGACCTTTCTTTTTTTGTGTATTATTCTTTCCGTTGGTGCGGTTATGGCGGTTTGGCGTACTTGTTCAAAAACAATCCGAAATTGCTTTGCGGTGGTCGGTTTTATTTCCCCGAACTCGGTACACGTTCACTTGATGAGCCTTTCGGCGGTGCGCACGGTCGCGGAATGAACCCCGACGAAAGAACGCTTGCGGACATTATTCCCGTCCGCTTTTCCCTTGACGATATGATTGATACCGACCAAACGGAAGAATATAAAGCTGTTGTTGCTGATTATCTTTCGCCCCGCTCCTTTGAGTATTTCTGTTATTATATCGACGGCTATAACCCGAAAGAGATTTGCGAAAGAATGGGCATCCCCTTGATACACAATTTCACGTATTACAAGCGAATGTGCGGAACGCTTTCCCGCTATGCGGGTGATATTTGCGAGCGGTGCGGGCTGTCTTACTCGTAATAACAAGGTATTGCGTAATGCTCTTTTCGCAAAACTATCACAAAAACAAACACCCCCGAAAGACTTAACCCCGAACGAAAACGGGGGCGGATAAGCGGTTTAGCGACCGCCCCCGCGCGGGGCTGTCTGGGCTGTTCTGTGGGGTATGCGGTGGCATTACGCAACACCTTGTCCGCGCGCGCGTCAGCGCGCGCGCTCGTATAGACAAGGGGGCGCGCAATGCTCTTTTTCACAAAAATGCGGTATAATACGAAAGTTAAATACGGTAAATTGTGGGGCAAGAATGTTGTTGCGACGTCGCAACGGAAAACCTTTCCTCTTCCCCAGCCTTTCCCCGTTAGGGGTGGTGCTCCCCGCAGGGGTGATAAATTCATACACACGGAGGTGAAAGACAATGAAACGGCAGCATTTTAATCATTTGATTTATTCTAAACGGCTCGAATTGGAAGCGTGTCTGAAAGTAAAAATGCCCGCGAAGCAAATCGCGGAACAGCTCGGCGTACATATAAGCACGGTTTACAGGGAGATAAAGCGCGGGGAATACGTCCACCGTAATCCCGATTGGACGGAAGAAACACGCTATGCGCCCGAACTTGCCGAACAGAAGTACCGCGACAATCTGAAAGAGAAAGGCGCACCGCTGAAAATAGGCAACGACCACGCATTAGCGAATTACATTGAAAGCCGTATCGTTGACGACGGTTTGACCGTGCGGGCGGTGTTGGGCGAAATTAAGCGGAAGCAAATGCCCTTTTCAACGTCTATCTCGGTAAATACGGTGTACAGTTACATTGAAAAGGGCGTGTTTTTGCGGCTTTCGCTCAAACACTTGCCCTTTAAGGACAAACCCCGGAAAGCGAAACGGGAAGTAAAGCCCGCGAAACTTCCCCGCGGCACGAGCATAGAAAAACGTCCGGCAGCGATCGCGGAACGCAAAGAGTTCGGACATTGGGAAATGGACTGCGTGATAGGCAAACGCGAAGCGGGCAAGGTGTTCCTTGTTCTGACGGAACGCCTTACCCGCAGGGAAATTATTATGCTCATGCCGAATAAAAAGGCTGAAAGCGTAGTGCGTTGTCTGAATTTGCTTGAACGCAAGTTCGGCACGCTGTTCTATTCGATTTTCAAAAGCATAACCGTTGATAACGGTTCGGAGTTCGCGGACTTCAAGAGAATGGAACGCAGCCGTTACGGGAATAAGCGGCGCACGAGTATTTATTACTGCCACCCGTATTGCTCGTGCGAGCGCGGAACGAACGAGCGAATGAACCGCGAAATTCGGAGGGTGTTTCCGAAAGGCAAGGACTTGAACGCCGTAACGCCCGACGAGGTGAAACGCGCCGAAGATTGGTTGAATAACTATCCGCGCGGAGTTTTGGGCTTTGATACCCCCGAAAACCTGTTCAAAATGCACGTTTCGCGGCTCACATAAAAAATTTTCAAAAAAGTTTCAACTTTTTTCGCATTTACTCTTGACATCTACGGCCCCCGCTGAAAAGGCAGAAAGCAATTTTTTGAAATAAAAAAGTAATTTTACGCAACTGCGCCGCCGCAGCGCCCGCGCTGCATTTTGCCGCGCCGCTTTTATTTATATAAATTATTGAAAAAACAAAATTTATCGTTTGACAAAGCAACTCGACTTTGTTATAATAGGTAAGCTGTCAAACGCAGGAGCAAAAAGTTCTGCGCCTTCGGGCGCGAATAAGTTGCGAGGGAAGCGACGAGGGCCAAGAGGTCGTGGAAACGGCCGCAGAACGAAAGAATAAGTTAAAAACGAGGTGTAGCGCAGTTTGGTAGCGCGCTTGGTTCGGGACCAAGAGGTCGTGGGTTCAAGTCCCGTCACCTCGACCACAAAAGAGCGGAAGGCAAATAGTCTTCCGCTCTTTTGCTTATTGAGAAAGAACCTTTTGAATTTGCTTAATTCATTAATATCCGATTATTTTTATTACAAAAGGAGCATCACTTTTGCTAATATTAAAAAAAACAGTTTCGTCTATAGCTTTATCGTTTAAAAGTATTCCCGAAGCAATAATTGATGAAGTCTTTAATTGATATCCTTCTTCATCATAGACACTTATACGAGCAAATATATCAGATGAAGCATTGTTACTTCCTTTGGCGTCGTAAGTTTTCGTATATTCGACATTAAAAGTCAGGCGATCATAATCCTGATCGTACAAATATTCGACACTAGTAATTTTGTATATTTTCCGATAAGCCGCGCTTATGACGACCTGGCAGTCATGCGATTGTTACTTGCCGCCCGTGAACGGGCCTTTCCTATGCTTAACTTTCTTCTCCTGTGCCTTTGCTCCTCATTTCTTATTGCCTTTTCTTTTGCTCTTTTTTGTTCATCGGCAACGCCTCTCTTGAACCCGCGGACTATCCGCGGGTTTTTACCATACAATAAAAAAGAGACCGATTGGCAAATCGGTCTCTTTTTAAATTTTTCGTTTTCGCCTCGGCGATCCGCCCCCGCCGTGCGGCGGGGGCGGTGCTCATTGCGGGATAAACACCTGCACCTGATAGTTCCACTGCAATATGCCCGAAAGCACGATGAGTTGCAGAATAAATTGCGGCGGGGCGCTGTATTTGTTTTTTACCGTCTCCGTCAATTCCTCTACGGTCTTCGCGAGGGTCTCCTCCGTGCAGTCGGCGCAAAGATAATTCCCCTGCGGCAGAACTTTGAGCCCCTCCGCCTCGGTATACTTTATACACGTTGCGAACAGGCGCGACCGTCCGTTCTGCTCGTAAACGCCCGCAAGATCTTCAAACGAAAATTCGCCTCGCTTTTCTTTCGGGAGCTGATCGTAAAAATGCCGATGATAATTCCACAAATTGTCAAGCGTGGGCTCTTGCAGCTTGTCTGAAAGCAAAATGACCCTCTGCGGGTACTGCTTTATAAAAAATGCTTCCATTTGCCGTTCGCCCTTCAATTTGTTTTCATAAAAGACGCGCGCGCGGCGGATCCTCTCCTTTGCATTGTTCAGTTCGGCGATCTTTTCGTCGGCACTCTTTTCCGCCAGTTTCAACGTTTCTATGATCTTATTGAAATCGTCGTACGAGAGAATGTCTTTGATCTCCGACAGCGTGAGATCCATGCACCGCAGCGCGCGGATCGTGTTGAGCTTTACGATCTCCCGCGGCGAATAATAACGGTAGCCCGTCCATTCGTCTGTCTTGCACGGTCTGACTAAGCCGATGCGGTCGTAATGCCGCAAAGTTTCCGCGGTCATGCCCACCATTTTTGCCGTTTGGCTGATGGAAAAATAATTTTTCATTTTTAGAAAATTCCTCTTGACTTTTGTGTTACACAAAAGTTTATACTGATTATAGCATCGAAGCAAAGCAATGTCAAATAAACAAAAAAGGAGTTTTTTAGTATGAAAAAAATCAGAGCATTATTGTTTATTCTTGCCGGCGTTTTTGTTTTTTCCTTTGCCGGCTGCTCGAACGGCGGAACATTTACGGAAAAGTCGTATTCGAGCGGTGAAAGCGAAATCAAGAGCGTTTCGATAGACGTAACGGACAGAGAACTGGAAATCGGCACATCGGAAGACGGGCAGATCCATGTAAAATATTTTGACAGCGAAAAGGAATACCTCGATATCTCCGTTTCCGAAAATCAGGAACTGCTGATAAAACTGGTAATTGACAAAGACTGGACGGATTACATCGGAACAAAGCCCTCAGCCAAATATCGGAAAATTGCCGTTGAAATTCCCGACGGGCTGCTCGTTTCCTTTACGGCAAAAACCACGAACGAAAACATAAAGGTGAATCCCCTCTCGTTTGCGGAGAGCGTGAGCCTCGACTCGAACGGCGGCGACGTGACATTCGAGAGAGTAAGCGTAGGAAAGTCTGTTTCCCTGACAGCCAAAAACGGGAACATTCAGGGCACTCTGATCGGCGGGTGGGACGATTTTTCCATCACCTGCACCATTAAAAAGGGCGACAGCAATTTGCCCGAGTCAAAAGAGGACGGCGATAAAACGTTGACCGCAGACTGCAACAACGGCGATATAAATATCGAATTCGTGCAATGACCGCCGCAAGGCGGGCGCCCCTTTCGGGCAGACACAAAAAGAGGCGTAAAGACGGGCGGCGCACATTCTCTGTTCATTTTCGATTGCCTTTATGAAAAGCGCGGAGCCTTTATGAAAAGAGGCGGGGCGGATAAATTTTTCCGCCCCGCCTCTTTTATAAAAAACGCACGTATACACGCCCTATCTTTTTGCGATGAGTTTTGCCACCCGCTCCGCAAGCACCGCGGCGAGAACGGAAAGCACTACATCTTTGGGGATATAGATCAGATTATACATGATCAGCGCATTCGCCATACCTCCGAGATGCATGTAAAACTTCCATATAAGCATAAAGTAAGGAATGCCGACGACATAATTTGCCGCAACGCCGATCAGCGAAGCGACGACCGCGCGCGCAAGGGTAAGCTGCCCCTTGCCGCGCGCAAGCCCCGCGGCAAACGCCGCCGCGACAAAGCCGAGAATATAGCCGAACGTGAGTTCGAACACATAGGCAAAACCGCCGCCCGCCGTAAAAACAGGTAAGCCCAAAAGCCCCATGAATACGTAGATCGCCACCGACGCCGCGCCCCACTTTGCGCCGAGCAGGAGCCCCGCCAGAACCGCGACGACCGTTTGAAAGGTGATCGGCACGTACGGGATCGGAATACGGATAAACGCCGATACGACCATGAGCACGATAAACAGAGCGCATTCCGCGATGCGCACCGAAAGACGGGGCGCCGCATTCGGTTTGAACCTGTTTTGCGGGTTTATGTCTGACATAATACTGTAAATCCCTCGCTTTTTACACCTTTATACTCACTTCACCCGCGGAAAGCGTGCGAAGCGTGCCATCGTCAAAGCGGACGATCAGAAAGCAATTTTCATCGAGCGCAACGACTTCCGCCTCGCCTTCGAGCGTACCGGAAAGCACTCGCACCCTTTTGCCGACGACGAAACAGCGGCGCTTATATCCCTCATAAAAGGCGCGCTCTCCGATGCGGTCTACATATCGGCGAAAGCGTATTAAAATTTCGGCGGCAAGCCGCGCACGCCCCTCAGACGGGTATTCCCCTTCCGCAAAAACGGAAGCAGCCACGCCCTGCAACTCTTTCGGGAAGGATGCCGCCTTTACATTGACGCCTATGCCGACAACGGCATAGGCGAGGCCGCCGCTCTCTACATCGAAAGAGGCTTCCGTCAAGATGCCGCACACCTTTTTGCCGCCGAGGAATACGTCGTTGACCCATTTGATTTCCGCATATTTTCCGGATACCGCCTCTATCGCCTCCGCAACGGCGACCGCCGCGGAGGTGGTGATGAACAGCGTTTCCGACGCCGAGAATTTCGGGCGCAACAGTATGCTCATATACAGCCCCGAACCCGCAGGAGAATAGAACGGGCGGCGATACCTGCCCCTGCCCGCGCTCTGCTCTTCGGCGATAACGGCAGTCCACTCGGGCGCGCCTTCGGCGGCGAGCGATTTGACTTCGTCGTTCGTGGAAGCCGCCTTTTTTAACACTTTTACGCCGAACCCTTCCGGCAAAAATTTTTCTATCCCGACGGCGGAGAGCGCATCGCTTTCGGGCAAAACGGCGTACCCCCTGTTCTTGACGGAGGAGATGGCAAAGCCATCCTTTTCCAGACGCTTCACGCACTTCCATACCGCGTTGCGGCTTACGCCGAGCTGCTCCGCAAGCTGCTCGCCGGAAATATATTCGCCCCGCGCGCTTTCCAGGCGCTGTAACACTTCTTCTTTGAGTTCCATGCAAAGAGCATACCACAAAGCACAAAAATTGTCAACCGAATTTAATTATTCGGTTGACAAACAGGATGTGCGGGCAAACACGGCGCAACATATAACAAAACGCGAAAAGCCGCGCGCCCGAAATTTTCGGGCGCGCGGCAGGTTCTTTTGCTACTTATTGCATGAAGCGGCACTGACGGCGAGAGACTTTCTCCCACGTTCGGCAGGACATTCTGCTGTAAAAAAGTTTATGGAAAAAGTTACGGCGTAACGCGGTTGATGTCTCTCGGGAACATGGACGCATAGCGCACGTTTTTGAAACCCAAAAGGTGCATGGTGATGCGCTCCAAGCCGAGGCCGAGCCCGCCGTGCGGGGGCATGCCGTATTTGTGCGCCATGAGATAACCTTCAAAATCGTCGGGGTTCATGCCGCGCGCCTTCATTTTTGCGACCTGTTCGTGATAGTCGTGAATGCGCTGTCCGCCCGTGGTGATCTCTATGCCGCGGAACAATAGGTCAAAGCTGAGCGTATAGGCGGGATCTTCCGGATCGTCCATCGCATAGAACGGCCTCTTTTCGGAGGGGTAATGCGTGACGAAGAGAAAATCGGAACCGTATTCCTGCTTCGCCCACTTGCCGAGCAGCTGTTCCTCCTCCGGCTCGAAATCGCGGTAGTCGGTGATCTTCTTTTTGAACTTTTTGGTGATGATCTCCTTCGCGTCCATAAACCTGACGATGGGGATCTCCGTGATCTGCGGAAGGTCTGCGTTCAGGAGCGCGAGCTCGGGAGCATAGTCTTTTCTGAGCAGCTCCATGATATATCTGAGCGCGCCCGTTTCCATATTCATGATGTCGTAAAAGCTGTCGATAAAGCCCATCTCGAAGTCCATGCTCACATATTCGTTGAGATGGCGGGACGTGTCGTGATGTTCCGCGCGGAATACGGGGCCGACCTCGAACACCCTTTCATAGACGGGAACGAGCATCTGTTTGTAAAACTGCGGGCTCTGCGCGAGGAAAACCTGCTTGCCGAAATAGTCGAGTTTGAAGATGTTTGCGCCGCCCTCCGCGCCCTGCGCGCAGATCTTGGGGGTACGGATCTCGGTAAAATTCTGCGAGAACAGAAATTCGCGGAAGCCGCGCGCGATGCCCTCCTGCACCTTGAATACGGCGCGTTCTTTGGGATTGCGGAGCGTGACCGGCCGCAGGTTCAGGTTGAGATCGATGGAAATATTGTCGAGCTGTTTTTTGTTGATGACGATGGGCATCTGCTCGGCGGGAGAAGACAGCACCTCGATGCCGTGTATCTGCATTTCGAAGCGGTCGTCGCGGGTCTGATCTTTGACGATCTTGCCCGTGATCTTTACGGCGCAGCCCTCCACGACGCTCTCGTCCATGCGGTAGTCGGAGAAATCGGGAGAATAGACGCACTGCACGACGTCGCGCGCGGTGCGGACGATGACGAAGGCAAAGCCCGTCATTTCGCGGATACGGTGGATCATGCCCTTTAAGACGACTTCGCTGCCCACATATGCGGGGAAGTCTTTATATTCGACGCACGTTTTTTTGATCTGACCGTCCATTTTTTCCATATCAAATAACCTCTCTGTGGATTTCAAACTATATTTTAATATTTTGCGGCAAAAATTGCAAGCGAATACGCATTGTGTGCGCGCAGTCTCGCAAATTCGGGCGGGCGCTCACTGCCGCCGCAGCGCTTTGGGGTACTTGTTTTTCATCACCCCGCCCGAAGCCTTGCCCAGCCCGAGGGGAAACCCGCCCCGCGCGGCAACGCACCAGCCCTTTGCGCCGTCTGCCGCGACCTCCTCGCCGCGCAGGTACCTTTCCGCATCTTCCTCGTTCAATTCGTTTACGTTGCAAAAATTCTCCCTTCCCGCCGCGAGCGCGAGGGCGTGGGCGGGCTCGAACCTGCCGTTTACGACCTCGCCGAGGCGAATGCCCGCGCGCAGGACTTTGAGCCCCGCCAACGGGAAAACGCCCTCGGGCGCGAGATAGAGCGCATTGCCGAAGGAAAGCAGCTCTCCGCGCAGGGGCTCTCTGAAAAATTCCTTTTCAAAAGAATGCCAGAGCGCGGCAGCCTTTTTGTCTGCGGGGGCGTTCTTTCCGAAACGGGCGCGGGGCCGTTGCTCCGTCTGTTTTTCGAAGAGCGCGGCGTAATGCCCCTCCCCGCGGACGCGGTGCGGCCAAAGTTTATGCTCGCGCAAGAGGGTCATGCCGCATTGCTTTGAAAACCACGCGGCGTTCGCCTCGTCTTCCTCCTCGGAAAAGGTGCAGGTGGAATAGACGAGCCTGCCGCCTGCGCGGAGCATTTTTTCCGCGCTCGTCAAAATCTTTTTCTGGCGGTCGGCGCACATGGCGACGTTCGCCTCGCTCCACTCGGCGAGTGCGGCGGGTTCCTTGCGGAACATGCCCTCGCCCGAACAGGGCGCGTCTACGAGGATCTTGTCGAAATAATTTTCAAACCGCTCTTCCAGCGAAGCGGGATCCGCGCATAAAACGACGGCGTTCGCAACGCCCATTCTTTCGACGTTTTCGGAGAGGATCGCCGCGCGGGACGGGATCTTTTCGTTGAGGACGAGCACCCCCCTTCCGCGCATCGCCGCCGCGAGCTGCATACCCTTGCCGCCCGGGGCGGAGCAAAGATCGAGCACCCGCTCGCCCTCCCCCGCGCCGAGCAGGGGCGCCGCGCACATCGCGCTCGGCTCCTGTACATAAAAAAGCCCCGCGGCAAAGGCGACGCTTTTGCCCGGTTTTTCTTCCTTGATATAAAAGCCGTCTTCCGCCCAGGGGACGGCGCCGTCCGTCTGCAAAATGCCGCGGGAGAGGAAATCCTCCGCGGTGATTTTGAGGGTATTGACCCGCGCGCCCCGCTCGGGCGCGCAATCAAGGCATGCAAAATATTCTTCCGCGTCGGGCAGACGGCTGCCGACCCGCGCGGCGTACGCTTGCGGAAGGTTCATTCTTCCTCCGACCACAAAAGGCGTTTGAATTCGGAAAGCTTGTAGATCTCCGCAATGGCGCCCTCTGCATGCAGCTTATGCGCGGCGTCGCGGCGGACGGTATCGTCTCCGTCCTCCTCCACGAACACGTTGCAGCCCGTAAGTTTCAGGGAATACCTGCCGCCCCGCGCGACGATGGCTTTCACGAGCCGTTTCGCAAGGGGCAGATCCTCCTCGATGCTGCGGGAGAAGCTGAAACGCCTGCCCTTAAACTCGCGCGACTGCGGCTTGACGCGGTAACCGAATACGAAGTCGTTGAATCTGGCGCGCTTTTCCCCTTTTTCCCGCTTTTCCTTCACCTTTTCGCTGATGTATTTTGCGCGCGCCTGCGAGGAACAATTGGAAAACTGATAATCGTTGATCCTGCCCGGGCGAATGCTGCAACGCTCCAAAAGTTCGGGAAGGGTGCACTGCTCCTTTTCGCACATCGCCTGCGCGATCTTCATGGTCGCATAGGCGTCGTCCGCCGCGCAGTGCGGGGTGTACTCCACTTCGAAAATTTCCGTGAGCGCTTCCAAGCCCGCCTGACGGTCAAACGTTTTGGTCATCGCCATATAGATGATCTGCGTATCCGCAAAGCGGAAGGAAAAGGACGGCAGTTTATAGCGGCGCGTTTCAAGGCAGAGATACTTAACGTCGTTGACGGCGGCGTGGCCGAATACGAGCTTATCTTCCCCCTCCAAAAGCGACCTGATCTTCGGATAAAAATGCGGGAAGGGCGGGTACTTTTTAAATTCGGCATAATCATACGGAAGGACGATCCCGTCGCCCCCGCGGTCGGTCAGGTGAAACTTGCCGTTGGGATTGATGAGAATGTCCTCTTTTTTTATGATATTGAATTGTTCGTCGCATACGCAATAGCCGAAAACGCAGATCTTTGCCACATTTTTATAGACGCATGCGCATTCGATGTCAAAAAACACGTACTCCATGAAAGCCGACCAAATCTTATGTTAGTTCTTAAATATTATAACATAACGCCGCGGCTATGTAAAGTTATTTGCACTTTTAAGGCGGGCAAAAAACGACCCGCCGCCCCTCTTTGCCATGGATTTTATGCCGCCGGCAAAATCATATAAAAATCCGGGAGATTTGCTCCGATCGCCTTGCTTCTTCTCGGTATTATGTTTAAACAAAAAAAGCGGTATGGATACCCGTACCGCCTGCCTGTTTTTAGGTAAAACGCTGCTTTATGTGTGACATAGTACTTAAAAATAAGCCGCAAACACAGATTTGCGGCTTATTTTTCTTATGCGCCTTTGATACGGGCGACATCGGTATTGTCTTTCTTTTCGTCTTTGAGTTCGCGGATCGGGTGAGCCTTTTCCTCAAAGCGGTAATCCCTGCCCGCCTTTTTGATGCTCTTTTCGATGACCATGTGGCTGGCAAGCGAATTTACGTTCCCCTGCACTTCCCTGTTGTAGGAAAAGAAGCGGTGCCTGTCGGGGAGCCTGTCTACCTCTTCGAAGGATTCCGCGTTTCCGGAAAGGCGAACGCTCTTCAACACTTCACGCACATATTCCTTTTGCGGCGTAAATTTGATCAGTTCGGGAAACGCCCCGCCCTCGGGAAAGAGCTGCTGCCAGACTTTGCCGTCGTACTTTTCCAAAAGTTCGCAGGCATAGCGCAGGTGAGAAAGCTCCTCCTCAAAATGCATGAGCCAGACGTCTTTGACGCGGGGATCCTTTTCGTCTTCATAGCAAGACCAGTAGAGATAGCATTCTGTGTATTCGTGCATGACCATGCAGTCGTACATGCTCACGGTGGGATCGGAGAGGCAGCCGTACCCCGTTACGTGCTGTTCCTCGATCATGGCGATCTCGGAATACAGCTTTCTGCCCAGTTCGGAATCATGCTGGTTGGCGATGTTGAGGTAATAGTTCATCGTCTGCTGTTCCGCGGCCGTGATGATCCCCACGTTCAGGCGGGTGATCGGGTCGTTCAGGAAATTGTTGATATAAAAGCGGACGTCGTCGTACGGGTGGCGGGGCTCGGAAACGGTCGGCCTGCCCGGCATGATCTCGGTATAACTGCCCACGAGCTTTTCCGCATGGATCCCCTTTTCGAAATTGAGCAGATCTGCATAGCGGTAGAGATGGTCGAAGTCCTCCAAAAGCGCAAAGTCGAGTTGGTGCCTGACGTATTCGTTCTTTTCACGCTGCGCCAAAATCGCGGTGAGATCTACCGCAAGCTGTTCGTAACCGATGGTATGTTCGAGCGCGCTCTCGTTCCTCGGTTTCAAATTCGCGATGCGCTTTTGCTGCTGCTGTTCGCCGCGGCGGATCATCGCCATAGCGCGGCGGACGTCGTTATTCGTGCAATGGCGGGAAAACCGGTGCGTGTTCCAGATCGCCTCGAATTCGGTGCCGTTCATGAGAATGACGCGGACGCGCGTATAGGGGTCGATGGTTTCCTTGTCGTACGGCTTTACGTTGACGCTCTTCCAGTTTTTGTAGATCTTTTCGATGGGTTTGGATTTTTCCTGAAACGGGTTCATGGACATGCCTCCTGTTTTTTTGAAATATTATGCGCGATACGGCGATTTTTTATGCGGAAAATTTGCAATTTACGCCCGTTTTGTGATAAAATAGAGGGTACAAAGGAGCAAGAGCGATGATAGCAGTTATAACCGCCATGCAAAACGAAGCGCATGCCCTGCTGCGGCATGCGGAAACAGACAGAGAATATACGCTGTACGGAAAAAAGATATGCGAAGGGCGCGCTTTCGGAAAACGGTTTGCCCTCATTGCGGCAGGCATAGGAAAATCGAACGCGGCCGCCGCGGCGATGCTCGCGCTCAGCGGGCTGAACGCGAAAACGCTCTTGAATTTCGGGCTGGCGGGCGGCATTTCGCAACAGGCGGGCATTGCGGAGGTCTTCCGCATTGCACGCGCGGTACAGTACGATTTTGACCTGAGCGAAGTGAACGGCACGCCGAAGGGAACCCTCGACGAATACGATACCCCCTACCTTCCGCTCGAAGACGGGCAAAGCGCCTTCCAAAAAGCGACGCTCGCGACGGGCGACAAACTGACGGCGTCGCTTGCCGATCTGCCCCTTCTGAACGCGTTGGGGGCAGACCTTCGCGACATGGAGGGCGCGGCGATCGCGCACGTGGCCTTTGCCGCGGGCGTGCCGCTGTACGCATATAAAGCCGTTTCAAACAAGATCGGCGCGGACAGCGTTGCGCAGTACAGGGAATTTACCCGCAGGGCGCTCGAAGCGCTCTCCGACGGCATGGAAAAAATATTCGCGGAGATCGAGCCGTAAAGGACAAGGAGAACACGACATGATAACCCTCGGAGGCGGCTGGGACGAGGTGCTCGCCCAGCTTTTTGAGAGCGAAAATTATAAGAAGATACGCGAATTTCTGAAAGAGGAATATTCGCACCACATCGTTTACCCCGACATGTACGATATATTCAACTGCTTCAAACTGACCCCGTTCGAAGAGGTCAAAGCGGTGATCCTCGGGCAGGATCCGTACCACAACGAAGGGCAGGCGCACGGGCTGTGCTTTTCCGTACAGGAAGGAACAGAGCCTCCCCCTTCCCTCGTAAATATTTTTAAGGAACTCAAAGACGACGTTGGCTGCACGATCCCGAAGTCGGGCGACCTCACGAAATGGGCGAAAGAAGGCGTGCTTTTGCTGAATACCGCCCTTACCGTGCGCGCGCACCGCGCCAACTCGCATAAGGACTGCGGCTGGACGTGGTTTACCGACAGCGTGATCAAAATCCTGAGCGATCGGCGGGATAACCTCGTGTTTATCCTCTGGGGCGCAAACGCGCGCTCCAAAAAGCCGCTCATAGACAGGAACCGCCACCTCGTGCTCGAATGCGCGCACCCCTCCCCCCTTTCCGCGTTCAACGGCTTTTTCGGGTGCAGGCATTTTTCCAAAACGAACGAATACCTGGTCTCGCACGGCAAAACGGCGATAAACTGGCAGTTATAGTACCGAGGAAAACCTGCCGTAACAGCGCGGGCGGGCGCAAAAACGCCCCTGCAAGCGATCGCCCCCACGGCGGGGCCGCGCCCGTCGGACGGGATCTTCAATCCATCTCGGATATAAGGAGCTTTTATGAAATACATCGTAGTGCTCGGCGACGGAATGGCCGATTACAAGCTTGACGAACTGGGCGGAAAAACGCCCCTGCAATACGCAAAGAAACCGCACATCGACGCGCTCGCGCGCAAAGCGGAGGTGGGACTGTGCAAGACGGTGCCGGACGGCTTCAAACCGGGCAGCGACGTTGCCAACCTGTCCGTGATGGGCTACGACCCCAAAGACTGTTATACGGGCAGATCGCCGCTGGAAGCCGTTTCCATCGGCATAAAGCTTGCCCCGACCGACGTAACGCTCCGCTGCAACCTCGTAACGGTGAGCGACGAAGAACCTTACGAGGAAAAGAGAATGCTCGATTACAGCGCGGGAGAGATCTCCACGGCGGAAGCGGGCGAGCTCATACAATTCCTCAAAGCGCATCTCGACGCGGAGGATATGACCCTGTATGCGGGCGTGAGCTACCGGCACTGCCTCGTGGTGCATAACGGCAAGACGGGGCACGAACTGACGCCGCCGCACGACATCAGCGGAAAACCCGTAAAAGGACGCCTGCCCCTCGGGCCGTACGGGGAACGGTACCTTTCGATGATGAAAAGATCGTACGAGCTGCTGAAAGATCACCCCATAAACCGCGCGCGCATCGCCGCGGGAAAGAATCCCGCCAATTCCGTATGGTTTTGGGGAGAAGGCACAAAGCCCGCGCTCGAAAATTTCCGGGAAAAGTTCGGTTTGCAGGGCGGCGTGATCTCGGCGGTAGACCTCGTGAAGGGCATCGGGATCCTCGCGGGCATGCAGGTGATAGACGTTGAAGGCGCGACCGGCAATTACGACACGAATTTTGCGGGCAAGGCGAACGCCGCGCTCGGCGCCCTGCTCGGCGGTTTGGATTTTGTGTATATACACATGGAAGCTCCCGACGAATGCGGGCATCAGGGCGATATCGCGCATAAAGTGTATTCGATCGAGCAGATCGACGAAAAGGTGGCGGCGCCCCTCGTGCGCGGGCTGAAAGAGGCGGGAGAACCGTTCAAAATGCTCATCTGCCCCGACCACCCCACGCCCATCGCCGTGCGCACGCACGTTGCCGACCCGATCCCCTACCTGCTCTATTCGAGCGAGGAGGAAAGGAGCAACGGCGCCGAAAGCTACGACGAAGACGCGGCGGCAAAGACGGGTATGTTCGTTCCCGCAGGCTGTATGCTGCTGCAAAAGATGCTCAAAAGCTGAACGGCGGTTTTATAAAAAGCAATAAAAAATTTATGCGGCGAAAATATCAATTTTCGCCGCATTTTTGATTGCCAAAACAGTGCAAATGCTGTATAATAATATATGCTTGAATCCCGATGCAGGAGTCGCCTAATGGTATGGCGCCAGCTTCCCAAGCTGGTTCCCGCGGGTTCGATTCCCGTCTCCTGCTCCAACCGCCGCGGCAAACGCCGCGGCTTTTTACTTAAAGGTGAAAAAACATGGAGCTTTGCGATCTGTACGACGAAAACCGTATTCCTACGGGAGAAACCCACGAGCGCGGCGAAAGGCTGCCGCAAGGCAAATACCGCCTTGTGGTGCACGTATGCCTGTTCAACGAGCGGAACGAAATGCTCATTCAACTGCGCGCGAAAGAAAAACGCGCCTGGCCCGATCTGTGGGACGTCAGCGCGGGCGGCTGCGCGCAATGCGGCGAGGACAGCCGCAGCGCCGCGACGCGGGAAACGCGCGAAGAGCTCGGTTTGCAGATCGACCTTGCGGGAAAGCGGCCGCACCTCACCTGCAATTTCCCCGGAGGGTTCGACGATATTTACCTTACTCAGATAAGAAGCGACAGCATAAAACGGCTGCGCTTGCAGGCGGACGAGGTGCGCAACGCTCGCTGGGCGAGCGAAAAAGAAATACTCGGCTTGCGCAGCGCGGGGAAATTTATCCCCTATCGGCGCGGCTTTATAGAGCTTCTGTTTTCTATTCGCGAAGGATTCGGGTGCATCTGCGTGTAACTGTGCGGAAACGAATCGCGGTAAGTATATTTTATCCGCAAAAGAAAAGGATAAACTGACGATAAAACATCATGCAAGTGCCGCCGGCTGAGCCGGCGGCACTTGCCAAATAACTGCGGCGACCCGCCCTGCAAGCGGCCGCCGCTGACCGTTAAAAGACCTCCGCCCGGAAACGAAACGGAGGTCTTAATTTTTAACCGTACACTTTACGCGCTGATACTTGCAAGATCCGCGTATCTGCTCGGATAGGTCTTAACGTTCGAATCGTTGTTCAAAAGTTCGATGACCCTGTTCTGAATGTCGCTCGTATAGCTGTCTGCCACCTGACTCTTCAACGTCTGATAGAAGTAGTACGAGAAGGTGCCTTCCGTGTTGCGTTCGCCGTAAACGAAGCCGTTTTCATACACGTTTCCGGCTTTGAGCACCATGGAAACGTAGATCACATGCCAGCCGTAGTCGGTAAGCACAACGTACACCCTGCCGGGATAACCGTTCGTGAGTGCATCTTGCAGCGCTTCCTGCGCGGCATATTCGAACTCAGCCACATAAGTTGTGGAATACCCCTTAGCCGCAATAGAATAGCCGAGGTAAGTATTGAGGCAGCCGGTATCGGTGGAATACGCGAACATCAGATCGTTGAAGGCGGAAAGAGCGGTGTAAGATGCGCTTCCCTTTTCCAAAAGATCTGCCGCCGTTGTACCTTCAAGTCCGTTCACCTGGCCTTTATAATAGACCATCTTCGAATAGTCATATTCGAAATTCGCGGAGCTGCTGATATAATCGTCGGCGCCGTAAGTGTAGAAATTTTCGTCGTAGCTGCCCGTAAGGGAGAGGTCTTCATCGAGATAACTGAGGTATCCGTTGAACTCGTTGAGGAAATCCACAACGGAAATCTTTTGGGGAACGAGGGTATAAGTGCCGTCCGATTCGGGCGTTACTTCGCCGTGGTAAGGATACTTGCCCGCATAGCGGTCGATCCCGTCTCCGCTCTTGGTGTAGCTGTCTTTAAAGAAGAGGTAAGACGAGAGCGCGGAACCGTCTTTGCCGTAATAGTCGACGCCCTCCTCGTCCGCATCGAAACTGTAATCTTCGGCGCCGTTGAACCAGGTGGAGCGCTGATCCTCGCCGAGGATATTTTCCGCCATTTTGCTGCGTTCCGCATAATATTCCGCCGTAGTGCTCTTGCTCTGGATCGCGGAAAGGTACGCCGACTGCATCGTGTTGAACGGGAGCAGCACGTTGTACACAAAACCGTAACCCGCCGACGGGGAATACAGGACGAAAGAGCTGTCGGAAACGCTGTCCATCGTGGTGGTGAAGGAGGAAGACGTGCCCGAATTTGCCGAACTCGTCTGCGTTTGCAGCATCAGATTGTACAGACTTTCGAGGTTAGACTGTTCTTCGTTGTTGCTCATGTTCAGCGAAAGCGTGTCGGCAAATTTGTTGATCATCATCTGCTCGTACTGCGCTTTCAGCTCTACGGTATAATAGTTGAGCGAGTAAATGTCGGAAGGATTTTCGGAATCGTCTTTGAGATAGTTGCGGTTGAGGGAGTTGATGAAGCTGTTGTAAGCCTTTCTCCTCGTGATGGGCGTAGACCCGTCTAACCGCTCGTAATCGCCGAGGTCGGCATCGTAGTTGGAGCCGGTGTAGACCTCGTAATTCAGGCTCTTGTCGTCTTTCTGCGGATAATAGTTCGAATCCGTTTCGTTTGCGCCGGTGGGCGCAGCGCGGTCGGAGTCGGAAGAAGACGAATCGCTGCTTTCAGAAGAAATAATGGATTCTTCGTAGGAATCGATGGCGTTGTTGATGGTCAAACGCACCTGATATTCCGCATAGTTCTTTTCCGCGTCGGTCATAAAGTAACCGAGCATGGCGAGCGTCTGCGCGTCTCCGGAAAGACCCTCCGCATTTTTAACGGAAAGATAGCCGCTGACCGACAGCCCGCTTTTTACGCGGATCCCGTCCGTTCCGGCAACGACTTCGTAGCCGTAGTCTTCGAGATTGTTCAAGACCTCCGTGCTCAGACTGTCGCGGTCGACGACCACTTCGCCCTCGCTCAGATAATAAAGCATCGCATACTGCACCATGATCTTGCGGCTGACGAGGTCGGAAACCGACTGTTCGAACGCCTGTGCATAGGTCATGTTCTGGCCGGATACATAGTTGTAAGCGTAATTGATGAAATAAGCGACGAGGTCGCGCTTGGAAATGCTCTCCGTCGTAACGATATCGTCGAGCGCGCCGGAAACGTCTGCGTCGAGGGAATACTCGCTGCCGAAGATGGTGGCGAACATATCGTTCAGTGAGCTTACGTCTGCTCCGATGTTGACCTCGGCTACAACCTGCTCCATATCCCGCCTGTTGTCCGTTTCGAGGAGCTCGCACCCTGAAAACATGCCGAGCCCGAACACGGCCGCAAGCAGACAGCTTATGATTGTGATCAGCTTTTTCTTCATTGAATCTACTCCGATATACCGTTTAATCGCAATATATATCATTATAGCTTATTTTGCGTATAATTGCAATCGCTTTTTATGAAAAACTCGTTAAAATTTTGCGCACAGCGAACTTTTCGGCGCGTACATTACGCGGCTTTGCCGCCGCAGGCATAGCGAAGGAATTTCGTCATGCCGAGCATCACGTCGCGCGCGGACTTCGCGGCGGGAAATTCGATGGCGGGCGCCTTGGTCATATCCAGGCGGACGGAGGAGGCAAAATGCTCCAAGGCGGAGGCGAGCCGCTCGTCTGCCAGGCTGTTCACGGAGGGAAGTTCCAGTCTGCCTCCCTTTCCGCTGACGCTGATCTTGCGTACGTTGAACCTTGCCGCGTACGATTTGAGCACGGCGATGACGAGAAGGTTCAGAACCTCCTGCGGCATTTTTCCGTAATTTTCTTCCAGAGAGAGGCAAACTCGCTTGTAATCGTCTACCGTGCGGATCTCGGCGATCTGTTTATAGCAGTCCAGCCGCGAGGCGCTCGCCTCGATATAGCTTTCGGGGATAAAGGCGTCTGCCTTTACGTCGAGGTCGGCGATCGTCTGCTCCTCGCCCGTGAGTTCCTCCTTCAAAAGCTTTGCATACAGTTCGTAACCGACCTTATCCATATGCCCGTGCTGCTCGCGGCCCAGAACGCTGCCCGCGCCGCGGATCTCCAAATCGCGCATGGCGATCTTGAAGCCGGAGCCGAGCTCGGTAAATTCCATGATCGCCTGCAAGCGCTTGCTCGCCGTTTCCGTCATTACCTTTTCCGGCTTGAACGTGAAATAGGCGTGCGCGAGCGCCGAGCCGCGCCCCACCCTGCCGCGAAGCTGATACAGCTGCGAGATGCCCAGCCTGTCCGCGTCGATGACGATGAGCGTGTTTGCGCGGGGAAGGTCGATGCCGTTTTCGATGATGGTCGTGGAAACGAGTATGTCCGTTTCCCCGCCGTAAAATTTCATGATGGAATTTTCCAGCACGGCTTTATCCATTCTGCCGTGCGCGACGGACAGTTTGCCCTCCGGCACGATCTCGCCGATCTTTGCCGCAAAGGAAAAAATGCTTTCCACGCGGTTATATAATATGAACACCTGCCCGCCTCGGGAAAGTTCCCTTATACAGGCGTCGCGTATCAGCGTTTCCGTTTCCTCCACCACGTACGTCTGTACGGGCAGGCGCTCCGCGGGCGGCGTTTCTATGGTGCTGATGTCGCGTATCCCCGAGAGAGACATGTGCAGCGTGCGCGGAATGGGCGTGGCGGTCATGGTAAGACAGTCGACGTCGCTCTTCATGTTTTTGATCTTCTCTTTGTGCTCCACGCCGAAGCGCTGTTCCTCGTCTAAGATCAAAAGCCCGAGATCGCGGAACTTTACGTCGTCGGAGAGGAGCCTGTGCGTGCCGATGATGAAATCGATCTCCCCGTTTTTCAGGCGGGCGAGTATCTTGTCCTGCTCGGCGGGGCTTTTAAATCTGTTCAGCACTTCTATATTCACGCCGAAGTCGGCAAAGCGCCGGCACGCCGTTTCAAAATGCTGGCGGCACAAAATGGTGTTCGGGCACATGAGCGCCGCCTGCTTGCCGTTGAGCACGCACAGATATGCCGCGCGGAACGCGACCTCCGTTTTGCCGTAACCGACGTCTCCGCACAGCAGCCGGTCCATCACTTTTGCGGAACACATGTCCGCCTTGATCTCGGCGATCGAGGAGAGCTGATCGGGCGTTTCTTCGTAAGGGAAGGCGGCTTCGAACTCCTGCATGAGCTCTTCGTACGCGGTGAATACGAAGCCCCGCTTTTGCGCGCGTTCGGCGTACAGCTTTTTGAGGTCGAACGCCATCGCCTTTAACGAAGCTTTGACGCGCTGTTTGACTTTTTCGAACTCCGCGCCGCCGATCTTGGAGAGGGAGGGCGTTTCTTCCCCCATGTAGCGGGAGAGAATGTCCATCTGTTCGACGGGCACGTACAACACGTCTCCCCCGCGGTATTCGAGGGCGATGTATTCCTTTGTGCCGTCCGTCGTTTCGATCTTTTTTGTACCGATGATCTTGCCGACGCCGTGCGTTTCGTGCACGGCAAAATCGCCCACCTCGGGGGAGGTGAACATGTCGTTGCGCTTGCGCCGGATCCGCTTTTTCGCGGGAGACTTGGTATACATATCTCCCGTGCCGATGACGGCGAGTTTGCACTCGTGCAGGATCAGACCTCTGTCCAGCTCTTCATCGAGTACGGCGACCCCTTTGAGCATGGTGAGCTCCGCGGGGCAGTCTGCAAAGGAGATCCCCTCGTCGGAGAGCATCTCGCGCATCTTCTGCGCGCGGGAAGAGTTCCCGCAGAACAGCATGACGCGGTAGCCGTTTGCCCGCCAGCTGCGGACGTCTCCCGCGAGGTTCAAAAAGCTGTTCAGATACCTGCCCACGGGCGTGGAATGCATGTTATAGATTTTGAGAGGTTCGAAAAAGAATGTTTTTGACGCGAACGCCTGCAACGCCGCGCATGCCCTGCCTTCGAGCTTTTTTTCAAACTCTTCCCGCGAGAGCAGCTGCCCCTGCGAAAATGAGAAGAGCTCGCCCCCCTGCAACAGGCGGCGGAAGCGCTCGGCGTGCTCCTTGCAGAGGGCGTCGAGCTTGTCGGAAACGAGCTTCGTTTCGTCGAACACATACACGGCGTCGCCGATAAATTCGTCGAAACAGACGGCGTTTTCGAGCACGGGGAGCAGAAAAGACGCGCCGCCGAAGGGCGCGTCGGTTTCCAGCCTTGCGGAAAGCTCGCCCGCGATCGCCGCGGCGCGGTTGTAGGCGGCGGGGTCTTTGAAATCGGAGAGTTCGCCGAAGAGTATCTCTTTTACGCGGCTCCGTTCCCCTCTTTCAAAAAATACGTCCGTCGCGGCGCAGACGGAAAGAGAGCCGACGAGCGGCAGTCGCTCGCCCGTTATAAAATTATACGGCTTGATCTTTTCCACCTCGTCGCCGAAAAAATCGACGCGGGCGGGATTTTCGCAGTTGATCGGAAAAATATCCAAAATGTCGCCGCGCAGGGCGAACGTGCCCTTGGACTCCACCGACGCGGAGCGGACATACCCCATATCGATCAGGCGGGCGGCGAGGGAGGAAAAATCCTGTTCCTGCCCTTCCCGCAGTTCCAGAACGGGAAGCTTTTTCGGAAAGAGCTGCATGAGGCTCTCAATATCCGTAACGATGCGTCGCGCGCCGCGGGAGATCTCATATAAGGCGTTCAGGCGGCGAAACAACGCTTCCTTGGAGACGGCGTCTTTATATAAGAGCACTTCGTCTTTTGCGGAAAGAAGCGCAGGCGCCTCGCCCGAAAAACCCGCGATCTCCTCCGCCATGCGGGAGGCCGTCTGCGCGTTGTCGCAGACGTAGACCATGCGTTTTTCAAAGCAGGTCGACGCGATCAGGGCGCGATGCGGCGCAGACACGCCGAAAACCGCCGTCGGCGTGCCGAGGCGTATATCGCTTGCAAGGTCGAGCCAGTCGGCCCCCAAATTGTGCGCGCTGAAAAAGTTTTTCGGCATAGCGGCTCCCTTCCACTCAATTTTTGTTGAACGCGCTCATGACGTGCTCGATGTCCTCTCCGCGGGCAAAGGCGATCGCCGCGTCCGCCGCGGCGGAGCAGGCGTCGGCAAAAAGCGGGTAATCTTCCTTGCGGATATTGGCGAGCACATAGTTGATGATGGGAATGTTGACCTCGGGATCTCTGATGCCCACGCGGATACGCGGGAACTCCTGCGTGCCGATCTCGCCGATGATGCTGCGCATGCCGTTGTGCGTACCCGCGCTGCCCGAAGCGCGAATGCGGAGTTTGCCCTTGGGGAGGTCGAAATCGTCGTAAATGACGATCATGTTTTCGGGCGGCAGCTTATACTTTGCCAAAAGCTGCTTGACCGCCCTGCCGCTCGCGTTCATATAGGTAACGGGACGGGCGAGAATGACCTTTTCCCCGCCGAGGTGCGCCTCCGCGACGGACGCCTCGCATTCCTTTTTTTTGAATTTTACGCCGAGTTTATCCGCTGCCTCCCCCACGGCGAGAAACCCCATGTTGTGGAAGGTCGTTTCGTACTGTTTTTCGGGATTGCCGAGCCCTACGATAAGATACATGTTATTTACCTCTGCGGCACGATTTTTTACAGAACGCACGAACGCCGCGTTTTGCATAAAACGCGGCATAAAAAGATTCACAAAATTCTCGGCGAGCTGACGCCTGCGAATTTTCGTGAATTGAGGGGAAACCCGTGCGGCTTTCCCCTCTTTGCGCCCTGTTTAAGGGCACACATATTTTTCAAGGGCGCAAATTCACCCTTTCCGTAAGGCAAAGCGTTGCCAAATAGGGGTGCGCTGCGGAAAATTGCGATTTCCCTTGCGCGAATTAGTATTTGAGTTCACAAAATTCTCGGCGAGCTGACGCCTGCGAATTTTCGTGAATTGAGGGGAAACCCGTGCGGCTTTCCCCTCTTTGCAGCACTTTTAAGGGCGCGCAAATTATACAGTGCCGCAAATTCTCCCTTTCCGTAAGCCAAGGGATTGGCAAATTGAGTGAAAAAGCAAAAAGCGTCGTTTTTGCTTTTTCGCAAGATCATTTAAATAATCACTTGCGTTTCCGAAAATCGCACTTTTCAGGAAAAGCCCCCGATTTGCCGCGACGCGCGGCTTGCCGAAAAAGAGTGAATCCCCTTTGCACGAGAAACGCGTGAACCTTTTTTAGTCGTAAATCTTCGACATCGGCTTGTCGAGGTAGACGTTTTCGATCGCCGCGGCAAAGATGTCGGCAACGGATATGACGGTGATCTTATCCAACCTCTTTTCGGGCGGGAGGTCGATGGTGTTGAGCACGACCAGCTCTTTGATGGGGGCCTTTTCGAGGCGCTCCATCGCGGGGCCGCTGAACACAGCGTGCGTACAGCCCGCGTATACTTCCTTCGCGCCGTGGTCCATGAGCGCCTGCGCGCCCTGGCAGATGGTGCCGGCGGTGTCGATCATGTCGTCGATCATGAGGCACTTTTTACCTTCGATGTCGCCGATGATGTTCATGACCTCCATGACGTTCGCCTTGGGGCGGCGCTTGTCGATGATCGCCATCTGGCAGTTGAGCTTCATGGCGACGTTGCGCGCGCGGGTGACCGAGCCGATGTCGGGAGAGACGACGACAAAATTTTCGTCGACGATCTTTTTGGATCTGAAATAATTATATAAAGTGGGCCCGCCGAGCAGGTGATCGAGCGGGATATTGAAAAATCCCTGGATCTGCGCGGCGTGCAAGTCCATGGTAAGCACCCTGTCCGCCCCTGCCGCGGTGATAAGGTCGGCGACGAGCTTTGCCGTGATGGGGTCGCGCGAACGTGCCTTTCTGTCCTGACGGGCATAGCCGAAATAGGGCATGACCGCCGTGATGCGCCCCGCGCTCGCGCGGCGGGCGGCATCGATGAGGATCAGAAGCTCCATCAGATTGTCGTTGACGGGCGCGGACGTAGACTGAATGATGAAAAGGTCTCTGCCGCGGACGGTTTCGTCGATGTGCACAGCCGTTTCCCCGTCGGAAAAACGGCCGACCTCTACCCCGCCGAGCTCGGTGTTCAATTTTTTCGCGATCGCCTCCGCCAAGGGGCGGTTGGAATTGCCCGCGAAAAGCTTGATCTCGTTGCCGTGTGTTATCATATGTACCTCCGATACGCAATTAAACCGGTCGGCCCGACGAGCCGCCGATGGATTACAGATACAGATAACGGCTTTTCGTTGTAAAAGCCGCGCAAAACTTTTTTGTTTTGCCGCTCCCCCTGCGCCCGAAACGTTCACCTATCCGCGTTCCGCCGGGCGCCTTGCCCCGAGATTTGCCTCATCGGAGCCTGTATTATTATTTTACGGATTTTGCCCCGCATAGTCAACCAAAAAAGCGGTGCAATCGTATTTTGCCCGATAAAAATTTAGCGGGCGCCCGCGGCGGGCACCTCTCCACGGCCGCGCCGCGCATTTGCCGCCTGCGCGAAAAATGCTCCCGCATTATAACGGCTCGCCCTTTGTTCTCTCGCGCATGCTGCGGAAAAAACCGCTCAGCATGGCGGAGCACTCCTCTTCCAAAACGCCGCCCTCCACTTCTACCGTATGATTGAGAAGGTTGCTTTCGGCAAGCTCTTTCGTCATCGAGCGCCCTTTCTGCTCGTACGCGCCGAAATATATCTTTCTTATGCGCGCGTTCAGCGCCGCCCCCATGCACATCGGGCAGGGTTCGAGGGTAACGTACAGGTCGCATTCGGGCAGTCGCCAGCTTTTGAATTTTTTGCAGGCGCGGTCTATGGCGTAGATCTCCGCGTGGGAGATCGCCGTCTGCGTTCTGCTCCTGCGGTTGTAGCCGGAGGATACGATCTTCCCGTCCGCCACGACCACAGCGCCGACGGGCACCTCGCCCTGCTTTTGGCCTCTCTTTGCGCGCGCGATGGCGGCGCGCATGAATTTTACCTTGTCTTCCATTTGCAAAGCTCCTCCGCAAGGCGTTCGGGCACGCCGATATTTTCGCGCACCAGCGCGGGGAGGCAGTCTTCCCCGAGCGGGTGAGAGAGCGCGTCGCTGCCCGCCTCGACGGTAAAGGCGGGTATACCGAGCGCACGTATGCACCAATCTTTATAGCCGCCCGCGCTGCCCGTTATGCGCCTTGCCGCATAACCCGTTTCGTCCGCGAGCGCCGCGGCGAGTTTTTCGTCTCGGCAGAGCGCTTCACCCTTTTGCCCGAATTCCCAGTAAATTTCGCCGCCCTTCGTGTGGTAACTGACCGTTGCGGCGGGGCGGGCGCGGAGGGTAAAGCGCGCCAGCGCGCGCGATTCCGGCGCGCACAGGGGATAAGCCCCCACATAATTCTGCGGCGCGGGCGAAAAAACGTTCGCCCTGCCCGTACCCCACCCCGCGGGAAAATTCACGTTGAGGTCGACCCCCTCCGCATTCGCTTTCCAAAGGGACAGAGCGCGCGAGCGGAGGGAAAGCGCGGCGCCGTCCGGATTGACGAGGGGCAGAAAATACCCGCCGCCGCGCGGCATGCCGCGTTTTATGTGTTCGAGCGCGAGGAGCGTCGTTATCCATTCGCGCGCATGCATCGCGTACTGAAAGAGCAAAACGGGATATTCCCGTTGTCCGACGAAAAAACCAACGAGCGGCGCGCCGCAGGCGCTTTTGCCGTATACAAATTTTTCGCCCCGCCAGCTCTCGTAAAAACGATATACCTTTTCCACCGCGTCCATATTTTATTATACGGAGCAAAGCCTGCGTTTGTACGCGAAGGGCGGTTTACTTATGATACTCCCCGCCGCCGTTGATCATAAAGGTGCGGTAGATCTGTTCGCACAAGATCACCCGCATGAGCTGGTGCGGGAAAGTCATATCCGAAAAGGACAAAAGCAGGTCGGCGCGCGCCTTTACGCTCTCCGAAAGCCCGCACGAGGAGCCGATGACGAACGTAACTTCTTTCCCCTCGTCCGCAAAACGCTTCATTTTTTCGGCAAACGTTTCGCTGGAAAGCTTTTTGCCCTCCACCGCGAGCACGACGCACGCGCCGCGCAGCTCTTTTAATATGTTCTCAGCCTCCTCGCGGAGCGTCCTCTTTTCCGCAAGTTCGCGAACGGTAACGGACGCGAAGCGGGAAAGCCTTTTGAGATATTCGTTCACCGCGTCCGAAAAAAATTTCTCCTTCAACTTCCCGACGCAGACGATGTTGATCTTCTGCATCGCTCTACCCCGTGATGCCCGAAATAAGGGCGGCGATCCACATGACGCCCGCGGCGACGATGCCGACGAGCGCGGAAAGGATAAACGGCCTGATCGCGCCCTCTTTTTTGCGGTTACCCCTCTTGTCGAAAAAGATAAGGTACGCGAGCGTGCCCAGAAGCGCCGCCGCGGAAACGACGCAGACCGCGATGTACGCGCCGCCGCTCATATTCGTGATAAAGCCGTATTTTGCGTCGAAAATAATGACGGCGTTGTTCGCAAAGTGCATGAATATCGCGGGCCAGACGGAGTCTGCACGGATCGTTACGAGCGTGAACACCACCCCGCAGATAAATTGATAGACCGTCTGCGCGGGGCTCTGATGAAAGATGGAGAACAAGAGCCCTCCCAAAAGGCATGCGGCGACGGTGCCGACGTCTTTGATGCCGTCTAAAATAATGCCGCGGAAGATGGTTTCCTCCAAAAAAGCGGGCAGGAGCGCCACCACGACGAGCACGCCCGCAATGCCGCCCCCCGCAAGCGAGGGCAGAGAAGATTCCGGCGCGTTGTAGCCGATGAGCGAGAGCAGGCGGACGAACATGCCGTTGACCCAGTTCAGGCTGAACAGCAGGCCGAACGCCAGCGAAGCCGCAAACACAAAATATTTCCAGTGCGTTTTGCGGTAGCCGTATTCGCGCGGCTTTTGCTTATAGAGGAAGGTAAAGGCGAACACTATGACGATATACGCCGCCTGATACAGCCCGTAGGAGAGATATTTGTACCAGTCCGTTTCCCGTATCGTTTCCAGATCGGTCCCCGCGGCGGAGAGGATCGCCGTAATCGTGAACGAAAACAGGAGGCTCATGACAAGCATGAGCACGATGGCGGCGGAGTAAATGTAGCCGCTCACCGCCTTGCGGGGCTGCATCAGAAGCCAGCCGCCCCTTCCGTTGTTCTGCGAATTGTTTTTGTTTGCCGGTTCCATACCGAATATTATATAGCAAATCGGATTTTAAGTAAATAAAAATCTTTCCATTTTTCAAAATTTCTGCTATAATAGAAGGCGGCAAAAACGGCGCAGAGCGCTCTTGCCGCAGAGGTAAAATAAAATGAGAAACATACCTTCCGAAGAAATAGAAAACGCCGTGTACCGCCTTGCAAAAGAGGCGTGCCTGAACCTGATCCCCTCCTGCAAAGCCGCGCTCGAAAAAGCGGAACGGGAAGAGAGCGGAGAGAGCGCGAAATTTGCCCTCTCCACCCTTTTGAAAAACGCAGAGGTCGCCGCCGCGGAGAGCATGGCGGTGTGCCAGGACACCGGCTACGCCGTGATCCTTGCCGAGATCGGGCAGGACGCGCACGTCGATGGCAAGCTCTTTTCGGACGCGGTGAACGACGGCGTGCGGAGAGCGTATGAGGATTTCCGCTTCCGCAAGAGCGTGTGCGACCCGATCACCCGAGTGAACACGGCGGACAATACGCCCGCCGCCGTGCATACGGAGATCGTGGCGGGCGACAAAATTTCTCTCACCTTTCTGCCAAAGGGATTCGGCAGCGAAAACATGTCTCGCATCTATATGCTGACCCCCGCAAAGGGCGTGAACGGCATTCTGGACGCCATCGAGGAGACGGTAAAGCTTGCGGGGAGCAAGCCCTGCCCGCCCGTTTTCGTGGGCGTGGGCATCGGCGGCACGTTCGATACGTGCGCCCTGCTCGCCAAAAAAGCGCTCACGCGCGAAGTCGGTTCGCGCAATCCGAGAAAAGACGTTGCCGAGATAGAAGAAGCGGCGCTCAAAAGGATAAACGCACTGGGCATCGGCCCGCAGGGATTCGGCGGCAAGACGACCGCCATCGGCGTTTCCTGCGAGCTTGCCCCCACGCACATCGCGGGGCTGCCCGTGGCGATCAACATACAGTGCCACTGTGTGCGGTGCGCAAAGACGGTCATTTAAAGAGGCCATGCCCCTGCTGTGCGACGCGGATCTCGAAGCGGTAAAGCGCGGGCTTGCAAAGCGGCTCGCGGACAAATAAATTTGTAAACGGCGGACAAAAATGAAAAGAGTAATGCTGCCTCTCACGGACGAGGCGATTTCAAATTTGAAGGCGGGAGAGGGCGTGCTCCTTTCGGGCACGATCCTGACGGGCAGAGACTGCGCGCACAAGCGCATCTGCGAATACCTCGACCGCGGGGAAAAGCTGCCCTTCGATTTCAAGGGCGAAACCATTTATTATGCAGGCCCCTGCCCCGCGCCCGAAGGCAAGGCGTGCGGGAGCTGCGGCCCTACTACGAGCGCGCGCATGGATCCTTTCGCGCCGAGGCTGCTTGACCTCGGATTAAAGGGAATGATCGGCAAGGGAGAGCGAAGCGACGAGGTGGTAAACGCCATCGTAAAAAACCATGCCGTATATTTCGCCGCCATCGGCGGCGCGGGCGCCCTCTACGGAAACGCCGTAAAAAAGAGCGAACTCGTGGCGTTTGCCGACCTTCTGAGCGAGGCGGTATATCGCTTTGAAATAGAAGACTTCCCCTGCGTGGTCGCCATAGACTGCGAGGGCGGCAATATCTACAAAAAGTAAAGCATGCCGAGTGAAGGCGACAAAACGGCGATGCTGCGCGCACGAGGCGCCCGCCGGGCGCCCTCTGCAAAATACCCTGACCAAGGCAGATCGCATCTGAAACTTTATAAAAACCCCGTCGGGGAGGGCTTATTGCAAGCACTCCCCGACGGGGTCGTTTTTTGCCTTTATCCTGACTGATTCAGCCGCGCAGCCTCGCGGTAAAATCCTTCATCATTTCGGAAATTCTGATCTGCTGCGGGCACACCTTTTCGCAGCTGCGGCAGCCTAAGCACGCGCTCGGCCATTTATCCTTCGGGAGCGCGCCGAGCGCCATCGGCGCGATGAATCCTCCGCCCGTAAAGCGGTGTTCGTTGTAGAGCTTGATGAGCTCGGGAATATCCAGCCCCTTCGGGCAGTGGCTCGTGCAGTAGCGGCATGCCGTGCACGGAAGCGAGGATTTTTTATACATGCCCTCAGCAAGGGAAACGAGTTCGTTCCATTCCTCCCGCGTGAGCGGGTTTTCCTCACGGAAAGTATTGAGATTGTCTTGCACCTGCGCAAGATCGGACATGCCGGACAAAATGACCTTTACTTCGGGCAGGTTCAAAAGAAAGCGGAACGCCCAGGAAGGGATATTCGCATCGGGGCGCATGGCTTTGAGCTTTTTCTCCTCCTCGGCGGGAAGGCGCGCGAGCTTGCCGCCGCGCAGCGGTTCCATGACCCACACGGGGATCTTCCAACGGCCGAGAAGCTCCGCCTTTTCTTTGGCGCCCTGAAAAGTCCAGTCGAGATAATTTATCTGCAACTGGCAAAATTCCATAGATTCGCCGTACTTTTCGAGAAAGCGCTCTATGACGGCGTAACTGCCGTGCGCGGAAAAACCGAGGTGACGGATACGGCCGTTTTCTCTCTGTTTTTTGAGGTACGCAAAGATGCCGTGGCGCTCGTCGAGATAGTCGTCTATGTTCATTTCGCACACGTTGTGGAAAAGGTAAAAATCAAAATGATCGGTACGGCACTTTTTGAGCTGCTGCTCGAAGATCTCCTCTACTTTATCCATGTTGGAAAGATCGTAGCCGGGAAACTTGGTGGCGAGGTTATACGTATCCCGCGGATATGCGGAAAGAATATTGCCGACAGCCGTTTCCGACTGCCCGTCGTGATACCCCCACGCCGTATCAAAGTAATTCACGCCGTTTTTTATGGCGGCGTCGAACATTTCCGCCGCGGCTTTTTCGTCGATCTTCGAGTAATCGCCGCCGAGCACGGGCAGGCGCATCGTGCCGAAGCCGAGCGCCGAAAGCTTTTCCCCCTGAAACTCCCTGTAAATCATAATGACCTCCGATCATTCAAATTTTTCAAAGCGTACGCGCGCGTCGCCGCCTCCGAGCGCCTGCGCAAGGCCCTCCGCGTTTTCCGCTTTGCCGATGCGCGTATAGCTGTACGGCGTTGCAAAGCTCTCGTAAAACAAGACGACGCAGGAAGACCCGTACAGCATCAGGTCGCCCGCCTCTATATTGCCGACGCGAACGGGCGCGGACGGAAGCTCCTCCGAAAGATAGCAATACTTTTCATTGCCGTTGAGCTCGCGCATTTCCAGTTCTGCGGGGAGCCTTCCGGCAAAGGCGCGCGCAGCTTCTGTATCGGTGAGCAATACCGTATACACTGCTTCTCCGATCGTTATGCGGATCATTTCGGCATATTCCTCCGTTCCGTTTTCCGACTGCTCCTGCCCGGTCTGTTCTTCCTGCTTTTCCGGGGGCGAAATTACGTTCTTCGTACCCGCACAGCCCGCCGAAAAAAGAAACAGCAAGGCAAAAACCAACGCAAATATCAATTTTTTCATCGTACCTTCCTTCCGCCTATCATTATAAACGGGCGGGAGCGGCATGTCAAATACTTATATCGTATGCAAATTGATAGCTTAAAGCTATGATATGTACGGCGGAGGAAAATGCTATTCTTCCCGCTTTTCCTTTGTATCCTGTTCGGAGGTCTCTCCGCTCTGCCGATACGGAGGTTGGGAAAGTTCGCCCGACGGACGATCCGTTTGCTTTCTTTCCCCCTCCTCGCGCACCAAAAAGCCGGCAAAGATCAGAACGACGCTGATCCCTGCCGCTACTAGCGCCAATGCAAGCCCGTCGAACAGGGCGCAAACGACGCCCAATATGCCGACGGCAATCGCCGCGAGCAAAAGCTTTAATCCCTTCATACCGCACTTCCTCCGTTCTTTCCTCCATATTATAGCACGCGCCCGTCGATCCGTCAAGACGTTATTCTGACGGCAAAAGCGCCGCCCCGAAAACGGGGCGCAAAAAATCATATCTCTTTGCCGTGGTGCTTGACGCGCAGGCGGGCAAACGCTCTTTGCAGGGCGAGGCGGTTGAGCTGATATTCCGCCGCGCTGCGGTTGCGGCGCACCATCTCTTCGGCGCGCTCTTTGGCTTCCTGCGCGCGGCGCTCGTCGATGTCTTCCGGCCATTCGACCGCTTCGGAAAAGGCGATCGTCTCGTCCGGGCGCACCTCGATAAACCCCTCGCTCATAAATGCCTCGCGCGTTTCTCCGTCTGCCGTGATGCGGATCGTGCCCGGCTGCGTGGCGAACACCATCGGCTGGTGCCCCGCCATGATCGTGCACGCGCCGCCGATCGAGGGAATATTCACGCTCTCCACGTCTCCGCGGAAAAAGACCTTTTCGGGCGTGATGATCTCCAAATAAAATTTATTCATTGCGCCCTCCTTTCCTGAAAAATAACCGTATCTGCACTATGCGTCCGTGCGCATGGTCTTGGCCTTCGCCTTTGCCTCGTCGATGTCTCCCACGTTGAAGAAGGCATTTTCGGGGAGATCATCTACCTCGCCGGAGAGGATCGTTTTGAAGCTCTCGATCGTCGCCTGCAAGGGCACATAGCGCCCTTCCAGCCCCGTATAGATCTTGGACACGAAGAAGGGCTGCGACATGAATTTTTGGATCTTTCGCGCGCGGTAAACGGACTGTTTATCCTCTTCGGAAAGCTCCTCCATGCCCAAAATAGCGATGATGTCTTGCAGCTCCTTATACCTTTGCAGGGTCGCTATGACGCGGTTTGCCACGTCGTAATGCTCGTAACCCACGATCTGCGGATCGAGGATGCGGGAGTTGGATTCGAGCGGATCGACCGCGGGATAGATGCCCGTTTCCACGACCTTACGGGAAAGCACCGTCGTCGCGTCGAGATGGGAAAAGATCGCCGCGGGCGCGGGATCCGTTATGTCGTCCGCGGGGACGTAAACTGCCTGTATCGAAGTGATGGAGCCGCGGCGGGTGGAAGCGATGCGCTCCTCCAAGAGCCCCATCTCCGTGGCGAGCGTGGGCTGATAGCCGACCGCCGACGGCATTCTGCCCAAGAGTGCGGAGACCTCGCTGCCCGCCTGGATATAGCGGTAGATATTGTCGATAAACAAAAGCACGTCTTGCCGCTTCACGTCGCGGAAATACTCCGCAAGGGTAAGCCCCGTGAAAGCGGTGCGCATACGGCTTCCGGGCGGTTCGTTCATCTGCCCGTAGACCAGCGCGGCGTTTTTGATGACGCCCGACTCTTCCATGTCGGAAATCATGTCGTTGCCCTCTCTCGAACGCTCGCCGACGCCCGTAAAGATGGAGTAGCCGCCGTGCTCCTTGGAGATGTTGTGGATCAGCTCCATGATGAGCACCGTTTTGCCGACGCCCGCGCCGCCGAAAAGGCCGATCTTTCCGCCCTTGCTGTACGGGGCGATCAGGTCGATGACCTTGATGCCCGTTTCAAAGACTTCCGTGGAAGGGCTTTGGTCGTAAAATGCGGGGGGCTTTCTGTGAATGTTCCAATGCGCGTCCGTTTTGATCTCGCCCTTATTGTCGATGGGTTCACCCAAAACGTTCATGACCCTGCCGAGCACGCCCTCGCCGACGGGAACGCTGATCTGCGCGCCCGTATCGAGCACGGTCAGCCCGCGGGAAAGCCCCTCCGTCGCGTTCATCGCGATACAGCGCACAACGCCGCGCTGCACGTGCGCGAGCACTTCGAGGGAGACCTCGCGCCCCTCCACCACGAGCTTTTCGTATACGGGAGGGAGAGAGCCTTCAAAATGCACGTCTACGACCGGGCCAATGATCTGATATATTTTTCCTGGATTTACCATATTGTCACCTGTATACGCGGAGCCTATCTGCCGTCGGCAAACCTTCCGGACGCGAGATCCAAAAGCTCGGTCGTGATCGCGCTCTGACGGGAACGGTTATATTCGAGGTTAAGAGTTTCCAGCATCTTGTCCGCGTTTTTGTTCGCGTTGGACATGGCGAGCATGCGCGACGCGTGTTCGCTTGCAAACGAGTGAATGAGCACCGAATAGATCATGCCGACCAGATACTGCGGCACGAGAACGTTCAGAACCTCCTTCGGAGAAGGGTCGTAGAGTATTTCGCCCGTAAAGGTAGACTGGATCTCTTCGGGTATATCCGATTCCGAAATAGGCAAAAGCCTTACAAGCTCGGGCTTTTGCACCGTGGTGGAATACATATGCGTGAATGCGACGACGACCTCGTCCATCAGGTTGCGGTCGTACAGATCGAGGATATCGCGCGTGATGCCGCGCGCGTCGTGCAGAGTGGGATTCGTGACGGCGTGCGTAAATTCAAGGTCAACGGGCTGACGCTTGTTTTCGAAAAACGCGCGCGCCATCTGCCCTATCGTAACGACGTAATGCACGGGCCTGGTCTGCATATGCTCCCACGCCATATTCAGCACGTTGCTGTTAAACGCGCCCGCGAGCCCTTTATCGCCCGCGATAACGATGTATGCCGTGCGGTTGTTCGACCTGTGCACGAGATATTTATGGCGTATATCCGTGCTGTGGCGCATGATGTCTTTGATAGTATAGCGGACGCTGTTGAAGTATGCCGCATTGACTGCCTGCTTCTGCATCGCCTTACGCACCTTGGCAACGGAAATGAGCTCCATCGCCTTGGTGATCTGGCGGGTATCGCTCACGCTCTTGATGCGGTGCTTGATCTCGGCGGTATCAGACATCGGAGCCGCCTCCTTCGTCGCCCAAGGTGATCTTCATATACTCCTGCGCGGCGGAAAGAATGCCCGCTTTCGCATCGTCGGACAATGCCGCGTCGGGATCGAGCGACGAGAGAAGCTCCGCCTTGTTGATGCGGAAATAATCGAGGAGCCCCTCGTTGAACTCGGAGACCTTCTTCGCGGGGATAGCGTCGATCAGGTCGCTCTGAGAGACGACCAGGAGCACGATCATCTCTTTGACGGAGTAATTGAGATACTGCCGCTGTTTGAGCGTGTCGGTCAGTTTTGCGCCGCGGCTCAGCGTTTTCTGCGTTTCGCTGTCGAGATCGGAGCCGAACTGCATGAAGATCGCCAGCTCCCTGTACTGTGCCAGATTGATGCGCAGCTGCCCGGAGATCTGGCGGACCGCCTTTCTCTGCGCGCTGCCGCCCACACGGGAAACGGAGAGCCCCACGTTGACCGCAGGCCGCACGCCGCTGTTGAACAGCTCGCTTTCAAGATAGATCTGCCCGTCCGTTATGGATATAACGTTGGTCGGAATGTAGGCGGAAATGTCTCCCGCGAGCGTTTCCACGATGGGGAGTGCCGTGATGGAACCGCCGCCCTTTTCCTTAGAAAGCTTTGCCGCGCGCTCCAAGAGGCGGGAATGCAGATAAAACACATCGCCCGGGTACGCTTCGCGGCCTGCCGGCCTCTTTAACAAGAGACTCATGGCGCGGTAAGCCACCGCGTGTTTGGAAAGATCGTCGTACACGATGAGGACGTCTTTCCCCTGATACATGAAGTACTCCGCCAAGGCACAGCCGCTGTACGGAGCGATATATTGCAGGGGCACGGCGTCGTCTGCCGTAGAGCATACGACGCAGGTGTAATCCATCGCCCCGCCCGAACGCAGCGTGTTGACCGTTTTCGCGAGGGAAGAAGCTTTCTGCCCGATGGAAACATAGATACAGATGACGTTTTCGTTTTTCTGGTTGAGGATCGTATCGACGGCAATGGCGGTCTTACCCGTCTGCCTGTCTCCTATGATGAGTTCGCGCTGCCCTCTGCCGATGGGGATCATGCTGTCTATGGCGAGGATACCTGTCTGCAAGGGACGGTTGACTTTGCCCCTGTCCATGATGGCGGGCGCAGGATATTCCACGGGGCGTGATTTCCCCGTAACGATCTCGCCGAGACCGTCGAGCGCTTCGCCTAAGGGATCGACGATCCTGCCGAGCAGTTCCTCCCCGACCTTCATTTCCAGCGCTTTTCCCGTAGAATATACGTAATCTCCGAAGCGGATCTTATCCTCTCCCGAAAAGAGCACGGCGCCGATACCGTCGTGCTCTAAGTTCAACGCAAGCGCGTGGTACCCGCCGCGCACGTCGAGCAGTTCGTTGTACTGCACGCTCGGGAGCCCCGCTATTTTTATGATGCCGTCGCCGGAATAGACGATCCTGCCCGTAGAGCGCTCTGCGTCGCGCTCGGGAACTTTTGCGATCTTCTCTTTCAGGCTGCGGCCGATTTCGTTCAAGTCTAACATATTTTACACTCTCTTTACAGTGCTTGGCGGATCGTTTCGAGCTTCGTTCTGACGGAGCCGTCGTACACCTTGTCGCCGACGCGTATCACGATGCCGCCGATGATCTCAGGGTCGATGACGTACTTTACCCCGTCACACCCCAGTTTTTCAACAAAGTCGGCGATCTTGCGCACGATGTCGTCGTCGGGCTTTTCAGACACGACGATTTTTGCGATCTTCCGGTTTTTAGACATTTTCCTTTTCGCTCCACTCTTTGAGGCAATCCTCTATCAGTCGGCGGTTGTCTTCCTTCGTGATGCCGCGGCCGATCACCTTTTCGGCGACCGCCACGGAGACGTCCGCTACCTGCTTTTCCATATCCGCCTGCAATTTTTTGCGCTCCTCGTCCATTTCCGTTTCGGTACGGTCGATGAGAGCTTTCGCCTTGGCCCTCGCGTCTCCTACGATGTCGTCCGCCTTCTGCTTGGCGACCTTTACGACGCTCTCATGGATAGCCGCGGCCTCTTTTTTTGCCTCGGAGAGCACCTTTTCAGAGCTGCTTTTGAGCTCTTTGACCTCTTCGTTGAGGTCGGCGTTCTCCTTTTCTATCTTTTTGACTTTTTCCTGCCGCTCGCGGATCATCTTTTTGACCGGCTTGAAGAGCAGAAAATACAGCCCCACCGTAAGAATGATCAGCGCTATCAGATGGAGAACGATGCTCGACCAGGATATGCCCATCCTGTCGAACATATCCGTAAATGCAGATAAGATCATCGTTTCCGAAATAATATCAAACATTGCGCACCTTTGCCACAAAAAAATTTTTTATTACATGAAGATCAAAAGAATACTGATGAGAAGGCCGTAGATCGCCGTCGTTTCCGCAAACGCAAGGCCCAAAAGGAGCATCGTTCTGATCTTGCCGACGGCTTCGGGCTGGCGCGCGGTCGCCTCTACCGCCTTACCCGTCGCGATACCCATACCGATACCGGCGCCGAGACCTGTAAGCGCCGCCAGGCCCGCGCCGATCGCGGGGCCCATATCTACAAGCAAATTGACCATCATAGTAACTAAGAGTTCCATATTTTACATACCTCCGCAGTATATTGTTGTCCGATCATGCGGCGCTCAGGCAGTTTTTGCCGCCCCTGCGCCCCTTCGCTTTTTCGGCTTTTTCTGTTTTCGCGGCACGGGCTCGATCGCCTCCGATACAAAGGTGAGCGTGAGCGACGCAAAAACGTAAGCCTGTATCACGGCGTGGAAAAGGGTGAATACCGGGGTTAGCGCCGCCGCTACGACGACGGGAACGCCGAAATACCAGATGCTTTCCACGATGATATATATGAGATCCATGATGACCATGCCGCTCAGTATGCTCCCGAACAGACGGAAAGTCATGGAAACGGGCACGGCAAGATCCGTGATGACGTTTATCGGATTCAGATAATGTTTGAGCCTTCGGTGCCTGTTCCGCACAAACCCGAGCGTGTGAATGAATATAAACGAGCACAGCGCAAGCGAAAGGCAGGCGCACACGTCGGCAATGGCGGGGCGCAGGCCGAACAACTCGATGAGCACGCCGCAGAAAATGTATGCGGCGGCGCCAAGCGTGTACGGGCCCATGAGCCCGCTGTAATTTTCCGTCATCTCGTCCGCACTCTTATCGAAAAAGCTCACGAGCCATTCGAGGAACATCTGCCCTCCCGTAGGCGTCGTTTTCCACTTCCTGATAATGGTAAGGCGCAGAATGAGCGCGACGATCAGCACGACCGCGACGACGATAAAGCCGGAGATCACGCTGTCGTTGACGGCAAAGGAGCCGATCTTTATTACATTTTTCGGAAAAACCTTTTCCTGCAACTCTTCGCTGTTAAACGCGAGCAATTGCGCACCGAGGTCAAACATCATAGGCACCTCACTTTCAGCCTTCTCAAAACCCAAAGGTATTTTACAACTTTTACGTGCTTTTTACAAGCAAAATGAAGGTACAAACGGATAAAAAATACTTATACAATGGTTAGCGAAAATCAATCGCTCGAATATTTCTCTGAAAGCACGCCCGACTTGCAGCGTAAATACAAACAATTTCGGAAATGCTCTTGCTTTTTGCTCGCTTATGTGTTACAATTTTAATGACGGAGGGCTTGCATGAAGAGCTACAAATTCAGATTTTCGAAACTGATCTTCATTCTGGCGATCGCGGCGATCGCCGTAGCGGCGGGCGGGGGCATCGGCTGGACGGTCTACCGCATGATAAACATCGGCTTTCAGACGGTAACGCTCGGCATTCAGTATGTGGTGCTGTTGCTCGTTTCCGTGCTCATCATCGTACTGCTGACTTCAATCCTGATCCGGTCTTCTTATAAAATCACGGATAAAGAGGTCGTACTGTGGTTCGGCTTTATAAAGAGCTCGTACAAGATCGCAGACATAGAGTCGGTACACCTTTTTACAAAGACGAACAAGCTCGTGCTCTATTTTAAGAACGAGCGTTATACCGTGATTGTCGTCAAGCCCGAATGGTACAACGAATTCATAAAAGAACTGCTGTCTAAAAACGACAAGATCCGTTACGACGTTTCCACGAGCGACGGAACGGACGACGAGGAAGGCTGATATCGTGCATATTTTGCGCAAACGGAAAAAAGGCATGCGAAAAGCGCCGCTTTTGCGGCGCTTTTATTTTTTTGCCCCGACGAAAAGCGGGAGAACGCTCAATCGTCATCGTCGTCATCGTCCTCATCGTCCTCATCGTCCTCATCATCGTCGTCAAAGCGATCCTGATCGGAAGACGAACCGTCGGAAAACTCATAATGATACCCGCCCTCGCGGATATATACGGTAAAGCGGAGACGCTCGTCGCCGATCGTACCGCTCGCGAACAAAACGTTTTCGCCGTTTTTTCTGCCGCTCTGAAATTGCAGCGTTTCCAGCTCGCCGTCTTTTTCAATGCGCAGCAGCAATTCGATCTCTCCCTCTTCCGATTCGTATTCCGCCGTAGTACGCTCGGTCAGCCTGCCGTTTTCGTAGATGGAGTATATATATTTTTGTTCCGTTTCCGAAGCGCCGCCTTCACTCTCGTTTTCATATTCCTGCTCCACCTCGATGTAAGACTCGCCCGTATCGTCGGTATATGCCTTGAAATAAAGTTCGCTCTCCGCTTCGCCGCTTTCCTCCTCCGTCTGATAATTGCCCTCCACGGCATACCGGGCGCCGTCTGCGATCAATATGCCGCTGATCGCATAATTTTCCTCCCGCTCGTCCCCTTCCGATCCGCCTCCTCGGATTATTTTATCATAAAAGAGACGATACGTCGCTCCCCCGCCGAGCAGATCGCCCAGCTTTACCGCCATGCCGAACGCGTAGCCGTATTCGCCCGCCAAGCTCTCCGCCGCGATGTTCTCCTCGCTCAAAAGCCCCTCCGCAAGCGCCATATAGCGATTGATCGTTTCGATATGCGCTTCCTCCGCCTCCGTTTTCGTATCTGCCGCGGCGGAGAGGACGGAAGACAGAGACATCGCTTGCGCCCCGCCGACATTTTCCGCAGAGGCGAGGAGAGAGCCGACGGAAGCGGCGCCGTACGCATAAAAGGAGTCGGCGTCGGTAATATCCGCAAATTTATTGCCGATAAAGCCGTTGCCTTTTTCTCTGCTTAAAAAGATCGGAAGAAATATACAGAGGAACAGCGCGACCGCGAGCATCGCCGCGGCGATGGGGATCAGGATCTTGCGCTTATCGGCAGAGCGCACTTCGCCGCCGTGGGCGGGAGCGAGCGCAGTTTCCCGCTCAGTCATGCCGAGCTCGCGCAAAACCTTGCTTTTGACGTTTTTGTCGGGCAAGACGGCATTGGCCTGTTCCGACAGCATCTTTTTTACGTTTTTCATACGCCGCCCTCCTTTTCCATCTGTTTTTTCAGCTTTTTGAGCGCTTCGTTATTTTTCCATGTAACCGTTCCGATCGGAATGCCGAGCATTTGCGCGACCTCCCTGCGTTTATACCCGGAAACCTGACACAGCATGAGAATGCGGTATTCCTCCTCCGTCAACACGCGAGCGGCAAGGTCGAATATGTACGGGATCGCGGCTTCGGCGGAACCGAATTTATATGCTTCCGCTTCAAAGTCGGTGGGGATCTCCCGCTTATGTTTTTTGACATGATTCAGCGCGAGCGACCTTGCGATCGCGCAAAGCCACGCGGTGAAATTCGTGCCCGCCGTATATTGCGACAGAGATGAGATCGCCTTTACAAAGGTTTCCTGCAACACATCTTCCGCATACATCTTATCCCGCACGATATACAAAATCGCAAAATATGCCGATCTGTGCGTATGTTCGTAGATGTAATCGAATGCAGAGCCGTCTCCCCCGCGGAGCGCTTCTATTTTTCGGTCAAGCTTATCGTTTTTCATATTCCGTCCATATTATAAACAATCCGCGCGCCGTATTTTGTTGGCGCAAATCGATTTTTTTATAATCGATTTTTTTTATATAATAACAGCAACGGCGCGATCCGTCAAGACATTGCTGCAAAAAATGCGCGCCGCAAAAAAAATAAAAATTTTTCCAACAAAACGCCGCGCAAAAGATGTTATATAAGTGAGGCGGGAAAAGATCCGGATATTCCCTCCCGAAAACGTGACAAGGAGAGTTAAAAAATGAAAAAATTATTGACAGTATTGGCGTTGACTTCCTCGCTCGCGCTTGCGCTCGGCGTATCCGCCTGTTCCTCCGGGGACAAAGCGTTATCGGGCGGAATGCCCGACGGCTCCGCGCCGGCAGAATCGGTATACGGTTTCAGCGCGGCTTCCGCGGGAATGCTCATATCCGCCATGGACGGCGGAACGGCCGCTTCCGCGATGTCGTTCGTTTCCGCAGCCGAAAACAGCGAACCCGCCGCGGAGCCTTCCGCACAAACGGGCGAGGCGGACGATCTTTCCCGCTTGGACGGTTATATGACGTTGGTGGAAAGCCTGATAAGCGACGGCGGCTTCGGCGTAAACGTGGAAAATTCCGAACGCGAGGGCTATTCCGAAAAGATGACGGTCACCTACCGCGATATGAGCGGCGCGGCGCATCAGTATACGATGTATTATAATCAGTTCGCCGTCTCCGACGACGATGACGACGATGACGATCGTTTCGACGACGAGCAGGAAGAAGATTACGCGATCAGCGGCGTTTTGGCTGTGGACGGAACGGATTATGCCGTGTACGGCGAGCGCAGCAGCGAGAGCGAACGCGGCGAAGAGGAAAGCGAGACGGAGTTCCGCGTCGACCTCGGAGAGAATCGCTATATGTACGTTGAACAGAGCTATGAGCTGGACGGAAACGAAACCGAACAGGAATATGAATATTCCCTGCGGGAAAACGGCAAGGTGACGGAACGCAGCACTTTTTCCTACGAAACGGAGGGCGGCGAAACAGAGCTCAAAATGACCTCTTATAAAGACGGCAAGAGTGAAACCTTTTATTTTGAACGCGAAAATTATCGCGGCAAGGAATCCGTATTCGTCCGCATCGGCAACGGGCAGGATTCTCAGGGATATATCGTCGACAAAGTAACGGACGAAAACGGTACGCGCTATGTATATACGCCCGTCGGCCTGCGTTGACATGCCGTAAAGCTTTCACATAGCAGAAAAGGCCGGAAGGTATGCCCTTCCGGACCTCTTTCATTTTCTGTTTCCGCTTTACTTTCCTGTTTCCGCCACGTTTTCCGCAGAAGCGCTCTCCCCTGTTTCGGCGGGCGAACCGCTGTGCCGCGCGGCATCTTCGGAAACGGGCGGATCCTCTTTCGGCTTGCCGTAAACAGCCTCGCCGTCTTTTTCGCAGAGGGCGAGCAGCGCCGAATAGACGAGCGCAGGAAAGACGTGGAAGAGATGATTGTCTGCCATGCTCATGCCGCTGAGGATCGCTATGACGAAAAAGAAAAAGATGCGCTCGGGCGTGGGGCGCCTGAACACGAGGATAAACCCCTGCACGATATGGAAAGTGTAAGCCGCCACCCCGAAAACGCCGCAGCTTGCGAGCATTTGCACATATGTGTTGTGGTACATATCCGGGAACAGCCAGTTTTCAATGCCGTACGACCAATCGGGCGCGATGGGCGTGAAAAACCCGACCCCGAAAACGGGCGCGCGGAGAAAGTTCCTGACGCCGTTTTCCCAAATTTCGTAACGGCCGGTATCGTCGAAGCCGCGTTCCAGATAATGGCGGAAGAGCTGACCCAGCCGCTCCGAGAAGATCACGGCAAGCACGGCGAGCGCCGCGACGAGCAAAACGTTGCATATGCGCACAAAACGGACGTGCCTTCCCTTTACGCTTAAAATGATCATTCCCGCAAGGAGAGCGACCGCCGCGACGAGCACCGACGTTCTGCTGAGGGTAAGAACGACTCCCGCAAAGACGACGAACCCGAACAGATAATACGCCGCGCCGAAACGGTGCCTGTACGCGAGATAGAAGGGCGCGGGCATGAACATGGCGAGCATACCGCCGATATTGTTGCTCATTCCCCAGCCGAGAACGAGCGCGCCCTTGTTGATGGAACCGCCCGAAACGGCACCGTCGAAAATATAGACCTTGCCGAGCTGGATCAGAATGACGGCGCTCGCGAGCACGAGCAGGCGGGCAACGTAGCCTGCCGTTTTTTCCGTCCATTCGAGCGTGTTATAAAAATAGATATAAAACCAGACGAAGGAGAGCGCAAGCGCCGCGCCGCACAGAAGATTCTTAAAAGTGTACTCCACATAAAAGACGCCGTTCAGCAAAAGCGCGGCCGCGAGCGCCAAAAGCCCCCAGCGCAGCTTCGTACGGGCGCGGAACACATTGCCCGTCCCCTTGCAGGCGATCATGCGGAAGATCATGGCGGCAAATACGATCCCCAAAAGACAGCCTGCCGCAATCAGAAAGGAGGTGCGGTACAGATAGCCGGAATTATACGGCGGCTGTGGCGTGTGCCTCTGGCTCACGCAGTAAATGACCAGCACGAGCGGCACGAACATCGACTTCGTATCGCGGCAAAAAACCGTCGCGAAAACGGCGATCGCCGTCGAAACGGAAAAGAACGCGAGTTCGAAACCCGTAAAGGAACATACGAGCGCCAGCAGCGCATAGAGTACGGGATACAGATCTCCCTCAAAAAAATCGATCATATATCTGAGCGCCCGCTTTTCGCGCAGGGCGCTCAATTTCTGTTCGAGCATACAAAAACTCCTCGGTCGCAGAGATCAGAAGGCGGAAACGCGCGTTATCCCCTCGTATTTGACGCCCGCGGCGGCGTCGGAAAGCTGTTTGCCATAACTGTTTTGGCTGCCGCTCCCGTACATGTAGAAACGAAAATCCTGCGTGCCCGCCGCCACAGGCAAAAAGGTGCCCTGCGCCTCCATTTCGGAATCCTCCGAATCCGCCAGGATCGAGATGTTCACCAAATATTCGGAAAAATCGGACAACTCGCCGTTCATGCCGCCGAAATCGAGCTGCGCGTAATTCTTGCCGCCGCCGTACACCGCGATGCCGCCGTGCACGACCTGATCGCCTTCATACGACGCGAGAATATCGCCGTAGCTTTCGGGATCGGCATGCATGGCAAATTCGAGCATGCCGCCGATATCGAGGTCGAACTGCGGCATTTGCGAATCGATGAGCGTGCTGCTGTCTATCAGGGAAATATCTTTCCAGTCGTACATGCGCACATCGCCTTCCAGCCGCAAAACGGAGGCAAAGGAGGTGCCGCCCGTACCTGCCCAGCCCTCAAAATTGATGCCGGTCTCCGCGGAGTTTTCCGCAAGCACCATGCCCGAAAAGTTCGCTTCCATGCCGACGGAGAAGAGCCCGCTCGTTTCCAGCACGCTGTTTTTGAGCGTTACGTCGGTCAAAACGTACATGCCGTAAAAATATTCGTCCGTAAGATAGTTGTTCGTCTGTACGGAATACGGCATTCCGCTGCCGTCGGTGAAGGAAGGTTCGGCGCCGTTTGCGGCATTCGCGCGGAGCGCGCGGTTGGCGCCGACTTTCAGGAGAAATTCCCTGCCCTGCGAAATGACGCAGCCCTCGATGCGCACGTTTATGCGCTCCTCGTCGCACCCTTTGTTCTGCGAAAGGCTTTCAATAAAATAACTGCCGCCGTCGCGGTTCCCGCCGTACACGCGCACGACCGTTCTGCCGTTGCGTATGCGGCAGTTCAAGATATTGCAATCCGCATTCACTTCCAGCACGGTGCCGACGGTGTTCAGATTTTCCAATTTATACTGCCCGTCTTCCTCCAAAGAGGAATCGCTGCACCCCAAAAGCGTAACATTGTAGAGCGTGACACCGTCGGTGCGGACGAGATAGGCGATGTTATCCTGCGCGGCTACGGACGCGAGCGCGCCGTAGCTGACAAAATAGAGCGGGCCGCGGTATAAGAGCGGCATGCCGGTGCCGTCCTGCGCGTTCGTAAAATATTCCGCGTTGAGCGAATAACCGTTGCCGTATACGTCGTTTTTAAACTCGATGACGTAATTGACGTACGCCTCCGAGCTCATGCTCATATTTTCATAGAACTCGGTATTGTATGTAGACTTCATGCGGCCGAGCCGCGCGCGGAGAGCTGTTTCGTCGTCTTTGATATCCTCCCCGAGCATGACGTCTGCGCCCAACACGACGGGCAATGATGTGTCGGCGGCGGCAAAGACTTCCCCGCTCGTATCGCACAGGACGCCGTCGGCTACGACGTTGAGCGTGAGGGAAGCCGCCACGGTCCTTCCGAACGACTCGTTGCCCGCCCAGGCGACGGAAACTGCGACTTCGCCCGTGCCGACCGCCTGCAAAAACACGGCGGCGTCGGTCACGATCAGCTTTGCGAGCGAAGGATCGGAAACGGAAAATTCCAGATCGGAAAGAGGCGACGAAAGCTCTTCCGTATTGCGGTATGCGCGGATATCGAGCGCATACGAATAATCGAGCAGGGCGCCGCCCTCGCCGTACGTTCTGCCGGCGACCGCGGTCATTTTTGCGAGCCCCGCGTCCGTACGGTTTGCGATCTGCACGGACGTAACTTCGCGCACGACTTCGAGCTCTGCCGTAACGGGGTCAATATCCAACAAATAGCCGTTGCGGTACGCGGCGACGACGAGCGTGAACGCGCCCGTTCCGAGCGCCGTTACCACACACGAAGAAGAAGCCGCCGATGGCGAGAGAGAAACTTCGAGCCCTTCCTCGCATTCCCCGAGCTCCCACTCGTAAGTGATGCCTTCCGCCATAACGGAAGGAACGGCGTAAAAAGTGACGGGGCTGCTTTCCAGCATGACGTTGCCGCCCTGCACGGGAAGCGTGGAGCGCACGTCGAAGGCAAAGGAACCGAAGGAGAACGTTACGGTCGTCTGCGCGCCGCCCGCCGCAACGACGGCGGTAAATTCGTCTGCGCGGGTATCGGTAAAGACGACCTCGACGATATAGCAGCCCGCACCCGCGCCCGCGGCGGGCTTAACGGTCGCCTCCGCAATGTTTTCGTTGCTTTCCAAAACGGGTTCGCTTTCCGCCTGCACGTAAAACGAAGCGGAAGCGCTCGATTTTTCTACGGAAAGGGTCGCGCCCTCCTCGCCGTTCACCGTAATGCCCGAAACGGTCGACCGGCGTACGGCTTGCAGCGTTACGCGCTTCTCTATGGCGCCGAAGGCGCCCTCCTCCACTGTGAACGAGAGGGCTGCCGTTCCCGAAAACGGGAGCATGACGGTATCCCCTTCCACGACGGCAAAGCCGCTCTCCACTTTCACATCAGCGCCCGCAAAGCCGCTCGGAGAAAGCGACGTGGCAAAGCGATAGGTACCCGTGGAAAGCGTTGCCTCATGCCCCTCCTCCGTTTCGGTCAAAAGGTCTTCCCCTCCCGCGAAATCGTAGAGCGAAACGCGCATGTCGTACGGTTTGGAGGAGGATACGATGACGGTCATGCTGTCGGTATAAGCGCCGTCGTTGCTCACGGCGACGACGCGCGCGGAACCCGCGCTCTGCGCGCGGACGGTGCCGTCTTCATCGACGGTAACGGAGGCAAATTCGGAGCCTTCCACCTCCTCCACGCGGAAGGAATAGCCCTTATCCGACGCGTTTTCGGGAAAGACCTCGGCGACTGCCTGAAAATCGTTGTCATATTCCGCGAGATCGATGCGGAGCCCGCCCTCGGGGGCGTTCAGGATCTCTATGCCGCTCGCGGAAACGGATACGCCGAGGCTCGCCGCGTTGCCCGACGAGAAGACGACGAATACAAACAGGAGCGGCAGAACGAGCATGAGCGCGATGATGTTTTTTCTCATAACCAACCTCCGCTGAAACGATAATAGCGAGATTTCAAGCCGTGCACGAGCAGGAAATACCCCGCCGCCGCGGAAAGGAGCGCCACGCCGCCCGCAATGACGAACGTGAGATACGCGTACGTTTCCGCAAGCCCGCGCAGGGCAAAGAACATGCGTGCCAGAACGATGGCTCCCCCTACGAGAAAGGAAAGAGCCAACCCCGCGACGACGATGATGCTGACCGTGTTGCCCGATTCCTTGATCTCGCCGTCGGGCTCGGAAGAAAATTTCGCGTGGTCGAAATCGATGCGGGTCGCCACGCAGATCTGCGCAAAGCCGAACAGAACGCCCACCGCAAAGAGAAAGAGCGCGTTCAAAACGCTCAGATACCCCATCACGCACAGGAGCGCGGCGCACAAAAGCTGGGAAAGCGCGGTAACGACCAAACACAGGAGCACTTTTGAAAAGACGACCGTTTTATGATCCACCGGCATCGCCTTGACGGAGTAGAACATCTGCCCGTCTCGGCTGATGTTGGTCGTGCAGAACACGTTTGCGAGCGAGCCGAAAAGCAGGCTCAGAAACACGGCGAGTTCCAGATTGCACTGCACGGCGATGAGCCGCACCACGAGAGAGGAACCTATCGACATGCAAAAATAGACCATCAGCGGCACGACGATCGCCACCGCGAAGTAAGAAAACATGTAATCGGGCGTGCGGAAGATCATGAGAAATTCCTTTTTCATGAGCGCAGCCATGGGAGAATGCGGTTTTTTAAGCCCCCTTTTGCGCCGCGGGGCGTGCGCGCCGCCGGACACGCGCGACTGCAAAGCGCGCGTTAAAATGAGGCGGATAAAAAAGAGCGAGAGCGCCGCGCATGCCACGAGCACCGCCGCCACGACGAGCGAGCCGACGAGTACGTTTCTGCCCAGCATGACGCCCGCGATCAGGTTGGCGGGATAGAGCCGCGCGACGAACGCGGCGACGGCGTTCATGACCCTTTCATTGAAAAAGTAGCGCAGATTGTCTCCGAGCAAAAGCTCTTTAACGCCTTGCAGCAGCCACGCGTATACGAAAAGGAGCGCCGCCGTAAGAAGGGTAACGAGGATAAAGCTCAGCACAAAGCGATCTTTCAGCGCGAGTTTGAGCGCGTGGAACGGGAGCGCGAGAACGGAGGCGATACCCACCGAAAGGAGAGGCAAAAAAAGGCACGCCAGCGCCGTGAACGCGTAAAACGCGCCGCCCTGCGGCGCGTGCGCCGCGGCGGTGAGGTTTACGGAAAGCAGACAGACCAACGCGAACACGACCTGCCCCGCGTAGATGGTGATGAGCTTGGAAACATACAGCGTTTTGGCGCCGACGGGCAGAGCGGACATCACCTTCATGTCGTCTGCGGAAAAAAGCGCGCGGTTGATCTGCGAAACGCCGCCGACGATCATGGCGATGAGAATGACCGCGTACGCGACAGACAGCACTTCGTAGAGGCGCGCGGAAGGGTCGAGCACGCCGTCCGTTTTCACGGAGAGGTAAATTTCCAAAAAATCGCCGAAAAACACGACGAACACGGCGATGAGCGCGAGCGTTAAGAGCACGCGGAAGACAAAGCCCACGGCGTTAAAGCTGCCCTTTTTGAACCCCGCGGCGCGTTCCTGCCGCTGTTTGCGCAAAAGCGCGCCGAGGAGGGAAAAATCAAGCCTGTCTTTCATTTTGCAAAAAATACTCCTCGAAATCGAATTGCGGATCGCGCGCCATGATCTCTTTTACGTTCATATCCAAGACCTGTCTGCCCTTGCGGATCAGCACGACGCGGTCGCACAGCTTTGCGACGGTGCCGAGCGCGTGCGAGGAAAAGAGAATGCCGTTCCCCTTTTTTGCGTAAGAGATCATAAAATCCTGCACGGCGCGCATGGTACGCGGGTCGAGGCCCGTCATCGGTTCGTCTAATATCCAGAGGCGCGGCTCGTGAATGAGCGAGCCCATCATGCAAATCTTCTGCCGCATGCCGTGGGAATAGGAGGCGATGAGGTTCTGAATGCTCTCTCCTAAGGCGAACACCTTTTCGAGCGCGGCAAGGCGCGGCGCGCGCTCTTCGGCGGGCACTTTGTAAATGTCTGCCATAAATTCGATGTACTGCATGCCCGTCATTTTAACGAACACGGCGTGATCGTCGGTCACAAAGCCCATGTTTGACTTTGCCGCAACGGGCTCTTTTACGATGTTTTTTCCGCAGACGGAAATACTGCCCCCTTCAAAGGGCAGCATGCCTTCCAGACAGCGGAGGGTGGTAGACTTGCCCGCGCCGTTGTGCCCGAGCAAGCCTACGATCTCTCCCTCGCGGACGGAAAACGAAACGTTTTCCACCGCCCAGTCCGCCTTTTTTGCGTATTTTTTATACAAGCCGTCTACGCGGACGATCTCGTCCGCCTGCGGCGCCTGCCGTTGCTCCGTCATATTTTATCCTCTTTTGTTTTATGATTGCCGTCAGGGTTATGCCCAAACGCCGCCCGTATAGGTGTAGTTCCCCTTTTGTGCTTGCACGGCGCTTTCCTCGTTTACCAAATATGCAGTAAGCGTTGACTGATATGTAGCGCCGCCACCACTGGTGGAATTATCTTCAAATATCGTTTCGGTCAGGATTGCATTTTCGGAAATGTTCAGTTTAGCACCTTCCGCACCGCTGATACTTGCAGCCAAAATGCCGCCGTCGTTTACGGTCAAGGAACCTTCTATTTTAATAATTGCAGGACTTGTCGCCGTATAGCCCAACTCAACGCTGTTGCGGTAAACTTTATCCATATTGGCATGCGGATATGTAAAGGATTTGCTGTCCTTCCATTCCGTTATACCGGAATCAAACACCGCGCTTTCGGCAACGCCGTAAGAATACAGCGCCGCATTTGAATTCACTACCATGTTCGCTCCATCTGCAACCGTCAAAGTTGACCCGGCAAAAATTTTAACTGCACGTTTTCCGGAATCGTAACCGTACTTCCTTCCAAAACAGAGATACTGAAATTCCCCGGGATAGGAACTTGAACGCCTTTGGTGCTAAATTCAATTTCGCCAAAGATAGGGATAATTACTATCTTTATTGCTATATTATTAAATAGAACCGTCCCTTTAAAACTCATCAATACTTTACCGCTGGTTTCATCTACACTTTTGAAGAAGGAACCGGCTGTCAATTGAATAAATGCATCATCCGTCGCAGACAAAAAATTCACATCTATCGTTTTTCTAAAGCTGTCCGATGCCGCCGAAGCGCTTGTCTTTACCAACCAATTAGAACCCGCCTCAAATTCGGTGTCTACAATCAAATTGTTTATTGTATATTGGTTGACAGGGAACATATAATCTTGCAAATCACTTGTAACAGTGCCGCCTTTCCAACCGACCAATGTAAACACCTCGTAAGCCGAACCGCCGCTTTGAACAATGACGTTCCCGTCACCATACACAAAGCCCAAAGCATACAGATTTGCACCCGAATGAATTTCGACAGTTGCATTTTCGCACACTTCTATTTCGCCATATTGATTTCCGTAAATAGTAGAAGTTGACGCCATGCCTCTCTGTGTTGCACGAACTGAATTTGCAGAAAGGTCGCCGTACACATGCAAATGGACACCTCCACTAATAATCAAACGAGCAAAACCTCTTGTTCCCGTAACAGTCGAAAATCCTGAAACAGTTACATCGTAAGCAGTAGAATACTCACTGCTATACGGCACCAACAGCGTAACATTTTCTTTAACGGTGTAATGCCCGCCTTCCTGCGTGTAAAGATTGCCGAGCTTTGCGACCGTTTCCGCGGTGGCGAACGCCGTATCCGCCGCCACGATCACCGTGCCGCTCTCTGCGGCGGCAAGCGCGTCTTCTATGGTGTAAAATTCCTCGCCGACTTTTACCGAACGCAATTTGAAGGGCGCATATATGCTGGAATCGTCTGTATTGAAAACCGCTTCGTAATATGCGTTGGTTTTTGTGTTGAAGACGACAACGTAAGTGCCGCCCACGGAGATGGTGCTTTCTCCGCCGTCGAACTCGGCGGTGCAAAGCTCGCTCAATGCAACGGCGCCGAACGCTTCTCCGTTTTCTCCCGTTGCGGTGAGCGCGCCGAACAGATCGAATTCGGCGGCGTTAAAGCTCGCTCCCTGCGATTCGAGCGCGGCGGTAAGCTTGCTGTTGTCGACGGTAAGGGTGATCACTTCCTTTCTGGCATTAAAGCTGATTTCCAGCGAATACGGGTTGTAATTCTTTTCGTCTGCGCAATAGACCGCCGCAAAGGTGTTGGCGCCCTCCGTATATGCTGCGGAAGGATCTGCCCAGGTAAAGCCCTCTTTCAGGGCAACGTCTGCAAGGGTCTTGTTTATGCCGAGCAAAGCCTCCTGCTTCTCGTTCACGAGCGGATTTTTGGGTGCTTGGGTGTAGTTCGCCTTTTCGATCGTAACCGTTACCGGATATTCGCAGTACTTATAATTCTCCGTTCCCTCCACGCAGACGACAAACTGATATGTTCCCGCGTCCGTAAAGGTATTGTTTTGCCCCGCTTTGAGCACGACTTCGCCGAAGTCTGCCTGCAAATGCTCTGCAAAATCTATGGTCTGCGGCTGACCGGTGTAGGTATACTTTTCAAAGGGGCTTTTTTCCGTGATCTCATTTTGCGCCTGCGTTATTTCGGCAATGTACTCCCCCGGGTAATCGGCGTAATATTTTGCGGAAAGCTTAAAATACACGGTGTATGTGCCCGCGTTGACCGCCGTGGGCAGGCTCTCGCTGTATTCGCCGTCAGCAAGGCGATATTCGATTTTCAGATCTTCGGGAGCGTCGTTTACGGTTATGCCGTGGCCGAGCGCGATCGCCTTTCCCGTATAATCCGCCGAAAACGGCTCGATCGGGGCTATGCTGAAATCGGTATTGTCTATTTTGACGGATACATTGTAGTTGATCGCAAAGTTCTGCGTAACGTCTGCCCCGTCAAGGGTGATCTTATAGGGTTCGCTCCATACGAACGGCGCAACGTCGTCTAAAACGCCTTTCAGGGTGTAAGGCTCGTCTTTGGCGCCTTCCGTCAGGGAGAGCGTACCCGCAAACGCGAACTCGTCGGGCAGGTTTGTAGGCGCAAAATCGCTCTTAGACCACGCCCCGCTGAGCGTGGCGGACGCGGCAAGCGTGATCTCTCTGCGCTCTACCGAAAAGCTGCCTTCGGTGAGCTGTACGGAGTAGTTATCCGCTTCCAGACCGTCAACGCTGACCGTATACGACCCTACGGGCAGAATGCCCTTTGTCGGCTCGCTCTCGCCCACCTTTGTATACACAAATTCGTAAGGCGTATCGCCGAAAACGCTTTCCGCCGTATCTCCGTTCACAAAACCGCTGTATCCGAGCGCGGGGGCGATCTCTTCGGCATAGGCGTAAGACGGTTCCGCCTTTACGGTAACGCTCAAAAGCGCCTTGTTTACCGTAAACTCCGTTGCCGCCGCATATCTGACGCTGTAATTTGCGGATTTATAGCCGCTCGCCGCCGCGGTATACGTGCCCGCGGGCAGAACGCCGCTCACTGCCTGCTGCGCGCCGTTATAGATGGTAACGGTGCCCGCGGTGATGTCGGAAACGTCTTCATCGTATGCGAAATCATCGGAAACGACGACGGGTTCCGCCGTTGCCCCGTACGTCATGTTTTTGATCTCCACCCGCAGGGTGAGCTCTTTTTGCTTTACGGCAAGCTGCGCGGGCGTTACTTTCAGCACATAATTCTCCTGCCCGCCGAGCGCGGCGTAAACCTGATAGCCGCCCGCTTCGAGCCTGTCGCCCGCAACAAGTTCCGGCGTTCCGTGGTCGAAATAAAATTCCGCCGCGAATTTATCTTTCAGCGCGGCTTCGTCCTGCGCATTCACCCAGCCTTCGGCGGCAAAGGAGACCTCAGGCGCCGTGCCGTAGGTGAGCGAGCCGCTCTCCGCGTTGTTTACGGTAACCGTAACGGACAGCTCCGCCTTTGCGACGTTTACCTCCTCCGCCTCGAAGCTCTTTTGCTCGGTGATATAGTCTTTGTATTTTGCCGTTACCTGTACGCCGACCGTCTGCTCGCCCGCCGCCGCATATGTATATTCTTCGCCGTAAGAACCGTCCGTCCACTTGCAGGTAAAAGTAAAATCGTTATACCCCGGCAACGTAACGGAGGCCTTGCCGCCGTATACGGCGTTTTGCGTGTTCAGCCCGACGCCTAAGCTTTTCCAATCTATTTCAAAAAGCGCATAGACGGAAACGTCGGAAGCGGGCATGCCGCCCGTATATTTGTCAGTAAGGCGCTCGGGCTTACCGTCGGCGTCGATATACCAGTCTACAAACGTGAGCCCTTCGACGTCGGGAGCTTCGAGCGCAAAATCGCCCCCGAACTCGACATTTTTTTCATGCGTTGTTCCGAGCACCTCGTAGGTGAGCGTATATGAAAGCTTTTTGTACAGCGCGGTTACGGTAGTTCTGCCGGAAATCGCGGAAAAATCTTTGTCCCAGCGGTCAAATTTGTAGCCCTCGTGCACGGGGATCTCGGGCGCGGCCGCACTGCCGCCCAAAACCACCTTTTGCTCGGCAAACGGTTTCTTCGTTACGCCGTCTACAAACGTAACGGTGTATTTGGGGATCTCGTCGAAACGGCATAAAAGGTCATATCTTCCGTGACCGCGGTCACGGAAGCGAGATCAACGATCTCGCCGCCCTCCGTAAGGCTCCAACCTTTGAAGGTATAAACATATTCGTCGGTTTCCGCTCTGACGGGGTCGTTTTCGGGCGTGGGAAGCGCCACGCCATCCTCCACCGTTGCGGAGTATACCCTTTCCGTGCCGTTCATAAACGACACTTCGAATTCGGGCTTCTGCTTTTCGCACGCGGCGAATACAGCCGTCAGGCACAACAGCGCCAAAAGCCCTAACAACCACCTCTTTCTCATAGTAACCTCCTCGGCAACCGGATTCAAGCTTTCGTATATTACCCCTAAGCATGCGGGCATACTCTTAGTTATGTTAATCATATCATAAAAAAACAAGAAAAGCAACCTCTGCTCCGTGAAAAATACCGCCCGCCGCAAGGTGCAAAAAGCTTTCTTTTCGCGTGAAAATAAAACAATATCCGCCCGAAAAAAGGCGGATATTGCCAAACCGGAAAAAATAAATTGAAGAGAGCGGGCGTTTTGCCCGCTCTCTTTGCCGAAATTTCTTACTTGAAATATCTCTTCAACAGCCCGTTGAAGCCTGCGCCGTGACGCGCTTCGTCCTTCGCCATTTCGTGAACGGTGTCGTGGATCGCGTCGTAGCCGAGCTCCTTCGCGCGCTTGGCGATTTTGAGCTTGCCCTCGCATGCGCCCGTTTCCGCGGCGACTCTCAGTTCCAGATTCTTTTTCGTGGAATCGGTGATGCACTCGCCCAAAAGCTCCGCAAATTTGGAAGCGTGCTCCGCCTCTTCATACGCATATCTCTTGTACGCTTCCGCGATCTCGGGATAACCTTCCCTCTCGGCGACGCGCGCCATCGCGAGGTACATGCCGACCTCGGTGCACTCGCCTTCAAAGTTCGCGCGAAGCCCGCTCACCACTTCTTCGTCGAGCCCCTTGGCAACGCCCACTTCGTGCACGCAGGCAAATTTGATCTCCGCGCTCTCGTCGATGGGAACGAACTTGGTAGCTTTGCAAACGGGGCAAACTTCAACATCATCGGCGACGACTTCGCCGCAAATAGCACATCTTTTCATCTCTGTGACCTCTCTTTTTTGAATTCCGAAGCCATCTTCGGTTTACGCCTTTATTGTAACATCGGACATTAAAAATTACTGTTGCATTTGCAACAGTTTTGCTTTTTTCTTTTTGTAAACCGTGCGCGAAACGCGCTGTTTTTGCGGCTGTACGTAAAAAAGGCAGGCGCAAGCGCCGGTCTGTGAGAGTACGCGCGCGGCATCGGAAAATAGGTAAACGATACCCCCTCCCGAGGCGGAGTTTTGTATAGTTTTTTTTATTTTTCACATACTTTTTTTCGAAAATCGGATTGACATACGGCGCTCTCGATGTTACAATAAAGCAAAAGGCAAAACTATTTTACAAGGCGGTAGAAAACATGGCTAAGTACAACGACCCCTTAGCGCTCGGCAGGGCCGACCCCTACGTGTACAAGCACACGGACGGAAATTATTACTTCACGGCGACGTATCCCGCATACGACAGGATCTGCATCAGACGAGCGTCGACCATCAACGGCATCACCGACGCGGAGGAAAAAGTTATCTGGCGCAAGCATGAAGAAGGCGTTATGGCTTCTCACATCTGGGCGCCCGAGATCCACTATATAGACGGAAAGTGGTATATTTATTTTGCGGCGGGAGAAAGCAAAAAAATATGGGAGATACGGCCGTATGTGCTCGAATGCACGGGGCAGGATCCCATGAGCGACCCTTGGGTGGAGATGGGCCCGATGCTGGCGCACCGCTCCCCTACGGGCAGGCGCAAAAACGGATACGACAGCTATTCCTTTACGGAATTTTCTCTGGACGCGACGACCTTTGAACACAGGGGCAAGCGTTACTTTATCTGGGCGGAAAAGGTGCACAGAAGGTTCGGTATCTCCAACCTGTACATCGCGGAGATGGAGGCGCCCAACAAGCTCAAAACGGTGCAGGTGCTCCTCACGACCCCCGATTACGATTGGGAACGCATCGACTTTTGGGTATGCGAAGGGCCTGCCGTGCTCAAATACGGCGGCAAGATCTTTGTGACCTATTCGGCGAGCGCGACGGGGCAGATGTACTGCATGGGCATGCTCTCCGCCGACGAAGACGCCGACCTTCTGGATCCCCGTTCTTGGAGCAAAAAGAGATATCCCGTGCTCAAAACCGATCCCGAAAAGAAGGTGTTTGGCCCCGGGCATAACTGCTTTACGACGGGCGACGACGGCGAAGTGCTCTGCATTCTGCACTACCGCGATTATTCAGACAAACATATTTCGGGCGACCCGCTCAACAATCCCGACCGCCACGCGCACGTTCTGGAAGTGCAGTTCGAAAACGGCGAGCCCGTTTTCCGGCTGTAACATAAACATACGAAAGATAAAGAGCCCTTCGGCAGTTTTGCCGAAGGGCTTTGATTTTTATTGATTTTTCATGCCGCACAGGTGGCGCGAGACTTCGTCGTAAACGCCGCCCTCGGCGACGACCTTGTAAAAGCGTATGCCGCCCGCAAGGTTGGAACAGCGATAGCCGTTTGCCGAAAGCATGCGGCAGGCAATGTAGCTGCGCAATCCGCTGTAACAGTTCACGTAGACGGTTTTGCTCTTGTCGAGCTCGCCCATGCGGGCGCGCAGTTCGTCTACGGGGATATTGACCGCGCCCGCAAGGTGCGCCGCCTCGTACTCGCCCCTCGTCTGCACATCCAAAAACAGGGCGTTATCGTCTTTTGCGAGCTTTTCGACGTCTTTCCACGTGTGCTGGCAGACGACGCCGTTCAAAATGTTCCCGATCACATAACCCGCCATGTTGACGGGATCTTTTGCGGAAGAATACGGCGGCGCATAGCACAGGTCGAGCTCGGTCAGATCCTCCGCCGTAAAGCCCGCGCGGATCGCCGTTGCGAGCACGTCTATCCGCTTTTCCGTCCCGCCGAAGCCGACCGCCTGCGCGCCGAGGATCCTGCCGTCCGTACGGTCGAATACGACTTTCAGCGTCATGTTTTTCGCGCCGGGATAGTACGTCGCGTGGTCGGGCGAGAACAGGAGCGCGCTGTCCGCCGCATAGCCCGCCTCGCGCGCGGCGCGCTCGGAAAGCCCCGTCGACGCCGCCGTAAGCTCAAACAATTTCATGACCGACGAGCCCTGCGCCCCTTTATAGACGCTCGCGACGCCCGCGATGTTGTCCGCCGCGATGCGCCCCTGCTTGTTCGCAGGCCCCGCAAGCGGAACGAGGGAATCCTTCCCCGTAACATAATTTTTCACCTGCACCGCGTCGCCCACGGCGTAAATATCCGGATCGGAAGTGCGCATGTGCGCGTCGACGAGCACGGCGCCCCTGACGCCGAGCGCAAGCCCGGCTTTTTCGGCTAGTTCCGTTTCCGGCGCCACGCCGACCGCGACGAGCGCGATGTCCGCGCGGACGCTGCCCTTATTCTCTATTTCGGCGACGATGCCGCTCCCTTCCCCGCGCAGGGAGGTAACTTTGCCCGAAAGGCGCAGATCTATCCCCTTTTCTCGCAGTTTGGAATGCAGAATGCACGCCATGTCGTAATCGAAGGGAAGCATGACCTGATCTTCGAGCTGTACGAGCGTTACTTTTATGCCGCGCTCCACGAGATTTTCCGCAGCTTCCAGACCGATGAAACCGCCGCCGACCACGACCGCGCTCTTTGCGCCGCTCGCTTTGATATGATCGTCTATCGCGAAGGTATCCTCAACGGTGCGCAGAGTGAAGATGCGCGCGTCCTCCTGTATAAAGGGCGGGCGCAGCGCCCTGGCGCCGGGGGAATAGATCAGCTTGTCGTAGCTTTCCGAATATTCGCTCCCGTCCTCCGTGCGGCGCACGCGCACCTGCTTTTGATCGCGCAGGATCTCCACCGCCTCGTTTTTGACGCGCACGTCGACATTGAAGCGGCGCTTAAAACTTTCGGGCGTCTGCAAAAGCAGCTTCGCCCTCTCGCGGATCACGCCGCCGATGTAATACGGCAGCCCGCAGTTTGCATAGGAAACGTACCCGCCGCGCTCCAACACGACGATCTCCGCCTCCTCGTTCAGCCTTCTCAGCCTTGCCGCGGCGGTCGCGCCGCCCGCGACGCCGCCGATGATGACGACCTTCATAATTATCTGCCTCCGATAAGCCTTCCTTTATATCCCGCGACGCCGCCCATATTGACGGCGTCGGCGCCGATACTCTTCAAATAAGCGACCGCTCTGCCGCTGCGCGCGCCGCTGTGACAATAAACAAACAGTTTTTCTCCTTTGCCGAACTGCGCCGCGCCCAGCGTATCGAGCGGAATGTTCTCCGCTTCCGGCAGATGCCCCGCGGCGTATTCTTCGGGCGTGCGCACGTCTATGATGCGCGCGCCGGGAGTGCTTTTTGCTCTCTCCGCCTCGGAAGCAAAACTCTTGAATAAAGAAAACGGCATTACAACAGCTCCTCCAACGCGGCTTTGGGGCGCGCGCCAGCCGTTTGCGCATGCACCTTTCCGTTTTTGAGGACGACAAAGGTGGGAATGGAGATGACGCCGAATTTCTGTGCGAGGGCGCTCTCCTCGTCTACGTCGACCTTGCCGACGAGCACGTCCGGCCGTTCGTTTGCGATCTCCTCGACGACGGGCGCCATCATGCGGCAGGGGCCGCACCAGCCCGCCCAAAAATCGAGCAGCACCGTGCCCTCGTGTTGCAACACTTCGTCAAAATTTTGATCGGTGATCGTTTTTACCTGCATTGTTGTTTCCTCCTCGGGTGATTTGTACGCTTATTATACCCCGAAAAGAAAATTTTTTCCGTAACATTGTTACAGATACGCGGTCATTTTGCGGAAATTGCAAGTTTTTCGAGCGCCTTTACGTCCGCGATCTCCACGCCGCCGCGGAAAATATGTACGAGCCCTTCCCCCTCGAAATATTTGAGCATGCGCGAAACCGCCTCTCGCACCGTACCGAGGTGCGCGGCGAGCCGCTCGTGCGTGATATGCAGACGATCGGCGCCCGCGTAGCTTCTCTCTTCCAAGAGGAGGGAGGCGAGCCGCGCGTCGAATTTTTTGTTGAGCACGCCGTCGAGCACCCACATCACGTCGGAAAAGCGCCGCATCGCGAGCGCGTTCACGAAGGAAGAAAACGCGAGTGAACTTTCCGACAGTTTTTTGAACGCGTCGGCGGGCAAAAGCGAAATGTCCGTATCCGTTTCCGTGCGGACGAACACGTCGAAATCCGTATTTTCCAGCGCGCAGGAAGCGCTGAAAAGGCATACGTCCCCTTCCGTCAGGCGATACAGCGTGATCTCCCGCCCTTCTGCTGAAAGCGTATAGGCGCACAGCCTGCCCTTCTCCGTAAAAATCAGGCCGGTGCAGTCTCCGCGGTACACGTCTTGCCCAGCGCCGAAAGAGCGGCGCCGCAGGGAGGCGAGGAAAAATTCCCGCTCCTTGTCCGTCAGTTTATCGTAAAAAGAATACTTTGCAAAATCCATAATTTCAGCCCAGCATCACGTCGAGCATCATCATGACGAAAAAGCCGACAAGAACGCTCGCCGTTCCGATATGAGAATGCTGACCGAGATGCGCCTCGGGGATAAGTTCTTCGACGACGACGTACACCATCGCGCCCGCCGCAAAGGATAAAAACCAGGGCATCAGCCCCGAAATACCGCCCGCGATCAGCACCGCCAGTATGCCGAATACGGGCTCGACGAGCCCCGACAGCGCGCCGCAGGCAAACGCCTTGCCCTTTTTTACGCCGCCCGAGCGGAGCGGAAGAGAAACCGCCGCGCCCTCCGGGAAATTCTGCAACGCCATGCCCGCCGCCAAAGCGATCGCCGCGGGCAAAGCGCCCGAACCGCTCATCGCAGCCCCTGCAAAAGCCAAGCCGACCGCCATGCCCTCGGGAATGTTGTGCAGGGTAACCGCGAGTACGAGCATGGTCGTTTTTTGCAGGTGCGCGGGCGGGCCTTCCGCCTCGCTGCTGCCGATGTGCATGTGCGGCAGAACGCGGTCGAGCACGAACAAAAACAGCGCGCCCAGCACAAAGCCGCCGCCCACGGGCAGGAATACGCTCTTTTCCGCCTCTTCCAGCTGCTGCATTGCGGGAAGCAGAAGAGAAAAGACTGCCGCCGCCGTCATCACCCCCGCCGCAAAGCCCAAAAAAATCTGCTGCGTTTTAGGGGACATATCCTTTTTGAAAAAGAAAACGAGCGCGGCGCCCAGCACCGTGGCAAGACATGTGGCGCCCGTGCCGATGAGCGCAAAGATGAGTTCTCTGCCTAACATAATACTTTATTTTTATCCGATTTTACGGAAATCAAACAAAAATCAGTGATTTTTGCAGCCGTGTGAGGAACAGTTCCCGCCTTCCTCATGCCCGCCGCAGGCGTGTTCGCCGTGCGCGTGATGCGAGCAGTTCGCGGTATCGGAAAATTGCAGGGTACCCGCAAGCAGCGCCGAAACGCAGTCGTCCGCACTGCCCGAAGCGCCCGCATACACCTTTATGCCCGCCTCGGAAAGCGCCGCGATCGCCCCGCCGCCGATGCCGCCGCATATGAGCGCGTCTACGCCCCTGCCCTTCAAAAAGCCCGCGAGCGCGCCGTGACCGAAGCCCTCCGCAGATACCACTTCGCTGTTTTGAACGGTTTTACCGTCCGTTTCGTAGATCTTAAAATATTCGGTATGCCCGAAATGCTGAAAAATCTCGCCGTCAAAATAAGTTGCCGCGATCTTCATGCCGCGTATCCTCCCAACAACGTTTTTTTATATTGTATACCCGCAGGGGCAAAAAGTCAACCGCAAAAGAAAAAAGAGCGGCACCGAATTACCGCTCTTTATGTTCCGCCGTTCCGCTTTCGCGGGGGATAAATTTTTCGTAACCGCCGCTGCCGTGGCGAAGCGAGCGCGAAACGCGCGAAAGCGTTGCGGAGGAGATATCCGTTTCCGCAATGATGTCTGCATACGTTTTGCCCTCGATCAGCATTTTTGCGGCGTAAGCGCGCTGGATCATCTGCTCTTTTTCCTGATAGGTGCACAGATCGTCTAAAAGCGCCTTTACGTCTTCCTCCGTTTCGCACGCGAGGAGCGCGACGTACAGAACAGAATCGTGCCCCGTCATTTACTTACCTCTGCGAAAAGGTCGTCTTCTCCGAGCAGATCGCGCGACTTCTGCAAAAACGCCTTCGTCTTTTCGCTCTTCGGGTTTTCAAACACCTCTTCGGGCGTGCCCTCCTCCTCTATCACGCCGTCAGAGATAAAGATGACGTGATCCGCCACGTTCTTTGCGAACTCCATTTCGTGCGTGACGACGATCATCGTGCTATCGGAGGATTTGAGCCCCTTTATGACTTTGAGCACCTCGCCCGTAAGTTCCGGATCGAGCGCGGAAGTAGGCTCGTCGAAGCATAAGATATCGGGGCTGAGCGCGAGCGCCCGCGCAATGGCGACGCGCTGCTGCTGGCCGCCCGAAAGCTCGTACGGATAGGCGTTTTTCTTTTCCGAAAGCCCGACGCGCGCGAGCAGGCTTTCCGCCCTCTCCTCTATGCGCTTTTTCTGATTCGCACGGATCTCGGCGAGCACCTCTTTCTGCTCGGCTCCGAGCTTTTTCCGCTCCGACTTGGGGGCCGCCTTCAAGATCGCGGCAAAGTCCTTTTTCTTTTGCGTAAATTCCGCCTTTGCCAAAAGCGTTTGCGCCAAGGTAATGTTCTTAAACACCGTATACTGCGGGAACAGATTGAACTGCTGGAACACAAGGCCGAAATGCAGGCGCTTTTCGCGGATGTCCGATTCGGCGTTCTTCTTTTTTTCGGACGCGTCGAACAGTGTTTCGCCGCCGAGCGTAAGCGTGCCCTCGTCGGGGATCTCCAAAAAGTTCAGGCAGCGCAAAAGCGTCGTCTTGCCGCCGCCAGAAGACCCGATGATGGCGAGCACTTCTCCCTTTTCTAAGTCAAAAGAAATGCCTTTGAGCACTTCGTTTTCGCCGAATTTTTTGCGATAGTTTTTAACTTCGAGAAACGCCATACGTTACACCCTGAAATAATTGAGCTTTTTTTCGATAAAGCCGAACAACAGCGTAAGCACGCCGACAAAGATCAGATAATAAACCGCCGTGTAAAAGAGCGGCCAAATCAGCCCCTCCGCGGCATAGTCATACGCAACTTTCAGGATCTCTTCGACTATTATAACTCGGGCAAGAGAAGTATCCTTGACAAGCGTTATGATTTCGTTCGACATGGGCGGGATAATGCGTTTTATGACCTGCAATAACACGACCTTAAAAAATATCTGCGTCTTCGTCATGCCGAGCACCTGCCCCGCCTCGTACTGCCCTTTGGATATACTTTCGATGCCGCCGCGATATATCTCGGAAAAATAGCAGGAGTAATTGATGACAAACGCTATGATTACCGCCAAAATCCGTTCAAGGAAGCCCCAGCCGAACAGGAGCGCCGGCCCGAAATACATGACGATCACCTGCAACATGAGCGGCGTACCGCGAATGACCCAGACAAACACTTTAACGACGTAGCGCAAAGGCTTAAAACGCGACATCGAACCGAAAGCCAACACCAACCCGAGCGGCAACGAACATACGAGCGTCGCAAAAAATATTTCGCAAGTAACGCCAAATCCTTTCAAAAGATTGAGCGATACCTCAATAAATAAACTCATAATGTAATACCGTATTTCGCTTTCAATGCGTCAATGGTTCCGTCCTGCGCATACTTTGCGAGAAGAGTATTGATCCTTTCTGCCATTTCACTGTCTGATTTGCGGAACCCCGCGGCGAAATATTCGGGTTCAAACCCAATCTCTTTATACGAAAGCCCCGTGTAGCTTCCCGTGCCGCAAAGGCTCTGCGCCATTGTTTTATCGACGACCGCCACCTCGCACGAGCCGGCATTCACCTCGAAAAACGCATCGAGCTGTTTGGAGGCCCCCAACAGTTTACTTTCGTCGAGGGAGAGTTTTTCCAACTCGGTTTCGGCAGCCGAGCCCTTTTCAAAAACAATGCTCGTTGCATTGGAAAGATCTGCCGTCGTTTCAAATTTGCTCAAATTTTCCGTTTTTACGACGATTACCTGCTGATTGGTGAGATACGGATCCGTAAGCGCCACTTTCTCGCGCAATTCATCGGTGATCGTCATACCGTTCCAGATAACATCTATCTCTCCCGACTCCAAAGAGGTAACTTTGAGATCCCAATCGATCTCAACATAAGTTACATCGTATCCGAGTTCATTGAACGCCTTTTTCGCGAGGTCGGCATCAAAACCGATCCACTGCCCGTTTTCGTCTTTATAATCCATCGGCTCGTAGTTCGTAACGCCGACCTTGATGACGTCTTCGTTCCCGCACGCGGTAAAAAGCGCAGCACCGCTCACAAGAAGCAGGAACGAACAAACAATGGCCAACAACTTTTTCATATTTATGTAACTCCTTTTGCCGCGCCACAGGCGGCGTACTGTACCGCGCAGTCGCGGCAACGGACATATTATACTTTATTGCGCTAAATCAGTAAAGCGTTTTTAACGCGTTTTTCGCAAAAAAATACCTCTTTCCGCCAAATTGCGGAAAGAGGCCGCTTTTTTGTTTTATTTGCCCACCGCCGGCGCAACGCCCGCCGCCGCGCAGCTCTCGTAATATCCGAGCAGGCTTTTGAGCCCCTCCACCTCCTCGGCAAGCTCTTTGCCCGTATCCGTATCCGATACGCGCAGGCGGTTTTCCCTCGTTTCGAACACTGTCACCTCGGAATGAATGTCTGAACGGTTTTCGATCGCCTTTTCGATGGAATCGAAGGGTTCGTGCGCGCACAGGCGCAGCCCGTGCGAATTATAAATGAGCGTATAACCCGCAATGCCCGTTTTCGCGTGATACGCCTTGCAGAAGCCGCCGTCGATCACGATGAGCTTGCCCTCCGCCTTGATGGGGCTTTCGCCGTCCTTCTTTTTTACGGGAACATGCCCGTTCACGATGTGGCTGTATTTTCCGTCTATGCCGAAGTCGTGCAACACGCGCTCGCAGAACGCCTTGTCGTTGTAAAATTTGTAATACGGGTTGCGCGTTTCCTGATGACAGCGCGCGTCGTCTATATACAGCCTTTCAAAGGTGGTCAGCTTTTCCCGCCCGAAGAGCGGGGAACACCTGCCGCACCAAAGGTACCACACGAAATCGAGCGCGGAAAGGTTTTCTTCCCCCTTCAAAAACGCCTTGTAAGCGGCGCGCACCGTTTCGTCGGCATAGTCCATGAGCTCCTTGCCCTTGTGCCCCAAAAACTCCATATAGCTGCCGTCCGCGTTCAGCGGGATACAGCCGTGATAGATGAGATTGTCGTTCGAAATTTTATATGCCGAACCGTGCTCGAACATGAACGCGATGTGGCGGGAAAGCTTTTCGCTGTGCATGAAGGAGCGGCGGAGCCCCTCCTCCACCTCCGCTTCCGCGGGGGTATAGCGCAGCGGCTCGTTCGCATCGACGGTAACAAAGTCGCAGCGGTTCAGCCTGACCTTCTGCCCGTCTAAAAGTACGGTACCCTCGTTATAGTCTATTTTATTGAGAAGCATGCGCCCTTCCATGCCGTACTCGGGTCGACGGGCGATGATCTGCCCCTCCGCCTTCATCAGCATGAAAAAAACGGCCTTGCGCATCTTTGCCACGTCTGCGTCCGTTTCCGCCGCAGACGACACGACGGGATAAAAGCGCTCGTCGGCGTCTATATTCGCGCGGGCATAGGAAGAGAGCTTGCGCAGGGAAATGCCGTAGCCGTCTTCCAACAGGTCGAGATTGCCGTACTTCAAGGAAATGTCGAGCACGGTAAAGACGCATGCCGCATTGCCCATGTGCGCGCCGATCCACGCGATGTCGTGATTCCCCCACTGTATATCCGCGCTGTGATGCGCGACGAGCAGGTCGAGGATCTTGTCGGGGTTTTCTCCGCGGTCGAAAACGTCGCCCACGATGTGCAGCGTATCCACGGCGAGCCGCTTGATCGCCTCCGTCAAAGCGACGATAAAGCTCTCCGCACGATTGAGCTGCACGATGGAACTGAAAATTTCGTGATAATACCCTTCCTTATTGAAATCGGCGCGGTCCATGTTGATGAGCTCGTCGATGACGTAAGCAAAATCCTTGGGAAGGGACTTCCTCACCTTGCTGCGCGTATATTTGGAGGCGACGGTGCGGCACACCTCTATGAGCCTGTGCAGCTGCACGATGTACCAGTCTTTGAGATCCTCCCCTTTCGCCTTCATCTCCGCGATGATCGCCTGCGGATAATAGACGAAGGTGGCAAACTCGTCGCGTTCCTTTTCGGTCATGGTATTGCCGTAGAGCTGCTCCACCTTTTCGCGTATGACGCCCGAGCAGTTGTTCATGATGTGGCAAAACGCTTCGTATTCGCCGTGCAGGTCGCTCATAAAGTGCTCCGTGCCCTTGGGAAGGCGCATGATCGCGTCGAGATTGATGATCTCCGCCGCGGCCGCGCGCGCCGTGGGATACCGCTCGGCGAGCAGCCTGAGATATTCTTTTTTATAATCCTTATTGTCCATAAACCTGCCCCCCTGTTTTCGGTATACATTGTATCACGCTTCAAACGGATAGTCAATAGTGTTCGTAAAATTTAGGCAAAAATTACAGCGATTTGCGCCAAAACGCTCATTTTTTATGCCTAAACGTTCACTTTTTTACTGTTTTTTAAGTTAACGTTTCGATAAAACGCGAATTTTTACTTAATTTTTTTATATTTGCGTTAAAATGTTGACATTTCGGCAAAATTGCTGTTATAATCTATGTGAAAATAGGAGCCAATGTTTGCGCCCGTTACAAACGGCGGCGGAGCGCCTCTCCTTTTTTTGCGGAAATTTTAAAAAAGTATTGAAATTTCGGCAGATGTGTTTATAATATATATTGTAGAAAAAATAAATAAAAGGAGTTTTTTATGAGCAAAAAGCAAGAATGCCCCGACAAGCAGCTTTTGTCAGAGGATTACCTCAAAAAAGTGGACGCTTACTGGCGCGCGGCTAACTACCTCGCGGCGGCGCAGCTTTACCTTTTGGACAACCCTCTGCTCAGAGAGCCCTTGACGAGGGACCAGATCAAAAAGAAGATCGTCGGACACTGGGGCACCGTTCCCGGACAGAACTTCGTTTATGTGCACCTGAACAGGGTCATCAAAAAGTATGATCTCGACATGATCTTACTTTCCGGCCCCGGACACGGCGGCAACTTCTTTGTTGCCAACTCTTATTTGGAAGGAACGTACAGCGAAGTGTATCCCAACGTAGGCCAAGACTACGAAGGCATGAAAAAGCTGTGCAAACAGTTCTCCTTCCCCGGCGGTATTTCCAGCCACGTTGCGCCCGAAACGCCCGGTTCCATCAACGAGGGCGGCGAGCTCGGCTATTCCATCGCGCACGCGTTCGGCGCGGTGTTCGATAACCCCGACCTCATCGCGGCGGTTACCGTGGGCGACGGCGAAGCGGAAACGGGCCCTCTCGCCACGGCATGGCATTCCAACAAATTCCTCAACCCCGCAAACGACGGCGCAGTGCTGCCGATCCTGCACCTGAACGGCTACAAGATCAACAACCCCACCGTTTTTGCGCGCATCTCGCACGACGAGGTGGAGAGCTTTTTCCACGGCTGCGGCTGGAAACCCTACTTTGTGGAAGGCGACGACCCCATGGATATGCACAAAAAGATGGCGGTCGCGCTCGATAAGTGCGTAGAAGAGATCAAAAAGATCCAGAAAGACGCCCGTGAAAACGGAAAAACGGATCGCCCCTTCTGGCCGATGATCGTACTGCGCACTCCGAAGGGCTGGACAGGCCCGAAGGTGGTAGACGGCTTGCAGATCGAAAACAGCTTCCGCGCGCATCAGGTCCCCATTACGATGGAGAAGCCCGAGCACATGCAGCTGCTCAAAGACTGGCTTTTGAGCTATAAGCCGGAAGAGCTGTTCGACGAAAATTACCGCCTTATCCCCGAGCTCCGCGCGCTCGCGCCCGAAGGGGATCACAGGATCAGCGCGAACCCGCACGCAAACGGCGGCAAGCTTCTGAGAGATCTGCGCCTGCCCGACTTCAAGAAATATGCGGTAGACGTTCCCGCGCCCGGCGCCGTAAAGACGCAGGACATGCTCGAACTGGGCGGGTACGTGAGAGACGTATTCAAACTCAACGAAGAGAGCAAAAACTTCCGCGCGTTCGGGCCGGACGAGTGCATGTCTAACCGCCTCTACCGCGCGTTTGAAGCGACCAACCGCGACTTCAACGCGGAGATCTGGCCGACCGACGACAAGCTCGCAAAAGACGGGCGCATCATGGACGCGTACCTCTCCGAGCATATGTGCGAAGGCTGGCTGGAAGGCTATATCCTCACGGGGCGCCACGGCTTCTTCGCTTCTTACGAAGCGTTTATCCGCGTGGTAGACTCGATGGCGGCACAGCACGCGAAATGGCTGAAAGTCTGCAACCAGCTCCCTTGGAGACAGGACATCGCTTCTTTGAACCTGATCCTTACCTCCAACGTCTGGCAGCAGGACCATAACGGCTTTACCCATCAGGATCCCGGATTCCTCGATCACATCGCGAACAAAAAGGCGGACGTCGTGCGCATGTACCTCCCGCCCGATGCGAACTGCCTGCTCTCCTGCTTCGACCACTGCGTAAAGAGCAAGAACTACGTAAACGTGATCGTAGCGAGCAAGCACCCGAGCTTCCAGTGGCTGACCATGGAACAGGCCGTCAAGCACTGCACCCAGGGCGTGAGCATCTGGGATTGGGCTTCCAACGACGCGGGCGAAGAACCCGACATCGTTATGGCGTGCTGCGGCGATACCCCTACCCTCGAAGCGCTCGCCGCGACGACCATTCTGCGCGATTCACTGCCCGGGCTGAAGATCCGCTTTGTAAACGTCGTCGACCTGATGAAGTTGCAGCCGCACGGCGTACACCCGCACGGGCTCACCGACGCGGATTACGACGCGATCTTTACGAAGGATAAGCCCATCATCTTCAATTTCCACGGCTATCCTACCCTTATCCACGAGCTCACCTATACGCGCCACAACAAGAACCTGCACGTGTTCGGCTATGTTGAAGAAGGCACGATCACGACGCCGTTCGACATGCGCGTACAGAACAAGATCGACCGCTTCGATCTCGTAAAGACGGCGATCACCGTTCTGCCTCAGCTCGGCAACAAGGGCTCGGCGCTCTTCCAGCAGATGAACGACCTGCTCGTAAAACACAAGAATTACATTGCAGAAGTCGGCGAAGACATCCCCGAAGTCAAAGACTGGGTATGGCACACCCCCGAAGGCAAGTAATTGTGAACGTATGACATCGCAAGGCTCGCTTTTTTGGCGAGCCTTGTTTTTTACGGACAAGAAGCGCGCGCCCTGAAAAGGGCGCGCGCTTCTTGTCGTTTTTATTTTATCGAGATTTTTTCTTTCGGATTCAGTCCATTTCGTAATGGCAGCCGGAAACCTGCGTGGGAGGGAAAGTTTCGCCCTCGTTCATAAACACCTTTCCGATCACTTCTCCCTGTTCGTTTACGACCGTATAAGAACAGCTCTTGGGTACGGTATCGCCGCAGTTGAGTCTCATTGAGATAATTCCTCCTTTCAATAAGATAGTAGCAGTATGCGCCGCCCCGCAGAGGTTATGCACTGAAAAGAAAAAACGGTTAAAGAATATATAAAAAGTTGTTTGCCAGCAGAAAGGCGGCAAGCGCGAACAAATAAACGGCAAAGCCGCGCAAACTCCCCTTTTTTATGCTTCTTAAAACCAGCCTGATAGACAAAAAACCGAAAACCGCGGCGGTAAGCGCGCCCGCGGCGAGGCTCAGCCAGGAAATTTCGGGTACGGCCGCGCTCCCCGTAAAAACTTTTAAAAGCTCCGCAAAGATCGCCCCCGCGATGATGGGGATACTCATGAGAAAGGAAAAATCGGCGGCGCTCTCCCTGTCCGCTCCCGCAAAGATACAGGCGGAAAGCGTGGCGCCGCTCCTCGAAAGCCCCGGAACGACGGCGAGCGCCTGCGCCGCGCCCGCTATAAACGATGTCTTTACGCCGATCGGCCGCAGAATGCGCGGCTTTTTGGCATACCGCCCCGCCGAAAGCAGGAGCACCGCCGTAAGCGCGAAAAAGATCCAAAGATATTTCCCGCCGAAAAAGATCCTGTCGATCATATCGCCGAGAAAAAAACCGACGAGCGCGGCGGGCACGGTGGCGATCAGCAGATACAACAGCATTTTGCGGTCGCTCTTTATCATCTCCAAGATCTTATAAAAGTAAGCGAACAGCACGGCGATGAGCGTGCCCGCATGGAGCATCACCCCGAAAAAGGCGCCGCCTCCCTGCACGCGCAGGAGCTTTTCAAACAAGATGATATGCCCGCTCGACGATACGGGCAAAAATTCCGTGAGCCCCTGCACCGCGCCCAATACGGCGGCCTTCCAAACTTCCATATTTCTCCTCCGCAACGCTTGTACCTTTACAATATATGCGCATCGCAAAGGAATAAGAACGCCGCGCAAGCGGAGCGCGTAAAAGTAGTTGCAGCTATATCTTTTGCCCGCATGTATAAACCCGCGGGCGGAGAACGATTTTCGTTCTCCGCCCTTGAACTTTGCGGCATGACGAAGCCGACCCTTTATAAAAAATCTAAAAAATCTTGCGGTTTTCTTTGTTTTTTGCTATAATAGAGTCATCTTAATTACGGGAGGCGGCGATGCTGGAAAAAATATTCGGAAAAAAGTCGACCGGCGTCGTCTATATCGTCTGCGCGAGCGTTCTTCTTCTCTCGCTGATAGGCGCCGCCGTTTTTTTTCTTGCAAATTATCCGAATTCTTCGCTCTACGCTCTTTTTGTGCAAGCCCTCGTAACGGCTTTTTCTCTCGCGGCGATCTCCGCGCCTATATTTATACAAAAAAAATTCAAGTATTTTATTCCGCCTTTTATTGAAATTGCCCTCTGTATTTACGCTGTTCTGCTTTTCTTATTGACACGTTTCCACACTGAAACGATCATATTAAACTCTTTTTTACCCGCAGTCGGCGGATTTATTCTTTCCATGCTCATCTTTGCGCTTGTTTATTCCGCCCTTTCCAGAACCGCCGAAAAGAAACATCAACATGTATCTCCGTTCAAAGCGTCGCTGTTCACCTGGCTTACGGCGTTCGCACTGATGCTTGTGCTCGCGGGCCTGTTTGCTCTCGCCGCCTTTGCCGCGCAAGTGCGGTCAACGTCTGTACAACTTTTTATGACACAGGCCGCGCATTTCGTTCTGGGCAGCCTGCTGTTCTGCATAACCGGATATTTTTCGGCACGGTCTCATAAAGAGCGCTTCCGGATTTACAGTTTTAAAAATCCCGAAACAACAGCTAAATATGCGATCAAAAAAAAGAACAAGAATCTTTACACCGTTGTCAACAACATCAGCAAAGACCGTACGGATTATCAGAAAGCGCTCTCATATGCAAGGGCGCGGTATTATTTTATCCGTATCCTCTATCTGACCGCTTATGCGGCTTACACGGTACATGCTTGCATCACATTCAGCAAGCTGAGAGGCCTTGGATATGCGATCGGGTTCGCCCTGATCTCTTCCTTTGTCTTTACCGCATTTTTATATGTTTACGAATACCTGCTCTATCGCAAAAACGCCGTAAATCAACGTCTGCGAAAACTGAAAATCGCCAAGGCTGTCGCGCGATGCTACTCGCTCGCTTTGCTGCTCGTCGCCATGTATGTTGCCGACTACAATTACAATAAACTTTCCGCCTTATTTTCGGTCGGAATGCTCCTGTTCAATTTATCCCTTATGATCTACAATATATTCGGAAAACCGCGTTTTTACCCCTCTTCGAAAAAAAATGCGCCGGACGACGCTCCCGCCTCCTCTCCCGCAAAAAAAGACGAGCAAAACACACCGCCCGAACAAAACAGCAAATTATAAGTCAAAACCACCAGTGAACTGGTGGTTTGCACAGACCCTAAAAGGGTAAACTACCAGCCAACCCGTTAACGGGTATCGCTTTTGCTATAGCGTCCTATCGCACGGCGCACCTGTAAAACAGGTTCCTCTTACTATAAAGGGGCAAAATCGCATTAGCAATATGGTAAACTTCTATAATTATAAAATTTGCTAAAGCATTTTTTTATCTTCCCCCAGTAAAACTGGGGGTTTATTCATGCTAAAGCGCCAAAAAAATCGGCAGGACGGAGTTTCCCGTCCTGCCCTTATATTACAAGCGAAAATTTACTTTTCCGCCTATAAACATTTTTCGCGCCGAATTACACCACGCCCTGCGCCATCATCGCGTTTGCGACCTTTTCAAAGCCCGCGATGTTCGCGCCGATCACGTAGTTGCCTTCGAAGCCGTATTTCTTCGCCGCGGCGTCGATATTCTTGAAAATGTTTGCCATGATGCCTTTGAGTTTTGCGTCTACCTCTTCAAACGACCAGAACAGCCTGCCGCTGGACTGCGCCATTTCGAGTGCGGAAGTCGCAACGCCGCCCGCGTTCGCTGCCTTGCCGGGGAGGAATACGACTTTATTCGCGAGGAACACCTCGGTGCCCGCGAGCGTCGTGGGCATGTTCGCGCCCTCGCCGACCAGCTTCACGCCGTTTTTGACGAGCGTTTTTGCCGCTTCTTCGTCCAACTCGTTCTGCGTTGCGCAAGGGAGCGCAACGTCGCACTTGACCGTCCAAACGCCCTTGCAGCCTTCATGATACTCGGCCCCTTTCACGCGCGCCGCGTATTCTTTGATGCGGCCCCTTTCGACCTCTTTGATCTGCTTGACGACTGCAAGGTCGATGCCGTTTTTATCATATACGTAGCCGTTGGAGTCGCTCATCGTAACGACCTTCGCGCCGAGCTGCTGCGCCTTCTGGCACGCATAGATCGCAACGTTGCCCGAACCGCTGATGACGACCGTTTTGCCTTTGAGATCGTCGCCCTTGCTCTTCAAAGCCTCGGCGGTGATGTAAACGAGGCCGTAACCGGTCGCTTCGGTACGGACGAGCGAGCCGCCGTAGGTAAGCCCCCTGCCGGTGAGCACGCCCACGTGCTCGTCGCGGATCCTCTTGTACTGACCGAACAGATAGCCGATCTCCCTGCCGCCTACGCCGATGTCGCCCGCGGGTACGTCGGTATCCGCGCCGATATGACGATAGAGCTCGGTCATAAAGCTCTGGCAGAAGCGCATGATCTCGTTGTCGCTCTTGCCCTTCGGGTCGAAGTTGGAACCGCCCTTGCCGCCGCCGATGGGAAGACCGGTAAGGCTGTTTTTGAAGATCTGTTCAAACCCGAGGAATTTAATGATGGACAGATTGACGGACGGGTGGAAACGGAGGCCGCCCTTGTAAGGGCCGATGGCGCTGTTGAACTGCACCCTGTACCCCTTGTTCACCTGCACGTTGCCCTTGTCGTCTACCCAAGGAACGCGGAACATGATCACCCTTTCAGGCTCCACGAGCCTTTCGAGAAGGCCTGCCGCCTCGTACTGCGGATTGGCTTCGATGGCGGGCTTCAAGCTGTTGAGCACCTCGGTGACGGCCTGATGAAATTCCGGCTCGTTCGGATTCTGTTCCTTGACGCGAGCCAAAATGCTTTCTACATAAGACATATGACAAAAACTCCTTTGTTTTTTTCTTTCATACTCTATTTTAGCAGAAATATTTTTATTTGGCAAACGTTGAAAGACTTTTCTGGTATTCATATATCTTATATTTTGCATAAAACGCCGTTATAAATCGCGGCGCGAAGCTTATCCTCTGCGGCGGAAAAAGAATTCCCGCTCCGCAACGTTCAGCCCGCCGAGAAGCGACAGGTTGGCGATCATCTCGTCCAGCGTTTCTCCCGACGAAACGGGGCGGACGGAGGGCGCGCTTTCGAGAGGGCGCGCACAGCCGCAAAGCGCGCGGCGCACGATCGGGCGGGGCGAAAGGCGCCCTCTTTCACTCGCGGAAAGTTTGCAGCCGTCCTTTCTGACGGCGCCCCTTTTCGCCTGCATGGGCGGTACCACGCACTTTGCTTCGTTTCTATGAAATATTGCGGAAAGTAAATTTTTCATTCTGCTTGTCCTCCGTTTTTATACCTGCATTATACTGCAAAATACTTGACAGATATTGTCATATTTATTAAAATATTTTTGAGAAATTTAAAAAATTTTTCGGGAGATAGACGCTATGAAATTTCAGGCGATGCTGAAAATTTTATTTACCCTGCTGAAAAAGAGAAGATCGAGCGCGGCGGAACTTGCCGCCGCATGCGGCGTTTCCGAGCGGAGCATACACCGTTATCTGGAAGAGCTGATCGTATCGGGCGTGCCCATCGATATAATACGCGGCAGGAACGGCGGAATATTCCTGCCGGACACATATAAACTGCCCGAAAACTTTTTCACGAAGGAGGAATACGCCGCCGCGGTCAACGCGCTCGGCGCGCTCTCCGAACAGATGCGCGACGACGCCGTAAAGAGCGCGCTCGAAAAGCTCCTCTCCCAGCAAAAAGCGGACAGGCGGGATATGACCCTCACGGGGCGGGTGATCGTGGACGGCGGGACATGGGGAGACGCGTACGACTTTTCCGACAAGCTGAAAGTGCTGGAAGACACCGCGGAGGACGACGAATGCCTCGACCTGCTGTATATAGACCGCGAGGGAAAGGAAAGCCGCCGCACGATAGAGCCGCACCTGCTCGTTTATAAACAAAACATCTGGTATGTATACGCATGGTGCCGAAAACGCAGCGATTTCCGCCTCTTTAAGGTGGCGCGCATCAAGAGCGCGCGCAAAACGGGAGAGATTTTTGCCCGCAGAGAGATCGACCGCGCACATCTTCCCCTGAAATTCAACTTTGAAAACGCGGAACTGACGGACGTAAAATTTTCGGTACAGAAAAAAGCACTCCCCGACGTAGAGGAGTGGCTTGGGATCGACAATATCCGCGTAGAGGGAGAAAACATCACCGCCGAAGCGACCCTGCCCGGCGGCGAAGTGCTCTTTTCCAAGATACTCGCCTTCGGAGACGGCATCAAAGTGCTCAGCCCCGAATCGCTCGCAAAAGAAGTAAAACGGCGCGCGGAAAAGCTCGCCGCGCTGTATTGACGGCACTCTGCCCGAAGCCCCGTCGATACGGGCGCAATAAAGGGAGGGCGTTCGGCTTACAAAAGCCGAACGCCCTCCCTTTACTATTTACTTTACCCGACTATCGTACTCGTCCTATTGTTCCCACAGCGCGACGGCGGTGAGGCCGAAGCGTTCCTTGCTCCGCACGACGACGGTATGAGTCCCTGCTTCCAAAACATCTGAAAGATAAGCTATGCTGCTCCCCGCGGCGGCGGACGCAAAATTTTCCGCCGATTTGCCGTCTATGAGCACTTCAAAATTCCCCGCTTCTCCCGGAAGACACAAAAGCGCGAAGCGCGTACCCGTAAAAGTGAACTCGACGGAAGCGTTTTGCCCCTCGTAAATATGGCCGAAGGGAGCAAGCGCGCCTTTCACGAGCCAATTACCGCGGAAAACGAACATGTCCTCATCGGGAGAAAGGAGCGATCCGCCCGGCAGCGCATAGGAAAACTCGGCATAACGATAGGCGATATATTTCGGCGCGCCCGCAAAGGTATCCGTAACGACGAGCTTATAGCGGCTGATCTCGCACGGCTCAAAATCCACGATCACGTTGTCGCCCGTGCGTTCCGCATTCCGGACATCGGCGAGCAACCGCATATCCTGCTCGGAAGTTCCGCCGTACAGCCTGAACGTTTTTGGCTGGTACGGTCTGTATGCCGTGCCGTAGATCATAAAGCGGTTTGCCCAAACTTTTGCGCCCAATTCCGCCTCTACCTCGAACGGGTTGTCCTCCGAAATCGACGTCCTGTCAGAATGGATATAATTGGATCTGTCTTCGTCGAAAAGGTTTTCGATCGGATACGAGCTGTCCCACGGGCTGTATTTCGCCCCTGTAAGCGTCTGCGATACGCCGTATGATTCCCCGTCGTACGCGTAGCTTCGCGTATAGAAGTACTCCGTTTCGAACGGTTCGGGCATATAGGAGCTCCGATAAGCGTTCAGATAGCCGACCGAAACGTTTTCTCCGTTGAACCTGCCCATCCCCACGCCGATAAACGCCCTTTCGTAATCGACGAGCAGCACCGCCTTGAAATAGATCCACTGTCCTTTGGAAAAATCAAAGTCGCTGTAACGGCCCTCTTCCGAAAGGTCGAATCCCGAGCCGTTGGTATCGTTGTAAAGCGCCGCCGCCTTGCGGTAGTTTTCGCCGTCTTCGGAAATATACAGAGCCGCAGAGCGCCTGCCGCGCAGCGCGACGCGGTATTTGCCCGTACTCTCTATCAAAAACTTGCCGCGTACCTCCATGACGGCGTTTGTTCCCGGGTCCGGTTCCCAGATCTCCGCGTTCCCGTTCTGTACGCAGTTTTCGTTGTCCTCTTCCCTTACGCTTTCGTAACCTTCATAACCGCTCTCATACGCCTCCGCCGCCGTTTCGTACATTTTGTCCGCGGAATAGGTGTAAACGGTGCGTTCCAGCACGTTCGGCCGATATTGCCCCTGATACAGTTCGATGACGAGCGTTACGTTTTCCGCTTCGAACGAGCCGTCCGCCTTTTGCAGAGACAGCGTTACGTAGATCGTGCCCGAGCCCTTATGCGCGGCGCTCGGCGTATACGCATAAACGCCCTCTTCCCTTTGCGAAAGCGCGCCGTATACGGGCTGCGTAACGCTCTCTATCCGATATGTGAATCCGGAGGGCAGCACGATCGTTTCGTTCAGATCGAGCACAAATTCCTTTCCCTTCTCTATCACATACGGCTGTGCCGTACGGCTGAAATACAGCCTGTCGTTTCGGGTATAGCCGCGCCCCGTCTGATAAATACAGGCGACAGGCACGAACATGGGAGCATCTTTCTTCGCCTGCTCCTCCAAAACGCTTTGCGACACCGTCTGATGCAACACGTCTTCAAAATAATAGGTCATGTCGTATCCGGTGGCGTTGCAGACCGCCTTATACCATGCATCCGCTCCGCCCGCGCCTTCCCCCGCCGCGCAAGCGCGGATAAAGGCGTCTTGCCCGAATGCATGCAGGAGATTCGCATACGAATCGAGCCCCGAATTGGCGCCCGTATTTGCAAGCGTCTGCCGCAGCGACCAGCTCGGATTCGTATATCTGTTCCACCCCACGGCATACGTTCCCTCGGAAGCGCTGCCGAGAGAACGCTTTGCCGATACGCGCGTGAACAGGCTGTATTCGACCAAACTCACCGCGTTGTTCGTTACCTCGTCTCCGGGGGCGAAGCCGAATCTTTGAAAATGATGATTGAATTCGTGGATACAGCCCCAAAAAGCGTCGGAAGGATCGTCGACGGCGGAAGACGCGTCGAGCGCGGCTTCCATACAATAGAGCGGGCAATTGACGGTATACCGCCCCACAAAGGCGACCATACTGCCCGCCGCAACGAACGGATCGTATAAAAACACGATGCCCGTATCCCCGGGCGAACCCGACGGCACCCTGTTGGAAACGAGCGCGATCTTGTCCCAGAGCACGGCGGCGGAAGAAAGATCGTCGTAATCGAAGCGTGCGGCGCGGCTTTTCGGCCCGGAATGCCGCACGCCGTCGTCCCACACTTCGAGATCGAAATACGGGGCGGAAGAATCTTTATTGTAGTCAAACTCTTCCCTCGTCGTATATCCGTGGATATAGTGGGAATAGCCGACCGCGCCGGAGATGGTCACCGTGAACTGCGCGCCCGTCCTTACGGGCCTTATATAGATCGGCCCGCCCAGATAGGAACCAACGTATCCCGTCTGCGAGGAGACCGTCATTTTGTTCACGATGACAGGCATGCGGTTAAAATCGCGTTCGAGCCAGATGTTGTTCGAGCTCCCGTTTACAAGCTCCTGCCCGATGACAATAACGAGTCCGCCCGTGGCGGCAAGGGACTTTTCGCTCATCTCGATCTTTACGACCTCTCCCGCCGGCGCATACAGCCCCGTGACGTAGTTGCCGCGGGTGCGCGGGCGAATGGTGATCCGCTTTACGAGAGCGGGCTCATTGTCGTCCACGTCTCCCTCGTACATGCCGAAAGACGCCGTGTGTTTGTATAATTTTTTACCCGTCGCCTGCCCGTTCAGATAGAGATTCCCCTCCGCGTCCATCGAATCGTAAGAGGAAGACGACGCATTCAGCATTTCGTTTTCTGATATGATCTTCTGCTTTTCCTCTTTTTCGGCTTGCAGCGTTACACCGTACTCTGGATATCTGTCCAAACCGCCGTCGGAAACTTCGGGCAGGCTCCTCCTGACCGTTCCGAGGTACTCCGCGCGCATTCCCACCGCGGAAGTATTTGCAAGCTTGCCCGTGAAAAGTTCGTCGGGATACGCGTCCTCCTCGGGCAGCTGCCCCTCCGGAGGCGTTACGGAAGGCTCCTGCGGCGTTTCGGGATCGTCGGGCGACGGCTGTACGGGAACTTGCGGCGTTTCGGGCGCGGCAGGCTCCTTTGTACAGCCCGCAAATACACAGCCCAAAGCCAAAAGGAACGCCAACGCTACGGAAAGCGCGCGCAAAACATATCTTTTCAAAACTCATTCTCTCCTTTCTTTGTTTGTTTTCCGGCTCTGCGATCATTCCCCCCATGCGGCGCACATGCGTCGCTCGATGCAATATGATAACATCTCGGACGATTTTTGTCAACAATATCATTTTGACGATAAACGCGCGGTTTTATGTAAACGCCGCGCCGCCGAAAAAGCGAAAAAAGCGCAGACGTACCGCAAAAAAGTGTAAAAAATTTTTGCCGACATGCTTGACACATTCATTTTTTGCGGTTATAATGTAGGCGTATTCGGTAGGTGAGGCTATTGCAGAGGATACGGGCTGTTGCCGCAACTTGAAGGAGACTTCATGCGTCGGTTTGAACAGGCTGCATCGATCCAAGGTGCAGCATAACACAGTTTCATTGCCCTGCAATGCTAAAACTCGGACGAAGAGCAGAAATCTGTTTTGCGCCGCGCATCACTTCCGATGCGCGGTTTTATTTTTTGCGAAGGTGCATTATGGAAGGCAGTTACAGTTACACAAACGCAATATTCGGAACAAAGCGAAAGCGCATGTTTTTCGGCACGGCAGACCTTTGATCGGTCTGCACGGCCCCATTTTTCGTGAACGCGAAACGCCGCCGCTTTTTTCCGAAGCGGCGGTATTTTTTTGCCGCCCGAAGAGAGCGGCCTTTTTTATGCCCTTTTGAAAACAATGCGCCGATAAAGGAGGTGAACACGATGGACGCAGGCAGCAGCAACAACCGAAGTACGGCAGCTCCGCCACGGAGCGGCGCGGCCCGCCCGCATGCGCGGTCTGCGCCCGCCCGCATGCGCGGTCTGCGCCCGCGCGCTTCCGGTGAGCATGCACGTACTTCCCGAAAATTCAAACAAGGAGGTACGAAACAATGAAAAGAGAACGCAAGAACAAAACATTTTTCCAAAAGATGTACGGGAGAGCCGTACAGAGCGCCGCCAACGGCGGCGCGGCAGACAGAATGAAATTTGCCGCCGTAAACTCGCCCGAGCGCCTCTATGAGGCGCTGCGCTGCGGCGAACACGGCATCAGGAGCGCGGAAGCGGAAGAAAGGAGAGAAAAATACGGCGCAAACGTGATCCGCGCGAAAAAGAAGAGGCCGCTTGCGATGCGGCTCGTCGATTCGTTTTTCAATTCCTTTTCCGCTATCCTGTTCGTGCTGGCGCTCGTTTCCGTTTTTACGGACATCGTTTTCGCCCCCGCAGGCGAAAAGAACCCGACGACGGTCATCATCATCGGGGCGATGCTCGTTATATCCGGCGTGCTCCGCTTCGTGCAGGACACCCGTTCCGACAACGCCGCGGAAAGGCTCTCAAAAATGGTCACAATGACCGCGACCGCGGAAAGAGACGGCGCACGGGCGGAGATCCCGCCCGAAGAGATCGTTGTAGGCGATGTGATCCATCTCTCCGCGGGAGACATGATCCCCGCGGATATGCGCATCGTCTCCTGCAAAGACCTCTTCGTGAGCCAGGCCTCCCTGACGGGAGAAAGCGCCCCCGTGGAAAAAACGGGCGCAACTGCCGATGAAAACACGCCCGTTCCCGAATGCGAAAACCTGGCGTTTATGGGAAGCAACGTCGTCAGCGGGAGCGGCAGAGGCATTGTCGTGGCGGTAGGAAGCGGCACTCTGTTCGGGAGGATCGCAAAAACGCTGGACGGAAAGCCGCCCAAGACCGCTTTTCAGACGGGCATCGGCAAGGTTTCCGGCCTGCTGATCCGCTTTATGCTCGTGATGGTACCCATCGTTCTGCTCATCAACGGCTTTACGAAGGGAGATTGGTTGCAGGCGCTGCTGTTTGCGGTATCCGTAGCCGTGGGGCTCACGCCCGAAATGCTGCCCATGATCGTGACCGCCGCGCTCGCGAAGGGATCCGTTGCGATGAGCAAAAAGAAAGTGATCGTAAAAAAGCTCAATTCGATACAGGATCTCGGCGCGATCGACATACTATGCACCGACAAGACGGGCACGCTCACGCAAGACAAGGTCGTTCTGGAAAAACACATGAACGTGCACGGCGATGAAGACGACAGGGTGCTCCGCCATGCCTGGCTCAACAGCTATTACCAGACGGGGCTGAAAAACCTCATCGACATCGCCGTCATCGAAAAATTCGCAAAAATATTCGGAAGCCGCTATGACGGCGTGTACACCAAGGTCGACGAGATCCCCTTCGACTTCGAGCGCCGCAGAATGAGCGTCATCATTTCCGACGAAAGCGGAAAATGCCAGCTGATCGCAAAGGGCGCCGTCGAAGAGATGCTCGAATGCTGTTCTTTCGCAGAATACGGAGGGAATATCCTGCCGCTGACCGAGGAGCTGAAAAACTTTGTGCTCGCCAAGGCGGACGCGCTCAACGCGGAGGGCATGCGCGTCATTGCCGTCGCACAGAAAAACGCATCGGGCGTTCCCGGCGCCTTCACGGTTGCGGACGAGAGCGATATGGTGCTCATCGGGTACCTCGCTTTTCTCGACCCGCCCAAACCGACCGCGGCAAAGGCGATCTCCGACCTCTTTGCGTACGGCGTGCGCGTAAAAATTCTGACGGGCGACAACGAAAAGGTCGCCGCGAGCATTTGCAAACAGGTCGGGCTGGATTCCGAAAGCGTGCTGCTCGGCGCAGACGTAGACGCATACGACGACGCGGCGCTCGCGCAAAGGGCGGAAGAGATCACCGTTTTCGCGAAGCTCTCCCCCGAGCAGAAGGCGCGCGTGGTGCGCGTTCTGCGCGAACGCGGGCACACCGTGGGATACATGGGCGACGGCATCAACGACGCCGCCGCGATGAAGCAGGCAGACGTCGGCATTTCCGTGGATACCGCGGTAGACATCGCCAAGGAGTCGGCAGACATCATTCTGCTGGAAAAGGATCTCACCGTTCTGAAACACGGCATCGCAGAAGGGAGAAAAACGTATGCCAACACCATCAAATATGTAAAGATGACGGCTTCTTCAAACTTCGGCAATATGTTCTCCGTTCTGGCGGCGAGCGCATTTCTTCCCTTCCTTCCCATGACGGCGATACAGCTCGTGCTGCTCAACCTCGTTTACGACGTATCCTGCACGGCGATCCCCTGGGACAACGTAGACGAAGATTTCCTCAGAAAGCCGCGCAAATGGGAGGCAAAGTCCGTCGGCAAATTCATGCTGTACTTCGGCCCCGTCAGTTCGGTATTCGACATAACGACCTTTGCCGCGCTGTACTTTCTGATCTGCCCCGCGGCATGCGGCGGAAGTTACGCCTCCCTCGGTGCCGAAGCGCAGGAAAAGTTTGCCGCGATCTTCCGCGCGGGCTGGTTTATCGAGTCGATGTGGACGCAGGCGCTCATCATACACCTGATCAGAACGCCCCGCGTGCCCTTTATACAGAGCCGCGCTTCGCTCTCCGTGACCCTCCTCACCGCGGCGGGCACCGCCCTGATCACGGCGATCCCCTATACGCCGCTCGGCAGCCTGCTCGGGTTTTACGCGCCTTCCCCTTCCTTTTTTGCACTGCTCGCCGTGACCGTTATCGCATATATCGCGCTCGCGACGGCGGTGAAGGCGCTGTACGTAAAGAGGTACGGGGAACTGCTGTAAACGCGATGCGCAGACAAAGCGCGAAAAAGCGGAGCCGGGATTTCGGCTCCGCTTATTTTCAGCTTTCATATGTTTTCAGTATTTCGAGGGCGACCTCCCGCTTCGGGATCCGCTTGTTCATCGCCTGCTTTTCGATATAGCGGTGCGCTTCGCTCTCCGTCATTCGTAGATACTGAATGAGCGTGCATTTCGCGCGGTCAACGAGTTTGAGATCGTCGAACTTGCTCTTCAACGTCTCGTTTTCGTCCCTTGCGCGGCGGAGGCGAGCCCCCACGCCCCCGGCGACGCCGACGGCCTGCACAAACAGATCTGCGTCGAGCGGGAGTTTCAAGACGATCCCGCCCGCCTCGCCGAAGCGGGCGCGGGCCGCGGCATAATGCTCCGCCCGAACGAGCACGACTACGCCGAAGCCCCTTTCCAGCAAGCTTTCCACCGCCTCTGCGCTCGCCTCCCTGCAATGGGGCATGACCGCGACGACGGGAGAATCGTCTGCGTCCTCCGCGCGGGAGACGTACCGCGCCGCGACGCCGCGCGCCGAAAAACGCTCTTTTACGCGCGGGAGCAGGACCTCGTCTTCACAAAATACGGTAATGTCTTCCATTGCGGCGTTCCTCTCAGTTATTGGTATACATTCTGTGATACGGGTTTTCCGAATCGGGCGTAAGCCTGTAATAGACGGAAGACAGCAATTTTTTTGCGTCCAGCCCGAACGCGGCGGCATACTCCCGCAGAATGCCGCGCACCCACTCGTCGGAGATCCCGGAAAGTTTTTCCGCCTTGATCTGCTCGGGAAGGCCCGCAGGCAGTTCGCCGCGGATATACATTTCCCCGCCGTGCATGCCCGTGCCGCAGAAGTTGCCCACGACAGGCCGCTCGCTTTTCGTAAGCCCCAACACGACGATCAGGCCGCCCGCCTGATATTCGCCGAGAAAGCTCCCCGCCCTGCCCCCGATGACGATGACGGGTTTATTCTCCTTATATGCCTTCATGTGGATCCCGCAGCGATAGCCGGCGTCGCCCCTGATGAAGATCCTGCCGCCGCGCATCGCGTAGCCTGCGGCGTCTCCCGCGTTGCCGTACACGACGATGGAGCCCGCGTTCATCGTATCTCCGATCGCGTCCTGCGCGTTGCCCTCCACAACGATGTCCGATCCGTCGAGGTATGCCCCGAGCGCGTTGCCGGGCGTTCCCTTGATATGTATGGTCTTGCCGCCCGAGCCCGCGCCGATATAACGCTGGCCGATGCAGTGATCGATAAATATTTCCCTGTCTCCGCAGGAGCGTATGCACTCGTTCAGGTTTTGAAAGTGCATCGTTTCGTTCGCTTCTATACGCATGTTCATTGCCTCCTCGCAAGCTTATCCTCGCGCGCCGCAGCCGAAAACGCCATGAGCGCGGGCGACTTTTTCAAAAGCTCGAAGTCCACCGAGGAAAGGGGCGTTTGGTTTCTGATGAGCGAGGTATAAATGCCCGCCCTCCCGATACAGTCGATGAGGATATATCCTTTGAGCCGATCGTCTTTATAAAAGAGCTTTTTATAGTGATCGGGCGCGATATCTTCAAAGCATTCCCCTTCGTATACGCCCGCCGTGGCGATGTGCGAACCGAAAAATCCGATGGCGTTCATCGGAACGGCGTTGGTAAAATGCGCGTCTCCGCCCGCCATGTTCACGCCCGCGCACTCCCCTTGCATGGCGGCGTTGGGCAGCAGCGCCAGAATGCGCCGCGTGCCCGAAGAGATGTCGAAGCTTTCGCAGTTGTCGCCCGCCGCAAACACGTCGGGAATGCTCGTTCTCTGACCGTCGTCGGTAACGATGCCGCGCGCGACCTCTCCGCCCGCGTCCTTTACGAGCTCTGTGTTCGGGCGGACGCCCACCGCCACGACGAGAATGTCGAAAGGTATTTTTTCGCCGTTTTTGGTATAAGCGACGTTTTGTTCGAATTTCGCGGCGCTGTCTTTGAGGATAAAGCGCACGCCCTTCTTTTCGAGCTGTTTCTGCACGAACGCCGCACCGCCCTCGTCTAATATGCTGGGCAGGATCCTGTCGGCAAGATCGATAACGGTAACGGAGCGGCACCTTCCGAGAATGCCCTCCATGCATTTGAGCCCGATGAGCCCCGCGCCCACGATGAGCACGTCTTTTTCGGGAGAGAGCGCCTTTTCGAGCGAAAGCGCGTCGTCCAGATTCATGAAACTGAATTTGTTTTCCACGCCGTCGAGCCCCTCCATGGGAGGAACGAAGGGCCGCGAACCGGTCGCAACGAGCAGCTTGTCATAGCTCACTTTCTTGCCGCTCTGCAAGACGACTTTTTTCTCCTGCGCCTCTATTTTTACGGCGCGCTCGCCCAAAATCAGCTCTGCGCCCGTCTTTTCGTAAAAATCTGCGGGACGATATGCGATGTGCTCCATATCGATCTTCCCGTACAGATAATAGGAAATGAGCGGTCTGCCGTAAGCGGCGTGCTTTTCGTCTGATATGATCGCGATCTTTCCCTTTTTATCGACGGAACGGATGCCTTCCACCGCGTAGAGCGCGGCGGTGGAGTTGCCTATAATGACGTATTTCATGATCTTTTCTCCTTTCAGCCTCGCTCCTCGAACACGATGGCGCGGTTCGGGCAGTTCTTCACGCAGTTGGGCTCGCCGTTCATCTGATTGTCGGTACAGAGCATGCACTTCTGCGCGACTTTGCCGCCTTCCGCGGGCATGATCGCCCCGTACGGGCACACCATCACGCAGGTGTAACAGCCCACGCACTTGTCTTGGTCGATGATCACCATGCCGCCCTCTTCTCGCGAGAGCGCGCCCGCGATACAGCTCTTCACGCAGATCGGATCGGAGCAATGGCGGCAGTTGACTGCAAAATGTACGCCGTCGCCGTCTTCCACTTGGATACGGGGGAAAATATCCTTGCCTTTGAGCGCCTTGACCATATCGGCAACGCCGGAATTCGCATAGGCGCATTCGTATTCGCAGAGATGACAGCCGAGGCACCACTTTTCTTCCACATAGATCCTTTTCATACCGCTTTCTCCTTATTCACCCGCGTGGCGGATCCCCAATACGGACAGCTCCTTTTCCGTGAGCCCTATGCCGCGCAGCATCAGCCTGTTGCCTCTGAGCGCTTCCACCGAGTTGATGCCCATGCCGCCCATCATTTCCTGCAATTCGTGCTTCCACGCCGTTACGAGATTGACGAGCCGTTTATACCCAACTTCGGGGTTCAGCCGCTTGACGAGCTCGGGCACCTGCGTGGCGATACCCCAATTGCATTTGCCCTGATGACAGCTTCTGCAAAGATGACAGCCGAGAGACAGGAGCGCCGCCGTACCGATATAGCACGCGTCCGCACCCAGTGCGATCGCCTTCACGAGATCCGCCGCGGAGCGCACGGAGCCCGCCGCGACGATGGAAACGTTGTCGCGTATCCCCTCCTCGCGTAGGCGCGTATCCACGCTCGCAAGGGCGAGTTCGATGGGTATGCCCACGTTATCGCGTATCCTTGTGGGCGCGGCGCCCGTGCCGCCCCTGAAACCGTCTATGGCGATGATGTCGGCGCCGCTGCGCGCGATGCCGCTGGCGATCGCCGCGCAGTTGTGCACCGCCGCGATCTTTACGATAACGGGTTTTTTGTATCCCGTCGCCTCTTTCAGCGAATAGACGAGCTGGCGGAGGTCTTCGATCGAATAAATGTCGTGATGGGGCGCGGGGGAGATCGCGTCCACCCCTTTCGGGATCATACGGGTGGTGGAAACGGCGTCGGTGATCTTGCTTCCGGGCAGATGCCCGCCGATGCCGGGCTTTGCGCCCTGCCCCATCTTGATCTCGATGGCGGCGGCGGTTTCAAGGTAGTCTTTGAACACGCCGAACCTACCCGACGCCACCTGCACGATGGTGTTTTTTCCGTATTTATAAAAATCCTTATGCAGGCCGCCCTCGCCAGTGTTGTAATAGATGCCGAGCTCTTCCGCCGCCCGCGCGAGCGATTCGTGCGCGTTGTAGGAAATAGAGCCGTAGCTCATGGCGGAGAACATGACGGGCACGCTGAGTTTGAGCTGCGGCGGGAGAGTGTCTTTGAGTTTTCCCTTTTCGTCGCGCTCGATCTTCGCATTCTTTTTGCCGAGATAAACGGCCGTTTCCATCGGCTCGCGCAGCGGATCGATGGACGGATTTGTTACCTGCGACGCGTTGACGAGCATCTTATCCCAGTACACGGGATACGGCTTGGGAGTACCCATAGACGAGAGCAGAACGCCGCCCGTTCCCGCCTGACGGTACACTTCGTTGATGGTCTGATTGTTCCAGTTGCCGTTGATCTTATAGGTATCGTCTGACTTTACGATCTTTAAGGCGTGGGTCGGGCAAAGGCAGACGCAGCGGTGGCAGTTGACGCACTTTGTGCTGTCTGCGAGCATCTTTTTTAAATCGGGATCGTACGAATGCACCTCGTTCGCGCACTGCCTTTCGCACACGCGGCAGGCTATGCATTTGTCGTAATCGCGAACGACCTCGTATTCGGGATACATAAAGAGAGTGTCGCTCATTTTCTGCCTCCGTACAATTCAAAGATGACGGGCTCGCCGCCCGCGGGCGCCCAAACCTTGTCGAGTTCGGGCTCGATCACGCGGATCGCGCTCTCCTCGCTGGCGATGTACGCCTTGTCTCCCTTTTCCGCCACGACGGTGGAACGCAGTTTCAGCCTGTCTCCGAGCGCCATCAGCCCGCCCGTATAGCCGAGTATGACGGAAAACGGCCCCGTGACCAAAAGCGAAGAAAACATCTTGCGCAAGAGCGTTTCCTGCTCCTGCTCCGCCTCCCCCTTGCGGGAAATGGTAGACCAGAAGGAGGGCGCGACGACGTGCGCCGCCTCTTCGAGCGTCAGCTTTTTGCGGCGTACGAGGTAGTCGAATATGTATGTGATGACTTCGGTATCCGTCTGCAAATTGCATTTATAGCCGAACATTTCGATGTAGCGGCGGTTTGCGTCGTACGAGGAGATCTCGCCGTTATGCACGATGGAAAAATCCAAAAGTCCGAAGGGGTGCGCGCCGCCCCACCAGCCGGGCGTGTTGGTCGGGTACCGCCCGTGGCACGTCCAGCTGTATCCCGAATATTCGTCCAATCTGTAAAATCTGCCCACGTCTTCGGGAAAGCCGACCGCCTTGAAGATGCCCATGTTCTTGCCCGAAGAAAAGACGTAAGCGCCCTTGATATAGGTGTTGATTTTATTCACGCACCGCACCACATATTCCGCTTCGTCGAGATGCGAGCTTTCCAGCTTGCGCGAAAGCGGCGATACAAAATAGCGGTAGATGAGCGGCTCGTCGGTGATCTCGGGGATCTTGCGCGTCTGAATTTCGGAGGCATAGGCGATCTCGAAATGCCTGCCGAGGTATTCCTCCGTGTTTGTTTTCGCAAACGTGTCGTCGTAAAAGAGGTGAAACGCGTAAAAATCGCGGTAGTCGGGGTAAATGCCGTACCCCGCGAAGCCGCCGCCGAGACCGTTGGAGCGGTCGTGCATGACGGAGATGGAGCGGATCATCACATCGCCGCTCATTCCTTTCCCGCTCCTGTCGATAACGCCCGAAATGGCGCACCCGGAGGGGATCCTCTGCTGTCCTTCCAATAACATGGCAAACTCTCCCATAGGCCGTAAAGGTCTTTTTATTAACGTTAAAATTATAAACCCTGAAAAAGCAAAAATCAACGAATCGGCCACTTAAAGAATTGATAGCGGGTATAAGCAGAGTTTAACCTTTTTAACCGATAACAAGCGCACATCTTTGCCCGAAAGCTCCTTCCGCAAAAGAACGGCCGCCCCGTATAAAACGGAGCGGCCGCCCTTTTGTCTATGAGAAAGCTGTGGGTGATCTTTATTCTTCGTCTTGCAGCGCATCGTAACCGGATTCGCCGGTACGCACGCGCACTACGTCTTCCACATCGTAAACGAAGATCTTGCCGTCTCCGATATGCCCCGTATACAGCGCCTTGCGCGCCGCCGCGATGACGTCTGCCACGGGCACCTTGCTGACAACGACCTCTACCTTTACCTTGGGCAGAAGATCCATGTCCATTTTTACGCCGCGGTAATATTCGCCCGCACCCTTCTGCACGCCGCAGCCGAGCACCTGCGTTACCGTAAGTCCCGTAACGCCGATCGAATTCATCGCCTGTTTGAGATCTTCAAACTTCGACTGCTTGGTAACGATGACCACTTTGGAAAGCTTTGCGCCTTCCTCCGCGCTCTCCGTAACCGCAGGCATCGTGTCGGTAACGGGAACGCCGGCAGGCTCTGCCACGGGCAACCCCTCTGCCTCGATGATCTCCGCCGCGAGCGGTACAGGCGTAAAGTCTGCATACGCGCTGGGCAGGCCGTGTTCGTGCTTGTCGAGACCTTCGATCTCCTCGATCTTGGAAACGCGCAGCCCGACGGTATGCTTTAACAGCTGGAAGAGCCCGATCATGCAGGCGATCGTCCATGCGGCGATCGCAACGACGCCGATCAGCTGAACGATGAGCTGTGCGAAACTGCCCGTATAAAAGAGACCGGTGCTCGTGGAGAACAGGCCGCATGCGATCGTGCCCCAAAGTCCGTTCGCGCCGTGCACGGCGATCGCGCCGACAGGGTCGTCTACATGGAATTTCTTATCGATCACCTCGACGGCTACATCGACCAGAATACCCGCGACGACGCCGATAAAGAACGCGCCTACAACGTCTACCACCGCGCAGCCCGCCGTTACGGCGACCAGTCCCGCGAGCGAACCGTTAAGAGTCATGGAAACGTCCGGCTTTTTGTTCTTGATCCAAGTAAAGATCATGGTCGAAACGGTCGAAGCGGCTGTTGCGACGGTCGTCGTTACGAGGATCTGAGCAAGCTGCGTCATATCCGACGCCGCCGCGCCGTTAAAGCCGTACCAGCAAAACCAGAGAATGAACACGCCGAGCGCGCCGACGGTAAGATTGTGCCCCGGGATCGCGCGGACGTATTTTACTTCCTTTCTGACAAGCGTGGGCTTGCCGTCTTTATCGAGATATTTGCCCCAGCGAGGCCCCAGAAGGAGCGCGCCGATAAAGGAAGAAATACCTCCGACGAAGTGAATGAGCGAAGAGCCGGCAAAATCGATGTACGCGACGTTTGTGAAATAACCCGTCGTACCGAAAAGAGGTTCCGCGGTGCTCAGCCAGCCGCCGCCCCACGCCCAATGCGCTTCGATGGGATAAACGACGGCAGAGATCACCAAAGAATAGATGCAATAGGAGAGAAACTTCGTACGTTCCGCCATCGCGCTCGAAACGATCGTTGCGGTCGTTGCGCAGAACACGAGATTGAAGAAGAAGTTAGACCAGTCGTAATTCGCAAAATCGGTGAACACGCCCAGATTGGGTATGCCCACGAGTCCGAACAGCGCGTCCTCCCCCATCAGCAGCCCTGCCCCGAGCAAAACGAAAACGATCGTGCCGAGACAGAAGTCCAGCAGGTTTTTCATGATGATGTTGCCCGCGTTTTTCGCTCGCGTAAAACCGGTTTCCACCATGGCAAACCCTGCTTGCATGAACCATACGAGAATGGCGCCGATCAGGAACCATACACCCGTAGAGCCGAATATGCCTTCCATTTTATATACCTCCGATAAACTTTTTTACCGCTCACTGTTACGGAAAAGCTTTTTCCGCTTTTCCTGCGATCAGAGCGCGCGTACGTCAACGGCGCGCACCCGAAAGACCGTTTTTATACGCTGAACAGTATTTCGCCGTATGTGGGAAACGGCCAATACTTTGCCGAGACTTTGGTCTCCATTTCATCTGCAAGAGCGCGCATCTCATGCATGACGGGAATGATCTTATCCGCCACGAATTTTGCCTGCGCCGCAGCGTCGGGGATGCTCTTTTCCGCGATGAGCAGCTCGTCAAGCTCTTTCGTTTTATAATACAGGCCCGCATTGTTTGCGGCAAGAGAGGAGATGAGCTCCTTTTCCGCCGCCGCGCCAGCCTCAACGCCCGCCGCCTTTTCCGCTTCGAGGGATGCGCACAGGCTCTTTATGTATTCGTTCACCGCAGGATAAATATCCCTTTTTGCCATTTCCAGCATGGTGAGAGCCTCGATCACGATGGTCTTGCTGTAATTTTCCAGCATGATCTCGGTACGGGTGACCACCTCTCTGCGGGTAAACACCTTCATGCGCTCGTGCAGGGCGATATTCTTCTCGTCCGCAAAGTGCGGCAGCGCTTCCGCGGAATTTTTCAGGTCGGAGAGCCCGCGCTTTGCCGCCTCTTCCTTCCATTCGTCCGAATAATTGTTCCCATTAAAGATGATGCGGCGGTGCTTTTTGATGGTATCCACCACCAGTTCGTGCAGCGCGGCGTTGAAGTCGGGCGCTTTTTCCAGTTTATCCGCAAACTCACGCAACACGTCGGCGACCGCCGTATTGATGACGATGTTCGGCCCGGAAAGGGAGAAACTCGAACCAACCATGCGGAATTCGAACTTGTTGCCCGTAAACGCGAAGGGCGACGTGCGATTCCTGTCCGTCGTGTCTTTGGGCAACTCAGGCAGCGTATCGACGCCGAGCTTCATGACGTTTTTGCCCTTGCCCTTATATTTTTCTCCCCTTTCGAGCGCCTCGATGACCTCTTCCAGCTCTTCGCCGACAAACATCGATACGATCGCGGGAGGCGCCTCGTTCGCGCCCAGCCTGTGATCGTTGCCCGCGCTCGCGACCGAAAGGCGCAGAAGATCCTGGTATTCGTCTACCGCGGCGATGACCGCCGCAAAAAAGAGCATGAACTGCCCGTTTTCCGCAGGCGTGGTGCCGGGGTCGAGCAGGTTGAGCCCCGTATCCGTGCTCATCGACCAGTTGTTGTGCTTGCCCGAGCCGTTGATGCCGTCGAACGGCTTTTCGTGCAGCAGGCAACGCATGTGATGTTTCTGCGCTACGCGCTTCATCGTTTCCATCATCAGCTGGTTCTGGTCCGCCGCGATGTTGGTATTCGTAAAGATGGGCGCCAGTTCGTGCTGCGCGGGGGCGACCTCGTTATGCTTTGTTTTGGCGAAGATCCCGAGCTTCCACAGCTCCTCGTCGAGATCTTTCATATATTCCCCGACGCGCGTTTTGATCGCGCCGAAGTAATGGTCTTCCAGCTCCTGGCCCTTCGGCGGCTTTGCGCCGAACAGCGTTCTGCCGGTGTATTTGAGGTCTTTGCGCTTCTGATAAACGTCTTCGTCGATGAGGAAATACTCCTGCTCCGCGCCGACGGTCGAATAGACCCGCTTTGCGGTGGTATTGCCGAACAGCCGCAGAATGCGCAGCGCCTGATCGTTGAGGGCGCGCATGCTCTTCAAAAGCGGCGTCTTTTTATCCAGCACCTCGCCGCTGTACGAGAAGAACGCGCAGGGTATGTACAGGGTACCGTCTTTTACGAAGGCGTAAGAAGTCGGATCCCAAGCCGTGTAGCCGCGCGCCTCAAAGGTCGCGCGCACCCCGCCCGAGGGGAAGGAGGACGCGTCGGGCTCGCCCATAACGAGCTCCTTGCCCGAAAAATCCATGATGACCTTGCCGCCGTCTACGGGGGTGATGAAGCTGTCGTGCTTTTCGGCGGTGATGCCCGTCATCGGCTGAAACCAGTGAGTATAATGGGTCGCGCCCTTTTCCACTGCCCAGTCTTTCATCGCGTTCGCCACCACGTTCGCTACGCCCGCATCGAGGGCACGCCCTTCGTCGATGGTCTTTTTGAGAGATTTATAGATCTCTTTGGGCAGCTTATCCTGCATGACCTGCAAATTGAAAACATTTGCTCCGAAAATTTCAGGCACTCTCATAAAACAAAAAACTCCTTAAAAATATTGAAAGGCGCCACGGAGAGCTCTCTTTTCCGAAAGCCCGCCGCAGCGCCTTTGCTGCTTGGTTTTGATTTATGCCATGATTATAAACCGACGGAGACGATTTGTCAAACGCAGGCGGCAAATTCGAATTATCACGAATTTTTATGCCCCATATAAATTTTGCATAGCCTTTGCCCGCATAAAAATACGGCGCGCCGAAACCGGCGCGCCGCGCGATGCAATGAATATGATCCTGTTTTTACATGCGATCAATATGCGCGCGCGAAGAGCACCACCTGCTTTGCCTCTTTGCCGCAGCAAACGCACTTTTCGGCATGCTCCCCTTCCACGATGACGCGCGCGGACGCCGCCGTCTGCTCCTTGATCTTGTCTTCGCATTCGCGGCAGCCGCACCAGCCAGCCTTTACGAAGTTGCCGCCTTCCACGCCCTTTAAGAGCTCTTCGACCGTTTCCGCGGTAACAACGCGCTCTTCCTTGCGCTTTTTCGCCCTCTCGAAGAGGTTTTTCTGCACGTCGGCAAGCAGTTTTTTGACAAATTCCGCTGCGTCGGCGAGGGGCGCCTCGATCTTTTCGTGCGTATCCCTGCGCACGAGCACCATTTTGCCCGCCTCGATGTCGCGCGGGCCGAGCTCGATGCGGACGGGCACGCCCTTCATCTCCCACTCGTTGAACTTCCAGCCGGGGCTGTTGTCCGTCGCGTCCATCTCTGCGCGAACGCCCGCGGCGGCAAGTTTCGCCTTCAAATCGGCTGCGGCGTCCAGAACGCCCTCCTTCTTTGCCGCGATGGGCACGATGATCGCCTGCACGGGCGCGACGACGGGAGGCAGCACCAGACCGCGCTGATCGCCGTGCGCCATGATGAGCGCGCCGATGAGCCGCGTGGATACGCCCCAGGACGTCGTATACGCGTACTTATGCGTGCCGTCTTTATCCAAAAACTGAATGTCGAACGCCTTGGCAAAATTCTGCCCCATATAATGCGAAGTGCCCGCCTGCAAGCTCTTGCCGTCGTGCATCATCGCTTCCATGCCGAAGGTCGCGAGCGCGCCCGCGAACTTTTCCTTTTCCGTTTTCCTGCCCGTAAATACGGGAATGGCGAGGCAGGTCTCGGCGAACTCTTTATATACGCCGAGCATCTTCATCGTCTCTTCCATCGCCTCTTCCTCGGTGGCGTGGGCGGTATGGCCTTCCTGCCACAAAAATTCGCTCGTGCGCAGGAAAGGGCGGGTCGTTTTTTCCCAACGGACGACGTTCGCCCACTGATTGATCAGAATGGGGAGATCTCTGTAAGATTGCAGCCATTTGGAGTACATTTCGCCGAAAATGGTTTCGCTCGTAGGACGAATGACCAACGGCTCGGCGAGCGTTTCGCCGCCCCCCACCGTAACGACGGCAACTTCGGGCGCAAACCCTTCCACGTGCTCTGCCTCACGCGTCATAAAGCTGTACGGAATGAGCAGCGGAAAATAGGCGTTCTGATGCCCCGTCGCTTTAAAACGGGCGTCCAGCTCCTTTTGTATATTTTCCCAGATCGCATATCCGTACGGGCGAATGACCATCGTGCCCTTTACGGGGCCGTAATCCACGAGCTTGGTCTTAACGACGACGTCTGTATACCAACGGGGAAAATCCGTTTCGATGTCTGCGATCTGATTGACAAACTGGTTCTCTTTTGCCATAACACTCTCCGAAAGCGCCTGCGGCGCAAAATAAAATGTGATATACTCTTAACAGTATACCACATTTTATTCCGCATGTAAATTTATTTTCGTTTATCTTTACGGAGAAAAACGGAAAAACTCCGCGCGACGGGCGAGCGAAACGCCCGCGCCCGCAAACAAGGCGCTCAGTCCTGCCGCTCTTCCTTGCTCTTCCAGATCATCGACACCGAACCCGGCCCCACATGCGAGCCGATCACCGGGCCCATGATGGTCACGTCGGGGCGGTACCCCCACTCCTTTTCCACCATACAGGCAAGTTCTTCCGCCTCCTTTTCCGCGTCGGTATGCACGATCCAGATCATGCGTCCCTCCTTCACGGGAGGAAAACGCTTCATCTTTTCCAATGCATACGCAAACGCCTTTTTCATGCCTTTGCACTTTTCCACGACGGTCAGTTTACCCTCGTTGGTAAAGGAAAGCACGGGCTTTATTTTCAATACGGTGCCCGCCGCCGCGGCAAACGCGGAAACGCGCCCGCCCTTTTTGAGGTAATAAAGATCGTTCGCTATGATGACGTACTGGATATGGAAGGGCATGCCACTGATCGCCTCGTACGCCTCCGCCGCGCTCCTGCCCTCGGCGCGCATGCGCACCGCTTCCTTTACGAGCGCGCCCTGCCCGATCGTCGCCGCGTACGAATCGATCGCATAGATCTTGCAGGAAGGATACTCCTCCATCACGTCGGCAGCGGCGTCTTTTGCCGCCTGCGCGGTCGTGGAAAGCCCGCTCGAAAGGGAAAAATGCAAAATATTTTCCGCACCCTCCTCCGCAAGCTTGCGGAAATGCAGGAAGTGATGATCGTAATTGAGCATCGAGGTGCGCGAAAATCCTCCCGCGCGCAGCTGCTCATAAAAAGCGACGTATTGCGAATAATCGGTAAACGCGTCCTTGTTTTCGACGATCTGCCCGCCCGTTTCCATGGTATACGTCAGGGGAACGATCTGAATATCGTTCTCTTTCACGTAATCGCTGTAAAGATCGCAGGTGGAATCGCTGGAAATGACAAATGATTTATCGTTCATACGTTTTTACTCCGTCCGCGCGGCGCGCCGCTTTTCGCCGCGCCTGCGGTTCTTGCAGTATTTTTTTATCGCCCCGCTTTGATCTGCCCGCGCCGCATGCGGCAGAAAACACTCTTTCGAGCGGCAGATACAACAGAGAGACGGTAGCCAGCGCGCAGACGCACTGCGCGGCCATCACGGGAAGAGACGCGGCGACGTACAGCCGCCACACCCTGCCGCGTATTCCGGAAAAGAGCGGATAGAGCACATCGTCCAACAGCGTAAAACAAGCCGTAAACGCGACCGCAAACAGCACGAGAAACAGCAGGTGCGGCCTGCGCTTTTGAAAAGAACCGAAAAAGAACGCGAACGCGTTGTAATAGATGAGATACAGCGCCACGACCGAAGGGAAAAACCCGAACAGGATACAGCGCAGAAGAGAAAACGCCGTAGCGGTGAGCATGCCCGCGCGCCTGCCGTACACAGTACAGAAAGCAAGGAGCATGACGGTGACCACCTCTACTCCCGCCGCCGAGGACAAAACCAACTGCCCGCCGATCAGAAGCGCCGTCATGAGCGCGCAGGCGGCGAGTTCTCCGGCGGAAACAAAGCTTCCGCCCCTTGCAACACCGCCCTTCATATCAGTAGGAAGACAGCGCGAAATAGTAAACGGCGCCGTCGAACACGCGCAGGGAGGAGATACCCAGCATCGCGTAATAAACGCTCGTGCCCTCGTATTCGATCGTGCCGCCCCAATTTTCGGGATCGGGGTTGCCTTCCTCTATATCGGCGGTATACAGCGCGATGTAGTTGTTCCCTTCCGCTTTTAATATGGACGTCTGTACCGTTTCGCCTTCGTAGGAAGGCTCCTCCGCAGGCACTTCCGTACCGATCTCGGTAAGATACGCGCCGAACGCGCTCGTGTATGTGCCGCTGTAATAGAGCCCTTCCTCTTTGAGCGCGTCCAAAACGTCGATACCCTTATCCGAAGACGTAAGACCGGCCTTTTCAAGCTCGACCGTAAAAACGGTATATCTGTTCTCGCCCGAGCCCGCGTCGAGAACGACCGTCGCCGTGCCTTTCAAAAGGCTTCCGTTCTCCTCTTCGCATCCAACAAAAACGGCGAACGACAAAGAGAGGAAGAGCGCGGACAACAGGACAACAAGTTTCTTCATTTTTTCCTCCGAAATTCAAAGCGCGCCGTAAAAGCGGCGCGCGGCGTATTTGATTTTAGTCTTGCCTCTCTTCCTTGCTTTTCCAGAGAACGGCTACGGCGCCCGGCCCGACGTGCGCGCCGATAACAGGCCCTAAAATGGAAATTTCGGGACGGAAATTCCAGCGCTCCTCGATCTTGTCGGCAAGCTCCTGAGCGTCTCTTTCCGCATCGGAGTGCACCACATGAATGACTCGCCCCTCCTCTACGGGATTGAAGCGTTCCATCTTTTCCAATGCGTACGCGATGACTTTTTTCATGCCCCGCACTTTATCGATCACGGTCAGTTTACCGTCTCTCGTAAAGGAAAGGATCGGCTTTACGCCGAGCGCAGAGCCGACGACCGCCGCCGCAGCCGAAACTCTGCCGCCGCGTTTCAGATAAAACAGGTCGTTCGCCGCGATGACATATTGGAGATGAAGCGGGATCTGCGTTACGGCGTCATATGCCTCGTCGAGGGTCTTGCCCGCATCGCGCAGGCGCACCGCTTCGTATACGAGCTCGCCCTGTCCGATCGTCGCCGCGAGCGAATCGACCGCTTTCAGATTAAATTCGGGGAACTCCTTTTTTACATCTGACGCAGCCTGCCGCGCCACGTTGATGGTGGAAGCAAGCCCCGTGGAGATGGTAAAATGCAGTACGTCTTTCGCGCCCTCCTCCGCCATCTTTTTAAAATGGCTGAAATGGCTCTCATAATTGAGCATGGAGGTGCGGGGCATCGCCTTGTCGCGAAGCTGCTGAAAGAAATCGACGTACTGCGAATAGTCGGTAAACGCATCGAGGTATTCGGTCATGACGCCGTTCTTTTCAATGGTAAAAGTGAGCGGCGCAAGCCGGACGTCGTGCTCCCTGACGTAATCCGCATATAAGTCGGCCGTGGAATCGGTCGATACGATAAACTTTTGCATAACAGCCCTCTCCGTTCATCTGTTTTGATTTGATTTATTATATCATAAACGTCCGATTTTGTAAAATGAAATGAACAGAATAAATCTGCCAAAGTTTGCAGAGCGTTTTAACGCACGCCCGGCTGCCTTTTTGAACGTTTTTACAAAATTTTGCACGGTTTTTTCAAAAAGCGCTTGAAATAGCGAGCCAAATACTATATAATAAATAGGAAATTAAAAGTTTTTCGGGAGGAATACATGCAGGCAAAAGACTGGGAAAAGCTCAAAAGCGGCTCCGACGTGCGCGGCACGGCGCTCGAAGGCGTTGCGGGAGAGCACGTCGATCTGACCGACGAAGCGGTCAGCGGCATCGTAAAGGCGTTCCTTTACCGCCTTGCGATGCAGTCGGGCAAAAAAGAGCTGACCGTGGCGGTCGGGCACGATTCCCGCCTTTCGGCGGGGCGCATTGCAGACTGTGTTCTCAAAGCCATCGCCGCGAGCGGCGCGAACGCCCTCTTTACGGGGCTTTCGTCCACTCCGTCGATGTTCATGCTGCTCAAAGAAGACTCGCTCGAAGCGGACGCGTCTGTCATGATCACGGCGAGCCACTTGCCCTTCAATAAAAACGGGCTGAAATTTTTTACCAAAGACGGCGGGCTGGAAGGAAAGGATATTTCGGAAATCCTCTCCCTCGCGGCGGAGGGCAAAGCCCTTTCCGCGGCGGCGCCGGGCAGCGTAAAAAACATCAACTACATCGATACCTACGCGCAGGGACTCGTCCGCTTCGTGCGGGAAAAAACGGGGAAAGAAAGACCCCTTTCCGGCAAAAAGATCATCGTGGACGCGGGCAACGGCGCGGGCGGCTTTTATGTGGACAAGGTGTTGAAGCCCCTCGGCGCGGATACGGAAGGCAGCCAGTTTTTGGAACCGGACGGCCGCTTCCCCAACCATATCCCCAACCCCGAGAATAAAGACGCGATGCGCTCGATCTCCGAACAGGTGAAAAAGGTAAAAGCGGACTTCGGCATCATCTTCGACACCGACGTAGACCGCGCGGGCGCGGTGGATTCGAAGGGAGAAGAGATCAACCGCAACCGCCTCATCGCGCTCATATCCGCCATACTCCTCGCGGAAAAGCCGGGCGTGATCGTGACCGATTCGGTAACGAGCGACGGGCTCGCGGAATTCATCAAAAAGCACGGCGGCGTGCACCGCAGGTTCAAGCGCGGTTATAAAAACGTGATCGACGAGTCGAAGCGGCTGAACGCGGAAGGCGTTTACTCCCCTCTCGCCATAGAAACGAGCGGGCATGCGGCGCTCAAAGAAAATTACTTTTTGGACGACGGCGCCTACCTCGTAACGCGTATCCTCATCAGCCTTGCCACGCTCGCAAACGAGGGGAAAGACATATCCGAGCTCATCAAAGACCTGCCCGAGCCCGCTGAGGCGGCGGAGGTGCGGCTCTCTTTCAAGGAAGGAACGGACTTCAAAACGCTCGGAAGCGGCGCGATCGAAGACATAAAAAAGCGCGCGACGGAACAGGACGGGCTTTCGCTTGCGCCCGACAACTTCGAGGGCGTGCGCATCGTATTCGGCAAAGACGACGGAGACGGCTGGGCGCTCGTGCGCATGAGCCTGCACGAGCCGATCATGCCGATCAACTTCGAGAGCAACAAAAAGGGAGGTTGCAAGCAAATCGCAAAAACGCTGCTTTCCCTGCTCGGAAAATATGATTTTCTGAATACGGAAAACCTCGAAAAATATCTTGCAAAATAAATTTTAATTCATATAAGGAGATCAAACAACTATGGACGTTCGTCAGCAAACGGTAAACGCGATCAGGATCCTCTCCGCAGAGGCGATCCAAAAGGCAAACTCCGGGCACCCGGGACTTCCCCTCGGCAGCGCGCCGATCGGATACACCATCTTTGCGGATTTTCTAAAATTCAATCCAAAAGACCCCAAATGGGACGACAGAGACAGGTTCGTGCTCTCGGCGGGGCACGGCTCCATGCTCAACTATTCCCTCCTCTATCTTTTCGGGTACGACATCTCCAAGGAAGACATGATGAACTTCCGTCAGCTCGGTTATAAAACGCCCGGACACCCCGAATACGGTCATACCCCCGGCATCGAAACGACGACCGGCCCGCTCGGACAGGGCATCGCCAACGCCGTAGGCATGGCGGTAGCCGAGGCGCACCTCGCGGCGACCTTCAACCGCGAAGGCTTCCCCATCGTAGACCACTATACCTATGTGCTCTGCGGCGACGGGTGCCTGGAAGAGGGCATCTCTTACGAGGCATGCTCCTTTGCCGGAACGCACAAGCTCGGCAAGCTGATCCTCTTCTATGACGACAACGACATCACCATCGAGGGCGACACCGACATTACATTTAAAGAAGACGTCGCGATGCGCTTCAAAGCGCAGGGCTGGCAGGTGCTGAAAGTGGACGACGCGAACGATCTCGATCTCCTCAAACGCACCGTCAAAAAAGCGAAGGCAGATACGGAAAGGCCTTCCGTCATCATCTGCAAAACGGTCATCGGATACGGCTCTCCCCTTGCAGGCTCGCACGAATGCCACGGCGCGCCCCTCGGCGCGGAAAACCTCGCAAAGACCAAGGAAAACCTCGGCTGGACGTGCGCTCCCTTCGAGATCCCCGACGAGGTCGCCGATCACTGCGGCGCCATCGCGCGCAGAGGCGCTTCCCGCCAGGGCAAATGGAAGAGGCTGTTCAAGGAATATGAAGCGGCGTATCCCGACCTTGCGGCGCTGTATAAAAAGTATATGAGCGGGGAACTGCCCGATTTGAAAAACGACGCGGAGCTCTTCGAGTTTGCAAAGCCCGACGCGACCCGCAACACGAGCTTTGCCGTACTCAACAAGCTGGCAGACAGGATCCCCAACCTCATCGGCGGCTCGGCAGACCTCGCGCCCTCCAACAAGTCGAATATGAAAAAACGCGCGAGCTTCTCCGCAGAGGACAAGAGCGGCTCGAACATGCACTTCGGTATCCGCGAACACGCGATGGCGGCGATCGCCAACGGCATGCAGCTGCACGGCGGGCTCAAATGCTACTGCGCGACCTTCTTTATCTTCTCCGATTATATGAAGCATGCGATGCGTCTCTCCGCGCTCATGCATCAGCCCGTCACCTATATCCTCACGCACGACTCCATCGGCGTCGGGGAAGACGGCCCCACGCACGAGCCCGTGGAACAGCTCATCGCCCTCCGCTCCATTCCCGGCATGAAGGTCTACCGCCCCGCGGACGGAAAAGAAACGACGGCGGCGTGGATCTCGGCGCTCACGGGCAACGCGCCCACCTGCCTCGTGCTGACAAGGCAGAACCTGCCGCAATACGAAAAATCGGGGCTGGAAGCGCTCAAAGGCGGCTACATTCTCGCTGACAGCGAAAAGAAGGTGCCCGACGTGCTTCTCATTGCCAGCGGATCGGAAGTCGAGCAGTGCATGCAGGCGAAAGACATTCTGAAAACCAAGGGCGTCGACGCGCGCGTCGTTTCCATGCCCTGCTTTGAGGAATTTGAAAAACAGCCGCAGTCTTACAAAGACAGCGTGATCCCTCCCGAAGTGAAAGCGCGCGTATGCGTGGAAGCGGCTTCCCCCTATTCCTGGTACAAGTATGCGGGAGATTACGGCGAGATCATCGGCATGACCACTTTCGGCGCGAGCGGCCCCGCGAACAAACTGTTCGAGATGTTCGGCTTCACCGCAGACAACGTCGTGGAAAAAGCCTTCCGTTCTCTCAATAAACTCAATGCATAAGCAAAAGCCGCGGACGCTGTCCGCGGTTTTTACAACGCGTCTCCGCGTTTCCGCGAAGGCGCGTTTGCTTTAATCCGCTTTCTTTGAATATACCAAGGTCTGTTCCGCATAATATCTGTTCCTTTTGGTGATCCCCAGCAAAACAAAAAGCGCGATATTGGTCGCCAACAGCAGGATGGTTATCACGGCATTGGATATGACAAAACTGTTGAGCACCGAACAGACTGAATATGCTATGTACGCAACGACCGCCCATTTCCGGCATGCGGTTTTCTCCGCTCTGTCTTCAAAAACGAATAAAAAGGTGCCGACGCACAAAATTTCAAAAACAAACGCTGCGAGCTGCCCCGCGGCCCCGAGGCTCTCCGCAAAAAAGCTGACGATGTTCAATATGATCAGAAGGACTATATCTGCATAAAATATTATCTTCGCAAAGATTTTTTCTTTGCGCTTTTTTGCCGCGATGAACGCGTAAAAATTGATAAACTCCGCCAGCACGCCGACGATCGCAAAAAATAAACTTTGAAAAACAAGGGTGAGGCTCAGCGCCACGACGTAAACGATCAGCGTGATCACAAAAATTTTTGCCCAAACCGTGTCGTGCAAGACTTCCCTGTATTTATATTCGCGATCCCACTTATAGGACGCGCGCCTGCTCTTTTGCCCCGTTTTTTGGTCGGCTTCCGTTGCTTCCGCTCCCTGTTCGCCGAAATTATCCGCTTGTGTTCCGCCTTGCCCGTCGTCATGCAGAAGCTCCTCCAAGGAGACCCCCAATACCTGCGCCATCATTGCCGTTTCGCCGGGAGTAGGTTCCTGCGTACCGTCGAGCCACTCCTTTACCCTGTCTTCGCCTACGCCGAGCTGCATGGCAAAGCCCGATTCCGTTATGCCGCGCGAGCGAAAGCAACGCCCCAAATTTTTCCCTATCGCATTTTCCATATACCCTCACCTCCCGTTCCGAGTATATCATACGATATGCGTAAAATCAAACAAAAGCCTCCCTCCCCCATAATTTTACAAAATTATTACATATTGTAAAGCACCCTGCTATCCTTTCACTCTGAATTTCAAAACGAGCTCGCGCCCGTTGAACGAATGGCTCACGGCAAACGAACCGTTGACGTAAGCGCAGCGCTTTTCGTACGTCTTTCCGCCCCGTTCGGCACGCAGCAGAATTTCGCCCTTTTCCGTATCGCACTCATAGGAGCCCGCCTTTGCGCCCTCTATGCCCGTTTTCGTCCTTGCGGATACGGTAAAAGTGCCGTCTCTGTTCAAAGAGAGGATCACATAGCGAAAATATTTCAAGAGATCCTTGCCGCCCAACGTAGCTTCCACGCATTCGTATTCTCCCGCATACGAACGCGAGAATTCTCTGAGGGAAGACATTTCTTCCATGCTGCAAGCGCCGAGCGCCATGCACAGCGCGGCGCAGAGGGCAATTGCGGCGGTTTTTTGAATTATCGCGGAGAAAGTCGGTTTTTTGATTGCTTTTTGCCTCGCTTTTTTTTATAATAGTACAGACAAAGTATCTGTGCAAAACAAAAAATTATGCGCCCTCGGCGCAAAGCGGGTGAAATTTATGAAATTCGACGTCGAATTGGTCGGAAAAATCGGCTCAATGGCGCTCATCGACAAAAAAGATAACATGATCGACTATACGCGCGTGGCGCGGCTTTCCCGCGAGCTCAAACCGGGGTACATCTGGATCTCCAGCGGCGCGACCGAGATCGGCAGGCTCGACTATATGATGCGCGCGGGGTGCGAGCTCCCCGATACGGAGGAATCCAAAACCGATTACAGCGCGCAGGGACAGGCGATCCTCATGCAGACCTACCGCCAGTACGTAGACAGCAAGTATTCCGTGCGGCAGATCCTTGTGGAGCACCACCACTTCAACGACGAGGTCAAGCGCGAGCACATCAGAAAGCTTCTTCTGCGCTGCAAGGATCAGAATGCCATTCCCATCATCAATTATAACGACGCGGTGTCTGAATCGGAAAACAGGCGGCTGGAACTGACCGCGCTCGCAAAATCGCACGCGAAAGTTTACGAATGCGTCGACAACGACGAAACGGCGTCGCTCGTGGCGTGCCTCGTAAAGGCGAAAACGCTCCTCATTTTTACGAGCGTAGACGGCATCTATACCGATCCGCACGATCCCTCCACCCTCATCGAGGAGATCGCGGGCAAAAACGACGCGGAGATCGTGGAGCACATCGAGTTCTATAAAAAGTACTGCGAAGGCGCTTCCCGCAAGGGAGCCAACGGCGCGAAGGCAAAGCTGGAATTCGTGAAGGACGCCGCCGCGCAGGGAACGGAAGTGCTCATCGCAAACGCCTGCTATTCCATCAAAGAGGTGCTTTCGGGCAGCGTTCGCTGCACGCGCATTCATATCCGCTGAACGATCGGGCCGCTCGCACGCGCAGCCCTTGAAAAGAGGCGGGAATTCAAAAATTCCATTTCCGCGGAAAACAATCTGAATCCATTTTAACAAGACTTGCATTTTTAAGCGGACAAAAGAGCTCTGAGATGTTTCTCGGAGTTCTTTTATGAAGCGGAAAATCTTGCCATGGCTGATCCGGGGATCGAAAACCTGTCCGAACTTGTCCGCCTTACCGCAAAGCTGACCGAAAACATGGAAAAACAGTTTGCGCACCTCGCTTAACTTAGAAACAGAGGAAAGAAAAATGTACTCGCTTTTGCTCGCGCTCATCTATGTCGCATTTATCAGTCTCGGCCTGCCCGATTCTCTGCTCGGTTCCGGGTGGCCCACAATACACGCCGACCTGAACGTACCGGTGTCCTATATGGGCATCGTATCCATGGTCATTTCGGGCGGGACGATCGTTTCAAGTCTTTTTTCCGACAAACTGACAAAAAAACTCGGCACAAGCGTCATAACGGTCGTCAGCGTTCTTTTCACGGCAATCGCCCTGTTCGGCTTCTCGTTCGCAACGAAATTTTGGGTGCTCATTGTTTTTGCCGTTCCGTACGGACTCGGCGCGGGGGCGGTCGACGCCGCATTGAACAACTACGTTGCGCTCCACTACAAGGCGAAACATATGAGCTGGCTGCACTGTTTTTGGGGCGTCGGCACCATCGTAAGCCCCTTCATTATGAGTTTCGCGCTGACAAATTCGACCTGGAACGAAGGGTATAGGATCGTCGGTTATATCCAGCTCGGCATAACGCTCCTGCTCCTTGTAACGCTGCCGGTATGGAGAGTCAATAAAAAAACGGACGTAACACAGCAAAAGCAACTGGGAGTATTCAGCGCATTCAAAATAAAGGGCGTGCCCTTCCTGCTGATAGGCTTTTTTGCTTACTGCGCCGCCGAAGCTACGGCAATGAATTGGGCGAGCACTTACTTCGTAGAAGTGAAAGGCGTTTCGGCAGAGCAGGCGGCGCAACTTGCTTCCCTCTTTTACATCGGACTGACGGCGGGCAGATTTATAAGCGGTTTTATTGCAGACAAAATCGGCGACAGAAAAATGATCGTCATCGGAACCGCCGTTCTGTCCTGCGGGATCCTCTCTCTGTTGATCCCCGCCCCCTCTGTCGTTGCCATCATAGGCTTTATCGTGATCGGCTTCGGCTGCGCGCCCATATACCCCTGCATTATCCACTCCACGCCCACCAACTTCGGCGCGGAAAATTCAGGCTCGATCATCGGTATACAAATGGCGGGCGCTTATGTCGGATCCACCTTCATCCCTCCGCTGTTCGGGTTACTCGGCAGACGGCTCGGATTTGAAATTATGCCGGTTTATCTCGCTATCTTTGCAGTTTTGATGATCATCATGACGGAATCGACTTTCCGCATCACCCGAAAAAGGACCATAGAAAAAAGAGAAGGATCAGACAATGGAATTTTATGAGGCCGTCAACAAAAGAAGAACGACGAGGCAGTTCTTCTTTTGTTGACTTTGAAGCCGTTAAAAGAATTTTAGAGGCAGGCAACAAGGCGCCCACATGGGATCACAACCGCAACTGGCAGTACGTTATCCTCAGAACGGACGAGGAAAAGGACTACGCCTTTGCCGAGGCAAAAAAGATCGCAGACAAGTTCGACGCGGAGCGATACCTGAATATGCCGAGGCCCTACCCCATAACTCTGGGACAGAAGATGTACGGCTACGCCATGCCCAGACAGTTTACCATGCTCAAAGACGCGCCGTATGTGATTATCCCCCTGTTCAAATCTAAACAGCTGAGCGGCGAATTTGTTTCCAAACTCAACCCCTTCGCCACAATATGGTACGTGATAGAAAATATCTTTTTGGCGGCGGCCGCCGAGGGGCTTTCCTGCTCCATGCGGATCCCCCTCGATCGGGAACACGATATCGTCAAGGCAAAGCTGAAAGTGCCGCCCACCTATATGATCCCCGTGTTCATCGGCATATGCGCCTTTCCGTCAAAACGGGTCGCCCTTGAAAAGAGGCGGGAGCTTGTAAAAGCTCCCGCCTCTTTTATGTCTGTTTTACGATTTGACCTTTTTGAAAATAAACATGCGCGTATAAAGGCGCCTGCTGTTCTCCCAAGACTGCGTATCGCTGTACAGATCGTGCAGCGGCAACTTTGCGTTCATCAGGAGATCGCCCCCCGCCGTAAAGGAGAGCACGTTTTTGTAATTCACCTGCTCCCTCGTGGTTACTTCATATACCGCGGAAGGGTTGAGCCCCTTGAAACTGATGCTCGGCACCGGCCCGCAGATGATATACTCGGAGGCGCTGACGACCGCGATCGCCGTATTTTTATCCTTGGAAACGGTCATAAAGCCCGCCATGTTCCCGCCGAACGCATCGCCCAGACGGTAATGGTCTCCGAACTGCAAAAGTTTGCGGTTCTCTTTGTAAAACGCGATCTGCGCCGCGACCGTTTTCATCTCGTCTTCGGTCAGCTTGCTCATATCCAGCTCATAGCCGAGCAAACCGCCGCAGGCGATGTTGAACCGCGTTTCCAAAGGATTGCTGTCGCCCGTCTGATGGTTGGGACAGGCGGAAACGTGCGCGCCCATCACCGTTTGCGGATAGCCGTAAGAGGAGCCCGCCTGGATCTTCAAGCGCTCGCGCGCGTCGGTATCGTCGCTCGTCCAGTACTGCTGAAAATAACAGAAGTTGCCGAGATCGAACCTTCCGCCGCCGCCCGAGCACCCCTCGAACAGAACGGACGGGAATTTTTTGGTGATGCGGGACACGATCCTGTAATATCCGAGCATATAGCGATGGAAATATTCCCCCTGCGGGATATTCTTACCGAACGGATCGGTAAGCATGCGGTTATAGTCCCACTTTACGTAAGAGGCGCCGCTGCGGGCAATGACGTCGGAGATGACCCGCACCACGTAATTTTGCACCTTTTCGTCCGCCAGATTGAGGCAGAGCTGATTGCGCATGCGCGTTGGCTCTCTGCCGGGAACCTTCATCGCAAAATTCGGGTGCATACGGTAGAGTTCGCTGTCTTCATTGATCATTTCCGGCTCTACCCAAATGCCGAAGTCCAGCCCCATTTCCCGTATTTTGTCGGCAAGGTGTTTGAGTCCGCCGCCCGTCTTTTCCTCGTTGTCAAACCAGTCGCCGAGCGCACGGCAGTCGTCGCAGCGGTTGCCGAACCAGCCGTCGTCGAGCACGAAAAGCTCCACGCCGGTTTCCTTTGCCGCCCGCGCGATATTGAGTATCTTTTCCTCGTTGAAATCGAAGTAGGTGCCCTCCCAGTTGTTGACCAACACGGGGCGCTCCCTCTTTTTCCACTTGCCGCGCACGATGTGCTCGGAGATAAAAGCGTGCATCGCAAGGCTCAACGCGTCTTCGGAAGGCGCGTAGCACATGACCGCTTCGGGGGAGGCAAATTCCTCTCCGGGCGCAAGCTCCCAGCGGAACATGAAGTCGTTGATGCCGCAGACGATGCGTGCCCTCCCGGATTGCGTCTGTTCGAGCAGTTCCTTATGGTTGCCCGAATAGACGAGGTTAAAGCCGTAAACCCCGTCTCCCCCTTCCGCGATGACGAAGGGATTTCTGTCGTGCGAGGAACCGCCCTTTTTGGAATCGTTATAAAAAACGCCCTTGCCGATCTCGCGGGAGATCTTCTGGCGCTCGCGCGCCCAGGTCCCCTCGAATGTGACGAACGAGTAATCCCCCATCAGGTCGAGCTGCACGCTGGCGAGCCTGCGCACGTGCATTTCCTTTTTAGAACCGTTCACGAGTTTGGAGGAAACCGCGATCACGTCGCTGTCGTCGAACACGGTATAGTACAGGTACAGCGCCGCCTTCGTAGGGAGATCTACATATTTGAGTTCGAGCGTTTTGCCCGTGCCGTAAGAGGACGGAAGCCCCGCGATCTCCGGCTTTTCCGTCAATATCTTGCATTTGGAAAAGGCAAACGCCGTGCTCATGCCGCCGTCCGCATTTTCGAGGAGAACGCTGTACTCGGTATAATCGTCGCCGCCGTACTGAGAAAATATTTTGCGGGGAGAACCGAAAAACGGCTCAAATCCGCCGCCGCTGACCAGCTTTTTGCCGTAATAAAGATATTCCGCCGTGTCCGCTTTGATCGCAAGCGTCGTGTTCGGCGTTTCCAGGCGAAAGACCTGGCCCTTCCTTCTGATCATAGTAAAGCCTCCGTATATAAGCGCGGAAATATTGTCTGCCCGCGCACGCTATGCTGTTAGTATAACATAATAAAACGGGTTTGTATAGCAAAAAACGACGAAAAGCCCGAGAAAACAAAAAATTTCTCGGGCTCTCATCGTTCATCATGAAATATTCGGCTCAGTTTTGTGCCATTTCCTTGCGCATTTTGATAAAATCTTCGCTTTTTTGGTCGATCATCTGCTTTTCCGCAGGCATAAGCTGGTAATATCCCTTATCCTTCATCTCGGAAAAGATCGTAAACTGATCCTCCTGCGCCTTTGTAAAATGGCTCATGAACTGGGAGCGGAGGCTCTTCGAGCTCCCCTCCTTGATGGCGAGCGCATAGCTGTCAAGCAGCATTTTTTCCGTATTGAGCATGTCGGTCAGCGAATCCTTTTCGTTGAGAGAGCTCTCCTTTTTACATAATTTAGCCATAATTTCCTCCTTACTTGCCCTCCAAAACGGAGAGCAGCGCGTTGAATCTCTGTTCGTGGCAGTCGGCAATTTTGCCCATGCATTCGGCGAGCGCGGCGTCGGTGAGCGTTTTGGAATACACTCTCGCCTTTTTGCAAGCCATGCTCTCGCCCATAAGCAAGCCCGAAAGCACTTCAAGATCCTTCGATGTGAGCTTTGTCATAATTGTTCCCTCCGCATGAAAGTATGCGCAGAGGCGCCCTTCTCTATGCGCTTTTCCGTAAAAAAAACGCGCCCTTTCGGGCGCGCGGATGGTTGAGTTGCTCTTTTCGGCTCAGTGCCTTTCTTCAAAATTGTCGTACGTTTCGCAGAACCTGCCCGAAAACGCGGGCGGTTCCCCCGCGGCGTACAAATGAGAAACGTCTCCGTAAGAGGCACAGCGGAAAGAGGCGATCCCCTTTTCCCTCTCCTCCGAATATACGGTCGTTACCGATGACGGCGCGGCGCAGAAGTGTTGCAGCAGCGCCACCGGAGACATATGGAACAGATGAGACAAAACGATGCCCGTGGCGCCGAAATGACAGAAAAAGACGAGCGTTTCGCGGTTGGGCCTTTCCGCCTCGTAATACGTGCCCCTGCGCCGGTAGCCGTGCGCCTGCAATACGCCGTCTATACCGCGGCAGACCTCCGCGTATGCCGCGGGCACCCCGCTCTGCGCGATAAACGGCACTTGCAGCCATCTTTCCGCCGAATAAAGATCGGGATATTTGTCCATCATCGACGGCATAAAGTCCCAGATCAGATGCTCCTCCCCCGTATCGGGCAGGCGGACGGGAGTCGTAAATTCTTTCAGCCATTCCAGCGTGACGCCCGTGCGCCCGATGCGGCCGAGCGTCGCCGCGGCGGTCTTTTGCGCCCTGCCCTTCGGCGAAAGGTAAAAAGCCGCCGCGTCTTCCTTCTGCATCTTATCCGCCAAAAGGGTGATTTCACGCTCTCCTTTCTGCGTGACGGAATCCTTTTCGTAATCGGGATCTCCGTGCCGTATAAAGATCAGTCGCATACGTTCACCATAACGCCCCGAAACAGGGCGTTCCTCACAGAAATCATTTGCCGTATTCCTCGGCGAGTTTCTTAAAATAAGGGAGAGCGCGGGCGATCATTTCGGGCGACACGCAGTAGGCGATGCGCACATACCCCCTGCAACCGAAATCGTCGCCGGGCACCAGCAGCAGCCCGTATTTTTTCGCGCGCTCGCAAAACGCGTTCGCGTCTTCTTCGAGCGCTTTGACGAACAGGTAAAACGCGCCGTCCGGCCGGACGCTGGTATACCCGTACTCCCTGAGCGCGCCCGCGAGCAGATCGCGGTTTTTTTCGTAAACGGAAACGTCAGACGTTACGCCCTGGCACCTTGCCACCATCTTCTGAAAGAGAGACGGCGCGCAAACGTAACCGAGCGCCCTGCCCGCGCCGCACACGGCGAGATACAGCTCTCTTGCGTTTTCCGCGTCAGGATTGACGAAAATGTACCCGATGCGCTCCCCGGGCAGAGAAAGCGACTTGGAATAGGAATAGCATACGACGGTATTTTTATAATACGCCGTAAGGTAAGGCACTTTCACGCCGCCGTACACGAGCTCGCGGTACGGCTCGTCGGTGATGAGATAAATGCTCTTACGAAAGCGGCGGCTCATTTCTTCCAGCACCGCGGCGAGCTTTTTTACCGTATCTTCGCTGTACACCACGCCGCTCGGATTGTTCGGCGAATTGACGAGCACCGCAGCCGTCTTTTCCGTGAACGCCTTTTCCAAAAGCGAAAAATCGATCTGGAAGGTTTCGGGATCGGAAGCAAGCTCGACGAGCTTTGCCCCCGCCGTTTCGGTGAACACCCTGTACTCCGTAAAGAAAGGCGCGAAGGTGATCACCTCGTCTCCCCGATTGCAGATGGCGGAAAGGGTTATGGTGAGCGACGCCGCCGCCCCGCACGTCATATAAATATAGTCGGGATCCGTCTTAACATGATGGGTGCGCGCGATATGCTCCGCGATCGCCCTGCGCGTATCCGCGTCTCCCTGCGCCGAGGTATAGCCGTGCAGAGCGGTCATATCTTCCGTCTGCAAGAGTTCCCGCAGGGTATCCTCCACGATCTGCGGAGGGTTCACGCTCGGATTGCCCAAGCTGAAATCAAACACCTTATCCGCGCCGACCTCCGCCGCACGCTTTTTGCCGAATTCGAAAATTTCGCGTATCACCGAGCGCTTGCTGCCCAGTTCGTACATTCTTTTATTCATACCGCACCTTGTCCTTCTTTATTTAAGAATTATTATAGCACAAAAAAATGCCGCTTTCAAGTCTATCGGCGGGGGCAAAAAAAATCGGGAAAAAAATCGCCGCCGCCTCCTCCTTTTTTGCGCAACGCTTGACAAAACCGACGAAAAAATTTATACTGAACAGCGGAGAAAAAATGTAAGGAGGCGCACCGCTGTGAGCGAAGAAGAGATGAAAAAAGAGCAAGACGAAGACATGCTCGAAAAAATTTCTCAGCTTTTGGACGAAAACAGGACGGAAGATCTGGAATCCCTCATAGACGAGCGCACGCCCGAAGAGCTCGCGCATATACTCGAAGCCCTCGACGGGGAAAAGATGCCAAAATTCTTCGGCTGCCTCGATAAAGAAGTCGCGGCGGACGTGTTCGTCCTTTTGAATCGGGAGACGCAAAAGCGCGTCCTCAAAGATTTCAGCGACGTAAAATTGCAGGAAGTTACCGACGAGATCATCGACGACGACGTAGAAGAACTGCTCGAAAGCATGCCTACGGACGTCGTGCACGAAGTCCTGCTGAAAGCGACGCCCGAAAACCGCAACGACAAGATCGTCGAGATCGTAGACTTTTTGGAAGAGCGGAAATTTTCTCAGCTCAAACCGCTCCTTGCCGAGCTGGAACCGGCAGACCTTGCAGAGATCTTTTCCGAGCTGAGCGAAACGGATCTGCCCATCGTGTTCAGGCTCCTCCCCAAAGAGCTTGCCGCAGAAACGTTCGTGGAAATGAACAGCACGCAGCAGGAGCTGCTGATCCGCTCCTTTTCGGATAAAGAGCTCAAACTGATGCTCGACGAACTGTTCGTAGACGATACGGTCGACCTCGTGGAGGAAATGCCCGCAAACGTAGTAAAGCGCATCTTGCTGCAAGCGGACAGCGAAACGAGAAAAGAGATCAACGAGATCCTTAAATACCCCAAAGACAGCGCGGGCAGCATCATGACGACGGAATGCATTTCCCTGCGCGCGCACATGACCGTTCGCGAATGCTTCGACAAGATCAGAAAAGAGGCGATCGACAAGGAGACCATTTACACCTGCTACGTGACGGACGACCAAAAAAAGCTTTTGGGCATCGTAACGGTAAAAGATCTTCTCCTGCACGGCTATGAAGAAAAAGTCGAGTCGTTCATGGAGGACAACTTCATCTATGTAGACACCCAGCAAGACAAAGAGGAAGTGGCGAACCTGCTCTCCAAATACGACCTTCTTTCCGTGCCCGTGGTCGATCAGGAAAAACGGCTGGTCGGCATCGTTACGGTAGACGACGCGCTCGACGTCATCACCGAGGAGGCGACGGAAGATATTTCGTACATGAACTCCGTTACCCCTTCCGACAAGCCGTACCTGGAAACCAACGTGTTCAGAATTTACCTGCACCGCATTCCGTGGCTGCTGATCCTCATGATCGGCGCAACTTTTACGGGGCTCATCTTGAACACCTATGAAGCGCTGCTGCTGCCCGTATTCGTGGCGTGCGTGCCCATGATCATGGGCACGGGCGGGAACGCCGGCAGCCAGGCTTCCGTTACCGTAATACGCGGCATGGCGCTCGACGAGATCCGCCCGCGCGATATACTGCGGGTCATCTGGAAGGAGCTGCGCGTGGCGCTGCTCGTTTCCGTATCCGTCGGAGCCGTATGTTTTTTGAAGCTGCAACTGATCGACCGCCTGATCTTCGGATATAATTACACACTGCTCTATTCCGCCGCCGTTTCCGTTGCCATCGCGTTCGCGGTCATCGTCGCAAAGATCGTCGGCTGCTGCGTGCCTATTTTCGCCAAGGCGATCAAGGTAGACCCCGCCGTGTTTGCAAACCCCTTCATCACGACGATCACCGACGTTTTGTCTTTGCTCATTTTCTGCGGCGTGGTCATCGGTTTGTTCGGCATCGTGGCATAAAAAGTCTTCCCCGAATGCAGTCCCGCGGACGGGCACGCAAGTCTCAAATATATAACGATGTAAAAACGCCCCGCGCAAATTTCTGCGCGGGGCGGCCGTTTTTTATTGATTTTTCTTCTTTACGATCGCCGTATACGGCTTGATCAGCCCCTTGGCAATGAGCTGCTCGTCCGTCTTATACGGGAAATGATAGTCCATATAAATGCACCCGACGTTCGCCAGAGACAGCGCCTCGCCGAGATCCGCGATGAGCTCCTTCGCGTGTTTGACCGCGCGGCTGCTGGTCAGGCGCAGCTTCATGGGCGTTTCCGCATACGTCTTTTTTTCGGAAACGTCGGTAAAGCGGTACTTTGTTTCCTCGTACTCCGCAGGGTCGAGCGCCAGATACAGAACGAGCGTCTTACCGCCGATGCCGAGCTTTGCGATCTTTTTTCTGCCGATGCGGAAATTCTCGCCTCCCTGGCACATGCGCGTTTTGACGCCGGAAAGCCCCGCCAATGCGTTTTTGATCTCGGTGTAAAAATCCTGCACCTTTTCGTTCTGAATGAGTTTTGCCTTAAACGTGCGGCGGTAGCGCGTTACCTCCTCGTACCCTTCGGGAAGAATGCGCACGCGCTGTATCTTTTCCTCCGCGCTCTCGCTCATGATCTCCTCCGCGGCCTGTACGGGGGTGACCGTTTTTCCCTCGCTCTCGTCGGCAAGCTTTTCCGCGGCGATCTCCTCCGCGCAGTCTTCTTTTATGATCTCTTCCGTCTGCTCGTCCGGCTCCGCATCCTCTTCGGGCGCGTCTTCCGCCGCCGCAGACTCTTCTTCCAGCTCGTCGAGCGCTTCGCGCATTTTCATGCGGAATTCGGCCTTCGCGCACGGGTTCGTTTCCGCCTTCACGCAATACCCGCAAAAAGCCATCGTGCCGCACAGGTCTCTGCCCGCGCGCTCGCTCGAAAGCCATTTTTCCACGTCGAGCATCTGCTGCCTTGCAAGAAAATCGCTGCCCGCTATGGCGGTCAAATCTTTTCCTTCCATGAATCCTCTCCTCTTTTTTCCCGCCCGTATGAACTGCCCGTACCGATCCTTACCACATATTATAGTACAAACTCCCCGCAAAAGCAAGACCTGCGGGGAATTTTTCCTGAAAATATTTACAGCCGGAACAGTTTTACGCTGCCTTCGAGGGCGTCTTTGCCCTCTTCCGTCTCCTTTTCGAGCGATTCGATGCGCTTTCTGATGCCGAGCATGCGCGCGTCCGTCGCGGCGATCGTTTCGGCGCAGCTTTTCAGCTCCGCCGCTATATCCGGCCGGTCTGCGCTCTCTTTTTTATATTTCATCTGATGTTCGAGGCTCGCCCAAAAATCCATCGCAACCGTTCTGAGCTGTATCTCCACCCGCATCATGCGCTTGCCCTCCGAAAAGAACACGGGGATCTCCACGATCATATGGTAGCTCCTGTATCCGTTCGGCTTCGGCTTGCGGATATAATCTTTGATCTGTACCACGGTGATGTCGTCTTGGCGGGCGAGCATATCCGCGACCTTATAAATGTCGTCGATAAACGAGCATATCACGCGTATGCCCGCAACATCGTTGAGGTTTTCCGAAATCGACTCCACCGTAAGGGGCTTTTGCAGCCTTTTGAGTTTGCCGACGATAGACATCGGCCTCTTCACGCGCGAAGTGATGCTCTCGATGGGGTTGCGGCTCGTTTTATAGGAGAGTTCCTCGTTGAGCACCTCGAACTTGGTGCGCACCTCCCTGATGGCACAGTCGTAGCGGGTCATCAGCTCCATAAAACGGTTCACCTTTTCAAAACTATCTCCCGTGCCTTCCAGAAATTCCCCGATCAGACCGTTTTCGCTTTCGTCCATAAATGATACCTCGTCAGATAAAAAATTCGGGCGTTCGCCGCGATATACAGTTCTTTTCCAGCCTTTCCTTTGCGCCCGTAACGTCCGGTTCCGTAAACGAACGGGCACCCTGCGGGCACAGCTTTACGCACGCGGCGCAGGCTATGCATCTTCCGAGATCGGAAAGATCCGCCGCGATATTGCATACGGGGCATACCGAAACGCACGCTCCGCAATGCGTACACCTCTGCGCGTCGACGGCGGGCATACGCTTTGCCGCCAGCATAAACGGGCTGTATTGTTTGTACGGCGGTTCCCCGCGCAGCTTTTTTCCGATCTTTCCGCCCGCCGATACCTTCTCGAACGCGGCAAGCCCGAAGGTCGCGGCGGCGAGCAGATCCTCCGCGTCCGGCCTTCCCTGCCCGACCTTTTCCGAATAGGAATGCTCCCCGATGAACGCTGCCGCCGCGCAGACGGTAAACCCCGCCTTTTCCAAAAGGTCGCGCGTTTCCGCAAGCGCGTCGTCATAGTCGCGGTTGCCGTAAACGGACAACAGGGCGACGGCGCGCGCGCCGCCTCCCCGCAATTTTTCGATAAACGGCAAGAGCAGCGGCGGCACCCTGCCGCCGTACACGGGCGCGCCGAAGATCAGCACATCGTCTTCCCCGAACGTATATTCCCGCATGCGCGCCGCGAGCGGCGTGATGTCCGCAATGCGCGTTTCGCACAGCAGCCTTTCGAAAAACACCTTGCCGACGGCGCTCACGAGCTTTTTCGTCGTGCGCGTCGGGCTGAAATACATGAGCGTGAGCCGCATGCCGACCTCCCGAAACATTACTGCCTTTATTCTATCACGGAAAGGGATTTTTGTAAAGCGCTTATGAGAAAAGCCCCCGCGATGCGGAGGCTTTTCTCATAAATTGCCGTCAGAAATCTTTTTATCGCTGTCAGAAGTCCTTTTTACGGTAGATCGCCAAAGAAACGCACAGGGAAACGGGCAGCCCCGCCCCGCCGACCGCGAGCGCGGCGATCGCTCCGACCAAGGGAGCGCTGCCGCCGGCAAGCCCGATAAAAGACGCCGCCCCAACGCACAGCGCCATGCCCGCGACCACCAGCACGATATACGCGGCGCGCGCCTTTTCCACGCCTATTTTGAACACGAGCGGCAAGACCACGTCCATCACCGCCAGTCCGAGCCCGCCGAAAGTGAGAACGGTATACAGATTTTCCGCCGTGCGGAAAGCGGGAAAGGCAAAAAACACGAAGGAAACGAGCCATACGGGTAAAAAGATCGCCAGCCCCAGCGCATAGCGGGAAACGGCAAGCTCTTTTCTCGTTACGCCGGAAGCGAGCGCAAATTTGTCCCAGTTGTCCTTTTCGTCGTACGCGATGGCAGAGAGAGGCGCGACCACGCCGCAGAATATGGAAACGCCCGCATAAAAATAGATGTTCCCCGAAACCGCGCCGACCGCAAAAAAGACGGCGATAACGACCGCGTAATACAACAGTTGGCCCTTCAAATTGATAACGTCTTTCAAAAACGTGCCCTTCATACTCTTTCTCCCCTTGCAAAATACAGCATGATGTCTTCCACGCTTGCCCTGTCGAGCGAAGTGCCCGCGGGCACCTTTTGGCGATACACGAGCGCGCTCATGCCGAAATCCCCGCGCATGAACGCGGCGACGCTTTCCCTGCCGAGCGCGCCGAGCGCTTCCGAAGATCCGCGGAATATCCCGTACTTTTCCGAAAGAGCGTCCTTTTCCTCCATAAAAACAAGCCTGCCGTCGTGAATAAAGGCGATATAATCGCAAAGCTTTTCCAGATCGCTTACGATGTGAGAGGAAATGAAAACCGAACGGCTCTCCTTCTGCATAAAGTCATACAAAATATCCAGAATTTCGTCCCGCGCGACGGGATCGAGCCCGCTCGTAGGCTCGTCGAGCACGAGAAGCTCCGCCCCGTGCGAGAGGGCGACCGCCAGCGCCGCCTTTTGCCGCATGCCGCGGGAAAAATCCTTGATCTTTTTATCCCGAGGCAGAGCGAACCTGTCTGCAAGCGAATAAAATTCCGCCTCGTCCCACGCGGAAAAGATGTGCCGCATCACGCCGCTCACGTCTTTGACCGTTAAATTTTCGGGCAGGCAGTTTTCGCCGAGCACCGCGCCGATCTTGTTTTTGTCTTCGCGGGTGAGCGCGCGGATATCTTTGCCGAACACCTCGATCGTACCGCCGTCCGGATTGACGAGTCCGAGCACGCTTTTAATGGTCGTGCTCTTGCCCGCGCCGTTTTCTCCGATAAAGCCGACCACGTAGCCCGCGGGCACGTCGAGGCTCACGTTTTCGAGGCAAAACCCCGCAAACCTTTTGGTAAGCGCGCGAATGGAAATATTGTTTTTCATTTTTCCTCTCCTTGCAAGATCAATCGGAACATCTCCTCTATTTCCTCTTTCGAAATGCCGCCCGAACGGGCGATCTCCACGCCCTCGGCGAACTTTTCCTCCGCCTGTTTCAGGTGTTCTTCCCTTATGAGCTCCTTGTTTTTTGCCGCAACAAAGCTGCCCTTGCCCTGCACGGTGCAGATAAAGCCGTCCCGCTCCAGATCGTCGAAGGCGCGTTTGGTCGTGATCACGCTGATGCGAAGCTCCTTCGCCAGAGCGCGTATCGAAGGAAGCGCCTCCCCCTCCTTTGCCTCTCCGCGCAGGATCGCACCCTTGATCTGGGTGTATATCTGCTCGTAAATGGGCTTGTCGCTCGCATTGCTTACGATTACGTTCATTTACTTCTCCATGTGTTAACTGTATATATACATTATATACACTATGAACAATTTGTCAAGCATATGCATATACAAATTTAAAAAAAATTCAGGGCGCGCCTTTATCGCAATACCGATAGGGAATTTTGGTAAAGGTCGCCCTTTGAAAAAGAGAGCAGGCGTGGCGTGAAAGCCACGCCTTTTCTCATGT
>ERZ1643247.106-NODE-106-length-116212-cov-19.598139_pt1 | contig 116212 bp, 95 predicted proteins | sample MGYA00579264_ERZ1643247 | MGnify/ENA primary metagenome ERZ1643247 (study PRJEB29033, sample SAMEA4952262) | chicken gut metagenome | biome: Broiler Chicken; feature: Gastrointestinal Tract; material: Caecum | place: Ireland | collected 2018 | study: Broiler... | reverse complement strand
AATTGGGAATCCTGGGATTGTAACCGTAGAAGTCTGATGCAATTTACGGTTGAAACAGGAGAATCTGAGTTTATAACCGTAAAAGCCCGGTAGAGTTTACGGTTGAAACTGGAGAATCTGAGTTTGTAACCGTAAAAGCCCGGTAGAGTTTACGGATGAAACAGGAAAACCTGAGATTGTAACCGTAAAAATCTGATGCAGTTTAGGCAAGCAGAGGGGGCTGCCGCATCAATTATTTAGTGCGACAGCCCCTGAATAATTACAGATCCATTTTTGGTGCATAATCTGCAGCAATATCTTCCGGACAGATCCAATACTGATCCGACAGGCTCAGTCCATAACAGCGCGCAAGAAGCATTTTTGTGCTGGTGATTTCCAGGGTTTCCAGCGCCTCCCGGACACCGGACCGGCTGGCCGGGATGGATCGGTCTGTCCACCATTCATTTAACGCTCCCCGGTCAGCGGCGCCTTTTTTCACTGTGATTCCCACGGGAAAATGCTCCGGTGCGTAGACCATGCCAATCTTTTGTATGAAGCCGGTAGCGTCATCTAATTCTATCTCCGCCACAGCGGTCCGTTTGTGCATCAGGGTACACTTCAAGCTATTCACCTCATTTCGCTTTCTAGCTAACGATCCTCCACTTTAAATGGATTATACCCTTATTTAGCCACTTTTTTCAAAAAAGAAGCATTTCCCAAAATTTTCGGGGAACCGAATAAACAGCTCCCCGAAACAGTCATTCATTATTCAAATTTAATATTTTCACAGATCACTTTGTCAAACATGGTTTCTGATTGCTGCTCCATATATTCGTTTTCATTTATAAATACTTTTACTTTCTCAGAATTTGCGGCCATACCATATCGCTTTAAAAGCACTTCTGTCTTTGCTTCGCCGTCCAGTCCGTTAAGGAAAGCCGCGATTCCTTTATATACTGCATTCATCAGATCCGCTGTCTGTGGATCGTCAAACAGTGCAGAACAACTCTCCGAATCATCTGGAAAAACTACATCCCCGATATCTTCTACCGCCATCTCCAATGTAATACCATCTCCTTCTGTAAATGCATTCACCATCAGCGACATTTCCATATCAGAATCAGCCTTTATCAGATCTCTGTCCACATTGTACCAAATCTTTGACCACTGATAGGGATCGGATCCGGTGTATTCTCCGGACATGGTATAATTGTTCATGTCATTTCCGTCATAAGGATTCATCTGAAAATCCGCTGGCGCAATCCCGTATTTCTCAAGATAATTCTCTGTAACAGATGTTTTTACAGAATCCACCAGGGCAGCCACCTGTTCTTCCGTCATTCCGTAATCTTCTGTCTCTGCACTACCGGCTTCTTCCGCTGGATCCTGCTCTTCTGCCGTGTTCTCGCCATTGTTTTCCGTCTGCTCCTGTGCCGCCGGTTCCCCTGCGTAAACAGATGCGGGGCCCAACATCACTGCTGCCATCATTACCGCCAGTACTTTCTTTTTCATCGCTTGTCCTCCTGTTTGAATTATAAATTATAGTTCAAGTTTCCCCCCCCCATACAAAAATGTCAATCTATTTTTTCTTTCCGGCAGAAGCCTTCTTTTTCGGAGCTGCCGTCTTTTTCACTGTTCTCTTTTTGGCAGCCGTCTTTTTTTCCTCCGGCGTACAGGAAAAGACCGTCACTCCGAGAGCCGGAACAGTGAGACGGATGGACTCCTCGCGCTCATCGCACTCTTCCGCCCTGCTTGTCTTTGCCCTTGGATTTGTCATCCCGTTTCCGCCGTATTCTTTGCGGTCGCTGTTAAGGATCTCTTTATATTTTCCGTGGAAAGGAACGCCCACCTGGTAATTCTCATACGGGATCCCTGCAAAGTTGAATACCGCAAGAAGAGTCTCCTCCGGCTTATCTGTTTTTCTGAGGAATGTCAGTACATTTTCCTCATATTTCATTAACTGGACCCATTCAAAGCCGTCGTAGTCGTCGTCCTTTTCATAAAGAGCCGGCTGGTTTCTGTACAGTCTGTTCAGATCTCCCATAAACTTCTGCAGTTCCTCCGGAGCTTCTTTATCCGGGGCAGTCATTTTGCATCCCGGATGGAGGGTAAGATAAGAATAAGCCGCTCTTACCTGGGCAAATTTCTGCTCTGTATTTCCCGGGAGATTTTCCATAAACTTTTCCAGAGTCCCCACGTCCCTGGTTCCAAGGGTAAGGATATAATGTTCGCAGTATGCGTACACCATGGAAAGGGTAAGCTGATCGTGAGCGTTCTTCCTTTCCAGCGGGTCTTTTGAAAGGTACTCGAGGAAATCCCTGGTCCATCCCTGATTCCATTTATAATCGAAACCCGGATGATCTTCCTCCACCCTGTCCGTAAGTTCCGGCCACAGCCCATCTTCCTGGGCGATCATAAGAGCTCCCGGGATCTGCTTTTTCACAACGGAATTCAGATGTTTCAAGAATTCCAGTGCCGCAAGATTTTCGTTTGTTCCATAAATATTGGGTTTCCACTGTCCCGGTTCTCTTCCATAGTCCAGATAGAGCATGGCATCCACATCGTCAAAGCGCAGTCCGTCCACATGATAAACTTCCAGCCAGTAAAATGCATTTGCAATCAGAAAATCTTTTACCATCGGACTTTCATAGTTGTAAAGCAGAGTTCCCCACATAGGATGGATCGCCATAGACGGATCCGGTTCTTCATAAAGCGGCGTTCCGTCAAACAGCTCCAGTCCTCCTTCTTCTCTCGGAAATGCCGCAGGCGTCCAGTCCAGGATCACGCCGATCTCCGCCTTATGAAGTTCATTCACAAACTTCTGAAAATCCTCCGGTGTGCCTAAGCGCCTGTCAAGGGCATAATAACCATAAGTAGAATAGGGGCCGGCCTCATCGTTCAGATAAGCCATCACCGGATGAAGCTCCACATGGGTATAACCCAGTTTTCCGGCATATTCCGCCAGTTCCGCACCATCCTTCCACTGATCCATACTTGTCTCGTAAATAGACAGCGGCTGTTTCCTGTCCGCATATTTTTTTCTGTTTTTTACCCAGGAATCATCTTCCCACTGAAAGCTGGAAACATCAGCCACTACAGATGCAGACGCAGGCGGCTGTTCGATGGATGCTCCGTAGGGATCGGTCTTGAATTTGATTTCTCCGCCTTTCACTTTAATTTCATATTTATAAAGATCTCCTACCTTGGCTCCCGGCACAAACAGCTCAAAAATGCCGGACATAGGCATTCTGTGCATAATGTGCCGTCTTCCGTCCCATTTATTAAAATCTCCTGCCACACTGACGCTGACCGCATTGGGCGCCCAAACAGCGAAACTCACTCCCTGCGTTCCCCGGATCGTTGCCGGATGCGCCCCAAGCTTTTCATAAGCATGGTAATACACGCCTGCGCAGAAAGCCTTTTCCTCTTCTTCCGTGATCTGGCCGGCAAAAGCATACGGATCTGCAAATTCCTCTGTCTCTTCTCCTTTTGTCACGCGGAACAAATAAGAGGGGATGCGTCTTCCCGGGATCAGAACTGCGAAGTAGCCTGCTTCGTCTTCCTTTTCCATGGCATACGTCTTCCTGCCTGCGATAACTTCAGCCTTCTCCGCATCCGGAAAGAATCCCTGGATCAGCACTCCGTCCGCCGTCAGTCTCGGACTCATTACATCCTTGGGCGCGGTTTCCTCTCCGTAAACAATTGCTTCAATTCTTGGCCAATCCATATAATCATATACTTTTCCGTCCATTTCTCCTACCTCCAGTCTCAGATCTGTCGGCCCCGGATATGCCGGTGGGCCTTTATGTTTAGTTTATCATTTTTTTCCGGAAAAATAAAGAATATCAGCAAATTTGTTTGACAAAGACGCAATCCTACGTTAAATTGGAAGTATCATCAACTTCCGCTCTTATTTTCAGGAAGTTTTGCAATTTAAGGAGGGATTCTTGTTATGAACGAAAAGTTATACGACGTGACAGCTCTGGGCGAGCTGCTGATTGATTTTACAGAAAACGGGACAAGCTCCCAGGGCAATCCGCTGATGGAAGCCAATCCAGGCGGCGCTCCCTGCAACGTACTTGCCATGCTGGAGCGTCTTGGCAAAAAAACAGCATTTATCGGAAAAGTCGGCAAGGACATGTTCGGTGAACAGCTGAAGGCCGCTGTAGAGGAGGTCGGTATTGATACCCGGAATCTGATCATGGATGAAACCGTTCATACCACTCTTGCCTTTGTACATACTTATCCGGACGGAGACCGGGATTTTTCTTTTTACCGTGATCCGGGAGCGGACATGATGCTTACAAAGGACGATGTACAGAAAGATCTGATCGAAAATTCCCGTATCTTCCATTTTGGAACACTCTCTTCCACACATGAGGGCGTCCGGGAAGCTACACGCCACGCTATAGATCTGGCAAAAGAAGCCGGATGTATTATAACTTTCGATCCAAATCTTCGTCCGCCTCTCTGGAAATCCCTGGAGGACGCCAGAAAAGAGATCGAATACGGCATGACGAAATGCGACGTACTGAAGATATCTGATAATGAAGTGGAATTCCTTTTCGGAACCAGCGATTATGATAAGGGAGCGGCTCTTATCCGTGAAAAATATCATATCCCGCTTGTACTGATCACTATGGGAAAAGACGGCAGCCGGGCCTATTATAAAGATCTCCGCGTAGAGGCCGCTCCTTTCCTGCAGGAAAACACCATTGAAACCACCGGCGCCGGAGATACCTTCTGCGCAAGCGCGTTAAACTATGTACTGGAACATGGACTGGAGAATCTTACAGAAGACAATCTTATGGAGCTTCTTACCTTTGCCAATGCCGCAGCTTCTCTGATCACTACCAGAAAAGGCGCTCTCCGCGTAATGCCTGATCGTCAGGAAGTACTGGATTTTATCGCTTCACGGCAGCAGTAATTCCTGCTTAAAAACTGAAAAGAAGGATGCATCCATTCCCAAAACAATGGACCATCCTTCTTTTTTATGGACTTTTAATCCGGCTTCTTTTTATTTCACCACACGTACTTTTGCGACACCGTCCACTGCCTGGAGTTCATCCAGCGCTTCTCTGGAAACGGCGCTTTCCAGGTCGATCAGCGTATATGCGTAACCGCCCTTGCTCTTGTTCGTCATATCCGCAATATTGATTCCCTCATCACCCAGGATCTTTGTAAACTGGCTGATCATATTAGGAACATTCTTATGGGTAATGGCGATTCTGCCCACAGCCACACAGATTCCCATGTCACAGTTAGGGAAGTTTACTGAGTTTTTGATGTTTCCGTTTTCCAGGAAATCTCTCAGTTCTTTTACCGCCATCACCGCGCAGTTTTCCTCAGATTCTTCTGTAGATGCTCCCAGATGGGGAGTGACAAGGATTCCTTCCCTGCCGGCTACCAGAGGATTGGCAAAGTCCGTCACATATTTTTTGACTTTACCGCTCTCAAGGGCTTCGATCAAAGCTTCCTCGTCTACCAGAAGATCCCTTGCGAAGTTCAGAAGAACCACTCCGTCTTTCATCTTGGAAAAGGCTTCCCTGTCGATCATCTTTCTTGTGCTGTCAAGAAGAGGAACATGGATAGTGATATAGTCGCACTGGCTGTAAATCTCATCCAGGGTTTTGCTGTGCTTAATGGTCCTGGAAAGATTCCATGCAGCGTCGATGGAAAGGTAGGGATCGTATCCGTAGACTTCCATTCCAAGATGTGTAGCGGAATTCGCTACCATAGCTCCGATTGCTCCAAGTCCTATGATACCAAGTTTTTTCCCGCTGATCTCGCATCCGGCGAACTGTTTCTTCTGTTTCTCAGCCAGTTTGTCGATGTTTTCTTTATCCTTCTGCTGAGCGACCCATTCAATTCCTCCCACAATGTCTCTGGAAGCAAGGAGCATGCCTGCCAGAACCAGTTCCTTTACACCGTTGGCGTTGGCGCCCGGAGTATTGAATACAACGATACCTTTTTTTGCATATTCATCAATCGGGATATTGTTCACTCCGGCTCCTGCCCGGGCAACAGCCACCACAGACTCCGGCAGTTCCATATCGTGCATTTTCGCGCTTCTTACAAGGATCGCGTCCGCATCCTCTACACTGTCTGTTTTTCTGTAATCGCTGCTGAACATATTTAATCCTGTCTCGGAGATAGGATTAAGGCAATGATACTGATACATTACGCATTCTCCTCCTCAAATTTTTTCATAAAGGCAACCAGGGCTTCCACGCCTTCCTTTGGCATTGCATTGTAAATGCTGGCGCGCATGCCTCCTACGGTTCTGTGGCCTTTCAGATTTACAAGGCCCGCTTCTTTTGCTTCTTTTACAAATTTCGCGTCAAGATCTTTGTCTCCTGTGACAAAAGGAACGTTCATCAAAGAGCGGGAAGCCGGTTCTACCGTTCCCTTAAAGAGTTTGCTCTGATCCAGATAATCATAAAGGATTTTCGCTTTCTCTTCGTTCCTTCTCTTCATTTCTTCCAGACCGCCCATGGATTTCAGCCATTTGAATACTTTTCCGCAGATATAAATGCAGTAGCAGTTTGGCGTGTTGTAAAGGGAGCCTGCGTCAGCATGTGTCTTATAAGTCAGCATGGTAGGAGTTCCCGGAAGAACGTCCTCTGTGATCAGATCTTCACGGATGATCACGATCACCATTCCCGCAGGACCGATATTTTTCTGTACGCCGCCGTAGATGATGCCATATTTGCTTACATCCACCGGCTCGGACAGGAAACAGGAGGAAACGTCTGCCACAAGAGTTTTTCCCTTTGTATTTGGAAGCTCTTTAAATTTTGTTCCGTAAATCGTATTGTTCTCGCAAATATATACATAGTCCGCATCCGGGCTGATAGGCAGATCGCTGCAGTCCGGAATATAGGAGAAGGTTTTGTCCTCGGAAGAAGCGATTTTATTGACTTTTCCGTATTTCTGTGCTTCCTGATAAGCCTTTTTCGCCCACTGGCCTGTCACAATGTAATCAGCCACTCTGTTTTTCATCAGGTTCATGGGGATCATGGCGAACTGCTGAGAAGCTCCTCCCTGAAGGAAAAGTACCTTATAGTTGTCCGGAATATGCATCAGATCTCTTAAGTCCTGCTCCGCCTCGTCAATGATCTGCTGGAATTCCGGGCTTCTGTGGCTCATTTCCATAACGGACATTCCTGTTCCCTTATAATCCAGCATTTCCTCTGCCGCTTCTTTCAGCACAGGCTCCGGCAGAACAGCCGGACCTGCGGAAAAATTATAAACTCTTCCCATTTTTCAAATCCTCCTCGTCAAATACATTGTCAATATCATCGCCTGCCGCCACCATTGGGAACACGCTGAGATCCTGATCGATCCAGCAGTCCAGCACAACAGGCCCGTTGGAACTTAGAGCTTCCTTCAGCGCAGGCTCTACTTCCTCCATTTTCGTCACGCGGACGGCCTTTGCTCCCATTCCCTCGGAAATCTTTACAAAATCCACCGCATCATTTAATACTGTATGTGAATATCTGTGTCCGTAGAACAAGGTCTGCCACTGGCGAACCATACCAAGCACATGATTATTCAATACGATCTGCACCAGAGGCCTGCCGCAGCGCACTGCCGTGGCGATCTCATTCATATTCATACGGAAGCATCCGTCACCTGCTATGTTTACAACTGTCTTATCCGGACAGCCCATCTTTGCGCCGATCGCCGCGCCAAGGCCGTATCCCATTGTCCCCAGTCCTCCGGATGTCAGGAATGTCCGCGGTTTTTTATATTTGTAGTACTGAGCCGCCCACATCTGATGCTGGCCTACATCTGTAGTGATGATGGCGTCGCCTCCGGTAAGCTCATAAAGCTTTTCAATGATATAGGGACCGGTAAGCTGCGTATGGTCGTAGCTCAGCGGATATTTTGCCTTCATTTCCTGGATGTGTTCGATCCACTGGGGATGATGTTTCTCCGGAATTTCCTCAAGAAGTCTTCTTAAGGATTCCTTCAGATCTCCCACTATGTAAGCGTCTACGATCACATTTTTGTTGATCTCGGCGGCGTCCACATCAAGCTGAAGGATCTTCGCCTGCTTTGCAAAGGTCTTTGCGTTTCCTGTTACACGGTCGCTGAATCTTGCGCCGAGAACGATCAGAAGATCGCACTGGCTGACGCCAAGATTGGAAGTTTTTGTTCCGTGCATTCCAAGCATTCCTGTATAAAGAGGATCTTCCCCGGAGAAAGCGCCTTTTCCCATAAGGCTGTCGCAGACGGGAGCCTGGATCTTATGCGCCAGTTCCGCGATCTCTTTGGATGCTCCGGAGATCACTCCGCCTCCTCCCACAAAAATGAAGGGCTTTTCTGCGGCTTTGATCATCTCGGCCGCCGTGTCCACGTCTTCCTTTCTGATCTCGCTGGTTTCTCTGTTAACAGTGGCCGGACGGCGGGGCGTGTATTCATACTTCGCGCCTGTCACGTCCTTTGTCACGTCTACCAGAACAGGACCGGGACGGCCGCTTTTTGCTATATAAAAGGCTTTGCGGATAGTGTCCGCAAGCTTGGTGATATCCTTGACAATATAGCTGTGTTTCGTTACCGGCATTACGATTCCGGCAATGTCCACTTCCTGGAAAGAATCCTTTCCGAGAAGAGCCTTTCCTACGTTTGCCGTGATCGCCACTACCGGAACGGAGTCCATATAAGCTGTTGCGATTCCTGTTACCAGATTCGTAGCCCCAGGGCCGGAGGTAGCCATGCAGACGCCTACCTTTCCGGTGGCCCGGGCATATCCGTCCGCCGCATGGGAAGCGCCCTGCTCATGGGAGGTCAGAACGTGGGTGATCTCATCCCTGTATTCATAAAGAGCGTCATATACGTTCAGGATCGCGCCGCCCGGATACCCGAAAACGGTGTCCACTCCCTGCTCTTTCAGACATTCTACAATGATTTCTGCACCTGTAAGCTGCATCCTGTTCCCTCCTTATTCTGCTTTTGGTATTTCCAGAATAGCTCCTCTGTTGCCTGAGGTAACCATGGCCGCATATCTTGCCAGATAACCGCTGGTCACTTTCGGCTGGCGGGGCTGCCATTTTTCTCTTCTCGCCTTCATTTCCTCATCCGATACTTTTATTTCCAGCTTCAGATTCGGAATATCTATGCTGATGATATCTCCCTCTTCAACCAGGGCGATCGGACCGCCTACAGCCGCTTCCGGAGAAACATGACCGATAGACGCGCCTCTGGAAGCGCCGCTGAAACGGCCGTCAGTGATCAGAGCCACGGAAGAGCCAAGTCCCATTCCGGCGATGGCTGAGGTAGGATTCAGCATTTCCCGCATTCCCGGGCCGCCCTTCGGACCTTCGTAACGGATCACGACTACGTCGCCTTCCACGATCTTTCCGCCTTTGATCGCCGCTATAGCATCCTCCTCGCAGTCAAAGACTCTGGCCGGGCCTTCATGTACCATCATTTCTTCCACTACAGCGGAACGCTTTACCACGCCGCCGTCCGGAGCCAGATTTCCTTTCAGTACAGCAAGTCCTCCTGTCTGGCTGTAGGGATTGTCTATAGGACGGATCACTTCAGGATTCAGGTTTACACAGTCTTTGATGTTCTCGCCTACGGTCTTTCCTGTCACTGTCATGCAGTCTGTGTGGAGAAGACCTTTTTTATTCAGCTCGTTCATGACTGCGTATACGCCTCCGGCTTCATTGAGATCTTCAATATAGGTCGGGCCCGCCGGAGCAAGATGGCAAAGGTTAGGCGTTTTTTCGCTGATCTCATTGGCAAAGCTTATATCAAAATCCATTCCGATCTCATGGGCAATAGCCGGAAGGTGAAGCATGCTGTTGGTAGAGCAGCCAAGAGCCATATCCACCGTCAGAGCATTCAGGATCGCGTCCTTCGTCATGATATCTCTGGGGCGGATATTTTTCCGATACATTTCCATAACCTGCATACCTGCATGTTTCGCCAGACGGATACGTTCAGAATAAACCGCCGGAATCGTTCCGTTTCCTCTAAGGCCCATTCCCAGAGCCTCTGTAAGGCAGTTCATGGAGTTTGCAGTATACATGCCGGAACAGGAGCCGCAGGTAGGGCAGGCTTTGTTTTCAAATTCTGTAAGTTCCTCTTCTGTGATCTTTCCCGCTGCGTAGGAGCCTACTGCCTCAAACATGCTGGAAAGACTTGTCTTATGGCCATGAATATGTCCCGCCATCATCGGGCCGCCGCTGACAAACACTGTGGGAACATTGATCCTTGCCGCCGCCATCAGAAGGCCCGGGACGTTTTTGTCACAGTTGGGAACCATTACCAAAGCGTCAAACTGATGAGCGACCGCCATTGCCTCAGTGGAATCCGCGATCAGATCTCTTGTTACAAGAGAGTATTTCATTCCGATATGACCCATGGCGATGCCATCGCAGACAGCGATGGCAGGAAATACCACCGGGGTTCCTCCGGCCATAGCTACCCCCTGCTTTACAGCGTTTACGATTTTATCCAGATTCATATGTCCCGGCACGATCTCATTGTAAGAACTTACAATACCCACCAGAGGACGTTCCATCTCTTCTTTTGTCATTCCCAGCGCATTGAACAGGGATCTGTGAGGAGCCTGCTGAGAACCTTTTTTTACTGCGTCACTTTTCATCTTCCATCTCTCCTTTATCTGCTGCTGTATATAAAACTGATATTTTCTTCACACGGCCTTTATGCCTGCCGGCTCAGACTGCCTCCGCGATCAGATCTCCCATCTCCGCGGTTCCTACTTCCGTACAGCCCTCTGACATAATGTCTCCTGTACGGTATCCGTCTGTAAGAACTTTCTGTACGGCTGCCTCAACAGCATCCGCTTCCTGATCCAGATCCAGAGAATAACGGAGCATCATTGCCGCTGACAAGATCGTCGCTATAGGATTCGCCTTGTTCTGTCCCGCAATATCCGGCGCGGAACCGTGGCTGGGCTCATAGAGACCGAACTTTGTATCGTTAAGGCTGGCGGAGGAAAGCATTCCGATCGAACCCGTTACCATGCTGGCTTCGTCAGAAAGAATATCGCCGAACATGTTCTCTGTAAGGATCACGTCAAACTGTCCCGGATTATGCACAAGCTGCATCGCACAGTTATCTACAAGCATATGTTCCAGTGTAACTTCCGGATAATCTGCCGCCACTTCCTCTACGACTTTTCTCCATAGACGGGAGGAATCCAGAACATTTGCCTTGTCCACGCTTGTCACTTTTTTGGAACGCTTCATGGCAATGTCAAAAGCCTTTACTGCAATGCGGCGGATTTCATTTTCGTTGTAGGTCAGCGTGTCGATCGCTGTTTTTACACCGTTTTCTTCTATGGTTTTTCTTTCTCCGAAATAAAGGCCTCCGGTAAGCTCACGGACAATGATCATATCAAAGCCGTCTCCTATGACTTCTTCCTTTAAGGGACAAGCCTTTTGAAGCTCTTTATATAGATAGGCTGGACGAAGATTTGCAAACAGATTCAGTGCCTTGCGGATCGCCAGAAGGCCGGCTTCCGGACGTTTGGACGGTTCAAGCTGATACCATGGGGAAGTTTTCGCGTCTCCGCCGATGGAACCCATCAATACCGCGTCGGAGGCTTTCGCCTCGGCTACGGCCTCTTCAGTTAAAGGCACTCCGTGTACGTCGATAGAGGCTCCTCCCAAAAGGACCTCTGAATAAGTAAATGTATGATCATATTTCCGGCAGACCGCGTCCAGGACCTTCCTGGCCTCCCGAACGATCTCCGGACCGATCCCGTCGCCGGGGATCAAAGCGATTTTGTAGTTCATTTTCTGTTCCCTCTTTCCATAGTTCCGCAGAATGTCTGCAGATTTCCTTCTATGATAACGCAATTTCCGATTTATTTCAACCTGTTAAAGCGAAAAATCGTTAAATTCCTGTCAGGAATCAGGAAAAAGAAAAATCCCCGTCGCCTTGGACGGGGATCCTCTCCACGCGGTTACGCAGAAGCCTGTTCTGCTTTCTCTACTTCCGCGATTGCCTGTTTTCTCATAGGGATACGGCAGTTCTTGTTGTTGCCGAATTCCACAATAACGTCTTCTTCTGTCATATCAATGACCACGCCGTAGAAACCGCTTGTCGTCACAATGCTGTCTCCCACTTCCAGGCTGTTGATCATTGCCTGAAGTCTCTTCTGCTCCTTCTTCTGCGGACGGATCATCAGGAAATACATAATTCCAAAAACTACAACGATCCATAAGATCATCATGCCGGTACCGGCTGCTCCGCTGGCTTCCATTCCAATTCCTCCTGTTTCTTCAAAATAATATTAGTCATCAAAACAATATCATACACAAAAATGTACGTTTCTTCAAGTGTTTTTCGTATTTTTTATGCCTTTTCCCCCTGTCTGAAACTCTCCAGGCGCATTTTCTTGTATTCCGCGAAATTCCCCGCGTCCAGGGCGTCGCGGATCTCTTCCATCAGATGATTATAGAAATAAAGATTGTGGAGCACGCAGAGACGCATTCCCAGCATTTCCTTCGCTTTCAGAAGATGGCGGATATACGCCCTGCTGTAATGACGGCAGGCCGGACACTGGCATTCCTCGTCGATCGGACGCATATCCAGTTCATATTTTGCGTTGAACATATTCATCTTGCCATGGTTCGTGTACACATGGCCATGCCGCCCGTTCCTGCTGGGGTACACGCAGTCAAAGAAATCCACGCCGCGCTCCACGCCTTCCAGGATATTTGCCGGAGTTCCCACTCCCATAAGATAAGTAGGTTTGTTCTGCGGAAGGTACGGCACCACTGCATCCAGAATACGGTACATTTCCTCATGGGTTTCCCCTACCGCAAGACCGCCTACCGCATAGCCGTCCAGATCCATCTCCGCTATCTGCTGCGCGTGAGCTATGCGGATATCTTCATATATGGCACCCTGATTAATGCCGAAAAGAAGCTGGTTTTTATTTATGGTGTCGGGAAGGCTGTTCAGTCTTGCCATCTCTTCTTTGCATCGTTTCAGCCACCGGGCTGTGCGGGCCACTGACCGCTGCACATAATCCCGCTCCGCCACGCTGCTGGGACACTCGTCAAAGGCCATGGCGATGGTGGAGGCGAGGTTTGACTGGATCTGTATACTTTCCTCCGGTCCCATAAATATCTTATGTCCGTCAATATGAGACTGGAAGTGAACTCCCTCTTCTTTTATTTTTCGCAGTTTTGCCAGGGAAAACACCTGAAATCCGCCGGAATCCGTCAGGATCGGCCTGTCCCATACCATGAATTTATGCAGCCCGCCAAGCTGTTTTACCACCTTGTCTCCCGGACGCACATGAAGATGATAAGTATTGGAAAGCTCCACCTGCGTACCGATCTCATGAAGATCCATTGTGGACACCGCGCCTTTGATCGCTCCGATCGTTCCTACATTCATAAATACAGGCGTCTGTATCACTCCGTGAACCGTATGAAATTCCGCCCGTTTCGCCCTTCCTTCTGTTTTCAGCAATTTATATTCCGCCATTTTTCGCCCTCTTTCCTTTTTCTTCAGTCCTGTTCTTCCCACATCGCCGCGCCTTTTGCAGGCGATATGCCGGATGTTTCATTTTCCGTCAAGTATACCTTGGTTTTCCTGAAATGTAAAGAGCCGGGCAGGAAGAATCCTTTCTTTTGTAAATCAGATGGTTTTTATCCAATTTTTAGTTCTCCGCCCTTTATTTTCCCCAAAGGATTGTTGAACTTTTACATTGTCATTTTAAAAACTTTGTCGTATAATGTTACAGAATTGGGGTTTCCCATTTACATTTAATAAGAAAGAACATGTATAAAAATAAATAGAAAAAGAGGAGGTAGGTTCATTTTTGATGAGTACATACACATTAGGAATCGATATCGGATCTACAACTGTAAAAATCGCCATTCTTGATGAAAATGAAAAACTGCTGTTCGCCGATTATGAACGGCATTTTGCCAATATCCAGGAAACTCTGGCAGATCTTCTCCAGAAAGCATACGACAAATTAGGAGAGGTTTCTCTGCATCCGGTGATCACCGGTTCCGGCGGTCTGACTCTTGCCAATCATCTGGAAATTCCTTTTGTCCAGGAAGTGATCGCCGTTTCCACATCTTTACAGAAAATCGCCCCTCAGACAGATGTCGCCATTGAGCTCGGCGGAGAGGACGCCAAGATCATCTACTTTGAGGGAGGAAATATAGAGCAGCGTATGAACGGTATCTGCGCCGGAGGAACCGGTTCTTTTATCGATCAGATGGCTTCTCTTCTCCAGACCGACGCTTCCGGACTGAACGAATATGCGAAAAATTATAAGGCCCTTTATCCGATCGCGGCCCGCTGCGGTGTGTTCGCGAAAACAGATATCCAGCCGCTGATCAACGAGGGAGCGACAAAAGAGGATTTGTCCGCATCTATTTTTCAGGCTGTGGTGAATCAGACGATTTCCGGTCTTGCCTGCGGCAAGCCGATCCGCGGACATGTAGCTTTTCTTGGAGGGCCTCTTCACTTTCTTTCCGAACTGAAGGCAGCCTTTATCCGTACCCTGAAACTGGACGACGAACATACCATTGTTCCTGAAAATTCCCATCTTTTCGCAGCTATGGGATCTGCCATGAACGCAAAAGAGGAAGTTTCCGTTTCTCTGACAGAGTTAAAAGACCGTCTCCGCCAGTCCATCAAACTTGATTTTGAGGTGGAGCGTATGGAGCCTCTGTTCGCCACAGAGGAGGATTATGAAGCCTTCCACCGCCGTCAGTCAGCCTATAAGGTATCTACCGGCGATCTGGAATCTTATAAAGGAAACTGTTATCTGGGCATCGACGCGGGAAGCACCACCACCAAAACAGCTCTTGTGGGCGAGGACGGAAGCCTTCTTTACTCTTTCTACAGCAACAATAACGGAAGCCCGTTAAAGACAGCGATCCGGTCGATCCAGGAGATTTATTCCCGCCTTCCCAAGGACGCGCATATTGCCTACTCCTGTTCTACCGGTTATGGAGAAGCGTTGGTGAAAGCCGCTCTTCTTCTGGACGAAGGCGAAGTGGAAACCGTTTCTCATTATTATGCGGCCGCCTTTTTTGATCCGGAGGTTGACTGTATCCTGGATATCGGCGGCCAGGATATGAAGTGCATCAAGATAAAGAACCAGACGGTAGACAGCGTACAGCTTAACGAAGCGTGCTCCTCCGGCTGCGGTTCCTTTATCGAAACTTTTGCCAAATCTCTGAACTACAGCGTGCAGGATTTCGCGAAAGCGGCGCTGTTTGCCAAACATCCCATTGATCTTGGAACACGGTGTACCGTATTTATGAATTCCAAGGTTAAACAGGCTCAGAAAGAAGGGGCGGAGGTTTCGGATATCTCCGCAGGTCTCGCCTATTCTGTAATTAAGAATGCTCTCTACAAAGTGATCAAGGTTTCCGATGCGTCAGAACTTGGAAAACACATTGTAGTACAGGGAGGAACTTTCTACAACGACGCGGTGCTCCGCAGCTTTGAGAAAATCGCGAACTGCCAGGCTATCCGTCCGGATATCGCCGGGATCATGGGTGCCTTCGGCGCAGCCCTTATCGCCCGGGAGCGCTATGAAGAAGGAAAAGAGACAACCATGCTCTCCATCGACAAGATCAATTCCCTCCAGTACACCACTTCCATGGCCAACTGCCGGGGCTGTACAAATAACTGCCGACTGACCATCAATAAATTTTCCGGCGGCCGCCAGTTCGTCAGCGGAAACCGCTGCGAGCGCGGGATCGGAAAAGAAAAAAATAAGGATCATGTTCCCAATCTTTATGAATATAAATATAAACGGCTGTTTTCCTATGAGCCTCTGTCTGCAGATAAGGCGGAGCGGGGACAGGTGGGTATCCCCCGTGTTCTGAATATGTTCGAGAACTATCCTTTCTGGTTCACTTTCTTTACAAAGCTGAAATACCAGGTAGTGCTTTCTCCTACCTCCACCAGAAAGATCTATGAACTGGGAATCGAATCTATTCCCAGCGAGTCGGAATGCTATCCTGCAAAACTGGCCCATGGCCATGTAAGCTGGCTGATCAAAAAAGGGGTGAAGTTTATTTTCTATCCCTGCATTCCTTACGAGAGGAACGAATTTCCGGACGCGGTAAACCACTACAACTGTCCCATCGTCACCTCCTATGCCGAGAACATCAAGAACAACGTGGATGAACTGAGGGATCCTTCCATAGATTTCCGCAATCCATTCCTGGCGTTTACCTCTGAGGCGATCCTCACGGACCGTCTGGTGGAAGTCTTTAAAGATATCCCCGCTCAGGAGGTTAAAGACGCCGCCCATGCCGCCTGGGAAGAACTTGCGGCTGTGCGCAGGGACGTTCAGAAAAAAGGGGAGGAAACTCTGGAGTATCTGGAAAAGACAGGAAGAAGAGGAATTGTCCTTGCCGGCCGTCCTTATCACATTGATCCCGAGATCCATCACGGTATCCCGGATCTGATCAACAGCTACGGCATTGCTGTACTGACAGAGGATTCTGTATCCCACCTGACACAGATCGAGCGTCCGCTCCGTGTCAACGACCAGTGGATGTATCATTCCCGTCTGTACGCGGCAGCCAACTTTGTCAAGACAAAGGATAATCTGGATCTCATCCAGCTTAATTCCTTCGGCTGCGGCCTGGACGCCGTTACTACAGACGAGGTTTACGAAATTCTGGAGGGAAGCGGCAAGATTTATACCTGCCTGAAGATTGACGAGGTAAATAATCTGGGAGCGGCCCGTATCCGCGTACGTTCTCTTCTCGCCGCCATCCGCGCAAAAGAGAAACAGAATGAACACCGGACTATCCAGCCGGCTTCTATAAATAAAGTTGTTTTCACAAAGGAGATGCGCAAAGATTACACTATCCTTTGTCCTCAGATGTCTCCCTTCCATTTCGGCATCCTCCAGGCCGCCTTCAACACCTGCGGCTACCATCTGGAGGTACTGCCAAACGACAACAAAGGCGCTGTGGATGTGGGACTGAAGTACGTCAACAACGACGCCTGCTATCCTTCCCTGATCGTAGTAGGACAGATCATGGACGCCCTTTTATCCGGCAAATACGATCTCAACAAGACGGCTGTCATCATGTCGCAGACAGGAGGAGGCTGCCGTGCCTCCAACTATATCGCCTTTATCCGCCGCGCTCTTAAGAAAGCCAATATGGAACAGGTACCTGTAATCTCCGCAAACTTAAGCGGTCTGGAGAGCAATCCGGGATTTAAGCTTTCTCTCCCGCTGATCAAACGGGTGGTTTACGGAGCTGTATTCGGAGATATTCTGATGAAATGCGTATACCGGATGCGTCCTTACGAGCTGGAAAAGGGAATCGTCAACCGGAAACATAAGATCTGGGAGCAGAGAGTCATCTCCTTCCTGGAGGGAAGCAGCGTCAGCCACAGCCAGTTTAAGAAAATGTGCCGGGATATGGTACATGAGTTTGACCTGATTCCTATCAGTGATGAGAAAAAACCGCGGGTCGGAATCGTCGGTGAGATCCTGGTAAAATTCCTTCCTGCAGCCAACAATCATCTGGCAGATCTTCTTGAGGCAGAAGGAGCCGAAGCTGTATGCCCCGACCTCATTGACTTCATCAGCTACTGCTTCTTTAACCAGAACTTCAAGTCCCAGTACCTTGGCTTCAAAAAATCCAAGGCTACTATCGCCAACTGGGGAATCAAGGGGATCGACTGGATCCGCAAAACGGCAAACGAAGCGCTTTCCCAGAGCCGCCACTTTACGCCTGCCGCCGATATCCGTGATCTGGCGAAAATGGCGGAACCTATCGTATCTCCGGGAAATCAGACAGGAGAAGGCTGGTTCCTGACTGGTGAAATGATGGAGCTGATCCATGCCGGAGTGCCGAACATTGTCTGCATCCAGCCATTCGGCTGCCTGCCGAACCATATTGTAGGCAAAGGAGTTATCAAAGAAATCCGCCGCACACATCCTGAAGCCAACATCGTAGCCATCGACTACGATCCCGGCGCCAGCGAGGTAAACCAGCTGAACCGCATTAAGCTGATGCTTTCTACAGCGGTAAAGAATCTGAATAAAGAGAATAAAAAAGACGCATAAAAACTTTTCCCCGCCCTGCTTGCAGCAGGACGGGGAATTTGCTGTAAAGAAAGCGGCACTGACTATGTTCTTTTTCCGCCTTTCACTTTACATCTATGATCCTCGTGGCCACATAGTCCGCAAAGTCTCTGTCGTGCTCTACAAGAAGCATTGCGGGCTTATATTTCCGGATCAGTTCCATGATCTGTCTCCTGGAAAAAATATCAATATAATTCATGGGTTCGTCCCAGATATAAAGATGGGCCTTCTGACATAAGCTTCCTGCAAGAAGTACCTTCTTTTTCTGCCCCTGGCTGTAATCCTCAATCCTTTTTTCAAACTGCGCCCGGGAAAAATCCAGCTTTCTGAGGAGCGCAAGAAACAGCGTTTCATCGATTTCATGGATGCGGGCGTATTCTCTCAGGGTTCCCGCAAGTCCGGAGGTATCCTGCGCGACATAAGAGATCACCAGACCGCCGGCAAGATTTATTTTTCCTGATATCTCCAACTGAGAGAAAGTGTCTTCTTTTTTCTTATTTTCACCGGCCTCCTCCATTTTCCTCTCCGGTATTATTACGCTCCCGCTTTCCTGCAGTATCGCTTTCAGGATACTGGATTTTCCGCTTCCGTTCCTTCCATGGAGAAGGACTCTTTCTCCCTGCTTTATTTCCATATTCCAGTTTTCCAGAATAGTTTTTCCGGAACCGCGGTACTTCAGCGAAACGTCTTCCATAGATACGAGACATTCTCGGTGATGACGCAAAGGATAAAGCTTTAAATCTTCCACTGTCTCAATGTTTTTCAAAAGACCTCTTTTCTCATCCGCAGCAGCTTCCATACGGCTCTCGATATTTTTGGAGCGCTTCATCATTTTTGCCGCTTTATGTCCGATATACCCTCTGTCCGGCCGGAGCCCTGCAGTTCTTGTTCCCTTCTTTGTTTTCTCTACGTCATCCGACCATTTTCCAGCCTGTCTCGCCGCACTTTCCAGACGCCGGATATCTTTTTTCAGCTTTTCATTCCGGCTGATCTCATGGATATCCTTCTTTTCCTTCTCTTCCTCCCAGGTGGTAAAGTTTCCCTTTATCACTTCAATATCCGCCCTGTTGACAGCCAGGATATGATCCACGCAGCCGTCCAGGAAGTATCTGTCGTGGGATACCAGGATAAACCCTTTCTTTTTCTTCAGGTATTCCATTACCATCTGGCGCGCCTCCATATCCAGGTGGTTGGTCGGCTCGTCAATTAAAAGGAACTGGTTCTCTCCTGCAAAAAGCACCGCCAGCATCACCTTCGTCTGCTCCCCACGGCTCAGAGAAGAAAAAGGCCGGTACATCACTTCCGTATCCATTCCAAGAAGGGAAAGTTCGCAGCAGATCTGCCAGAATTCACAGGATGGATTCATCTCCTCCGCGATCTGCATGGTATCCTGATCTTCCTCTTTTACAGAAAAGGGAAAATATTGGAATCTGACGCTGGATATAATCTGTCCTTCATAAGGATATTTCCCCTCCAGAAGCCTCAGAAGCGTTGTCTTTCCCCTTCCGTTCCTTCCTGTCAGCCCCAGTCTCCAGTCCGTATCAAGCTGAAAGGAAACATCTTCAAACACCGGCTCAAATGCGCCCTCATAGCAAAAACTCATATGATTTATCTGTATCAACGACATACGGCCGCCTCCCTCTGTACTCATTTTATCTTCCTTCTTGTCCACTGACTTCAAGTCTTTTCACGGATCTTCCCTGTTTGTCTGCATGACAAAAAGAGCGCAGAATAAATCCGCGCTCTTCATAATCTGTCTGCACGCAAAGCCGGCTTACGCACCGGTTCTGCACCGCCTCTTCCTGAGAAGCGGCCAACAGCCAATATAATCACATGCAAAGATCCTTTCTGCATACACGCAGACATCCGCCGTCCTTTCTCAGACCGCGTTCAGTCTTATCCGTGTCAATATGAATATCATATTATCTGCAGAAAGTCTTCATCCTTCCATCTCCTATCTGAACAAAATCTCACCAGAGAAATCCGTTTTCTTTCCGATAAAAGCCAGAACACGATATCAGCCAAAACAGTTCCCCGGCATCTGCTTTTTAAAATATCACATCCAGGAATCTATGTCAATCACTCAGCGGCAAATATTTTTCTTTACTTTCTTCCATGGAGCTTTCCGGCGATTTTCACCAGATATGCGCCTCCCGGCATCCGGGATAGTTTCTCCCGGGAAGGTCCCTCCAGAAGAAGATAGACCAGAAGGTAAACCGCGGCTGCCAGAATAACAGCCAGGATCAGGCAGACTGCATTGGAACGGATCAGGCGGTACAGCCCGTAATAAGTCAGTCCCGCCACAGCGCACATGGGAACAGACGCCAGAACAGGATTCAAATATGCGCTCTTCCATGGATTTTTATATCTCAGGTACTTCTTCATGGCTATATCATTGAGAATGCAGACAACTACCGCATATATGATCATAGCGACAAGAAGGGAATAAATTCCAAGGTCTGTGAATATAAGCAAAAGCACTACCGCCACCACGTCCACCACAAGAGCTGCCGCGGCAGTGATCATGGGGATTTTGGGTTTTCCGATCCCCTGCAGAACGCCGTTGGAAATATTGGACATTCCGTTTAAAAGGATCGTAAAAGAACCCAGCATCAAAAGTTTTCCGGCCACTCCGTTTGATCCTCCGAACAAGAAGGAAACAATAGGCTGGGATAAGGTCGCCAGGCCTACGGCGCAGGGAACGGAAATAAACATGGAAAGCTGGACCGTCTGATCGATCCTGCGTCGCGTCTCCTTCATATCCTTCACTGCATACAGGGCAGATATCTCCGGAATCATAGAGGTAGGCGCCGCGCTGGAAAGAGTCAGCGGTATGTTGATGATACTCATAAAGTAAGTAGCATACTCTGCATACATCATACTCAGCGCATCTGCGTCCGCTCCCTGACGTCCCAGGATCTCGGAATAAAGCAGACCGTTCAGATAACCGTTCACATTATATATAAAAGCGCTGAGGATGATCGGAGATACGATCAGCACGATCAGCTTTAAAATCTGCCTGTAAGACTGTTCCCGGTGAGAGCGGTCTCTTGCCACCCGGGTTTGGATCCCCCGACGGTTCAGCCCGTACACCAGAAGCATAAACAAAAGAGCTACCACAACTCCCGCCGTAGTTCCCACAGTAGATCCTGCTGCTCCCCATTTTGCGTTCTGTCCGGCTGTCCCGTCCGACAGATATCTGATAAAGAGCCACGCGGCCAGAAGGCTTACCGCAGCGTTAAAGATCTGTTCCAGGATCTGGGACACCGAGGTAGGCAGCATATTCTGATATGCCTGGAAATATCCTCTGTATACGCCCAGGATACCGGAAAGAAAAATCGTAGGGGAAAGGATCTGAAGCGCAAGGACCGCATTCGGCTGGTTGCTGGGAATGATCAACTTCGCGCCGAACAGACATACCAGAGCTACGACTCCTCCTACCGTCACGGCATAGATCATGGCGCCTCTGAAAATCTTCTGCGCGTTTTTATAATCCCGGAGCGCCACTCTCTCGGAAATAAGCTTGGAAACCGCCTGAGGGATGCTGAAGGAAGCGATCATCAGAAGGATCATATAAGCGTTCTGGGCAAGACTGATATATCCCATTCCCATATTTCCCACAATGGACGACAGAGGGCTTTTATAAAGCAGGCCGATGACCTTGGAGATCATTGCCGCGATCATCAAAAAGGATGCGTTTCTTACTAAATTGTTTTTCTGACTCATTCTGTCTCCTTTACCCATTCGTCCATCTGCGCCCCAGGCTGCTGTCTTCCGCTCCGGTTCTCTATCTGCCAGTCAATGGGGTCCAGTCCGTTTTCCGTCAGAAAACGGTTCGTCTTACTGAAATGCCTGCATCCGAAAAATCCTCGGAAAGCAGACAGCGGACTGGGATGCGGCGCTTCCAGGATAAGATGGTTGGGATTGTTCAGCATCGTCTTTTTCATCTGGGCAGGCCTTCCCCACAAAAGAAACACAATGGGCCTGTCCTGATCGTTCAGCACACGGATTGCCGCATCGGTAAACTGTTCCCAGCCGATCCCTCTGTGTGAATTCGCCTGATGAGCCCGGACCGTCAGTACTGTATTTAAAAGAAGCACGCCCTGGCGGGCCCACTTTTCCAGATTTCCGTTATCTGGTATATAGCATCCCAGATCGTCGTGGAGCTCCTGATATATATTCACCAGAGACGGAGGGATCTCCACATCCTCTCTGACAGAGAAACAAAGTCCCTGTGCCTGTCCGTCATTATGGTACGGATCCTGTCCCAGGATCACTACTTTTACCTGGCTTAACGGAGTCAGATGAAAAGCATTAAAAATTTCATCTGCAGGAGGAAAAATCTTCCTCGTCCTGTATTCCTGCATGATCGTTTTATATAATTTTGCATAATACGGCTGGTGAAATTCGTCTTTCAGCGCTTCCAGCCACTCTCCTGACAAAGGAGCCATATCTTCACCTCTTTTATCTGCGAACGGAAACCCCTTTTTCCGCCAGATAATCTTTTACCTGGCTGATCTCCAGTTCTTTGTAATGAAACAGCGACGCCGCAAGAGCCGCGTCCGCGCCCCCAAAAGTGAGGGCGTCATAAAAATGCTCCAGGGTTCCCGCCCCGCCGGAAGCGATCACTGGTATGGATACCGCCTCTGCAACCGCCCGGGTAAGAGGAATGTCATATCCGGATTTTGTTCCGTCGCAGTCCATACTGGTCAAAAGGATTTCTCCCGCGCCAAGGGCTTCTGCCTTTTTCGCCCATTGAAGAGCGTCGATCCCTGTATCCAGACGGCCGCCGTGTTTATAGATATTCCAGCCGCCGTCGTCTCTTCTTTTTGCATCGATCGCCACTACCACGCACTGGCTTCCGAATTTTTCCGCAGCCTCGGTGATCAGCTCCGGACGGTCGATAGCCGCGGAATTAACTGAAATTTTGTCCGCGCCCTCTCTTAAAATCTTTTTGAAATCGTCGATGGTACGGATACCGCCGCCTACGGTAAAAGGAATGAACACATTTGCCGCCACCTTGCGCACCATTTCCGTTACCGTATCCCGTCCCTCACAGGAAGCTGTAATATCAAGAAAGACCAGTTCGTCAGCTCCCGCCTTATCATAGGCTTTGGCGATCTCCACCGGATCTCCCGCGTCTTTAAGATCTACAAAATTGACGCCTTTTACTACCCTTCCATTATTCACGTCAAGGCAGGGAATAATTCTCTTTGTAAACATCTCAGTTTCCCTCCCTTTCCAGCTTTGCAAAGTTTTCCAGTATCTTCAGCCCCATGCGGCTGCTCTTTTCCGGATGGAACTGGCAGGCAAAAACATTTCCTTTTTCAACGGAAGCGTGAATACAGGTTCCATACCGGGTAACCGCCTTTACGATTTCCGGCTCCTCCGCTTCCAGATAATAGGAATGGACAAAATACACATAAGCATCCTGCGGGATTCCCCTGAACAGTCTTCCGTTATTCTGAAGTTCCAGAGAATTCCATCCCATGTGAGGGATCTTAAGCCCCTGAGCCGGAGGGATTTTCTTTATTTTTCCTCTCAGGATTCCCAGTCCGTCTACTCCAGGGCTCTCCTCGCTGCTCTCAAAAAGAAGCTGCAGTCCCAGACAGATCCCAAGAAAAGGCTTTCCTTCTTTTATCATGTCCTGAATTACAGAAACAAGTCCGAATCTGTGAAGATTCGCCATAGATTCTCCAAAGCTTCCCACTCCCGGAAGGATCACTTTGTCCGCTTTTTTCAATATCTCCGGATCCCGGGAGACCACTGGCTCCTCTCCCAGATAGATCAGAGCTTTTTCTACGCTTTTGATATTTCCTGCATCGTAATCAATAATTCCAATCATCATTACACATCCTGTCTTTTTTCATGTAAACAAGTATACCCCAAAAAATGACAGATGCAAAGCAATTTCTTTACATCTGTCGTTTTTTCTCTGAAACTCCCTAATTCTCGTTTCCGGTATCCAGAGTAAACCAGAATTCTACTCCGTTGTCATAATTCTGCACACCGTATTCCTGATGAAGACTTTCCATGATCGCTTTTACAATAGAAAGTCCGATGCCGCTGCCGCCGTATTCCCGGGTTCTTGCCTTATCCACTTTATAAAATTTGTTCCACAGATTCGGCAGATCGGCTTCCGGAATCGGCGTTCCTGTATTGAAAACAGAAATCCTCACTCTGTTTTCTCCCGCCGGCCGGATGCAGATCTCGATTTCCTTCTCTCCTTCCAGATGATTCAACGCGTTGCTGACGTAATTCGTCACGACTTCCTCGATCTTGAACTCGTCCGCCCACACAGCCACAGGCTGGTCCGCCGCAAAACTTACCTTCGCTTCCTTCTGCTGGATCATAATATCCATGGACTGAAGCACTCCCGCGATCAGGCTGACGATATCAAACCGTTCCATGGCCACTTCATCCCGTCCTTCCTCCAACTGGTTCAATGTCAGGAGATTTTTTACCAGTTTATTCATTTTTGCCGCCTCGTCCATAATAACGTCGCAGTAAAATTCCCGGCTTTCCGGATCGTCTGAAATATTCTCCTTCAGTCCTTCCGCATAACCCTGTACAAGAGCGATAGGCGTTTTCAGCTCATGGGAAACGTTGTTCAGAAACTCTCTCCGCATCTGGTCGATTTTAATCTTGCTTTCAATATCTTTCTGCAGCTCGTTGTTGGCGGATTTCAGTTCAGAAATCGTCTTCTCCAGCTGCGCGGACATTCTGTTGAAGTTTTCACCCAGTTCATCGATCTCGTTTCCCGCGCGGCTTTCATATTTAGCGTCAAAATCAAGGTCGCTCATTTTTCTGGAAAGAACTGTCAGTTCGCTGATGGGTTTTGTGATTCGTTTTGTGATCACCCAGATAGCCAGTCCGCTGATCAGGAGAATCGCCGCGCCCACATATAAATAGAAGCTGTTGGAGATTGAAACACTTTCGCGGATACTTTCCAGCGGGGAGCGGATCAGAAAATAAAACCGGCCGTCTATATTTCCCCAGCTTTCCACGTAATCCATTTCCGCAAAACGGTCGCTGACCTGCTGGATCACATAGGTGTCTGTTTTTTCCAAGATTTTCTGTCTTCCTTTATTCTGATCCAGATCATATGCATAGCCGATCAGACGGTTTTCCAGCATATCGTCGTTGCTGCCGAAAGAGGCCACCTCCTGTCCGTCCCAGGTGATCACCGTCCAGGAAAGATTTTTTTCAGAGCTTGCCTTATACATACTGTCCGGAATTTCCGCCGTCCATGTGCCGTCCGCGTTTTCGATGATATTAAGTTTTTCCAGTCCCTTCACCGCATTTTGCAGAGTCTCCGTCTTCTTACTGATATAATATGACTCCAGGAAGAGACCGTTGACCGCGGTGATAAGACAGATAGATAAAAGGATAAGACCGATAAAAAGCGCCGCGATCTGCCTTCTCAGAGGATGGAACCTGCGCCCCCCTGTTTCCCGGTTCCTGTTCATGAATCTCATTTTTCCTCAACCTCAAATTTATATCCCATTCCCCAGACTGTTTTGATATATTCGCCCTTGGCCCCCATTTTGCTCCTCAGCTTCTTTACATGGGTATCGATTGTTCTGGCGTCCCCGAAATAGTCATAATTCCAGACAGAATTCAGGATTTTCTCTCTGGAAAGAGCGATCCCCTCATTTTCCAGGAAATATGTCAGAAGTTCAAATTCCTTAAAGCTCAGTTCCATGGGCTTCCCGTCCACAGTAGCCTGGTGAGCCGCTTTATCGATCACAATACCGCCTGCGGAAAGAATATTTTCCGCCATATCCTGCCCCGTCCGTCTTAAGATGGCCTCTACTCTGGCTACAAGGATCTTCGGGCTGAAGGGCTTGGAAATATACTCGTCCACTCCCAGGTCAAAGCCAAGAAGCTCGTCTCTTTCATCGCCTCTGGCAGTCAGCATGATGATCGGCACTTTGGAATTCTTCCTTATCTCACGGCAGACCTCCCATCCGTCCATTTTCGGCATCATCACATCCAGGATGATCAGGGCAATGTCTTTTTCCTTATAAAAGATATCCATGGCTTCCTCGCCGTCCCCGGCTTCAAGAACCTGGAAATTCTTTTTCACCAGGAAATCCTTCACCAGCTTCCTCATACGGCTTTCATCATCTACAACAAGAATTTTCAGAGTATCCATATTATGCTTCCTCCAGTTTTCTAAAAAAATATATATATATCTATACCGCAGCATGTCCGCCATCTGTTATTATAAACTGATCATGCTTTATTAAATTTTATCATAGCAGAGATTTATGTTAGAAATGTGAACATATATACATAATTCTTTTAAACATTTGCTTTTATGAATCCTTTTCAGGGCTTAAACTGTCTAATAAGTGTAACAGATAAGACAAAAGCTTTTGATCATCTACAAAAACCGACCGGTCATGGAAACAGGGGGAACAAAATGACAGAACATTTACTGCGCAAAGCAAAGAAAGGGGATCCTGACGCTTTCTGTTCTCTGATGGACACACAAATGCAGAGCATGTACAAAATAGCCCGTACCTATTTAAAAAACGATGAAGACGCCGCAGATGCCATTCAGGATACTATCCTGTCCTGTTATGAAAATCTTCTCAGTCTGAAAAACAACCGTTATTTCAAAACCTGGCTCACCAGAATCCTCATCAACAAATGCAGCGATATCCTGAGCAGAAAAAAACGGATGCTCTGTTCCGATACGATTCCGGAAACCATCGTCTACGAGGAAGATTATGAAACTGCTGAATGGAACCAGGTACTGGCCCCTCTGGATGAAAAATACCGTCTTATCCTTCTTCTGTATTATATGGAAGGCTTTAATACAAGAGAAATCGGCCAGATCCTGAACCTGAGCGTCAGTACGGTAAAGACAAGACTCCAGAGAGGGCGTCAGATCCTTGCCCGCGAATACCACTATCCTGTTAAGGAGGAACATGCATGAAAAATACATATCTTAAAAATAAAAATGAAAACGATCTGCAGGAAATCCTGTGCCAGGACGCGGAGATTCCTGCCGTTGTCCACGATAAAGTAAATAAAGCGTACCGCATCATAGAAAGCCGGAAAATCGTACAAAAGCCGGCTCCTGCAGATCCTTTCCGCTGGATGAAAACAGGAGGAAAGATTGCCGGGGGTCTTGCCGCGGTACTGGCCGTTGGGTTTATTATCTGCGTGTCTGATCCGGTAATGGCCAGAGAACTTCCGCTGGTAGGCAGCCTTTTTGAAAAGCTTCAGGACAACGTCAGCTTCTTCGGAAACTTTGCGGATAACGCCTCCGTTCTTGAAGAGCCGGAAGCGGCGACGCCAGGAGAGACAACTCCGGAAGAAACTTCTTCTGCGGAAACATCTCCCCAGGAAAATAATCTTTATACAAAAACCTGCGACGGCCTGACCATTACATTTTCTGAAATTTACGCCAACGATCAGGCCATATATCTTACTATGTCCGCCGAAACCCCGGACGCTTTTCCGGAAACTATGAAGGATCAGAACGGAAAACCCATCGTATCCCTTCTGGCCTCTACAGGCTTTGATTTCAAAGGGGACGGCGCCCCTGAAATACAGTATTATAATCTGGAAGGGGCTTTTCTCGACGAACATACTTACTCCTGCATTCTGCGCATCGACCTTGCGGAGGCAGCCAAAGATTTTACTGAATATAATAAGCAGTATGATCATATGACTCAGGAAGTTCTGGATGAAATGGGCGTGTCCATGGATGATCTGAATGATGAAACAGACGAAGGCTATGCGCTTCTGTCCGAATTTGTGGATAAAGTCAGCGCAAAAGGCGGCGCCCTCCAATCCTATATCAAAACCATTGATATTCCGGATTCCTTCCGCCTGTCTCTTCATATCACAGAGCTGCGCGGCGACAGGCCTTTTGATGAATCGGAAGTAAATACGGAGGATCCCGGCAGTTTTAAAGTTCCGCAGTACATTTTTGAAGGAAACTGGGATTTTGAAATCCCGGTAACAGTAGACACCTCCCGGACCGTAACTCTGGATATCAATGAAACAAACGAGAACGGCATCGGTCTGAAGTCTGTCACGAAAACTCCTTATGAGTTCACCGTCCAGGAGCTCTACGATGAGGGCGCTGACAGCGACTGCTTCCTTGTCGCTCTGGACGCGCAGGGCAACAGGCTTCCCTACAATGACTCCTCCGGCAATACAAACAACTTTGCCATTCAGGACAGGGATATTTCCACCGTAGATATCTATATTCTGGATTATATCCAGTATATGGATGAATTAAAAGGCGAAGAAAATTACAACAACAACGAAAACAAGCCGGACGGAGAAAAGTGGGGCGATCTTCTGGAACAGTACGCAAAATACCACAAGACCCTGCATTTTGAGAAATGAGTGACAAGTAATAAAAAATCCGTAATCTTTCACAGGAAAAGGGAACCGGGGCGGCTGCCTCCTGGTTCCCTTTCTTCAGCAGAGGCTGAAAAATTACTCTGTTGTCTGAATCGCGTCATAACCGGTTTCCTCCGTACGGATCTTAAGAACGGAACGGACTTCATAAGTAAAAATCTTTCCGTCTCCTACTTCTCCCGTATAAGCAGATTTCCGGATAGCATCCACAGTTTTTTTCTCCCACTCCTCTGACGAAACTACTATTTCAAATTTAAGTTTGGGCTGCATCTGCATATCCACCTGCATCCCTCTTACAATTTCTTTGTATCCTCTCTGTATCCCGCAGCCCATCACCTGGGAAACTGTAATTCCGTTTACCCCTATCTCGTTCAGGGCCTGTTTAACATCCTCAAACTTTTCTTCTCTTACAATCGCATCTATTTTTATCATCATATTCAACTGCCTCCTACTGGTCCAGACCGTTAAAGCTCGGATATGCGCTTTCACCATGTTGGGAAATATCAAGGCCTATCCGTTCTTCTCTCTCATTCACTCTCAAAGGGATAAAAATCCTGACAACTGCCGCACAAATCAGCGTGCCGGCTACTGCAACGGCGATTGTCACCAATATACCTATTAATTGCGCAACAAAGAGATGATAATCGCCAGAAAGCAGTCCGTTCCACCTGGCCGCACTGTTTACGGACCTGTCGGCAAAAATCCCTGTGGCTACCCCGCCCCAGATTCCGCCGATCCCATGGCATCCAAAGGCATCCAGAGCATCGTCTATTTTCAGCTTCTTTTTTACCAGAGCCACTCCAAAATAGCAGATCGGACTTACCAGCCCTCCGATGATAAAGGAAGCCCAAAGAGGTACAAAGCCCGCTCCCGGAGTGATCGCCACAAGCCCTACCACCAGTCCTGTGGAGGCTCCTACCAATGTTGTTTTTCTGCTTTTTACCGCATCAATCAGCATCCAGGATAACAGAGCGGAAGCTGACGCAACGGCAGATGTCATAAATGCGTGTGCCGCCAGTCCATCTGCTTTCAGAGCGCTGCCTGCATTAAATCCGAACCACCCGAACCAGAGCATAGAAGCTCCTAGCACTACAAACGGGATATTATGTACTCGGTAAGTCGTAAATTCATATCCTCTCCTTCTCCCCAGGAGCACAGCTAATGTCAGGGCACTGATACCGGAACTGATATGGACTACATTTCCTCCGGCAAAATCTACAGAACCGATAGATGCCAGAAATCCTCCTTCTCCCCAGACCATATGCGCCATAGGGTAATATACGATCAGCGACCAGAATGTCACAAAAAGAAACAGTGCCTTAAATTTCATCCTCCCTACTAAAGCTCCTGTGATCAGGGCTGGGGTGATCATTGCAAACATCATCTGAAAGGCACAGAATACAAGATGGGGGATCGTATCCGCATATGGTCCTGCTTCCATTCCTACTCCTTTCAGTCCAAACCAGCGAAAGTCCCCAATCACTCCCATATGATTTCCCCCAAAAGAAAGGGAATACCCAAACAGTGACCACATTACCACAGAAAGCCCCATGATTGCCACACAGGCCATCATGGTGCTGCAGACATTTTTCCTCCGTACCAATCCACCGTAAAAAAAAGCAAGACCAGGCGTCATAAAAAACACAAAGGCTGCACAGATTATCATAAAAGCCGTATTTCCAGTATCCATCATTCATCCTCCTCATCGTTTTTATCTGTTCCGGAACGAAAAAGAAAGGATGCCGGAGTAACTGGTGTACTCTGACATCCTTGTCTGATTCCGATATTAGCACATTAAAATATAAAATTCAAGAAAAACTTTCTTTTAATTTTCCCTGTCAGGGAGCACCATCTCCACATCATAAGAGCCTGTCTCTCTCCGGCAGAAAACCAGATCTCCCCCGTGAGCCCGGGCGATCTGCCGGGCAAGGCGAAGTCCCATGATATGAACCTTCTCTGTTTGAGTATCCATATTCTGCACCACTGTTTCCGGAATTCCCCTTCCGGTATCTGAAATTTTCCAACGCACCTGACTGCCGCTGCGGCTGAGACGGATCCGCACCATACATCCCTGGGGATTATGGCGGATGCTGTTTCCGATAAGATTGCGCAGCGCCCTCTTCAAAAGGCCGGAATCCGCCAGGATACGGATCTGTTCCGCGTCCGGACTTATCAGAAGTTCCATCTCTGTTTCCGCGCTTTTTTCTTCCGGGATATCCTCATTGTAAATATCAGCCGCGCATTCCCTCAGAATCTGAGCAGGAGAACAGAGGGATTTCTTTAAAGGCTGCGCCTGATAAGCCAGCTTGGAGGTCAGATTCAGATCATCAATAAGCTGGCGTATGATAAGGCTCTGGCGGCAGATGATCTCTGCCGATCTTTTTGCGTCCCCGCTTAGATTTTCTTCCTTTTTCAGTCTGTCCGAATAACCAAGGATCAGCGCAAGGGGAGTACGGATATCGTGCGAGACACCGGAAATCCATTCTGTCCGCGCCTGATCCCGTTTGGAAAGCATCTCCTTCTGTTTCTGCAGCACCGAGGACGCTTTGTTTAACTGCCCCGCAAGATCCCCTGCCATTCCCTTTACTTTAAGATTTACATCTTCCTGTCTGGAAAGTCTTTCAATTCCCTTTCCTATAGGTTTCAGGGCCCTGTAAAAGCGATACCCCAAAAGGAGGACAAGAAACAGGATCAGAACCGTATTTACGGTAAAAGCCAGACTGAGATAACCGGGAATCCCCTCTATATTGCTGAGGGGAAACAGATCACTGAATCTTACATAAGTCCCTTTATCCAGCCCCACTACCAGGAGAAGATCACCCGACTGCCAGACCGCCACAGGGTAATCGTGAAGATACCACCTGGTAAAAGCCGCCACATCTTTCAGGCTGTAGGAACGGGCAAAATTATCAGGAAGCCGCCATTCCCATACCACAGTCCCCCGGCCGTCAAGAGCCATGCTCCACTGATACCCCATATCTTTCATCTTTTCTATACCCTGTCCGGTAATCTCCCAGCGTCCGTCCTTCTGATAAAGCTCCCGTCCCACTTCTTCTAAAGAGTTTCTGCTGAATTGTGTATTTTTGCCGGAGTCCACGGTTTTGTATCCCCAGTAGATAAACACCGACATATTAAAAATCAAAACAGCAAAAATGATCGCTCCGGCGGTAACGGAATACCGGAAAATGATTTTTAAAAGACTTTTCATACTTACTCCTTTGCCAGACGGTATCCAAGTCCCCGGGCGGTCAAAAGCCAGCGGGGATGCGAAGGATCTTCCTCTATTTTTTCTCTCAGATGCCGGATATGCACCATCAGCGTATTTTCGTATCCATAATAGGAATCTCCCCAGGCCGCGCTGCACAGAGCGTCAAAAGTCACGATCTTTCCTCTGTTTTCATTCAGCTTTTTCAGGATGGCAAGTTCCTTTGCCGTAAGCGGCGTTTCTTTTTCTCCTCTCCGAACTGTACCATACTCAAACAGCACCTGGCATTCTCCCAGACGGAGAACAGAAGCGTCTTCTGCATTTTTCTCCGTTCCAAACTGATACGCCCTCTTCAGGATAGCGCTGATTCGCAGCACAAGCTCCGGCGGAAGAAAAGGTTTCGTAATATAATCGTCGGCTCCAAGCCCCAGACCAAACAGCCTGTCTCTGTCCTCGTCCTTTGCGGAAAGAAAAAGGATCGGGATCTGAGATTTCTCTCTCAGCTTCTGAAACAGCCGGAATCCGTCCCCATCCGGCAGCATCACGTCCAGCACCGCCATATCGGGCCGCTCTCTTTGAAATACTTCCAGCGCTTCCGCCACACTTCCCGCCGTTACGATATTTTCATATCCGCTCTGACGCAAAATTCCCGCGATCATCTCCGCCAGATCCCGGTTGTCATCCACAAGCATGATCTTATATTGATGAATGTCCATAAACGCTTTCCTCCACATGATCTTCTGTTCTTTATTATAACCGCAGCCGGTTCCCCATTCCAATATCTTTCCGGCAGATTTAAGGAAAAAATAAGGTTTGATTAAGTCTCTTATAAGCCTGATGCTTTATAGTGTTTTCTGTAAAGAGCATATGTCCCCGGTCAAAAGACGTATGCGGCGTATTCTTATTTTATTTTGAAAAATGAAGGAGGTATTATTTATGGGACCTGTTATTGCTACAGAATCTCTTACAAAAAAGTACAAGTCAAAGGTCGTTGTGGATCAGCTTGATCTTCGCGTGCCGGGAGGAAGCATTTACGGTTTTCTCGGACCAAACGGCGCAGGAAAATCCACCACTTTGAAAATGCTGCTCGGTCTTGTAAAGCCTACAGCAGGAAACATCACTATCCTCGGAAAAGAAGTCACCTCAAAAAACCGGCTGAGTATCCTTTCTTCTACAGGATCTCTGATCGAATCTCCCGCATATTACGGGCATTTGAGCGGTAAAGAAAATCTTCAGATCATCTGCACGCTGAAAAATGTTCCGGAAACAGAAATCTCCAGGGTTCTGCAGATTGTACGCATGAAAGATCAGCAGGATAAAAAGGTCAGCCAGTATTCCCTTGGCATGAAACAGCGCCTTGGCCTTGCCGCCGCCCTTTTGGGAAATCCGAAGATACTTCTCCTGGATGAACCTACCAACGGTCTGGATCCGGCAGGAATCCAGGAAATGCGGGAACTGATCTCCTCGCTTCCCAAGACATTCGGCATTACTGTACTGATATCCAGCCATCTTCTCTCTGAAATCGACCAGATGGCCACCCATGTAGGCATCATCAATCAGGGAGAGCTGGTATTCCAGGACAGTCTGTCCGTTCTCCACGAACACAGCCGTTCCAGACTGCTTCTTCGTACCTCGGACGATCAGAGAGCCTTCAGTTATCTGAAACATTCCGGACTTCCGGCTGAATGGAAAAACGGATCGCTCAGTCTCCGTACACTGGAGGACAACAGGATCATGCAGGCCGTCTCTCTTCTGGTAAATTCAGGAATCGGGATCCTCCGTCTTCAGGAGCAGCAGATGAGCCTTGAAGATATCTTCCTTCATCTTACAGAAAAGCAGGTGAGTTTATGAGTTCTGTATTTTTCCGGCAAATGCGGGCGGAAAAGCTGAAAGCACGGCATAAAAAAGCCCTTTTCGTCCCTCTGGGCTTTCTTCTGTTCCAGATTCTGTGGGCGGTCTGGCAGATTTCCTCTATGAAGCCCCAAGAACTTCCGGACGGGTATATGATGTTTTTTTATCAGCTTCCGCCGATGAACGCGATCATGCTTCCTCTGATGCTGTCCGTGATCGCCAGCAGAGTCTGCGATATGGAGGTAAAGGGCGACACTCTGAAGATTCTTTTTACACTTCAGAAGCGCGACGGATTTTTTGACTGCAAGTATCTCACCTGTCTCAAATATCTTCTGATATTTGTAGCGGGACAGGGGATCATGCTTCCGGTGCTGGGAACGATAAACCATTTCGGCAGCCTGAAAATATCCCTCTATCTTCTTTACCTTCTTGTCACCTTTACGGTAAGCGCTGTTATTCTGTGCATCCAGCAGTTTTTATCCCTGGTCTCGGAAAATCAGCTTCTTCCTCTTGGGGTTGGGCTTGCAGGATGCTTCCTTGGACTATTTTCCATGTTTTTCCCGGCGCCTGTGGCCCGTCTGATCCTGTGGGGATATTATTCTGTATTTGCCTGTGTGGGAATGGACTGGGATTCCGAGATCAACAAGATTCTCGGCTATTATGAGATTCCGTTTCCCACAGTTTCGTTTCTTCTGTTTCTGGCGGCAGGCATACTTATTTACCTGATCTGCCGGACCATAATTCAGAAAAAGGAGGTCTGACCTATGCTGGCTCGCTGTATCTCGGCAGAAAGCAGGAAGCTTTGCCATTCCATGATCCTTCCTGCCTGCCTTCTTATTCCCGTTATCCCCGCGATCATGGGAACTTTTAATTATCTGCAAAATCAGGGAATCCTGGAATCCGAATGGTATTCTCTGTGGACACAGAGCACTTTATTTTATGCCTGCTTCTTTTACGCCCCTCTGATCGGGCTTTACTGCTCCTATCTGTGGCGGCTGGAACACAGGCACAACAACTGGAATATGATCATGACTGCCCCGGTTCCTGTATCCTGTCTGTTTTTCGCCAAACTGGCAGTTATCCTGGCAATTACCCTGCTGACCCAGCTATGGATGGGAACTCTGTATCTCATATGCGGAAAGCTTGTAGGCCTGCCCGGATTCTGCCCGCCGGAGATCATTCTCTGGCTTCTCAGGGGAATTCTGGGCGCCGTACCGATCTGTTCCCTGCAGCTGCTTCTTTCCATGAAGATCCGCAGTTTTTCTGTCCCCATCGGCATTGCTCTGATAGGAAGCGTTACCGGAATGCTTATCATAAACAAGGATATGGGACTTGTCTGGCCTTACAGCCTGATGCTTCTCGGCATGAATTCAAATAAAACAGAAGACAGTCTGGCAGGCGGTTTCCTTCCCTTCCTGATTTCCGCCGTTCTGTTTTCCATAATTTTCTGCTTCATTTCCGTCCGTCTTATGAAACATCAGGACATCCGGTCATAAAAAGGAAATATACAAGGATGCAGGCCAAAGGACGCGGCGGCAAATTCAGCGGAAAACCTTGACAAAACAAAAGCGCTCCCATATAATGAATTCTCAGAAGAAGCCTTTGTTCGTTTGTACGCCAGTAAATATCATACCGTTAAGGGCTTGTACTGGTTTCGACGGGGGCTTTGAAGCTGAGGAAGCCATCCGCAGACTCCTGGACTGCGCACCAACCGGGAAACTAAATATAAACGCAGACGAACAGTACGCGTTAGCAGCCTAATTGCTGCTCGTCAGCCCTGATGCACTCACACACCAGGGATCTGGCGTCGACTATGTGAGAAACCTTGCCGGGTAAGCTTTGCCCCGGCAGATGTATCATGAAGCTACTGAAGCCTTAAGCCTGTCGGTGGGCGTAAGGCGGAGGGAATGTTAAAACAGCGACTGTGATGGGAGATGCCTTAGGGGATAGGCTTTCGGACGCGGGTTCGATTCCCGCCAGGTCCATAAAAAAATGCCGCATGCGCGGCATTTTTTATTTTGGAAATTCTTTAGAAACATTTGCTGCAGGCAGTATAACCCTGGGCAATCGCGTCGGCTTCTGATATCTGTCTTGCCTTATCGGGATTCATATTGCCGCAGTTCGGAATGCTGTGATATTTTTCGCCTGTGGCGGATAACCACACAGCAGCTGAATTTGTTGTCTCCGCTGTCGTTTCCGGCACAGTATTCTCCGCAGGTGCAGAAACAGCCTTTGTTTCCTCTTCCGCTCCCGAAACTTCGTCACCTGAAGAATAATCATTACACGGCGAAGCCGTCCATGTGACCGATGTTCCGTCGGACACAGCGGTAACGGTTCCCTGTTCGTCTGTGCGGAATACGGGAATATCCATATCGGAAAGCCGTTCCATAGTCTCCGCTGACGGATGATGATACTGGTTTCCCATGCCGCAGCTTATAACAGCATAGGAAGGCGTGGTAGCCTCAAGAAAATCCCAGGATGTAGAGCTTGATGATCCATGATGTCCTACGCACAGAACGTCACAGTCCAGATCCACATCAGGCCTGATCATGTCCTCTTCGCTTTTTTCTTCCGCGTCTCCTGTGAAAATAAAGCTTGTAGAACCATTCTCCAGCTTGATCGCAACAGAATTATTATTGCTGTCATCGGCATTAATGCCATCCGGAGCAAGGATGGTAAAGCTGCCTGTGCCAAAAGAATAAGAGTCTCCCACAAATGGATATTTTACTTCAAGACCTTTCGAAGAAGCGGTATCCATAAATTCTGCGAAAACGTCGGAGTTCTGCGTATAGTCGGCACCGATCAGATTGCTGACTGTAAAATCATTCATGCAGTCGATAAGCCCTGACACATGATCTTCGTCATAATGTGAGGAGATCATGTAATCAATATTCCGGACATTCTGCTGACGCAGGTAGGAGACAACCCCATCCGCGTGTTCCTGGTCACCGCCGTCATACAGCAGATTCTGACCGCCTGACTGTACAAGGATAGATAAGCCTTCTCCGACATCAATAAAATGTACAGCCATATCCGTATCCGCCCCGGCCCATACATTGAGCTGAGGCAGAAACAGTCCGCAGACAAGGAAAAGTGACAACAGGAAATAAGATATTTTTTTCTTTAAGCGCATCATATGATCTCCTCCTTTGTATATAATTTCACATCAGACCGGCAAATACAGAGGCGCCGATCACTGTGCAGAGCCCGCATACTACAATGGCAAGGCTGCTCATAGCGCCTTCCACTTCTCCCATTTCCATTGCCTTGGCCGTTCCCACCGCATGGGAGGAGGTTCCAACAGCGAGTCCTCTGGACACCGCATAACGGATGCGGAATATTTTACACACAGTCTCCGCCGTCATATTTCCCAGAACACCGGTAATGATGATCACAGCGACGGAAATCGTTACATATCCTCCCAGTTCTTCGGAAACACCCATTCCGATCGCTGTTGTAATAGATTTCGGAAGCAGGGTGACGTACTCTTTATGGCTGAGGCCGAACAGCGCTGCCATGGCAAAAACAGAGCCAAGGCTTGCCAGAACTCCGGAAAAAATTCCGATGATGATCGCCGCAAAATTTTTCTTCAGAGTCTCCATCTGCAGATACAAAGGGATGGCAAGACTGACTGTAGCCGGCGTCAAAAGATAGCTCAGATACTGGGCGCTGGTATTGTAACTGTCGTAATCCACATGAAAGACAGCCAGAAAAACGATCACCAGAAGAATTGATATCAGCAGCGGATTCAGCACCGCCAGCTTCCATTTTTTCTTTGCCGCAAGCCCGATCTCGTAGGCCAAAAGGCTGATCACAATACCTACGGTGGCTGAATTAAGAATCACATTGTCCATTTTTCTCTTTTTCCTCTTTTCTGTCAAGTAAAAAATCTGTCACCTTTCCTGTCACGATCATTACCACAAAGGTGGAAACCACAGTGATCACTGCCAGAGGGACCAGGAAAGACTTAAGCTGTCCCCAGGACGTCATTAGTCCGACGCCTGCCGGAATGAACATAAGAGGCATGATCTCGATGAGAAATTCGCCTACCTCTTTTACATGCTCTACCCGGATCACCCGGGCCGACAACAAAACAAGCATCAGTACAAGTCCGTAAATGCTTCCCGGCACAGGCAGAGGAAGAAAATATTTCAGCACCTCTCCCACGCAGGTAACTCCTAAAATAATACCAAATTGTCTCATATAGCGCATACGTCTGTCCTCCATCTGTATGGTCCTGCCAAGTTTTATTTTTGGCCAAACCAGCTTTTGCCATTATATCACAGACAGAAATTCTTATACAATAGAAAAACTGCCCTATTACAGGCAGTTTTTCCAGCAAAAAATGGAAAGATTCCCTAAAATAAGTTTTTATTCTCCCATATCTTTTGCGCACTGTTTCATTTTCTCCCTGATCGGAAGATGATAGGGACATCTTGGCTCACATTCACCGCATCCGATACATGCCGATGCCTTTACCTTAAGCGTGCTGTAACGGGATTTTCCCCATTCCGCCAGATTATATCTCTGCAGATATCCGGCAAACAAAAATACGCTTGGAATATCAATCCCCACAGTACAGGGAGCGCAGTAATTGCAGCGGCGGCAGAAATCCGTTCCAAGCTGTCTCCTTACATCATCGATCTTCTTCAGCTCCTCTTCTTTAAGAGGCGAGCCGTCCTCGCAGGCAGCAAGGTTTTGTTCCAGTTCAGACAGTTCCGCCATACCGGGGATCACAACTGTCACATCAGGATTGGAACAAATATAACGCAGCGCAAGAGAAGCATCCTCAATGGCTCCGCCTGCCAGAGGCTTCATGGCGATAAATCCCACATTGCGCTCCGCGCACTGCCGGATCAGTTCTTCTCCCTGATTTTCCACAATATTGTAGGGAAACATCACCGTTTCCACCCAGTCAAGGGCAAGGGCTTTTTGAAAAACAGACACAGAATGGGCCGTCAGACCAATGTGTCCGATCTTTCCTGCTTTTTTCGCTTCTTCCAGCGCTTCCAGAGCGCCGCCCTCTCCCATGACCTGCTCAAGCTGCTCCATACTGGGATTATGGATCTGGTAAAGATCAATGTAGTCTGTCCGCAGGTTCCGGAGGCTTGTTTCAATATCAGCAGCCATGGCTTCTTTTGTCCTTGACATGGATTTTGTCGCCAGAACAAACCGGTCCCGGATTCCCTCCATACCATATCCGATATATTCCTCACTGACGGTATATCCCCTGGCCGTGTCGATATAGTTGACGCCCTTCTCTGCCATCTCATGCAGAAGCTTTCTTGTTCCTTCCCTGTCGATTCTCTGAATGGGAATCCCTCCGAATCCCATTTTTGAAACGCGAAGCCCTGTTTTTCCTAATACTCTGTACTCCATGACCAACTCCCTTTCCACTACGATTATGATGCAAATGATCCGATGGTTTTATTATACCTCTGCCTTCTGCCTCTGTCCATGTTCCGCATACCAGAAAATCAGATGTCCTGTCAGCAAAACAGCCGCCGGGATACGGCGGCTGCAGCAATATGCTTTTTATACACGGGACAGATATTCACCTGTTCTTGTATCGATCTTTAATTTGTCTCCCTGGTTTACAAACAGAGGAACCATAACCTGAGCGCCTGTCTCAACGATGGCCGGCTTGGTCGCGCCCTGAGCAGTGTTTCCTGCAAATCCGGGCTCTGTTTCTGTTACCTCAAGTTCTACAAACAGAGGCGGCTCGATGGCGAATACGTTTCCATTGTAGGAACATACTTTTACAACATCGTTTTCTTTTACAAATTTCAGAGAATCGCCTACCTGCTCCGCTGTCAGAGCGATCTGGTCATAAGTCTCCGTATTCATGAAGTTGTAAAGTTCACCGTCATTATACAGATAGCTCATATCCACACGGTCGATACGTGCCTGCGGGAATTTTTCCGTAGGACGGAAAGACTTCTCAAGTACAGCTCCTGTAATGATATTTTTATATTTTGTTCTGACAAATGCAGCGCCCTTTCCAGGTTTTACATGCTGAAATTCAACAATCTGACATACATTTCCATCAATTTCAAGTGTGATACCGTTTTTGAAATCACCTGCTGAAATCATAGTTTATTTCCTCCTTCTTGTACTGTTCGCTATCTTTCATTCTATAATACCATGGAATTTTTTTCAACTATTTTTTTTCATACGCCTGTAATTTATCTTCAATCTCACGGATCAGCTCCTCAAAAGGCTTGACTCCTGTCACAACCTGAATGTCCGCGAATTTTTTGTATACAGGATCTCTCTGTTTCAGGAGCTTTTTGATTTTTTCGTCTCTGTCGTCTCCGTCAAGCAGCGGATCCTTCCGTGAATTTTCCAGTCTCTTCCTCAAGGTGTCCAGAGAGCCTTTCAGATATACAACCGTTCCCAGTTCCCTGATATATTTTTCATTCTGTTCCTGAAGCGGCGCCCCCGCTCCAAGAGAGATCACCTTGCGCTCTGTGTCCTTGATCAGTTCTTTCAGCGCCACCGTTTCCAGCGCTCTGTAAAAAGGCTCGCCGAATCTCTCAAACATTTCTCTTACTGAAAGATTCATCTTTTTTACGATCAGCTTTTCCAGATCGATAAACGGCAGTTCCAAGTCTCTGGAAAGCTGTTTCCCCACTCTCGTTTTACCTGAACCCATAAACCCGATGATCACCACATGGTTCATAAAGTTCCCTCCTCTTTTTTGTAAAAATAAAGTACGATTCTTTCCAAATACCGCTTGAACACAATCTGGATCTCCTCCTTCGGATGAATCGGCTTTACAAGAATGCTGTGGATCCCGGTTCTCCTGGCTCCATAGATATCTGTAAAAAGCTGGTCTCCGATAAAAATTGTATTCGTGCGGTCCGTTCCCAGCAGTTCCATTGCCCTCTCATAATTGCGAACCGCGGGTTTATGGGCATTTTCTATAAAATGCTCCCCGATCTTTTCGTTAAAAGAAGCTACTCTTTCCCTCTGGTTATTTGATAAAAAGCAGCTCTTGAATCCTATTTTCCGAAGGCGGCCAAACAGTTCCACCGCCCTTTTGTCCGCCGGCGCCCCGTGGGGCACCAGCGTGTTGTCAATGTCGAACAAGAGACCTCTGTATCCTTCTTCATACAGTTTCTCATAATCTATTTCATAAGCAGAATCCAGATATTCATCTGGAAAAAAACATCGAAACATGTCTCTCTCCCTGTGCTTTTGATTTTCAGCGGGCATCCAGAGGAATATATTCCGCGGAATCAAGGACGTTCTTATATGCCGGACGGATGATCTTATCCGTGTTGATCAGCTCTTCCATCCGATGGGCGCTCCAGCCCACGATTCTGGCAACAGCGAACATCGGCGTATAAAGTTCCAGCGGAAGATCCAGCATACTGTAGACAAATCCGCTGTAGAAGTCCACGTTGGCGCTTACGCCTTTATAGATCCGGCGCTCCTCCGCAATCACTTCAGGCGCAAGTCTTTCTACCATGGAATACAGGCGGTAATCCTTCATCCGTCCTTTTTCCTTCGCAAGACTTTCCACGAATCCTTTCAGTACTTCCGCTCTCGGATCGGATACGGAGTAAATAGCGTGTCCCATTCCATAGATCAGGCCGCTTCTGTCAAAAGCTTCTTTATGGAGAAGTTTTTTCAGATATGCGCGAACCTCATCCTCATCATCCCAGTTATGGACAGCGTGTTTCATATCCTGGAACATACGGATCACTTTAATGTTCGCTCCGCCGTGTTTTGGTCCCTTCAGAGAGCCCAGCGCCGCCGCGATGGTGGAATAAGTATCTGTTCCGGAGGAAGATACAACGTGAGTTGTAAAGGTAGAGTTGTTTCCTCCGCCATGCTCCATATGAAGGATCAGGGCAAGATCCAGGATTTTCGCTTCCAGATCCGTATATTTCTTGTCAGGTCTCAGGATGCGGAGAATGTTTTCCGCTGTGGAAAGTTCTTTTTTCGGATTATGTATATAAAGGCTCTTTCCCTTGATATAATGATTATAAGCCTGATATCCGTAAACAGAAAGCAGCGGAAATACGCTGATCAGGTTCAGACACTGCCGGAGAACGTTTGGAAGCGAGATGTCTTCCGGATTATTGTCGTAGGAATACAGGGTCAGCACGCTTCGGGACAGGGCATTCATAATATCTCTGCCCGGCGCCTTCATGATCACGTCTCTTACGAAATTTCGCGGAAGCGTCCGCTGGTTTGCCAGCAGATGGCTGAAATCAGCAAGCTGCTGTTTGTTCGGCAGTACGCCGAAAAGAAGGAGATAAGTGGTCTCCTCAAATCCAAAACGGTTGTCACGCACAAATCCGGCCGTCAGATCCTTAATATTGTACCCACGGTAGTAAAGACTTCCCGCGCAGGGAACCTCTTTCCCGTCCACAACCTTCACCGCCTGCACGTTGGATACCTGGGTCAGTCCGGCGAGAACGCCTTTTCCATTAATATCGCGAAGTCCTCTTTTGACATCGTATTTGCCGTACAGAGACAGATCTATGGTGGTATGGTCTTTGCAGATCTGGGTCAGTTTCTCAATTTCCGGTGTTACTTTTGTGTTAAATCCTGTCATTTTTGCAATCTCCTTTCAAATATATCTTTCTGCCGATAAAGGTCCCTCCTCATCCCTTTCTGCCTTTTCTCTAACAAAGTAAAGATACCTGTAAGCTATAGTATACCATTTTCTTCAGTTTAAGTCTACCTCAGAAAACCGCCTGTTCTCCAAAACCGTCTGACAATAACTTTTTTTCATTCAACTCTTTTCAACTTTACCACTTTCGTGTATAATAGTTCTGGACGCTGACGAGGTCAGCATTTACAAAATGGATGAGGAGGAATTATTATGTCTTACACTGAAGAAGTTTACGAGAGAGTCGTAGCGCAGAATCCAGGCGAACCGGAATTCCATCAGGCAGTAAAGGAAGTTCTTGATTCCCTGAAGGTCGTTATTGACAAAAATGAAGAAGAATACCGCAAGCTGGCTATTCTTGAACGCCTGGTAGAGCCGGAAAGAATCATCTCCTTCCGCGTTCCGTGGACAGACGACAAAGGAAACGTACAGGTAAATAAAGGCTACCGCGTTCAGTTCAACAGCGCCATCGGACCTTATAAGGGCGGTCTTCGTTTCCATCCCTCTGTAAACCAAAGCATTCTGAAATTCCTGGGATTTGAGCAGATCTTCAAAAACTCCCTGACCGGCCTTCCTATCGGCGGCGGCAAGGGCGGTTCCAACTTTGACCCCAAAGGTAAATCTGACAGAGAAGTTATGGCGTTCTGCCAGAGCTTTATGACAGAACTTTGCAAATATATCGGCGCTGATACAGACGTACCGGCCGGAGATATCGGCGTAGGCGGACGTGAGATCGGTTATCTGTACGGACAGTACAAACGTATCCGCAATCTCAGCGAAGGCGTTCTTACCGGAAAAGGTCTTACTTTCGGCGGTTCCCTGATCCGTACCCAGGCTACCGGATACGGCGTTGTTTATATTCTGGATGAACTTATGAAAGCTCACAACGATTCACTGGAAGGCAAAACTGTTATCGTGACAGGTTCCGGAAACGTTGCGATCTACGCTGTAGAAAAAGCTACGCAGCTCGGCGCCAAAGTTGTGGCAATGTGCGATTCCAACGGATATATCCATGATCCCAACGGCATCAATCTTGACGTAGTAAAAGATATCAAAGAAGTAAAACGCGGACGTATCAAAGAATACGCAGACCGTGTGGAAGGCTCCACTTATACAGAAGGCGTCGGCATCTGGAATATCAAATGTGACGTTTATCTTCCCTGCGCAACACAGAATGAACTTGGTCTCGACGCAGTAAAGACCCTGAAGGCCAACGGCTGCAAATATATCGTAGAAGGCGCAAATATGCCTACTACTCTGGACGCTACAGAATACGCTATGGAAAACGGGATCCTGTTCCTGCCGGGCAAAGCTTCCAACGCAGGCGGCGTAGCTACCTCCGCTCTGGAAATGAGCCAGAACTCCATGAGACTTTCCTGGAGCGCTGAAGAAGTGGATGAAAAACTTCACAACATCATGAAAGATATCTACAGCAAAATTTCTGAAGCTGCAGAGCGTTATGATATGAAAGACAATTTCGTAGTAGGCGCAAATATCGCCGCTTTCGAAAAAGTAGTAGACGCAATGAAGGCCCAGGGTATCGTTTGATCCTGACATACGGCGCCGTCCCAATGGGGCGGCGCCTGTTTTATGCCGTAAATCGGCTTTTCCCGTCTCTTTTACGATCTTAAAAAATTTCTCATGCTTTTCAGGGCATTTTTTTCCAGACGGCTGACCTGGGCCTGGGAAATCCCCACCTCTCTCGCCACCTCCATCTGGGTTTTGCCTTCATAAAACCGCATTTCAATGATATGGCGCTCCCTGTCCGACAGCCTGTGCATGGCTTCTTTCAGGGACAGATTCTCGATCCAATGATCTTCTTTGTTCTTTTTGTCGCTGATCTGATCCATCACATAAAGGGTGTCTCCCCCTTCAGAATACACCGGTTCAAAAAGACTTACCGGATTCTGGATAGCATCCATGGCGTAGACAATTAATTCCTTTTCAATTCCGATCTCCCGGGAAATCTCTGCCAGCGTCGGTTCCTTCAGATACTGTTTTGTATAATTTTCTTTTGCGTAAATAGCTTTATATGCAATATCCCTTAAAGATCTGCTGACCCGTATGCTGTTGTTGTCTCTTAAATATCTCCGGATCTCCCCGATGATCATAGGCACCGCATAGGTGGAGAATTTCACATTTAAACTAACATCAAAATTGTCAATGGCTTTCATAAGACCGATGCAGCCGATCTGAAAAAGATCGTCCGCGTTTTCTCCGCTGTTCTGAAAACGCTTGATAACACTTAATACAAGCCGGAGATTTCCTTTGATATACATTTCCCGGGCTTCCATATCCCCCTCTTTGATCCTGCGGAACAATTCCTCCTTTTCCTCAGGCTTCAGTACAGGAAGTTTAGAGGTGTTGACCCCGCAGATCTCTACTTTATTAAGTGTCATCGTAACATCCTCCTTCAATCTTTTGTTACTAAAAATCATTCTCAGACTGAAGGAGAAATATACTTTTTTCGGAAAAATATAAAAAATAAAAGCCCTTGACAGATTCAGGGAAGTCTCTCTTTGTGGAAGCATTTTTCTTCCTGGATCTCCACTAAAATGATATCGTCACCGATCTGGCAGATACATTTCCAGGGTATCACATACTCGCTTTCCCTTCCGAAAAAGCAGAAAAAACGGCCCGGTCCGGGAACGACCAGCGCCGTGATCCGTCCGGTGGCACAGTCAAACTCCACGTCTATCGGGCAGCCCAGGCTCCGGCAGGTACAGGTGTTTATGATCTCTTTTTGTTTCAGCTCGCACAAACGCATGATAATACCTGTTTTTCTTTATTCCTATTCAGAAAAAGCTTAAATATACCTGATGACGCGATGTTTAAAATGTGGAGCCGCTGCGAAAAATCGAAAACTCTCTCCATGGTTTATTGACTTAAAAATAAGAATTATAGTATAATGTGCCCATAAAAGGGGAGAAAGGGGAATTTGCCATGAGATGCCCGTTTTGCGGCCAGGATAATACAAGAGTCGTTGATTCCAGGCCAGTAGAAGATACAAACTCGATCAGAAGAAGGCGGATGTGCGAGTCCTGCGGAAAGCGTTTCACTACATACGAGAAGGTTGAGACTATCCCGCTGAGCGTGATCAAAAAAGACCAGACCAGAGAACAGTACGACCGGAGCAAGATCCAGGACGGAGTTCTCCGCGCCTGTTATAAAAGACCGATTCCTATAGAAAAAATCGAAACCATGATGGATTCTATCGAGGGAGCTGTTTTTGGCCGGGCGGACAGGGAAATTTCCAGCAGCCAGATCGGAGAGATCGTCATGGAACATCTTCAGCACCTGGATCCGGTGGCTTACGTCCGCTTCGCGTCTGTTTACCGGGAATTTAAAGATGTCAGCACTTTCATGGATGAGCTGAAAAAATTTATGGATTCCTAAAAGAAAAGGGCCCTTAATCCAGGGCCTTTTCCAATTCTTCAATTACGATTTTCAAAGCTTTGATCCGGGCGTATTTTTTGTCTACAGATTCCAGGATATGCCAGGGCGCATAAGTGGTGCTTGTCTTTTTCAGCATCTCGTTTACCGCGTCCTCGTAGAGATCCCACTTCTCTCTGTTTCTCCAGTCCTCATCCGTTATCTTCCACCGTTTCTCCGGATTGTTCTGACGGTCCGTAAATCTTTCAAGCTGGGTGTCCTTATCGATCTGAACCCAGAATTTGATGATCACAGCGCCCCAGTCATAAAGTTCTTTTTCAAACTCGTTCATTTCATTATAAGCGCGCTTCCAGTCGTTTTCCGAGCAGAAGCCCTCCAGGCGCTCCACCATAACGCGGCCGTACCAGGTGCGGTCAAAAATAGCGATATGCCCGTCTTTTGGAAGCCTCGTCCAGAATCTCCAGAGATAATGGCGCGCCTTCTCATGAGGTTCCGGACTTGCGATAGGATGCACTTCATATCCTCTTGGATCAAGAGCGCCCGTAATCCTCTTGATGTTTCCGCCTTTGCCTGCCGCGTCCCATCCTTCATAGGTAATGATCACAGGAACACGTTTCCGGTAAACCCGGTTATGAAGCTCTCCAAGACGCTTCTGCAGTTCCTTGAGTTCCTTCCGGTACTCCTCTTCTTCAATCACTTTGCCTTCCAGCTCCACATCCTGGAGCTTCGGCATTTTTACCAGCGGAAAAACGTTCTGAAGAATGGGAACAGAATGCATCTGATTCTGCAGGGCCACTTCAATATTGCTTACCAGAGTTTCCAACACCTGCAGCTCCGCCCATTTTTTATTTTTGGCGTCCACGATATACCAGGGGGAAGTGGACATATTTGTATCTTTCAGATATCTGTCGTAGACTTTCTCACATTTTCCATAATGTTCATTCTGCCACTGATCGAACTTCTGCACACGCCACTGTGTATCTTCCCCGGAAAGCAGGCCCTTCATACGTTTCGCCTGCTCGTCTCTGTCAATGTGCATAAAATATTTTACTACCAGATAGCCGTTATCCGTTAGCTGTCTCTCAAAACGTTTGATACTGTCGATCCGCTTCTCATAGTCCTCTCCTGACAGCCCGTCTTCCAGCACTGCTTTCGTGGTCTCTTCCATCCATCCGGAATCCAGGAAGGTAAATTTCCCCTGCTCCGGTATCTGACGCATATACCGGTACAGAAACGGACGGCGGCGCTCGTCTTCTGTAGGAGCCGCCATTGTAGCCACTTTAAAAAATCTCGGGTCGATATTCCTGATCACCTTACCGATCATGCTTCCTTTTCCGGCGGAACTCCATCCTTCAAACAGGACCAGTACCGGAACCTTATGCTCTTTGATCTTCATCTGAAGTTCATAAAGCTTTCCTCTCGCCTTGTCCAGCCGCAGCGAAATCTCTTCCTTTTCCGGGATTTCCGGGGGATTCCAGGTTTTTAACATACACAGCCACCTCATTTCTTTTTCGCACCTTGTATACTAACGCTACTATTTTTTCATAGTATATCATGATTATTGGATGATTTCCATAAAAACAACAAACTATACGAAAATTCTTTGTAAATTTTATCAAAAAACTGTGTATTATCTGTCATCCTATATCAGATGATGCTTCTGAAACGCCTTCCAGATCCCGTCCTCTGTCACAGAGGGGCATATGTCGTCCGCCACAGCCTTCACCGTCTCGCAGCCGTTTTCCATGCAAATGCCCAGCCCTGTTTTTTCCAGCATCTCTTTGTCGTTCATACTGTCTCCGAAACCAACGGAATCCTCCAGTGGGATATGGAAATAATTGCAGACATATTCCACCGCAATTCCTTTATTGATTTTTCTGTTCATAACCTCGCCATTTACATAATCTCTGTTCCCGCTGTCCTGGATACAGATATAAAAATCATCTTTGAGAGACTCCTGAGACTTTATGAGAGCTTCTGCCGAAGGGCTCATAACCACCATTTTATATGCGGCCTGGTTCCGGTATTCGCTCATTGGATGAATATTCATGGATTTTTCAATCTGCTCTCTCCAGCGAAGAAGTTCGCTTCCCCCGCCGTTTTTTGTACATTTCAGCAGGAACTCTCTGACCCCTTCGTCTGTATACGCCCCGTCTCTGCATTCCAATGTGCGGAAGATCCCGTTTTCTTTAAGGACCTGCATGGCGCTGTTTTTCTGTTTTTCCGTAAGAGGACAATCGTAAATCACTTTTTCTCCCGCCAGAATGTAGGCTCCGGCGCTGGCTACCACGCCGTCGAAGCCGTAAGTCAGAAGTCCTGACATCATCCCATAGCTTCTTCCCGTGCAGAGAAATACAAGGTGGCCTGCCTGCCTTGCTTTTCTCACAGCCTCACAGGCTGTAGCCGGAGGCACATTGCTGCCTGGTTCTGTAAAAGTTCCGTCAATATCCAGAAAAATTATTTTTTGCTTCATTCTGATTACTCCTTTTTCTGTCGTTAGCGTCAGTTTACAGGGGACGCCGCTTTTTTGCAAGGATTATCGCCGCCAGGATACCCGCCAGCAGAGAAGTGCCCGCAAAATTAAACCAGATTCCGTTAAGCCCCAGAGGCCACAGAAGCCCTATCAGGATCACCGGAAAAATTAAAGCTGTGGCAAGTGATATCACCGCCGCCTCTTTCGGTCTGTCCACAGCTACCATATAGCTCTGTGTGGCAAAGGAAAACCACCGGGTAATATAAGTAAAGGCAAAAAGGCGTACCGCCGTATGGGCCATCTCCATAAATCCGGCGTCCGGTTCGCTGACAAACATACGGATAACAATATCTGTAAAAAAGAACAGTACGGCGGCTGACAAAAGGGAAACGGCGGCGCTGGCCGTATAGCAGCACTTCTCAATAGAACGGATACGCCCCCTGTTTCCCGCTCCCAGATTATAGCCTACCGCCGGCTGGAGAGAATCGCACATTCCATAAAGCAAAGGCTGCACAAATCCGTCCGCATACATCAGGATCCCATATACGGATACAGCCTGGGCTCCTCCCATACGCAGCAGAAGAAAATTCATAAGGATCGAGGTAATCCTTCCCGCAATATTGTTCAGAAAGTTCGGGCTGCCGCAGCTTACAATTTTTTTGATCATCGCCCTGGAAAATTTCGGCCTGCAGAAACGAAGCTGCATTTTTCCTCTGAAAAAAGGATAAAAAGCAATCAGGGTGCAGATGAACATGCCGCTGCAGGTAGCAAGCCCGGCTCCCCAGATTCCCCACCGGAAAATATAGAGAAAGACAAATTCCAAAACTGCGGTCAGAAGAGACATAAAAATGTTCAAAAGCATACTTGCCCGTATTTTTCCGCAGATACGAAGATAATTATCCACGGCAAAAATGATCGTCGTTACCGGCGCGCAGAGGGCGTAAACACGCAGATACTGGACAGAAAGCTTCAGAAGCTCGCCTTCCGCTCCCATGAGTTTCAGAAGAGGCACGGCCAGAAGAAACAGAACCGCTCCGATCAGTACGCCGGCGGCTACGATCATAAGACAGGCGCAGGTAAAATAATTATCCGCTTCTCTTTCTTCTTTTCTCCCCAGGCTGATAGAGATAGGCACAGCCGATCCTACGCCGACCAGATCCGCCAGAGAAAAGTTAATGATCACAAAAGGCATCGCCAGATTCAGCGCCGCGAAGGGCGTATCTCCTAAAACCTGTCCCACCAGTATACCGTCGATCAACTGGTACAGCGCGGAAGCCAGCATACTGACCGCTCCAGGTACAGACGCAATGAAAAACAATTTCAGCACCGGAATTTTAGTAAATAAAGTTTTTGAGTCCATAAACATCTCCTTATCTGACGTCTTTATCCAGTATTTCTCTTTGGAATTCTTCTTTCAGATATCCGGTAAACGCTTCCAGCCCGGTAAGAAGCTCCGGTGAAAATTCCTTAAGCGTTCTTTCTACAGCTTTCTCTTCCGCTTCGTACACGCTTTTCAGGATATGATCCGCATAAAGCTTCCCCTTTTCTGTAAGAAAAATCTGCTTTTCTTTTTTATGTCCTGCGTTTTCCAGTCTGATACGCCCTTCTTTTACATTCTCTCTTACAATCGTATTGATCGTTGTCCGCGGAATCAGCCATTCCTCACAGATTTCTTTCTGCGTATGCGGCTTTCTGTCATTCAGAACATAAAATAATATCAGGGTATTATCTTTGATTCCCAGCTTTCTTGCCGCCATATAATACAGTCCGTCGATCTGGTTCATACAGAGGTTGATTCTGTCAATATATTTCCGGTGTTCCCCCACTGCTCCGCCCTCCTGTAAATCCTTTTTATTCTTTATCCGTTCTTCATTTGAATACGAATTCGTATTTAACGTTTCCTATTATATTACGAATTCGTATTTAAATCAAGTCAATTTTAAGATTTTTTCCGAATTTTTGTAAGGCGTGCCTTCAATCGTATATTTTTGTGTTTTTCCTGTCTTTTGTAAACGGCATGTTAAATGTATCTCAATTCTTCCTGACTCCTATTGAATCTGATTTTTTACGGTGCTATACTTGCCTCGTTCCGGAACATAAAACTTTTTTGTTTTTGAAGAATAGGAGTGAAACAATGAAAAGAAAAGTTATCGCAGCAATGCTTACTTTATTAACAGCAACTATGGTATGTCCCACAGCCTATGCGGCTACCGAGCATTACAACGACAGCAGTGTGACAGGCGACGCGGAAGAATGGCAGGCTTACAAAGATAACTGGGAGAACCTGTCTTCCGATTATACAAAAGTGTCCCTTACTCCGGGAAAAGACGAAACAGAGCTGAATTTTGCATGGTACAGTGAAAAGACAGATTCCGAGGGAACTCCTGTCGTACATTTCGGAACTGATCAGAACGCTCTTGAAACATTCACCGGTACAGTGGGTGATGTGGATCAGTCTCTGACAGGAGACAAAGCTTATGAATATAATTATGTAACTGTTACCGGTCTTCAGCCGAACACCACCTACTATTACACAGTGGAAAGAAACGGGGAGCAGAGTGATGTTGTAGAATATACGACTAAGGATACGGAAACCGTAAAAATGCTGTATGTAGGCGATCCGCAGATCGGCGCTTCCAAAGGACAGCCACAGGACGGCGGCGAACTTTCTGATGAATCCGGAGCGGCAAATACTGCCGCACAGAACGACGGTTTCGCGTGGAACAGAACGCTGAATACCGCCCTTGAGGAAAATCCGGACATCAACTTCGTGATCTCCGCAGGCGACCAGGTAAATAAAACAGGAGAGGCAAAGGAAGAAGAATATGCCGCATATTTAGGTGCAGACGCTCTTGCAAGCCTTCCTGTTGCCACCACTATCGGAAATCATGATTCTCTGAATCCTGACTATTCCTACCATTTCAATAATCCCAACACCACAGATTACGGCAAAACAGCAGCCGGCGGCGATTATTACTATTCTTACGGCAACGGACTTTTCATCGTACTGAATACAAATAATTACAACGTAGCGGAACATTCCGAAGCCATCAAAGAGGCGGTTGCCGCTTATCCGGATGCAAAATGGCGTATCGTTACGATTCATCAGGATATCTACGGTTCCGGTCTTGATCACTCCGATACAGACGGCATGATCCTGAGAACACAGCTTACTCCGATATTCGACGAAAATGATATCGATGTAGTTCTTCAGGGACATGACCATACATACAGCCGTACAAAACTCCTCTATGGAGACGGTCAGACACACAGCAGCTATGAATTCCAGCTTACAGAGGACGGAACGGACTACGACTGGGATCACGCTTACAACGTAGAGACCGGCGAGCAGATCCCGCTCTATCCGGAAGACGGCGATGAAGAGGGCGCGGCTCTGAAAGACGCTTTCACAGAAGACAATATGTGCTACACCATTGAAGACACAGAAGGAAATACTGTAACTGATCCTCAGGGTATCCTTTACATGACAGCAAACTCTGCCAGCGGTTCCAAATATTACGAACTGATCCCGACCCAGCAGGATTACGTTGCTGTCCGCAGTCAGAACTGGCTTCCCTCCTACTCTGTGATCACCATGGACGCAGACAGTTTTACCATCGAAACATATCAGATCAAAGACGACGGAACGGTTGAGTCTATCGACGAGGCCTTCACCATCGAAAAGACAGGGGACGCTTCTGCGGAAGCTGCTGACGAGACAGAGGATGCGGCTGCTGATGAAACTGCAGATGAAACTACAGAGGCAAGCGCTGATGACGCAGCGGCAACTGAGGAAGCTACAGACGAGGCGGCGGCTGACGACGCGGCGGCAACCGAAGAAGCTACAGACGAGGCGGCGGCTGACAACGCGGCAGCAACCGAAGAAACAGCACAGTAAGGCGGTAATCAGCATTGAAAACGTATTTTCAGAAACACGATGGGCAGCTTCTTTCCAGAAAAGCTGCCCGTCGGCTTATCTTATTTCTTATTTGTATTATATTTATAGTTTTTACAGTTAAAATCAATCAGGTAGAAAAAACAGAGCTTGTCTCCAGAGAGGGACAGACTTTTGAAAAAGCCACAGTGGTAGAAATCCTTCAGGACAACCTGCAGGCGGACGGAACCCGGGTAGGAGAACAAAAAGTGGTAGTGCGGATGGATTCCGGAGAGAGAAAAGGCGAGGAACTGACTGTGACCAGCAGTTCCGGCTATCTGTTCGGCGCAGGCTGCACCCCTGGCATGCATGTCATCGTCATGCAGAGCGTAGCGGGGGAATCTGTGATCGCCAGCGTCTATTCCCAGGACCGGGGATGGGTAATCTATCTTTTTGCGGCTTTATATATTCTTCTTCTGTGTGTGATCGGAGGAAAACAGGGAATCAAAGGAAGCGCAGGACTGATCTTCACCTTTTTCTGTGTAATCTTCGTTTATCTTCCTCTGGTGTACCGGGGGCTGTCCCCTTTCTGGGCGGCGGTTTTTGTATGCGCCATCACTACAGTCGTAACTATGTATCTTATCGGAGGACCCACAAAAAAGACCCTGGTTTCCATTCTCGGAACAATGGTAGGCGTTCTCTGCGCCGGAATCTCCGCCCAGCTTTTCAGTCTTCTTTCCGGCATTACCGGATATAACGTATCCGATATTGAGACATTAATGACTTTATGGAATACCAACCGGATCCAGGTAGGCGGACTGCTCTTCTCCGGTCTTCTGATCTCCAGTATGGGCGCCGTTATGGATGTGGCTATGTCCATCAGCAGCTCCATGTCTGAGATCCTGAAGCAGAACCCGGAGATGACGAGAAAAGAGCTTTTCAAGGCAGGCATCCACGTAGGGCGGGACATGATGGGAACAGACAGCAACACCCTGATCCTGGCCTTCGCAGGAAGCAGTGTAAGCATGCTCCTTCTGGACTACGCCTACAACCTTCCCTACCAGCAGATCATCAACTCCAATAACATCGGGATTGCTATCATGCAGGGATTGTCCGGAAGCTTCGGCATCGTTTTAAGCGTGCCCTTCACCGTACTCTTCGCTTCCATCATGTATCTTAAGAAACATAGAAAAGCAGAAAACACAGAAGCCATTGAAACCGCCGGAGCACAGATACACAGCGTCACAGAAGCATCTGAGAATATATAAATCTTCATCCACAGAAAAAGCAGCATCTCTCTTCTGACCAGAAGAACAGAAATGCTGCTTTTTTGTTTCTCATAAAATTTTGTCGAAGCTCTCCTACGCATTTTACAACATCCCCAAGAAGAAGTTTATACAGATAAAAGCGTCCCGCGGCAGATATCTGGCGCGGGACGCTTTTTCATATTAATTTTTCATACCGAACTTCTTTATGACAGCTCCAGCTTTCCTGTATAGAGCTGATAATACGTACCCTTCTGTTTGATCAGGTCCTTATGATCTCCTCTCTCAATGATCTTTCCGTGATCCAGAACCATGATGGCGTCACTGTTGCGGATAGTGGAAAGTCTGTGAGCGATCACGAATACCGTACGTCCTTTCATCAGGTTATCCATACCCTGTTGTACAATCTGTTCTGTACGTGTATCGATACTGGAAGTCGCTTCGTCCAGAATCAGTACCGGCGGATCTGCCACAGCCGCTCTGGCAATGGAGAGAAGCTGTCTCTGCCCCTGTGAAAGCTCCTCGCCGTCACTGCTGAGCAATGTCTGATAACCGTTGGGAAGCATCCGGATAAAGTGATCTGCATGGGCAAGCTTCGCTGCCTCATAAACCTCATCATCCGTCGCGTCCAGTTTACCGTAGCGGATATTGTCCATGATCGTACCGGTAAACAGGTGCGTATCCTGGAGAACGATTCCGAGAGAACGTCTCAGATCGTCTTTTTTGATCTTGGTGATATTAATGCCGTCGTACCGGATCTTTCCTTCCTGAATATCGTAGAAACGGTTGATCAGGTTGGTGATCGTAGTCTTTCCGGCTCCTGTGGAACCTACGAAGGCCAGCTTCTGTCCGGGCTTCGCATACAGGCTGATATCGTGAAGGATTACTTTATCATCGTTGTAGCCGAAGGTAACGTCCTCAAATACAACGTCGCCCTTAAGTTCCGTATAAGTTACAGAGCCGTCGGCAGAATGAGGATGTTTCCACGCCCACATTCCTGTACGTTCCGCGCATTCCACGATATTGCCCTTTTCATCTTTTTTCGCATTGACAAGCGTTACATAGCCCTCGTCCACCTCAGGCTTCTCATCGATAAGCTGGAAGATACGTTCCGCTCCGGCAAGAGCCATGATAATGGAGTTGAACTGCTGGGCTACCTGCATGAAAGGCTGGGTAAAGCTCTTCGTAAACTGCAGATAGGACGCCATAACGCCGAGAGTAATTCCTCCCACTCCCGCTACGGAAAGGAAGCCTCCCAGTACAGCCGTCAGTACGAACTGCAGGTTTCCGATATTTCCGATCACCGGTCCCATCATATTTGCATATTTATTTGCATGGGAAGCGCTCTGGAACAGAGCCTCGTTCAGTTTATCAAATTCCTGTTCGGATTTTCTCTCGTGGTTAAACACTTTAACCACTCTCTGTCCGTTCATTCTCTCTTCCACAAAACCTGTCACATCTGCCAGAGACATCTGCTGGCGGACAAAATACTTGCCGCTGTTTCCGCCGATAAGTCTGGTAACAGCAAGCATTACGAAAATGATCACCACTGCCAGTATAGTCAGCAGAGGACTGAGAATAATCATGGAAATAAAGGTAACAATAATTGTGAAAAACGACATCAGCGCCTGGGGGATCGCCTGGCTGATCATCTGGCGCAGCGTATCCGTATCATTTGTATACAGACTCATGATAGAACCGTTGGTCCGCTGGTCAAAATAGCGGATCGGAAGCGTCTGCATATGCTCAAACATATCGTCCCTGACTCTTTTCAGGACGCCCTGTCCGATATATACCATCATTCTGGTATAGGTAAAGGTCGCCGCCACTCCCACAAGGAAGATACAGGCAAGGACCGCAAGCGCGCTGTAAAGTCCGGAAAAATCCGGAGTCTGCTGACCGATCAGCGGGATGATAAAGTCATCCAGAAGGAATTTCAGAGACAGCGATACGGAAATCGTACCGATGGAGCTTAACAGAATACAGATAAATACGATAATAAACTGGACTTTATATGTTTCCGTCATATATTTCAGGAGACGTTTCGCCGTGTTCAGCGTATTCTGCGTAACTCTCGACTGCTTTTTCTGCTTACTCATCGTCTTCTCCTCCTTTCACCTGTGATTCATAAACTTCCCGGTAAATCTCATTTGTCTTCAAAAGCTCTTCAGAAGTACCGATACCGGAAATCTCACCCTTATCAAGAACGATGATCTGATCCGCATCTTTTATAGAAGAAACACGCTGCGCGATAATGATCTTGGTGGTATCGGGAATCTCCTCCCGGAACGCTTTTCTGATCAGAGCGTCCGTCTTTGTATCTACAGCGCTGGTGGAATCGTCCAGGATCAAGATCTTCGGTTTTTTCAGAAGAGCCCGGGCAATACAGAGACGCTGCTTCTGCCCTCCGGAAACATTGTTTCCGCCCTGTACGATCATCGTGTTGTAGCCTGCCGGGAATTCATTTACAAAACCGTCGGCCTGGGCCAGCTTACAGACTCTCTGAACCTCTTCGTCCGCAGCGTTTTCATTTCCCCAGCGGATATTCTCATAGATCGTGCCGGAAAACAGCACGTTTTTCTGAAGCACCATGGAAACCTGGTCTCTCAGAGCTTCCAGATTATAGCTGCGCACATCAATGCCGCCTACTTTTACGGATCCCTTCGTCACATCGTAAAGTCTGGGGATCATCTGCACAAGAGTAGATTTTGCGCTTCCTGTTCCGCCGATGATTCCAATGGTCTGACCGGACTTAATATGAAGGCTTACATCCTTCAGAGAAAGATTTCCGCCCTCTCCCGCATAACTGAATTCCACATGGTCAAAGTCGATATCTCCGTTCGGAACAACCTTCACCGCGTCTTCTTTTTCCTGCATATCCGGAACTTCCGTAAGAACCTCGGTAATTCGGTCTGTGGATGCTTCCGCAATCATGATCATTACAAAAACGAACGTAACCATCATAAGAGACATCAGCATCTGCATGGCATAAACAACAACACTTGTCATCTCTCCTGTCTCCATGCTGCCGAACACGATACTCTTGCCGCCGATCAGGATCATGGCAAGGACCACCGCGTATACAGTGAACTGCATTACCGGAGAGTTCCAGGCTACGATCTTCTCAGCTTTCGTAAACAGATCATATACATACTGGGAAATCCCGTGGAATTTCCTGATCTCGAAATCTTCTCTTACAAAGGCTTTTACTACTCTGGAGGCGTTGACGTTTTCCTGTACGGAGTTGTTCAGAACGTCGTACTCGTCAAACACCTTGACAAAGTGCGGATGGGCCTTTTTCGCAATGAAGATCAAAGCTCCGCCCAGAAGCGGGATCACGATCAGAAACAGAAGCGCGATCTCCCGGTTGATCATAAGGGTCATGATCCAGGAAAGGATCACCATGATCGGCGCCCGGGCCAGAAGACGGATACTCATCATATACGCCATCTGTACGTTGGTGATGTCTGTAGTCATACGTGTCACAAGTCCTGAAGTGGAAAAGTGATCGATGTTTTTAAAAGAAAATTCCTGTATTTTATAAAAAATATCATGTCTCAGGTTTTTCGCGTATCCGGCCCCGGCAACTGCCGCCATGTTTCCGGCCTGCATTCCGAAAAACAGCGCAAGCATGGCCATGATCACAAGGATCACGCCCCTCTGCACGATATATCCGAGATCCCCTCCGGAAATACCGATATCAATGATCTTCGCCATTTCCATAGGAATCAGGACTTCCATCAAGACCTCAAGGATTACAAAGATCGGAGCCAGTACAGACTGTTTTTTGTATTCCCGGACTGATCTTAAAAGTGTCTTATTCATCTTTTTGGTCTACCTCCTCATTCTCCCTGTTTTTTTCCGCAAGATTATACAGCATCCGGCACATTACTTTTCTGCAGATTTTTAGTTCCTCCGGAGGGATCCCCTCTGTCAGGTGTGTTTCCGTTCTCCGGATATGCTCTAAAATACTAGGTCTCAGCGCTTCCGCTTTTTCTGTGGGCACAAGCTTTTTCAGTCTCGCGTCCTGCTGTGCGCTTTCTCTTCTGATAAAGCCGTTTTTTTCCATCAGCTTAAGGATTCCCGTTACCGTGGATTTCCGAATCTGAAACTCCTCCTCCACATCCTTCTGATATACATCCCTGTGGAGCGACGCCAGAAGAATAAACTTCAGCACATGCTTCTGCGTAACGGTAAGCTCCCCTGCTCCGCTTATGCCTGCTGAAGAATCATTCCTCTTCATCAGATTGGAAAGCATATGGATCAGCGTGCCCGTCTGCATGTTTCCGCATTTCGTATCATGATCCTGCATCATCCGCACCTCTTTTATTTATAGTTAGCCTCCTAACTTTGCATATTATAATAAATGATTTTTTTTGTGTCAACCGTTTTTTTGCATGAAAAAATCCGCCTGAGATCCAATTTTTTTAACAGGATCACAGACGGAGTCCGGCTGTCACAGTTCAAGGGAAAGGATTTCCTCCGCTTCCTTCAGTCTTTCATAAAACTGGCTGTAAAAATCTCTTCCCTCCTCATAGGGCTTCCGGTAAAACCGCCCCAGTACATACAGATTCAGATTTTTTTCCAGAGACGGATCCTCTGCCCGGTAAAAAATCTCCTGCACCTTCAAAAGAAATTCATGCCAGTCAAAGACAAATTTCTCATAGCGCTTCAGATCCGGAATATCGATCCACTTTTTCACTTTGATCTTTGTGCGGTTTTTGTTGACGCACTCATGGATCTGCAGGATATACCTGAATCCGTCCTCTATGTAATATCTTCCCAACGGAAACAGGCGGCAGAATCCGGGACGGAATTCATGGACTGCGCAGCGCCCCTCCTGATCCAGAAATACGCAGCTTTCCTTTGGCCCTCTCATCGCAAGATGAGGAAGGATATTGCCGTCCGACACGCCCAGTTCCAGTTCTCCTGCCAGTAGTTCCTCCGGGCTTTTCTTAAGGCCGCGGCTCAGCTGCCATACGTCATAGGGATCCAGAATAACGGAATCTCCCATCCCTCTGCAGCACTCGCAGCAGCCTGAACAGCCCTGACAGTCCGATTTGACCATATCGTTGGCTTCATATAATCTCCCGTCTGAAATTTCCTCCAGAGTAACTTCCCTTCTCATATATTTCTCCTTTTCTTAATGCGTCTCAATACGATTCGTTTTTTTCATTTTTTACAGACCTCAAGAAACTTCTGTACAGGTTCTGAAAGATGCTTTCCCTTTTTCCAGATCAAAAGAATCTTTGTTTCCAAGGATTTTTCTTCCAGGCAGCGGATTCCCAGACTGCCGCACATGCCGCTCATGGATTCCGGAAAAACTGCTGCAGCCAGTCCCTCTTTTACCCAGAGCATAGCGTCTCTGGGATCATCACAGACACAGAAAATATCCGGGGTCAGATTTCTTCGGGAAAAAGCTTCCATAATAAATTTTTCATATCTCCGGTAAAGGATCAGCGGCCTGCCTGTCAGATCTTCCAGAAGAAGAACCTTTTTCTCTTCCCTATTCTCCTCCAGCGGAGGAAAAACTGCGATCATCGGTTCTCTGCCCAGTTCCAGATATTCCACATTTGTCAGATTGATAGGCGTACGGACCACTGAAATATCAATGATCCCTTCCATAAGATAATTAAACAGGGTAAAAGTGATCGCGTCGCGCACCTCGTAATTCACGTCAGGATTTTCTCTGGAAAAGGCGGCGATACACGGCATGATCGTACTGACCGTAGTCGGCGTGATCCCGATACGGAGGACCTGCTTTTTTCCTGCTTTTGCCACTTCGTTCTCTGTAGATCGCACAAAAGCCAGAAGATTTTCTGTACGCTCATAGAGAAGCTGCCCGGCTTTTGTCAGCGTCACTCCTGTTCTTTTTCTCTCAAACAGCTTTACATGAAGCTCCGCCTCCAACTGCTTCATCTGATAACTCAGCGGAGGCTGGGACATATTCAATCTCCTTGCCGCCTCGTTAATGCTCCCGGTGGCCGCTATTTCCCTGAAATATTCCAACTGCCTGATTTCCATCTCTTCTTCATTCTTTCTCTCAGTATCATATAAATTTTATATTATTCTGCATCAAAAACAATATTATACATATCATATTGTACAGGAATATAATAGAAAATGTCAATTCAAAAGAAACGGAGGAAAAAAGAATATGCGTACTCTCGCGCCTTTTCTGAAGAACTACAAAAAGGAAAGTATTCTGGCGCCTTTCTTTAAGTTTCTGGAAGTCGTGTTCGATCTTCTTGTTCCCCTCGTAGTTGCCCGTATCATCGATACAGGCATCGCCAGGAACGACCATGGCTTCATTGTCCGGAATTTCTTTCTTCTGATACTTATGGCCGCCGCCGGTCTGACTGTGAGCATTACCGCCCAGTTCTTTGCCGCAAAAGCAAGCGCAGGCTTTGCTGCAGAACTCCGTCAGGCGATGTACGACCACATTCAGGGGCTTTCTTACTCAGAACTGGATACTCTGGGAACGGATACCCTGATCACCCGTCTCACCGACGATATCAATCAGGTGCAGAACGGCCTGAACATGGGACTCCGGCTTCTTCTCCGCAGTCCTTTTATCGTGATCGGCTCCATGGTCATGGCTTTCACCATCAATGTACGATGCGCCCTGATCTTCGCCGCCGCGATACCGGTTCTTTTTCTGGTGGTTTTTGTGATCATGTATCTCAGCATTCCTCTCTTCCGGAAAGTACAGGGAAGACTGGACGCCGTGACCAGGCTTACCAGGGAAAATCTTACCGGAGTCCGGGTGATCCGCGCGTTCTGCCGGGAACAGGAATCTGTAAAAGAATTTGATATCAGCAATCAGGAGCTGACAAAGCTCAACGAATTTGTAGGAAAGCTTTCCGCTCTTCTGAACCCGGTCACTTATGTACTGATCAATATCTCTACTGTGATCCTCATCCATACTGCAGGTCTGCAGGTCAATCTTGGAAATATGCAGCAGGGCGAAGCAGTTGCTCTCTACAACTACATGGCTCAGATGATCATTGAATTGATCAAGCTCGCCTCTCTGATCATCACTTTAAATAAAGCGGCGGCCTGCGCCGGCCGTGTGGCGGGCGTCCTTCATGTGAATTCCAGCATGAAATACGCCTCCGAAACCTCCGGACGCGGCTTAAAAGGCAGCGCCGTTCAGTTTCAAAACGTTACTTTTTCCTATCCGGGCACAGGAGCTCCCAGCCTGTCCGATATCAGCTTTTCCGTAGAAAAAGGACAGACTGTAGGTATTATCGGCGGAACAGGCAGCGGAAAAACGACTCTTGTCAATCTCATCGCCCGTTTTTATGACGCCACTTCAGGCCAGGTGCTCCTGGACGGAAAAGACATCAAAGATTACACCCGTCAGGAGCTCCGTTCCAAGATCGGAGTTGTCCCGCAGAAGGCCGCCCTTTTTAAAGGGAGCATACGGGATAATATGAAATGGGGCCGGGAAGACGCCGGAGATAAGGAAATCTGGGAAGCGCTTACCATCGCCCAGGCCCGTGAGATCGTAGAAGGAAAAGAAGGGAAGCTGGATTTTGCCCTTGAACAGAATGGAAAAAATCTGTCCGGCGGACAGAGACAGCGCCTTACCATTGCCCGGGCTCTTGTAAAAAAGCCGGAATTTCTGATCCTGGACGACAGCGCCAGCGCGCTGGACTTCGCCACAGACGCCGCTCTCAGAAAGGCACTTAGCCGTTTAAAGGGACAAATGACTACTTTTCTTGTATCCCAGCGGGCTGCCAGCATCCGGCAGGCCGACCAGATTCTTGTTCTGGACGACGGAATGCTTGTGGGAACCGGAACACACGACTCCCTGCTGGCCTCCTGCAGCGCTTACCGGGAAATCTATTTTTCCCAGTTTCCTGAGGAATGCAGAAAATATGAAGAAGAACATCGGAAAATTTCTCCGGAGGACGTCCTGTCCCCGGCCGGTGTGAAGGAGGTGCTTTCATGAATACAGGCAGTAAAAAATCCGGCGCCGGAAGCAGCGAGATTCTTTGGAAGGTTCTCCGCTTTATCGGAAAATACCGGCTTCTTATGGCTCTCAGTATTCTTCTGGCCGCGGTTTCCGTTGTCCTCCAGCTTTACGTGCCGTTTCTGTTCGGGGACGCCATTGATGAGATTGTCGCCCAGGGACAGGTAAACTTCTCCCGCATGTGGTATTATCTCTCAAGGATCCTGATTATGGTGCTGCTGTCCGGCGCCGCTACCTGGATCATGAATATGATCAACAACCGTATGACTTACCGTACTGTACAGGATATCCGCAGCAAAGCCATCCGCCACATACAGGTGCTGCCTCTTTCCTATCTGGACCGTCACAGTACCGGCGATATCATCAGCCGTGTGATCGCAGACACAGATATTCTCTCAGACGGGCTTCTTCTGGGCTTTACCCAGCTTTTTTCCGGCATCGTTACCATCATCGGTACGCTGATCTTCATGCTGTCGAAGAATGTATGGATCACCCTGCTTGTGATCGTGCTGACACCCTTAAGCTTCTTTGTGGCAAAGTTTATTTCCTCCCATTCCTTCCAGATGTTCCAAAAGCAAAGCGAGGCCAGGGGACGGCAGACCGCTCTGATCGAGGAAATGATCGGAAACCAGAAAGTGGTGCAGGCATTTGGATACGAGGAAAAATCTTCCCGGCGCTTTGCTCAGGTAAACCAGGAATTAAAGGAATACAGTCAGAAAGCTGTCTTTTTCAGCAGCCTGACCAATCCCTCCACCCGTTTTGTAAACAATGTGATCTATGCGGCGGTGGCCCTTACAGGCGCCTTCCTGATCCCCGGAGGACATCTTACCGTAGGCGGTCTCTCTGTGCTTCTTGCTTACGCGAACCAGTATATGAAGCCATTTAACGACATAAGCTCCGTAGTAACAGAGCTTCAGAACGCTCTGGCCTGCGCCTCCAGGATATTCGCTCTTCTGGAAGAAGAGCCTGAAAGTCCGGAAGCTTCCGGAAGGATTGAAGATGTAAAGGGAGAAGTGGATATCCGGGATGTTTCCTTCAGTTACACTCCTGACAGGAAACTGATCACTCATTTTACGCTTCACGCGGCTCCCGGAAAACGGATCGCCATTGTAGGGCCTACCGGCTGCGGAAAAACAACGTTTATCAATCTTCTGATGCGTTTTTATGATGTAAACAGCGGAACGATCTCCATAGACGGCCGTCCGGTACAGGAGCTTTCCCGCCATGCCCTGCGAAAATGTTTCGGGATGGTCCTTCAGGATACCTGGATCAAAAGCGGAACCGTTCGGGAAAATATCTGTATCGGCAGACCGGAGGCTTCAGACAGCGAAATCATAGAAGCCGCAAAGAAATCTCACAGTTGGGAATTTATCCGCCGTCTTCCCGAGGGTCTGGACACACAGCTTCGCGAAGACAGTCTCAGCCAGGGCCAGAAGCAGCTTCTGTGCATTACCCGGGTAATGCTCTGTCTGCCGCCTATGCTGATCCTGGACGAAGCTACTTCAAGCATTGATACAAGGACGGAAATGATGATTCAGAAGGCATTCGACCAGATGATGAAGGGACGCACCAGCTTTATTGTGGCACACCGTCTCTCTACGATCAGAAACGCTGACGAAATCCTGGTTATGAAGGACGGAAACATCATTGAACAGGGAAATCATGAAGAGCTTATGAAAAAAGGCGGCTTTTACGAGCACCTTTACAACAGCCAGTTTGTCCGTACGGAGGACTGAACGGCTTATATCAAAAAAAGAAAGGGATATCCGGCTCAGGATGTCCCCTTTCTTCTTTTCGGTACCTTTTGTAGTTTTATTTTTTTGCTTTCAGATCAAGTCTGCCTTCCAACTCCATATTTCTGCATTGCTCCAGGGCCCAGTTCTGCATTTCAGAGTACATCTTTCCCCGAATCTCGTCATAGTCCACCCACAGAAATTCATGATCCTTTTCTACCGGACACTGTACCTTGTCGTTCAGTGTTCCATAATAATATCTCTGGATCGGATGAAACAGCCCTTTCTTCTCATGTACGCAGTACGTCTCCGCGCCCGCGACCAGAAGAACAGGCGTACAGGTATAGCCGCATTCCTCAAGACATTCTCTTTTAATACATTCCTCATCGCTCTCATTGCCCTGGATCCCTCCTCCCAGAAGGAAATATCCTCTCGGCGTACGGACCACTGCCGTACGGTTTCCTGAAAATGCAATGAGATATGCCCCTTCTCTGTTATAATACTGACCTCTTTCTCTTCGTCCGAAAACTTTGTACATTTTTCCTCCTTTAAAGACAGCCTGCATATACCAGTAAACAGTAACGGAAAATCTTACGCCGCCAGAAGCCGGATAACGTCAGCAGCCAGGATCACTGCCAGAATCACAGCCAGAACTGTCCGAACCTTATCCGGAAGCCTTCTGACTCCTTTTTCAAAAAGCGGCTGCAGCAGATAAAGGATCACCATTCCTCCGATTCCAAAACGGATGCTGGGATTCAAGGCTATCCTGCCCTGAAAATTGAATGAAAATCTTGTGTAGTCCCACATCCATTCTCCCTGGGTAAATTCCATGATATAGCTTGCAGCAAGCTCCACTAAAGTGGTGATCGCTACAATCCCTGCAAATACAAGTACCGGAGTGATGCTTATCCTTCCAACATAAATTTTCCTTTTCTTCAGCCAGTTCAGTGAAGCCATCAAGATCAAAGCTCCAAATCCATACACTACACAGTACGGGCCGAAAAGAACGCCTCTGTTGGAAAATCCCCATCGGTACACCACAACCTCAAGAAATACTTCATAGCACCAGCCTATGAAGGAATACAACATAAAATAAAGGAAATATTCCTGTACTTTTTTCACGGATCACCTTCCTATTCTCTTTTTTATGCTTTCATTATAAATCCCGCTGACATAAAAAACAAGTAAATATATAAAAGCGCCCCGCCGCCTTGTTTCTATAAAAGGCAGCAGGGTCTTATGCTTATCTGAGCTCCAGCACTATAAACTGATACGCCCCCCGGGTCTTTGACACTTACTTTTTTATTCATCTTTAAAAAATCCTTGGTTTAAGCCATTTGCGGCTTATTTTTTTGTCAAATTTTATGGTTATATATGTACTTGTTTGTAATTGTGTGTTATAATAAAAAGAAGGAGGAATGAATTATGTACGTAAACATCACCGGTAGTAAAAACAATAAAGACGTTTATATTTACCAATCTTTCAGGAAAGCAAACGGCAAACCCTCTTCCCGTATCTATAAGAAACTTGGGAAATATAATGAACTTTTAGAAAAGTTCTCCGGCAATGAAGAAAAAATGATGGAATGGGCAAGAGCTGAAGCCGCAAAGGAAACCTCTCTCTACAATCAGCACAAAGAACAGGTTTCGGTTACTTTCTCTCAAGTAACCCGCATCCCATTGGAGGAGGAACGCGTATTTAATGTCGGATATCTTTTTTTGCAACAGTTGTGCTCTGAGCTGCGTTTTGACAACATTTGCAGAAACATCCGCAGCCGTCATAAGTTCACGTACAACATTCATGCGATTTTCACAGATCTGATCTATGCACGAATACTTGCCCCTTCCAGCAAGATGAGCAGTTATTCATTCTGTCATTCTCTTTTGGAGCCGCCTAAGTATTCATTACAGAATGTTTACCGCGCTCTTTCTATTATGGCAGAAGAATCAGATTACATTCAGGAAGAACTTTATCGAAATTCTAACTTTGTGCATCACCGTAACACAAAAATCTTGTATTACGATTGCACGAATTATTATTTCGAGATCGAGGAAGAAAGCGGAGATAAAAGGTACGGTAAAAACAAAGAACACCGGCCCAATCCTATCGTCACTATGGGGCTTTTTATGGATGCCGACGGTATTCCTCTTGCTTTTGATATCTTCCCCGGCAATCAGAATGAACAACTCACACTGAAGCCATTAGAAACAAAGGTGATCAAGGATTTCGACTGCAGCGAATTCATCTTCTGCTCTGATGCTGGTCTGGGTAGTGCAAAGAATCGTTTTCTTAACAGCTTTGGCAACCGTTCTTATGTGATCACGTACTCCCTGAAGAAAATGAAACAGGAAGATCGTGAGGCTGCTCTTAATCCTGCTCAATTCAGGATCCCTGGTTCCAACAAGATGATCGATCTCAGAACACTGGATGAAACAGACCCGGAAGTATTTCATACCATCTATTACAAGGAAGTCCCTCTTGTGACCGGAAGTATGGATGAGACGATCATCGTAACGTATTCACCGAAATACAAGGCCTATCAGCAGAAGATTCGGGGCCGCCAGGTAGAACGTGCAATGAAGATGATACAAGGACCCGGAAAATGCAGATGTGGGAAAAACCAGAACGACCCGGCGCGCTTCATCCATAAAACTTCTATCACGCCTGATGGCGAGATTGCCGATAAATCGTTGTATGCCCTGGATGAAGAACGCATCCGGGAAGAAGCCATGTATGACGGGTTCTACGCTGTCGTAACCAACCTGGAAGATGATCCTTCTGAGATCATCAAGATCAACAAACGGCGCTGGGAGATTGAAGAGAATTTTCGAATCATGAAATCAGATTTTGAAGCCAGACCTGTTTACGTGCAGAGAGATGATCGTATCAAAGCACATTTTCTGACCTGCTACATCAGCCTTTTAGTATATAGATTACTGGAGAAGAAGCTTGGAGAAGAATTTACCTGTAATCAGATCCTAGAAACTCTACGTAAAATGAATGTGACACTGTTGAGCAAAGATAGCGGGTATATCCCGGCTTATAAACGGACAAAACTGACAGATGCTCTTCACAATACATTTAAATTTAGAACCGACTTCGAATTCATAACCAAAAGTTCCATGCGGAGCATCATATCAAGCACAAAAAAGGTAATTCACTCCAAAGAGAAAATATAGTACATATCAATGCAAACGCCGAAACAGCCATAGAGCCTAAAAATACGGGCTTTATGGCTGTTTATTCTTTTTCAAAGTGTCAAAGATGGGATTATAAATCCCGCTGACATAAAAAACAAGTAAATATATAAAAGCGCCCCGCCGCCTTGTTTCTATAAAAGGCAGCAGGGTCTTATGCTTATCTGAGCTCCAGCACTATAAACTGATACGCCCCCATATTGATTTTTCCATCCTTAAGATCCAGATCTTTCAGATTATTCAGCAAGAGCTTTTCCATCTCCGACGGAAGAACCACCTGCCTTGGCTCCTTCTGAAAGTTTGCCAGAACAAGAAGCTTTTTGTCTCCTTCCCGGGTAAAACCGATGAGATTTTTTTCCTGTTCCATAAAAGGAACCAGCTTTCCATATACTACAGTCTCTTTATATTCCTCTGACTTTCTCAGAGCGATCAGCTTTTTATAAAAAGCAAGTACAGAATTCTCATCCTTTTCCTGTGCTTCCACATTGATCCGCAGGTAGTTTGGATTTGTTCTGAGCCAGGGCGTCCCTTCTGTGAATCCGGCGTTTTTACCGGTATTCCACTGCATAGGAGTACGGGCGTTGTCTCTGGAAAACGCAGCCACTTTCTTCAGCGCTTCCTCTTCTCCCAGCCCCGCGTTAAGAGCCACCCGGTATTCGTCCAGCGTGCTTACGTCGTCCACGTCCTCAATACTTTGGAATACCGTGTTTTCCATGCCGATCTCCTGTCCCTGGTAAATAAAGGGCAGACCTCTCAACATAAAATACACTCCCGCCAGAAGCTTTTTTGATTCGTCGCAGAGATCTTCCGGAAGGATATAGTGGCTGACTCCCCTGGGCTCGTCGTGGTTTTCAATAATATTTGATATCATACCTACATCGCCGATCTTTTCCTGGGCGGCAAAAATACACGACTTATATTCCTCCGGAGTCAGAAAGGCGCTGCTGTCATACCAGCCTTTCGGACTTTTTCCGTAAACGGTTTCCGCGAAATCAAACATTGTGGAAAAATATCCGTTTTCTCCGATAAAGTCTTTGATTTCTTCTTTTTTCTCATTGAATACCTCGCCTACTGTAAAGGCATTATGAGGACGGAAAGTCTCTCTTGCCATTTCTCCCAGAAATTCTCCAACTCCCTTGGCTTCCGCCAGCATATTGTCTATACAGGAAAGACCGTCCTCTCTGTCTGCGGGATAATCGCAGAACGGTAGCTTTTTCTTAATATTGATGATCGCGTCGATACGAAAGCCTCCAAGACCTTTGTCAAGCCACCAGTTAATATTTTTATATACCTCCCGGCGCACTTCCGGATTTTCCCAGTTGAGATCCGGCTGCTTTTTATGAAACACATGAAGATACTGTTTATCCGGCCGTCCCGGAAGCGGCTCCCACACAGGACCGCCGAAATAGCTCCGCCAGTTGCAGGGAAGCTTTCCTTCCTCTCTGTCTTCAATGTAAAAAAAGTTTCCGTATTTTCCGTCCGGATCCTGAACAGCTTTACGGAACCACTCATGCTCGTCTGAGCAGTGATTTACAACCAGATCCATAAGGATATACATATCCCGCTTCTTTGCCTCCGCGATCAGACGCTCCATATCCTCCATCGTGCCGAATCTGGGATCTATGCTGTAATAATCCGCAATGTCGTATCCCTCGTCCGCAAGAGGCGATTTATAAATAGGAGACAGCCATAAAATATCTACTCCCAAATTCTTCAAATAGTCCAGTTTTGAAATAATCCCCGGCAGATCACCGCTCCCGTCTCCGTTGGAATCATAAAAGCTTTTTGGATAAATCTGATATGCCACCTTGTCATGCCACCACTGTTTTTTCATGTTTTACACTCCAGTCTGATTTCATTTCTCTGTATGTTTTTCCTTGTCGTGTGTGTCCACACTTGTATTTTCCAAAACATAATTGTATTATAGTGTCATATGAGTGATTTGTCTTTTATTTTTTCTATATGTTTTTGTAAAATTTCTACTTTTTAAACATACTTTTTTGCAGGCTGATTTCTGGCAGGCACATCGAAAGGACTTTGGAAAGGAGTATCTTCTCTATGAAAAATCAAAAAATACAGTACAGAGAACAGACCGAGCGGGGCGGTTATCTTTATCCCCTGGAGACCTACCGGTTTCATTTCAATCTTTCCTCAAAAAATCTCCCTCAGCTCTGCGTCTCCTACCACTGGCATCCTGAACTGGAAATTCTGATGGTAGAGGGCGGAGAACTGATCGTGACTATAGAGGGACGGGAATACACAGGCAGACCGGGAGATATTTTTTTCGTCAACAGCGGTCTTCTCCATACAATGTACGCGCAGCCGGGAAAAAACACACTCTACAACGCCATTGTGTTTGATCCCTCCTTTTTATCGTTTCAGATGTACGACTATGTGCAGAGCCATTACCTGGGGCCTCTTCTCTCCGGAAAAATAAAGTTTCCTGAAAAACTGGAAAAGGCGGAAGTTTCCTTTCCCGCCCTCCGCTGTACTTTGGAAAATGTGCTTTCTCTGAATGAACGCCGCCGCGCCTGTTATCAATTTGAGACAAAACTGGCTCTCCTTTCCATGATCATGACAATGTATAAAGACAATCTCTTTATAGCGGAATCGGAACGCTCCTCCAAAATATCCCGGGAGCAGATTGCACAGATCAAAGATATCCTTTCCTATATCCAGGAACATTACCAGGAAAAAATCCTTCTGAATGATATCGCGTCCGCCATGCATCTCTCGCCGAAATATTTCAGCCGGTATTTCAAAAAGCAGTTCGGACGTTCTTTCACAGAATATGTAAACGCCTTCCGGGTAGAGCAGTCTCTCCCTATGCTGGAAAACCGGAAATACAGTATTTCCGATACCGCTCTCCAAAACGGTTTTGAGAGCCTGAGCTATTATGTAAAGGTATTTAAAAAAATAATGGGGATTACGCCGGGAGAGTACAGGGCCGGCACACATATCCGTCCGTCTTTATAACAACACAGGGAGCAGCCACCGCCGGATTCTTCGAACGGTAACTGCTCCCTGTCATATTTCAGTTTTTACTGTTGATATAGTTCACTAGGCCGCCTGCCTGAATAATTTTCTGCATAAATTCCGGAAAAGCCTGACCCTTAAATTCTGTTCCTTTTGTGCGGTTATAGATCATTCCGGTGTCAAAGTCCACTTCCACCTCATCGCCGTCCTCAATGCCTTTGCTTGCCTCTGGACATTCAATAATGGGAAGGCCGATGTTGATGGCATTTCGATAGAAGATCCTTGCAAAGGTTTCCGCGATCACACAGCTCACTCCTGCCGCTTTGATAGCGATAGGCGCATGTTCTCTTGAAGAGCCGCAGCCAAAATTCTTATCCGCCACGATGATATCTCCTTTGTTTACCTTATGGACAAACTCTTTGTCAATGTCTTCCATACAATGAGTGGCCAGTTCTGCCGGGTCTGAGGAATTCAGATAACGGGCAGGAATGATCACATCCGTGTCCACATTGTCTCCATATTTGAATACTCTGCCTTTTGCCTGCATAAATCTTCTCCTCCTTATAATCCCAGTTCTTCCGGTGCGGAAATTTTTCCAGTTACTGCGCTGGCAGCCGCAACTGCCGGACTTGCAAGGTAAACTTCTGAATCCACATGTCCCATTCTTCCCACAAAGTTACGGTTGGTAGTGGAAATACATCTCTCGCCGGCAGCCAGGATTCCCATATATCCTCCCAGACACGGGCCGCAGGTAGGTGTGCTGACAACAGCTCCCGCCTCAATAAAGATTTTCAGAAGTCCTTCTTCCATGGCCTGAAGATAAACTGCCTGTGTAGCAGGGATCACGATACAGCGCACTCCTTTGTGTACTTTGCGTCCCTTCATGACTTCCGCTGCAATTCTCAGATCGTCGATCCGTCCGTTTGTACAGGAACCGATCACTGACTGATCTACCGCGATATCTTCTTTGATCTCACTGATCGTTCTTGTGTTTTCCGGAAGATGAGGAAAGGCGACAGTGGGTTCCAAAGTGCTGAGATCAATCGTATACTCTACGTCATAAACCGCGTCCTCATCTGCTTCGTAAACCTTATAGGGTCGTTTGGAATGTTCCTTCATATAAGCTTCTGTCAGCTCGTCAACAGGGAAGATTCCATTTTTTCCGCCTGCTTCAATGGCCATATTAGCAATCGTGAAGCGGTCGTCCATCGTAAGGTTTTTAATTCCTTCGCCGACAAATTCCATGGATTTATAAAGTGCTCCGTCCACACCGATCATACCGATGATATGAAGGATCACGTCTTTGCCGCTGACCCATTTTTTCGGTTTGCCCACAATATTAAACTTGATGGCTCCCGGAACCTTGAACCATGCCTTTCCTGTCGCCATTCCCGCCGCCATATCGGTGCTTCCCACGCCGGTGGAGAATGCTCCCAGGGCGCCGTAAGTACAGGTATGAGAATCTGCTCCGATGATCACGTCTCCTGCTACCGTCAGACCTTTTTCCGGCAGGAGGGCATGTTCAATTCCCATTTCCCCTACGTCAAAATAATTGGTGATATCGTGACGGCAGGCAAATTCTCTTACACATTTGCAGTGCTCTGCAGATTTGATATCTTTATTTGGGATAAAATGATCCATTACCAGAGCGATCTTGTCTTTGTCAAAAACAGATTTTACTGTCATTTTATCCATTTCATGAATTGCCACTGGAGAAGTGATGTCATTTCCAAGAACCAGATCCAGGTCCGCCTCGATCAACTGTCCAGCCTCCACATAATCCAGGCCAGCATGTGCTGCCAGGATTTTCTGCGTCATTGTCATTCCCATGGTCGATTTCCTCCTTATTTCTCCATAGCGTTAATATGCAAGGGGATACTAACGCTATATTCTTTTACTGCCGTTTCTGTTGGGGCAGTTTAAAATACAGCAGGATTTCCTGCATAAATATAATTTTTCTTTCACTGTTGTCAGTATATCACATTTTCTGATATAATACTAATACATATTAATCATATTTATTATGTTTTATAGTTATATCTAATGGATACGATTGTATTTCATCATGCTGGATCAATATTTCTTTATTAAAATGCAAAATGCTGTTTTATCGCGGAGGACTTTATGCAGGAAAATCTGTCTTTATATCATGTTTTTTATGTTGTGGGAAAAACGGGAAATATCTCAAAAGCTGCCAAAGAGCTTTTTATCAGCCAGCCTGCTGTCAGCAGAGCTGTTCAGAAACTGGAAGCCAGTCTGAATGTTTCCCTTTTTAAAAGAAACTCCAGAGGCGTCATCCTGACTCCTGCGGGAGAGCTTCTTTTTCAGAAGCTTAAAGGCGCTTTTTCTCTTATATCTGAAGGTGAAGAACTTCTTCTGCACAGCCGCTCTCATTCTGTTCCTCATCTTCGTCTAGGCACCAGCTCCACACTTTGCAGGTATGTGCTTCTTTCCTACCTGAAGCCTTATATATCCTCTCATCCCCAGGTCCGCGTCAATATTTCCTGCCAGTCTACTTATCAGACGCTTCAGCTTCTCGATGAGGATAAGCTGGATCTTGGGCTGATCGGACGGCCCGGTAAGCTTCAGGGCTACTATTTTTATCCGCTGCTCCACATTAACGACACTTTTGTTGCCACAAAACAGTATCTAAAAAATCAACAGGAGCTTTATTCCGGCGGTTCTCTTTATCAGACAGCCACATTTATGATGCTGGATGAGAAAAATATTACACGTCAGACCATTGATGCCCGGTTAAAAGAGCACCGGATCGAACTGAATCACATTCTGGAGGTCACATCCATGGATCTTCTGATACAGTTCGCTGTTATTGGTCTTGGTATCGCCGGGGTGGTACGCCAGTTTGTCGAGACAGAACTTCACGAAGGAACTCTTGTGGAAGTGCCGGTGGGTTTTGCCTTCCCTGACAGGGAAATTGGATTTGTATGCCGGAAAGGTGATGAAAGACTGCCTCTGCTTCGATCTTTCTTTTCTCCATCCGAGGTCTGAGGGAAATAATAGTGTTAGTGTACAAGAGGCAGTATCGACTTTTTTTCGGCCCAGAGATTCCAACCGCAGGAATTTCAGCGATTTGGAGTGCGTTGCCCCCTTTTTGTGCACTACGGCAGCTTCCCCACTTTTCCTGATTTCAGCCGTAAATTCTTCTGGCTTTCTACGGTTATTTTCCCACTTTTTCCAATCTCAACCGTAAATTCTCCTGGCCTTCTACGGTTATTTTCCCACTGTTTCCAATCTCAACCGTAAGTCGAACCGCCCTTCTACGGTTATTTCCCTCTTTTCCTGATTTCAGCCGTAAATTGCACTGTCTCTTTACGGTTACTTTCCTGAAATCTTCATTTTCAGCCGTAGTTTGACCGGCCATTCTACGGATGCTTTTCCAGTTTCTCCGATTTCAGCCGTAAATTCCACTGTCTCTTTACGGTTACTTTCCTGAAATCTTCATTTTCAGCCGTAAATCCTACCGCTTTTCTACGGATGCTTTCCCAGTTTCTCCGATTTCAGCCGTAAATTCCACTGTCTCTTTACGGTTACTTTCCTGAAATCTTCATTTTCAGCCGTAAATCCTACCGCTTTTCTACGGATGCTTTCCCAGTTTCTTCGATTTCAGCCGTAAATTACACTGACTCTCTACGGTTGCTTTCCCAGTTTCTTCGATTTCAGCTGTAAATCCCATCGTCTTTCTACGGTTGCTTTTCCAGTTTCTCCGATTTCAGCCGTAACAATCTGTATAAGTCCGTCATCTCCGGAATTCGTGGCATTTCTGGGTATGTTTCCATCTATGCAGACAGCTTTATTACTCTCATTTTCTGCCTGACAGACAACATATCTATTAAATAGTTGATTAAGGAGTTGATTCATCTCCAGATTCCCATTTCAAGATCAGATAAAAAACTCTCTACAGGAAGAATCTCCTGGCCTGTAACACAAAACAGGGCAGAATTCTAAGAATCCCACCCCAAAATCCAGCATAAAACCTAAACCGAAATCCGAAACGTAAGCTTCGGACTTTGCCTAACAAATCGAAACTGCCGCGCTGATGATCAGCGCGGCAGCCATATCTTAAACTTCTAACTTAAAATTTTCACTTTTTAGAATCTCAAACTCCTCTTCGCAGCATTTGAGTATCACTCCTTCCGGAATCTCAAACTCCGCTTCGCTATGTTTGAGTATCGCAGAAATTCAAGCAAGTTCAAATTTTTGCTTAGTTGTTGATGAGTTTGTCTTCGCCGTTCCAGCTATAAAGCTTACGGATTTCTTCTCCGACGATTTCTGACGGATGCTCTGCGGCAAGTTTTCTCATAGCTTTGAAATGAACCTGACCGCCTGCAGAGGACATATCAAGCAGGAAGTCTTTTGCGAAAGTACCGTCCTGGATGTCTTTCAGAATCTGTTTCATTGCTTTCTTCGTATCTTCTGTGATGATCTTCGGTCCTGTAATATAATCGCCGTACTCAGCAGTATTGGAGATGGAATATCTCATTCCTGAGAATCCGGACTGATAGATCAGATCTACGATCAGTTTCATCTCATGGATACACTCGAAGTAAGCGTTTCTCGGATCGTATCCTGCCTCGCAGAGGGTTTCGAAACCAGCCTGCATCAAAGCGCATACGCCGCCGCAGAGAACTGCCTGCTCGCCGAACAGGTCTGTCTCGGTTTCTGTACGGAAAGTAGTCTCCAGAAGTCCGGCTCTTGCTCCGCCGATTGCAAGACCATATGCCAGAGCTTTGTCAAGAGCTTTTCCTGTATAATCCTGTTCTACAGCTATCAGACAAGGAGTTCCTTTTCCGGCCTGATACTCGCTTCTTACTGTATGGCCCGGAGCCTTGGGAGCGATCATTGTAACGTCTACATTCTTCGGAGGTACGATGCATCCGAAGTGGATATTAAAGCCGTGGGCGAACATCAGCATATTGCCCTCTTCCAGGTTTGGTTCAATGTCCTTTTTATAAAGATCCGCCTGTTTTTCATCGTTGATCAGAATCATGATGATATCTGCCTGTTTTGCAGCTTCAGCTGCTGTAAATACCTGAAATCCCTGATCTTCCGCTTTTTTCCAGGATCTGCTTCCTTCGTACAGACCAATGATCACATGGCATCCTGACTCTTTTAAGTTCAGTGCATGAGCATGTCCCTGGCTGCCATAACCGATAATAGCAATGGTCTTACCATCCAGTAAACTTAAATTACAGTCTTCCTGATAAAAAATCCTGTTTGCCATTTTTGTTTCCTCCTGTGCTGTAAATTTTTTCATAATAATTTATCGTTAAGGGAGTGATCTCCCCTAGCAAGCTGTTAAAAGAATCTTACGTCATCTGCTCCTCTGGAAAGTCCGGTAATACCGGTTCTCGCCAGTTCCAGAATCTCATATTCATCCAAAAGATCAATGAAAGCGCTCAGTTTACTTTTGCTTCCTGTCAGCTCGATTACCATGGACTCTTTGCCTACGTCGATAATGTTAGCCCGAAAAATATTTGCGATAGTCATTACGCCTTCTCTTTCATTGGGCTTTGCTGCCACTTTTGCAAGCACCAGCTCACGGCTTACGCTGTTTTCCGGCTCCAGGATCTTGATATCTCTTACATCCACCAGCTTTGCAAGCTGCTTTGTGATCTGTTCCAGTATCAACGCGTCTCCGCTGCACACAACCGTCATTCTGGAAAATCTCTCGTCAGCGGTCACCCCTGCGGAAAGACTGTCAATGTTATATCCTCTTCTGCTGAAAAGTCCGGAAATCCGGCTTAAGACACCAGCGGTATTATCTACCAGCAAGGATAAAATCCTCTTTTGCATACCCCACCTGCTTTCACCACTTTAATCTTGTAACATGTAAAACATCTACATGAATATCATTATAACAACATTCACCGGTTTGTCAATGTCAAAATCTTTGAATCCTCTTTTTAGAATATCGTCTGCACAAGCACCATGTAAAGAACTGTTCCCCCTGCAATGGACAAAAGCATCTGCCTTTTCCATATGTGCAGCACGATCACCGCCGCAATGGAGATCAGCTCCGGAATGCCGTGGCTTCCCTTAAGAAGGCTGACATTTCTCAGGCAGTAGATCACAAGAAGCCCAAATACCGCCGGAGGCAGTACCCTGCCCAGATACTGGATGTATTTCGGCGTGGATCTTCCTGCGGGAAATAAAAGAAATGGAAGAAATCTTGTCAGCATCGTCCCTGCCACCACCACAGTCACTGTAATGATCTGTTGTATTACCGTCATCTTTTCGCCGTCTCCTCTCTCCGTTCTATCGGTTTTCTCATTCCGATCAGCATCAGCAGCATAGCGGCCATAGATGGAATGATGAAGTTGTCCGCTCCGAAGATCAGAAGACAGAGGATTGAGATCCCCAGGCCCAGAAGAGCGCTGATATGCTGTTTGTCTTTCAGCCACTGTTCCATAAAAATCACCACAAACATGGCTGTCATGACAAAGTCAAGACCTTCTGTATCAAAGTGGATAAAGGATCCGAAAATGCCGCCCAATGTAGAACCGGAAAACCAGTAAAAATGGTTCAGAAGCGTTACGAAAAACATAAACCACCCTCTGTCCACATCCGAAGGGATCTCCGCTGTGTAATTGATGGAAAAAGTTTCGTCGCACATTCCGAAGATCAGATACAGTTTTTTCAGGCCTGTGCCTCTGAATCTGTCCAGCATGGAGATCCCATAGAAAAGGTGTCTGGCGTTGATCATCAGAGTCATCAGAAATGCCTGAACAGGATTAAAGCTTCCCAGAAGCATATTTGCCGTGATAAATTCCATGGAACCGGCAAATATGGTAATACTCATCAGCATAGGGTAGAGAAAACTGAACCCGGAAACGTTCATATAAATCCCATATGTCAGTCCCAAAAACCAGAATCCGGCAAAGATAGGGATCGTATAAGGGAACGCCGCCTTAAATGCTTTTTTTATGTTCGTACTTTTTGTCATTTTCCTCACACCAGATATTTATTTCTCAGCGCCTCTATGGCCTTTGGAGTCAGATAGAGAGCCTTTTTCAGGAACCGTTCCACAGTTCCGTAATCCTCTTCAATGGTCTCGAATACTGTGTCCAGGTATTCCCCTTTTACTTTATAAAGAAGACGCACCTTGTCCATGATACTGCTGTCCACGATCGTCATTGTTTCCAGATAGCGGACCATATGCTGCATCTCTTCCTCCATATAAAGGTTTGTTTTTAAAAAATCCTCCCGGATCGTTTTCCTGGGAACGCCCAGGGCGGACAAAAGAATAGCCGTTCCCACTCCCGCCCTGTCTTTCCCTGCGCTGCAGTGCCATAATACAGCCCCCTCTTCATGATGGAGAAGGGTATCAATAAAAAGCGCGTACTGCTTGACGCAGAATGGATCTCTGATAAAATTCCGGTACTGTTTATGTATATATGTGTCCGGCACCTGATCGAATTTTATGATCATTTCCGGAAGGCTTCCCGACTGGGAAATTCCCATTGTCTCGTCATCCAGAATAGGAATTTCCGTATATTTTACACCCTCCATCACAATGTCGGGCTTTTCCAGTATTTCTGCTTTTGTGCGGAAATCAATGACTTCTTTCAGATGATATTCATTCTGAAGCACATCCTGATCCGACAGAGACGCATGGTACAGGCTGCCGCTGCGTATCAGCCGTTTCGGAAGGATCAGTCTTCCGTCCTCGGTGGAAAGCGCGCCCAGATCTCTTGTATTCGGCAGACTTTTAAGATGGATCCTGCTTCCCTTTGGAAATCCTGTGACGATCCCGGGATTCAGAGCTTTCAGAAGCTGTATGCAGTCACTGATCTCATGCTCTGTCATATCAAATTTATAGCGCTTTCTCCTTCGCGTGACGATCACAAGATAGCTGGTGCTGATCTGCTTCTGGACGCCTCCCTCCACGCCTTCCCGTCTTTTATACGCCCACAGGATATCCCGGCAGGGAAGGTAATTCATCATCATATGCTTGGCAAAGATCAGATTCCCGTCCTCAATTCTTATTTTTCCGTATTTCACAACTGTTCCCCCCTGCGGTTCAGAATCTATATACTGCCGCTTCGTATGCCCGGAGCGTCATATGTTCCTCCGGTCTGGAATCTTCATAGTTGGAAATCAGGACAGTTCCTTCTTTTCCGGAAAATTCTTCCGGAAGATCCATCTTCTGCTCTTCGCTGCTGAAGTTGCAGATCACAAGAAGCTTCTCCCCGTCCAGTTCTCTTGTGTACGCATAAAGAGCCTCGTGCTCCGGCAGGAGCAGTTTGTAATCTCCGTACACGATCACAGGATTTTCATGGCGGAGACGGATCAGTTTCTGATAATAATAAAATACAGAATCTTCTCTTGCCAGTTCTTCTTCCGCGTTGATCTCTTTATAATTTGGATTTACCATGATCCAGGGCGTGCCTTCTGTAAATCCCGCGTTTTCGCCGTCGTTCCACTGCATGGGAGTTCTGGCGTTGTCGCGGCTTTTGTAGCGGAGGTACCGCATCATGGTATCGCCGTCAATGACGCCTTTTCCCACCAGTTCATGATATGCGTTAATGCTTTCGATGTCCCGGAAATCTTCTAATGTCTGGAAAGGCACGTTCGTCATTCCAAGTTCCTCTCCCTGATAAACATAGGGGGTTCCCTGCATCATATGAAGACAGGTAGCCAGCATTTTCGCTGATATCTCCCTGTACTGCGGAGAATCGTTTCCAAGCCTTGACAGCATTCTGGGCTGGTCATGGTTGCACCAGTAAAGACTGTTCCATGCCTTTCCCATAAGAGAAGTCTGCCATTTTGTCAGCACCTGCTTTAATTCCGTCAGCTTGATCTTTCTTTCATTCCATTTGAAGGTTTCCCCTCCGTCCAGATCCATATGCTCAAACTGGAAGACCATATTCAGTTCTTTTCCGTCAAGAGAGGCATATTTTTTTGCCTCTTCCACAGTCACTCCGGAACATTCGCCTACTGTAAGAAGATCGTATTTGGAAAGTACACGGCGGTTCATCTCCTGAAGGTATTCATGAACATGAGGTCCGTTGCACACATAGGGGCCGTAATCTCCATATCCGTTCTTTCCCACTTTTCCGTCCGGAAGCTCCGGAACCTTGGAGATCAGAGAGATGACGTCCATGCGGAATCCGTCGATCCCCTTTTGGCACCACCAGTCCATCATATCGAAGACCTCGTCCCGGACTTTTGGATTATCCCAGTTCAGATCCGGCTGTTTTCTGGAAAACAGGTGCAGATAATACATATCGGTCTGCCCATCGTATTCCCATGCCGGGCCGGAGAAACAGGAGCCCCAGTTATTGGGCTCTTTTCCGTTTTTCCCTTCTCTCCAGATATAGTAGTCCCTGTACGGGTTATCCTTGGACTTGCGGCTTTCCACAAACCAGGGATGCTCGTCGGAGGTGTGGTTTACCACAAGGTCCATGACAATGCGGATTCCTCTCTCATGTGCCGCCGCCAGCATTCTGTCGAAATCCTCCATGGTACCAAAATCCTTCATAATCCCGCGGTAATTGCTGATGTCATATCCATTGTCGTCATTGGGAGATTCATAAACCGGAGAAAGCCATATTACATCAATTCCCAGTTTTTTCAGGTAATCCATTTTCTCTGTGATACCGTTGAGATCTCCGATCCCGTCTCCGTTGCTGTCGTTAAAACTTCTTGGATAAATCTGATATACTACGGCTTCTTTCCACCATGTTCTTTCCATATTGCAAAAGCTCCTTTTTGTTTCTGATTTCTTTATGCGTGAAACATTTCCTTAAATGTTTTCTTCCGCTCGACAGCCTCTGTAACGGCCGCCATTTTTGATGTATCTCCGATGAGGATCGCTCCGCAGAGACGATTATTCAGGAAGTAATATTTTTCGTACTGTTTACGTCCCATATCCTTAAATTCCACGGTACGGTAGATAAGATTCGGGTTCTTGCCGTTGTCTCCGATGGCGTAAAGCCCGGTATTCATTCCATGGAAGGAAAGACCGGCGGAAACAGTTGTATAGGTAAGATGATCTCCCGCCGCGTTGGCGCCTGCCACTTTGCCCTGTTCCAGAGCCTGAGGCCAGATCGCATAATTGACGCCCTCATACTCCGCACAGTCTCCGCAGGCATAAATATCGCTGCAGCTTGTCATCATTTCTTCATTTACCACTACGCCTCTGTTGATCTTAAGTCCCGCATTCTGCGCAATCGCCGCATTCGCCCGCACTCCGGCGGAAACGATCACCAGATCCGCCGGGAATTCTCTGCCGTCACCCAGTTTTACAGAAGAAACAGAGGTATCTCCTTCTATGGACGCGATCTGCACTCCCGCATGGATATCGATTCCGCAGCTCTGGCTGACAGCAGTCAGCATTTCACTTGCGGAAGCGTCCAGCTGGCGTCCCATGATCTGCGGAGCCGCTTCCAGAACCACTACCTGTTTTTTTGCTTTTTTCATCTCCCAGGCTGCCTCAAGGCCAAGAACTCCTCCTCCGATCACTACCACATTGTTTACTCTGTCCAGTATGGATTCCAGCTTTTCAATATCGGACATACGGCGGATAGCGATCACCTCCGGCTTATCTGTTCCCGGAATAGGCGGAATAAAGCACTCAGATCCAAGAGCATAAACAAGTTTTGTATATTTCAGCTTCGTTCCGTCGGAAAGCTCCACTTCCTTCTCTTCTGTATTTACTGCGGTCACTTCTTTATCCAGAAGCAGGTGTATATTGTTTTCCTCATACCATTCTTTCGGCTCTACCTGGATCTGTTCGGCGTTCAGCTCCGCTACCATGGATTTTGTCAGCATCGGACGGTTATAAGTAACATAAGGCTCGTTGGAGATCATGATAATAGAGCCTGTCAGGTCTCTTTCTCTGATCGCCTTCGCCGCGCTTAAGCCTGCCGCTCCGTTTCCTATAATCACATAGAAATTCTCCGTATCATTGCGGAAGCTGCTCTCTTCCATATCTACCGGAACAAAGTTTTCTTTTCCTACGCCGCAAACAGGACAGATTTCCAGAGAAGAATCGAAAATTTCCCCGCATACGAGACATTTCACCAGAGTGCGGGCTCCCTTTGCTTTCTTTGGATTTTCTTTTTCCTGAAGGATGCATCCGAAATTATAGCCGTATTCATAAGCGTCCAGAAGATTATTTTCCGAAGGCTTGAAGCGGATCTTCAGGCCGTCCACCACCTTCATACGAAGCTGTTTCAGTCTTTCCAGAATATGGGGCACGCCCTCTCCGCTCCATCCGTAGCTTCCGAAAGCGCTGGCCAGCTTGCCGCCGTGGGTTCCCGCAAAGATGGCGGTAGTAAGATCCCAGATAGGTTTCAGAGCCTCTCCCACGATGGTAGGCGTACCGAACAGGATGCCGTCCGCAAATCCCAGTTCTTCCAGAACTTTGGCCTGATCCGCCTCCACCATGTCGTAGCTTCTGACATCAATATCGCCGCTGTCCTCGATTCCTCTCTGGATTTCCTGGGCGATCTGTTTCGTATATCCATAGGCGCTTACATATGGAATGATCACCGTTTTTTTCTTATTTGGATTGACTACCGTACACCATTCCTCATAGGTGTTATACATAAAGTCGATCTTTTCATCGATCACCGGTCCATGTCCGGGACAGATCATGGAAACGTCCAGTTCTCTTACTCTGGCAAGGGCCTTCAGCATATATGGCTTAAATGGCCCTATGATACAGTCGAAATAATATTTCGTAGCCCGCATATATCCCTCATGGTCTGTAACCTTGCTGGCCAGAACATCATGAAAGCCGTAATGAGAACCAAAGGAATCGCAGGTCACAAGGATCTGTTCCTCCTCGATATAGGTATACATAGTATCCGGCCAGTGAAGATTCGGCACTACCAGGAACCGCAGAGTCTTTCCGCCGATTTCCATTGTCTGATTGTCTTTTACGGCAATGGAAGTAAAATCTCCGTTGACGATCTCTTTCAGAAAGCCGATGGCGCAGCCTGTAGCCACAATCTTCATCTGAGGGCTGTATTCCAGAAGCTTTTCAATACTTCCCGCATGATCCGGCTCCGTATGATCTACGATCAGATAATCGATTTTCGTCACGTCTATGATCTCTTTCAGCTTGTCCAGATATTCGTCAAAGAATTTTTCCTTGGCGGTCTCAAACAGTACGGTCTTTCCGCCAGCTTTCCATACATAGGAATTATAGGTCGTGCCGAATTCCGTGTACATGATGATGTCAAACACACGAAGATTGTCGTCCACAATACCAGCCCAGTAGAATCCGTCTCTCAGTTCCAGTGTTTTCATAATCGTCCCTCTCTTTCTTTTATTGTTTCTCTCCTGTACAGGCTTTTCTTCAAAAGCCCGATGTCAGATCAGTTTCAGTGCCTCCAGTCCTTTTTTGATCCCGTCGTGGAACATATCCGCCGTTATATGATCCGCCAGTTCTATGATCGCTTTTGAAGCGTTTCCCATAGCCACTTTGACAGCCGCATATTCAAACATGGAAAGATCGTTGTTGCTGTCCCCGAACACCACTGTATTTTCCCATGGAATATTAAAAATCCTGCATACCGCGGCGATTCCCACAGCCTTATTGTATCCCTTTGGCACAAATTCTATGGTCGTTCCCACAAAAGAATTATTTTCATGGCGGATAACATCATAATATTCAGACAGCTCCCGGCAGGCTTTTTCATCATCACAGCCTTCCTGCATCTTCGCGCTGATCTTGTTGATGTGCATCTGCTTCTCATTTCCCCGGATCGGCCTCCACTTGCTTCCCAGGGCCTCTGTGATCAGATCCCGGTACCAGTTTACCTCCGTAGTATATTCTTCCATATCATAGTACATAAAGTCCGCGCCCTCCATTACCGGGACAAGACCGTACTTCCGCAGGATCTCTACAGATTTTTCCGCCACCTCTTCCGGCATTTCTTTATTGAAAAGCCTTTGGCCGTTCTTCTCGATCGTAGCGCCGCAGGCGCTGATCATCCCGGTAAAGGGAATCTGCTCCAGGTACCAGGGTACAAAGGCCCGGCTGCGTCCGGTACAGAGCCACGCCTCATGTCCATTGTCTACAAGGCGGCGGATCGCTTCGATAGCGCTTTCCGGCACGCCTTTTTTTATATCACAGACCGTTCCGTCCGCGTCAAAAAATACTGCTTTTTTATCCATTTTTCCTCCAAAATGCTTCTTTTTGGCTTCCTGTCTATTATACGTTATATTTTTCTCTAAGGCAAATAGAATCTTTCAGATAAAGGAACGGCGCAGCCAAATGCCGCGCCGTTCCTTTCAAAAATCTTTCTTTTTGCAAAGCGGTATTTTACAAAGCCTGGATCCTTTTGATCGCTTCCTGGGTATTTTCAAAGGTTCCGAAAGCTGTCAGGCGGAAATATCCCTCGCCGTGGGCACCGAAACCGGAGCCGGGAGTTCCTACTACATGAGCAGTTTCCAGCAGGTAGTCAAAAAATTCCCACGACGTCATGCTCTTTGGTGTCTTCAGCCAGATATACGGAGCATTGACGCCGCCGGATACGGAATATCCCGCGTCTTTCAGTCCGTTGTATATATAATGGGCGTTGCGCATATAGTATGCCACCTGTTCCTTAAGCTGCGCCTTTCCTTCCGGAGAATAGACAGCCTCCCCTGCCCTCTGGACAATATATGGAGCCCCGTTGAATTTTGTACCGTGACGTCTCGCCCAAAGGTCATGAAGAGAAACGCCTTCCCTTTTCAGTTCCCTGGGGACTACAGCAAAGCCGAGACGGACTCCGGTAAATCCGGCGTTTTTGGAAAAACTGCGAAGCTCTATGGCGCAGGTGCGGGCTCCTTCACACTCATAAATGCTGTGAGGAACTCCTTCTTCTGTAATATATGCCTCGTATGCCGCGTCGTAAATGATCACAGCTCCCGTTTTATTGGCATAATCCACCCATTCCTGGAGCTTGTCTTTCGTAATAGCGGCTCCGCTTGGATTATTGGGGAAACACAGATAGATCAGATCCGGCGTTTCCTTCGGCAGCTCCGGCAGAAATCCGTTTTCTTCCAGACAGGGCATATAGATCACACCGTCGAAATTCTCCCGTTCTTTGTTGTATTCCCCGGTACGGCCCGCCATTACATTGGTGTCCACATACACCGGATATACCGGGTCGCAGACAGCCACCTTATTCTCTGTTCCGAAAATCTCCTGAATATTTCCGGAATCGCTCTTTGCCCCGTCAGAAACAAAAATCTCATCTGCGCTGATCTGGCATCCTCTGTCCTGATAATCATTTTTTGCAATCGCTGATCTTAAAAACTCATATCCCAGATCCGGCGCATAACCGTGAAAAGTTTCCGCATGAGCCATTTCATCTACCGCTTTATGAAGCGCCTCAATAATAGCCGGCGCCAGCGGCTGGGTCACATCTCCGATACCCAGGCGCACGATCTTTTCCTCCGGATGCGCTGCCTGATAGTCCGCCACTTTTTTCGCGATTGTTGAAAAAAGATAGCTTCCCGGCAATTTCAGATAATTTCTGTTAATTGTCACCATATTGTTTTCGCCTGCTTTCTATTTCTTTCGTCAGAGCCTCTCTTACGGCGTCAGGACTTGCCTTTCCTTTCAGCTCTCTCATCATTTTGCCGACAAAGAAGCCGAACACTTTTTCCTTTCCGCCGAGAAGTTCGTTCAGAGGTCCCGGATTTTCTTCCAGGATTCTTTCCAGTGTACTGGCCAGAAGTCCGGTGTCCTCCACGATTTTCAGACCCTTCTCTTCTATATATACTACAGGATCAATATCCTGGTCAAAGACTTTTTCAAAAACTTTCTTTGCATTCTGGGGACTGACTTCCTTTTTCTCCACCATAACGATCAGGCTGGATAGATGTTCCGGCGAAAAGGATACCTTTTCCGGCTCTCTTCCCTTTTCCCTTGCCAGACGCAGCACTTCTCCCATAAACCAGTTGGCGGCTTTCTTCGGACTTCCGCAGAGAACAGCCGTCTCCTCAAAAAGCTCCGCAAGATGTCTTGTCTCTGTCAGTATCCCCGAATCATATTCGGATAATCCGTATTCCTTCTGATAACGGAGCATTTTTTCTTCCCGAAGCTCCGGCTGGCTTTCTTTCAGTCTCGCGATCCACTGATCGGAGATATGGACAGGCGGCAGATCCGGATCCGGGAAATAGCGGTAATCTTTCGCGTCCTCTTTGGAGCGCATGGCATGGGAAGATTCTTTGTTGTCATCCCATCTCCTTGTTTCCTGGATCACTTTTTTTCCGGCTTCCAGAAGTTCGATCTGACGTTCCCGTTCGCCCTCGATCGCCCGGGCGATCGCTTTAAAGGAGTTCAGGTTTTTCATCTCCGTTCTTGTACCGAATGTTTCGCTTCCCGCCTCTCTGACAGAAAGATTCACGTCCGCACGCATGGAGCCCTCCTGGAGCTTACAGTCTGAAACGCCCAGATACTGCATCATAAAGCGCAGTTTCTCCAGATAGGCGATCACTTCCTCGGAGCTTCTCATATCCGGCTCTGATACGATTTCGATAAGGGGAACTCCGCTCCGGTTATAGTCCACAAGGGAACAGTCCTCCCATTCGTCATGGATCAGCTTTCCGGCGTCCTCCTCCATATGCATTTCATGGATACGGATTTTCTTTTTTCCGGAGGACGTTTCAATTTCCACCCAGCCGTCGTAGCAGATCGGCAGGTAGAGCTGAGATATCTGATAGTTCTGGGGATTATCCGGATAAAAATAATTTTTCCTGTCAAATTTGCACATCTGATGGATCTTGCAGTTCGCCGCGATTCCGGCTTTCAGGGCGAATTCCACCACCTGTCGGTTCAGAACAGGAAGGGAACCGGGCATTCCCGTACACACCGGACAGGTGTGGGTATTGGGCGCGCCGCCGAATTCTGTGGAGCATCCGCAGAAAATTTTTGTCTTTGTGGCAAGCTCTACATGAACCTCCAGGCCAATCACTGTTTCATACTGTCTCATCAGTCCCGGCCTCCTCTCTCAAAAGCTGCGGCGCTGCGGAAAATCTTTTTTTCCTCAAAACGGTTTCCGATCATCTGTATTCCTATGGGAAGACCTTTGCTGTCCACTCCGCAGGGAACGGAAATAGCCGGAAGACCGCAGAGATTTACCGCCACCGTATAGATATCCCCCAGATACATGGCAAGCGGATCCTTCAGGCTTTCCCCTATTCTGGGGGCGGTATGGGGAGCCGCCGGAGCCAGGATCACATCGTACTTTTCAAAAGCACGGTCAAATTCCTGCCGGATCAGCGCTTTGGCGCGGAGGGCCTTCAGATAATAGGCGTCGTAATACCCGGAGCTCAGCACAAAAGATCCCAGCATGATCCTGCGCTTTACCTCTTCCCCGAAGCCCTCTGTTCTTGTCTTGTAATACATATCGTGAAGCCCCTCATAATCCGCCGCCCGATAGCCGTATTTCACTCCGTCGAACCGCTCCAGATTGGAGCTGGCTTCCGCGCTGGCGATAATATAGTAAGCAGGGATCATATATTCCATTGTGCTGACAGAGAAGAACTCCACGATTGCGCCCTGTCCGGTAAGAATCTTCAGGGCCTCCATAAAGCTGTTCTTTACTTCTCCGTCAAGACCTTTGGCAAGATACTCTTTTGGTATGCCGAATTTCATACCTGTGATTTTCTGATCCATAGCGCCGGAAAAATCAAGATCCTTCCGGTCAAGGGACGTACTGTCTTTCGGATCGCGGCCTGCGATCACCTCCAGAAGAGCGGCACAGTCCGCCGTATTCTTCCCTATAGGGCCGATCTGGTCCAGGGAAGAAGCGTATGCGACTAGGCCGTAGCGGGATACGGTTCCGTAGGTAGGCTTTACTCCTGTCACGCCGCAGAACGAACTGGGCTGCCGTATGGAGCCGCCGGTATCCGACCCAAGCGCCAGATATGCTTCTCCTGCCGCCACAGCCGCGCAGGAACCGCCGGAAGATCCTCCCGGAACATGATCTGTATTCCAGGGATTTCTGGTGACTCCGTAAGCGGAGGTTTCCGTGGTGCTTCCCATGGCGAACTCATCCATATTTGTTTTTCCGATCACTATCATTCCCGCCTGTTCCAGACGGCTGACCGCCTCCGCCTGATAGGACGGCACAAAATTTTCCAGCATTCTGGAAGCACAGGTGGTTTTTTTCCCTTTTACGCAGATATTATCCTTTACCGCTATAGGAACTCCTGCCAGAGGCCCTGTGTAAATTCCCTCCGCAATGCCTTTTTCCACCTGTCTGGCTCTCGCATAAGCCTCTTTTTTATAAATGTCAAGATAAGCGTGTATCCGGTTTTCCTTTTTTTCAATCGCTGCAAATACTGTCTTTACACCGTCCAGCACACTGATCTGACGCTGCTTGATCTTCTCTGCCAGTTCAAGGGCAGTCATTTTTTCCAAATCCATTTTACTGTCTCTCTGCACTTTCTGATTTATTCCACACACATTTATCCAATCGTCTTCGGAACCTGATACTGTCCCTCTTTCATCTTCGGCGCGTTGGCAAGCATTTCTTCCCTTCTGTCGCCGTTTGTCACCACATCTTCCCGGAATACGTTCTCATCCCCGAAAAGATGGGTCAGAGGTTCGGTTCCCTCTGTGTCCAGCTCATTGAGCTTTTCCACATAATCCAGCATTTTCTGCATATCCTCTCTGGCCTTCTCCCTGGTTTCTTCATTCAGAGAAAGCTTGGCCAGGATACATACATTATCCAGCGTTTCATCATCAATAGGCTTGGCCATTTTATGTCCTCCCATATTCTTATTTCAAACACATTTCAGGCATTTCCCTATTCTTTCGGTTTCAGGGCTCCAGCCGGTTCATATCTCTCGGGAACAGGCATGCCTCCCTTACGTTGTCTTCTCCCAAAAGCTGCATGGTAAGCCTCTCAAGACCGATCCCAAGACCGCCGTGGGGAGGCATTCCATGTTTGAAGGTATCCAGATACTGCTCCATTCCCTCTTCTTCCATTCCTCTTGCGGCGATCTTTTCTTTCAGCATGGCATAGTCATGGATCCTCTGCCCTCCTGTCGTCACCTCAAGGCCATGGAACAGAAGGTCAAAGCTCAGTGTAAATCGGTTGTCCTCTGGGTCGTCCATGGCGTAAAAAGGACGCTTTTTCGACGGGTAGTGAGTAACAAAAACAAAATCCGCATCATACTCTTCCTTGAAGTACCGTCCGATCAACGCTTCTTCTTCCGGCTCCAGATCATAAGGATTGCGTATCTTTCTGTTGTATTTCTTAGATACAAGTTCTTTTGCCCTGTCAAAACGTACAGCCGGTATCCTGTCCGTTTCCGGAAGCTCTATTTTTAAAACCGACAGTTCTTTCGCGTATTCTTTTTTCAGAAGGGCCGCCGCATACTGCAGGAATCCTGTTTCCATAGCCATGATCTCTTCAAAGCTGTCAATATATCCCATCTCGAAATCAAGGCTGGTATATTCATTCAGATGGCGCTTTGTATTATGTTTTTCCGCCCGGAAAACAGGTCCCGTCTCAAATACTCTGTCAAAAACGCCTACCATCATCTGTTTATAAAACTGCGGACTCTGGGCCAGGACAGCCGGTTTGTGAAAATAGCTGAATTTGAAAAGATTGGCTCCCCCTTCCGCTCCTCTCGCGCCGATCTTCGGCGTGTGTATTTCTGTAAAGCCCTGACTGTAAAGATAATCCCGGAACGCCCGCACGATTCCCTCCTGGATCTTGAATTTGGACCGTTCCCGGATATTTCTGAGGGCAATGGGTCTGAAATTCAGTTTTGCTTCCAGAGAGGTATCCAGCTTCCATTTATCTATCGCCAGAGGAAGAGGCTCCGCCGGGCAGGAAAGCACCGTGATCTCCCGGATATGGAGTTCTCTTCCGTGAGGCGCCCGTTCTTCACTTTGCAGGCAGCCCTTTACCTGCAGCGTCATCCCTTCTTTCAGATCATGGAGCGGCAGATTTACTTTTCCGCTTTCATAAACTGTCTGAAAGAGTCCCTCTCTTCTCCTTAAAATAAGAAAAGCCACATCACCCATATTTCGGATACTGTGAACGGCTCCCTCCAGAACAGCTTCCTGATTCAGCAGGGAATTTCCCAGAAGCTCTTCCCATGTATTTACTTTTTTCTCCCATCTTCCGTCCAAAAATTCCATTTCTTATCCTCCATATTATGTTGTTTGGCTTTTTATAGTTGCATATATATGTTTGTTCTTTCTTTACTCTTCAAAAAACAGCATCAGGATCATCTGGGCTGTTTCCACCATATTCGTCCCGGAGTCCATGCTGCTTTTCTGGATATAGCGGTACGCCTCCTCCTCGCTGAGATGGTTTCTCTGCATCAGAATCATTTTCGCGTTTGAAATATAATTCTGCTCCTTCCAGCTCCGGGGCTTCGGCCTCTTTTTTTCCTTCTTTCTCCGCCGCTCCTGCTTGGACAGGATCATATGGACCGTATTGATCAGATCGCTTGTCTTCAGAGGCATCTGAAGAGAAAGAATAGAATCCGGCACCTCGCAGATCACCCGCTCTGACGCCAGAAGAAGCATTTCAAATCCTCCCGGCAGGCAGTCGGAAAGATCCAGATAGTTCATATCCGGCAGCCGGTATCCGCAGATCAGTACTCCGCTTTCCAGCTCGGAAGCGCTTGCCAGGGCATTGGAGGCGGCAGAGCAGACAGAAGCCACCGAAAATCCGTGTCTTTCCAGAATCGTGCGGATTTTCTTTGCGTCTTCAATTTTCGGTAATGCGATGACAATGCTGCTCATAAAGACCGTTCTCCTCTTTCCCCTTGTTTCTCTCCCGGCTGTCTTTTGTCCCGGCTTTTACAGACGGTACAGGTATTCTTCAACCTCCCAGTCCGTTACCTGCCTGGTGTATCTCAGCCATTCTTTTTTCTTCGCCGATGCGTATTGACGGCAGAAATCTTCTCCCAGGACCTCCCGGATCCAGCTGCTTCCCTCAAATAGATCTATGGCCTCTTTCAGAGTTTCCGGAAGATTCTCCGCCGGCAGGTTTTCCGCGCCGCAGTTTGCCGATTTTACCGGCGCTATCTTGTTTTTGATCCCGTCCAGACCTGCCGCCAGACACACTGCCAGAACGAGATAGGGATTTGCCGCCGAGTCCGGACTTCTCAGTTCGATCCTGGTTTCCTCTCCTCTTCCTACAGGTATCCTTACCAGAGAATTCTGGTTGTTTTCCGTCCAGGTAAGCTCAGTAGGAGCGCCGTAGCCGGGTACAAGACGTTTGTAGGAATTTACCAAAGGATTGGTGATCAGCGCCATTTCCCTGCTGTGGGCAAGAAGACCGCCTACGAAATAATATGCCTCGTCGCTGAGTCTGCCGGGCTCATCTGTTTTGTCAAAAATATTTTTTCCCTGCCGGAACAGAGAAAAATGAAGATGCATTCCGGAGCCTGCTGTCTCTGATCTGGGCTTAGGCATAAAAGTGGCGTGGAGCCCGTGACGTTTTGCCACTGTGCGCACCGCCATCCGGAAGGTCATGATATAATCCGCGATCCTGCGGATCTCTCCGTAACGGAAATCTATCTCATGCTGGGCCGGGGCCTTCTCATGATGGGAGGACTCCACCTCCATCCCCATATCCTCAAGAGTAAGGACCATATCCCGCCTTGCGTTTTCTCCCAGATCCAGCGGACTTACATCCAGATACCCGGCCTGCTCATGAGTGACGGTTGTGGGAATCCCGTTGTCATCTGTATGGAACAGGAAAAATTCACATTCCGGATCAATGCAGCAGGTATATCCTTCTTTTTCCGCTTTTTCCGCAGTCTGCTCCAGAATATAGCGGGAACTGTTTTTATAAGGCGTTCCGTCAGGACAAAACAGGTCGCAGATCATACGCGCTACTTTTCCCTGCTGAGGTCTCCAGGGAAGAATCGTAAAGGTATCCGGATCCGGATGAAGATAGAGATCTGTTTCATCCTCCCCGGACTCTCCGGCAATCAGCGTCCAGTCCACCGTACATCTGTTGTCCAAAGCTCTCGGGAGCTCTCTGGATGTTACCGCAATATTTTTGATCACACCGAACATATCGGTAAACTGAAGCCGGACAAACTCTACGTCTTCCTCTTCAGCCATCTGTAAGATTTCTTCTCTGGTATAATTCCCCATGTCATTCTCTCCTTAATTTTTCCAAAAGAAAAAGGCGCACTTCTGACAGAACCCGTCAGAAGAACGCCCTTGTTCATGCAGGTATTATAGCAACCGTTTTTCTCTTTGTCAATAAACTTTTCGGCGATATTTTCCGCAGCGGCCAGCCGTTCCTCCCGCGCCGCCGTGGAAACATATTGGTCTGCCTGCCGCTACAGGTTTGTATATCCCATCAGGGATTCGTCCACCGCTCTGGCGGCTTCTCTTCCCTCCCGGATCGCCCATACTACCAGAGACTGGCCTCTTCTCATGTCTCCCGCGGCAAATACCCGGGGTACGGAAGTCTCGTATCCCTCCGGCTTTGTGTCCACGTTTGTTCTGGCGTTTACCGCCACCTTAAAAGCGTCTGTCACATACTTCTGGCTTCCCAGAAATCCTGCCGCGATCAGCACCAGATCCGCCGGGATCACTTCCTCGCTTCCTTCCACAGGCACCATTGCCATACGTCCGGTTTTTTCGTCCTTCTGGCTTTTCAGTTTTATAAGCTTAGCTTTGCACACATTTCCTTTTTTATCCGCAAGAAATTCCTTTACTGTAGTCTGGTATACTCTGGGATCATGGCCGAAAACAGCAATGGCTTCCTCCTGGCCGTAGTCTGTTTTCAGCACTCTCGGCCACTGGGGCCAGGGATTACTTTCTGTTCTCTGTACCGGAGGCTTGGGCATCATCTCAAGCTGGGTGACAGATTTTGCTCCCAGGCGGATTGCTGTTCCCACACAGTCGTTTCCTGTGTCTCCGCCTCCGATGACAACGACATTCTTATCCTTTGCCATCTCATAGGGAACCTTTTCAAAATTACTGTCCAGAAGAGTTTTTGTCACCTTTCCAAGAAAGTCTACCGCGAAATAAATTCCTTTCGCCTCTCTTCCCGGCACCTGAATGTCTCTGGGATTGGAAGCGCCGCAGGCAAGAAGCACTCTGTCATATTTTTTCAGAAGCTCCTCCGCCGTGATATCTTTCCCTACATTTGTATTGAGGACAAACTGTACGCCCTCTTCCTCCATGAGATTTATTCTTCTGTCAATAACTGATTTTTCCAGTTTCATATTCGGAATGCCGTAGCGGAGAAGCCCGCCGGGACGGTCGCTTCTTTCATACACTGTCACGCTGTGCCCTCTGCGGTTTAACTGCTGGGCCGCAGCCAGTCCGGAAGGTCCGCTCCCGATCACCGCGATCTTTTTTCCTGTGCGCACCTTTGGCTTCTGAGGCTGCACCCAGCCTTCTTCAAAGGCTGTCTCAATAATCGCCCGCTCATTGTCCTTCGTAGCCACAGGCTCGCCGTTCAGATTGCAGGTACAGGCGGCTTCGCAGAGAGCCGGGCAGACCCTGCTGGTGAATTCCGGAAAGCTGTGGGTTTTGCTTAACCGGAGATATGCCTGTTTCCAGTTTCCCGTATATACAAGATCGTTTGTTTCCGGCACCAGATTGTGAAGAGGGCACCCGGAAGCCATTCCTCCGATCATCATGCCTGACTGGCAGAAGGGAACGCCGCAGGCCATGCAGCGCGCCCCCTGAAGTCTTTGTTTCTCCCTGCTCATTGGAGTCCGGAATTCATGAAAATCAGCGATCCTGACCTTGGGAGCAAGCACTTTCGCAGTTTCTCTTTTATATTCTAAAAATCCTGTTGGTTTTCCCATTCCTGTCTTCCTCCTTACTGTTTTGCTCCAATGCTCTCATAAAAGGCTTCCATCTGCGCCTGCTGAGTCGTCAGGCCCTTTTCCTCCAGCTTGGCGCTTAAGGTAAGCATTCTTTTATATTCGTAGGGGATCAGTTTCTTAAAATGCGGCAGATAATTTTCAAAATCATCCAGTATCTCTTTGCCCAGGCTGGAGCCGGTTGCCTCTACATGAGCTTCGATGAGATCCTTCAGTTCTTTCCTGTCATATTTATTTTCCACTTTTTCAATGGAGATCATCGCTTTATTCAGGTTTTTATACAGATTGTTGTGGAGATCCAGTACATAGGCGATTCCGCCGCTCATGCCGGCGGCAAAGTTTTTGCCTGTTTTTCCAAGGACGACCACCCGTCCTCCGGTCATGTATTCACAGCCATGCTCACCAACGCCTTCCACAACCGCGTTTGCTCCGGAATTGCGGACTGCAAACCGTTCTCCCGCCACGCCGTTGATAAAAGCGGTTCCGCTGGTAGCGCCGTAAAGCGCCACGTTTCCGACGATAATATTGTCTTCCGCCTTAAACCGGGCTTTTTCCGGAACACGCACGATCAGCTTTCCTCCGGAAAGTCCCTTGCCGAAGTAATCGTTGCTGTCACCTGTCAGCTTCAGAGTAAGCCCTTTGGGGATAAAAGCGCCGAAGCTCTGTCCGCCTGCTCCTTTACAGTTTACAACAATGGTGTCTTCCGGAAGGCCGGTTTTTGTTTTCCGTGTGATTTCTGCACCCAGGATCGTTCCAAAGGTTCTGTCTGTGTTCGTTACGTCCACACTGATTTCCACATGCTCTCCTCTGGAAATAGCTTTCTCGCATTTCTTCAGAAGAAGCTTTTCATCCAGAGTCTTCTCCAGGCCGAAATGATATTCCGCCTTGGGATCAAAAGTCACTTTCTGTCCTTTTCCGGCATAGGGATTATTCAGGATCGCGCTGAGATCCACTTTTCCTCTATGAGGCTCTTCTCTGTCGGAAGCTTTCAGAAGATCGGTGCGCCCTACCATCTCGTCTACTGTGCGCACTCCCAGCTTCGACATATATTCTCTCAGTTCCTGGGCGATAAATCTCATAAAGTTCTCCACATACTCCGGTTTTCCGCGGAAACGTTTCCTGAGTTCCGGATTCTGGGTAGCCACGCCCACCGGACAGGTATCCAGATTGCAGACACGCATCATCACGCATCCCATAGTTACAAGGGGCGCTGTAGCGAATCCGAATTCCTCGGCGCCGAGAAGGGCCGCAATGGCCACATCCCGTCCGCTCATCAGCTTTCCGTCTGTCTCGATGCGGACACGGTTTCTCAGTCCGTTCATCAGAAGCGTCTGGTGGGTTTCGGAAAGCCCCAGCTCCCAGGGAAGCCCCGCATTATGGATCGAACTTCTCGGTGCAGCTCCTGTACCTCCGTCATAGCCGGAGATCAGAACTGTCTGGGCGCCGGCCTTGGCAACGCCTGCCGCAACTGTTCCCACCCCTGCTTCGGAAACCAGCTTCACAGAAATATCCGCATACTTATTGGCGTTCTTCAGATCGTAAATAAGCTGAGCCAGATCCTCGATAGAATAGATATCATGATGAGGCGGCGGGGAGATCAGGCTGACTCCCGGAGTGGAATGACGGGTTTTTGCAATCCAGGGATATACTTTTTTCGCCGGAAGATGTCCTCCTTCACCGGGCTTTGCTCCCTGAGCCATCTTGATCTGGATCTCTCTTGCAGACACCAGATAACGGCTGGTCACTCCGAATCGTCCGCTGGCTACCTGTTTGATTGCGGAGCAGCGGTCGTTTTCTGTTCCGGCGGAGTCGATTCTTTCATCGCTTTCCCCGCCTTCTCCTGTATTTGACTTCCCGTGAAGATGATTCATGGCAATAGCCAGAGTCTCATGGGCTTCCTGAGAAATGGAACCGTAGGACATGGCTCCTGTTTTAAATCTTTTTACGATCTCATCTACGCTTTCTACTTCTTCCAGCGGAACCGGGGTTTTTGCATAGCGAAAATCCATAAGCCCTCTCAGGCTTCCTCTGCTCTCTTCATCCACAAGACGGGTGTATTCTTTAAACATTTCATAGCTTCCCTGTTTTGTGGATTCCTGAAGAAGATGGATGGTCTGGGGATTGTATCTATGTTCTTCTCCCTGACTTCTCATCTTGTGAGCGCCCACGCTGTCCAGAGTAAGATCCGTTGCCAGGCCCAGCGGATCGAAGGCCTCGGAATGGAGTCTTTCCACATTATCCTCAATATCTTCCAGGGTGATTCCTCCCACGCGGCTGACTGTGCCTGTAAAATATTTGTCGATCACGTCCTGGGAAATACCGATGGCTTCAAAGATCTGCGATCCCTGATAAGACTGGATCGTAGAAATTCCCATCTTGGAAGCGATCTTTATAATTCCGCTTAAGACCGCATGGTTATAGTCCTCCACAGCCGCATAGTAATCCTTGTCCAGCATATGGTTATCGATCAGCTCCCGTATCGTCTCCAGGGCAAGATACGGGTTCACCGCGCTGGCTCCGTATCCCAGAAGTGTTGCGAAATGATGAACTTCCCTGGGCTCTCCGGATTCCAGGATAATGGCAAGAGAAGTACTTTTCTTTGTTTTTACAAGATGCTGGTGCACTGCTGACACAGCCAGCAGGGACGGAATAGGCATATGGTTCTCGTCAACCCCTCTGTCAGAGAGGACCAGAATATTCGCGCCTTCCCGGAAAGCCTTGTCCACCTCTACAAAAAGACGGTCAATGGCTCTTTCCAGTTTTGTACTCTTATAATACAGGGTGGAAACCACCGCTACCTGGAAACCTTCCAGCTTCATATTTTTAATCTTCAGCATATCCGTATTTGTAAGAATCGGATGTACGATCTTCAAAACCTGGCAGTTCTCCGGCTTCTGTACCAGAAGGTTTCCGTCCTTTCCGGCATAAACGCTTGTGGAGGTAACGATTTCCTCACGGATGGAATCAATAGGAGGATTTGTTACCTGAGCGAAAAGCTGCTTAAAATAATCGAACAAAGGACGATGCTGATGAGAAAGAACCGCCAAAGGCGTATCTACTCCCATGGCTCCTATGCTTTCGCTTCCATTTAAGGCCATGTTGCGGATAGATGTGCGGTACTGTTCGTAGGTATAGCCGAATGCTTTCTGCAGACGGGCTCTCTGCTCCTCCGTATATTCCTCCATACGGATATTCGGGATCTTGATGTCTTTCAGGCATACAAGGTTGCTGTTCAGCCATTCTCCATAGGGCTGCATCCGGGCGTATTTTTCTTTCAGTTCGTTATCGTCGATCACTTTTCCCTGTACTGTATCCACCAGAAGCATTTTTCCCGGATGGAGGCGTTCCTTCAGAATGATTTTTTCTTCCGGTACCGGCAGCACTCCTACTTCTGAGGAAAGGATCACATAGCCGTCGGAAGTGATGTAGTATCTGGAAGGACGAAGACCGTTTCTGTCCAGAACCGCTCCCATTACGTCTCCGTCGGAAAACAGAATAGACGCCGGTCCGTCCCAGGGTTCCATCATTGTAGCGTAATACTGGTAAAAATCTCTTTTTTCCTGGGAAATCGTATCGTTGTTGGCCCATGGCTCAGGAATGGTGATCATTACGGCCAGCGGCAGATCCATTCCGCTCATCACAAGAAATTCCAGGGTGTTGTCAAGCATTGCGGAGTCGGAACCGTTCCGGTTGACCACAGGAAGGACCTTATGAAGCTGCCCCTTCAGATAAGGAGATTCCATATTTTCTTCCCTTGCCAGCATTTTATCCGCATTTCCCCGGATCGTATTGATCTCGCCGTTGTGAACAATAAAACGATTGGGATGAGCTCTCTCCCAGCTTGGATTTGTATTGGTGCTGAACCGGGAGTGTACCATGGCAATGGCGGATTCATAATCCGGGTTCTGAAGATCCTCAAAGAAAGTACGGAGCTGTCCTACCAGAAACATACCTTTATAGACTATGGTCCTGCTGCTCATAGATACCACATAGGTATTGTCGTTGCTCTGCTCAAATTCGCGGCGGGCAATATACAGGCGGCGGTCAAACTCAATTCCCTTTTCCACGTCCTGGGGCTTTTCGATAAAGGCCTGCATAATATAAGGCATACATTCTCTTGCCTTATGTCCCAGTACTTCCGGGATCACAGGAACTGTTCTCCATCCCAGAAGCTTCAGCCCTTCCTTCTGGATGATGATCTCAAACATTTTTTTCGCCTGCGCCCTTCTTATCTCGTGCTGGGGAAAGAAGAACTGGGCGATTCCGTATTCTCTTTCCTGGCCGATATCAAATCCTTCTTTTTTGCAGGCTTTTTTGAAGAATTTATGGGAAATCTGAAGAAGGATACCCACTCCGTCTCCTGTTTTTCCTTCCGCATCCTTTCCGGCTCTGTGCTCCAAACGTTCTACGATCTTCAGCGCGTTTGCCACTGTATCATGAGTCTTTTTTCCTTTTATATTTACAACTGCTCCGATGCCGCAGTTATCATGTTCAAACTCGGGACGGTAAAGCCCCTGGACTTCTCTCCTTGCTTCTTTCATCCTTTTCATCCTTTCTCTCCTGCTCTTTCTCTCCGATATGCCACGGCAGCGCCTACAAATCCCCGAAACAGCGGGTGCGCATGGTTAGGCCGTGACTTAAATTCCGGATGTCCCTGGGTTCCTTCAAAAAACGGGTGATCCTTGATCTCGATCATCTCCACAATGTGCCCGTCCGGAGATGTTCCCGCTATATTCATGCCCTTCTGAGAAAGTTCTTCCCGAAAGGCGTTATTCACTTCATAGCGGTGTCTGTGCCGTTCCTGGATCTCTTTTTTCCCGAAAAGCCCATATGCTCTGGAACCGTCCGCAAGAACACAAGGATAGCTTCCCAGTCTCAGTGTTCCTCCCAGATCCTCTACACTTTCCTGATCCGGCATCAATGCGATCACCGGATGCTTTGTGGACGGATCCAGTTCTATACTGTTGGCGTCCTCATATCCCAGCACATGGCGGGCGAATTCCACGATCGCCATCTGCATTCCCAGACAGATTCCAAGGTAAGGGATCTTATGTGTTCTGGCATACTGGGCAGCCAGGATCATCCCTTCTGTTCCCCTGTTGCCGAAGCCGCCCGGAACAAGAATTCCGTCCACCGCGTGAAGGACCTGATCCAGGTTTTTCTCGTTCAGCTCCTCGGAGTCCACCCAGGTGATCTCCACTTTTGCCCTGCAGGAGATTCCTCCGTGTTTCAATGCCTCCACCACGCTTAAATAAGCATCGTGAAGCTGTGTGTATTTCCCTACCATGGCAATATTTACAGAGCCTTCCGGGTTTCTCAGGTTCTTTACCATTTCCTGCCAGTCCGTAAGATCCGGTTTTCTGTTTTCCAGACGAAGGGTTTCCAGAACCACATCCGCCAGCTTTTCCCTCTCCATGGCAAGAGGAGCCTCGTAAAGATACTCCACATCCAGATTCTGAAGAACGTGGGTAACCGGAACATTACAGAAAAGAGCGATCTTTTCTCTGATCTCCTCGGTCAGCGGATATTCGCTCCTGCATACCAGCACATTGGGCTGGATTCCCATTCCCTGCAGTTCTTTTACGCTGGCCTGGGTAGGCTTTGTTTTCATTTCCCCGGACGCCTTCAGATACGGGATCAGCGTCACATGGATCAGCGCCGCGTTGTCCTGTCCTACTTCGTGCTGAAACTGCCGGATCGCCTCCAGAAAGGGCTGGCTTTCTATATCTCCTACTGTTCCTCCTACCTCAATAATGGCGATTCTCTCTTCATCCGGAGATTTTGCCCGGTAAAACCGGCTTTTGATCTCATTTGTAATATGAGGGATCACCTGAACGGTTCCTCCCCCAAAATCTCCATGACGCTCTTTCTGAAGAACGGACCAGTAAATTTTTCCGGTTGTCACATTGGAATTTTTGTCCAGGCTTTCATCAATAAAACGTTCATAATGTCCCAGATCCAGGTCTGTCTCCGTTCCGTCGTCTGTTACAAAGACCTCGCCATGCTGTATGGGATTCATGGTCCCCGGGTCAATGTTTATATAGGGATCAAATTTCTGCATGGTCACCTGATAGCCTCTGGCCTTCAGAAGTCTTCCCAGGGAGGCCGCCGTGATTCCTTTTCCCAAACCGGATACCACTCCTCCTGTCACAAAAACATACTTTACTGCCATTACCGATTTCCTCCTCCATGTAACATTGTACTTACAGAAAACTCTATATCCTGCCGGCCTGACTTTTCTTACAAAAGCAAAAGAGGCGTCAGAAATCCGGAAAAATCCCTTCTCCGGGTTTCTGACGCCTTTGTCAGTTCAGCATGATTTTCAATATGTCCAATACTATAACCTATTTTTTTTCATTTGTAAATATAAAATTTCTCCAATTTTACTCTACATCCATGGGATATTTTCCGTCAAAACATGCCTTGCACAAAGGCAGTCCTCCCGCCATCCCTTCCAGGTAATCTATTTTCATATATCCAAGAGAATCGGCGCCGATCATCTGCCGGATCTCCTCCGTTGTATGGCTGGAAGCGATCAGCTGGTCGTTGGACGGCACGTCTGTCCCGAAATAGCAGGGATACAGAAAAGGCGGTGAACAGATCCTTACATGTACTTCCAGGGCTCCGGCCTTCTTCAGCATATGGATCAGATTCGCAATGGTAGTCCCCCTTACAATAGAATCGTCTACCAGAACGATACGTTTTCCCTTTACCACAGAATCCAGAACACTGAGTTTCATATGAACGCTGGATTCCCGTTCCTTCTGGGTAGGTTTGATAAAGGTTCTTCCGATATAGCTGTTTTTATAAAAGGCAAGACCGAAAGGAATACCCGAGGCTTCGGAAAAACCCTTTGCCGCCGGAATACCGGACTCCGGAACTCCCGTTACCAGATCCGCCTCTACCGGATAGGATTTTGCCAGAGACCTGCCGCCTCTGATCCTGGCGTCATAGATGCCCACTCCGTCCAGGACACTGTCCAGACGGGCAAAATAAATATATTCAAAAACACAGTGTGCATGTTTTTCTGTGCTCAGCTCCTTGTTGGATTCCACTCCATTTCTGGAAATCGTCACCATTTCTCCAGGCTCCACATCCCGGATGAACTCCGCGCCAACCGAAGTAAGGGCGCAGCTTTCTGAAGCCAGTACATAAGCGTTTCCTCTCCTGCCGAGGCAGAGAGGTTTTAACCCGAAGGGATCGCGCACACCGATCAGCTTCCTGGGGCTCATGACGACCAGACCGTAGGCGCCTCTCAGCTTTCTGGCTGTTTTCAAAATAGCTTCTTCCACAGATTTTGAATGGACGCGCTCCCGCGCAATGTGAAAAGCGATCACTTCTGAATCTGTTGTCGTATGAAAAATCGCTCCGTTCTGGATCAGCTCCCACTTCAGTTCCCGGGTATTGACCAGGTTGCCATTATGAGCCAAAGCCAGAGTTCCCTTGATATAAGACAGAACCAGAGGCTGGGCGTTCTCCGCTACAGACGCTCCGGTGGTAGAATAACGGACATGGCCGATACCAATGTCGCCGGACATTTTTTCCAGAGTATCCTTCCTGAAAACTTCACTGACCAGTCCCAGGTCTTTATGAAACTGTATATTTCCGATCTCCCCGCTTGTATTTGACACAGCCAGTCCGCAGGATTCCTGCCCGCGATGCTGCAGAGCAGTCAGGCCGTAATACACAGAGGGAACTACATTTCCTCCGTCAAGATCGTAAATTCCAAATACGCCGCAGGCTTCCTTTAAATCCGCCATATATATCCTCCTTTTTCTGATCACATAAAAAAAGACACTTCGGGCAGGACCGAAGCGCCTTTGCTTACATTGAAATTATAATAGAAGAGCCAATTTTGTCAACCCCTCTCTCTTTTGGAAAAATTTGATTTTTTTCAAAAAAAACATTGACAACTTCTTTTTTTTGTGTATACTACATCACATAAAGCAACGGCGCTTTGGAGGACATCCAGAGCGCCTTTTTTATTTTCCATCGAAAGGAGAACTACTATGGCACAGAATATTCCCGAACTTTACGGCAGTCTGGTTTTTAACGATAAGATCATGCGCAGCAAGCTGCCAAAAGACATGTATAAGGCGCTGCGCAAAACCATTGAAAACGGAACACATTTGGAACTGGACGTAGCCAATTCCGTGGCTGTGGCTATGAAAGAATGGGCCATTGAAAACGGAGCTACCCATTATACCCACTGGTTCCAGCCTATGACAAATTTCACGGCGGAAAAACATGACAGCTTTATCTCTCCTACCGGAGACGGACAGATCATTATGGATTTTTCCGGAAAAGAACTGGTAAAAGGCGAACCCGACGCGTCCAGTTTTCCATCCGGAGGACTGCGCGCCACCTTTGAAGCCAGAGGCTATACTGCCTGGGATCCTACCTCTCCTGCGTTCATCAAAGATAAAACACTTTACATCCCAACCGCGTTCTGTTCCTACAGCGGAGAAGCGCTGGACAAAAAGACTCCTCTTCTCCGTTCCATGGATACTCTGAATAAACAGGCGGTAAGGATTCTTCATATACTTGGAAATAAAGAAGTCCGGCATGTGTCCACAACCGTCGGACCGGAACAGGAATATTTTCTTGTTGACAGGGATCTCTATAAAAAGAGAAAAGACCTGATCTTCTGCGGCCGCACCCTTATCGGCGCCCCAGCTCCTAAAGGCCAGGAAATGGAAGATCACTATTTTGGAACCCTGAAGCCCCGGGTATCCGCCTATATGCACGATCTGGACGAAGAACTCTGGAAACTTGGCATTCCGGCCAAAACAAAACATAACGAGGTTGCTCCGGCCCAGCACGAGCTTGCTCCTGTCTTCGACACCACCAACGTGGCGGTAGATCATAACCAGCTTACTATGGAAATCATGAAGAAGGTTGCCGCAAAACACAACATGGTCTGCCTCCTTCACGAAAAACCATTTGAGGGAATCAACGGAAGCGGCAAGCACAACAACTGGTCCATGTGCACCAATACCGGCGTCAACCTTCTTGATCCCGGCAAAACGCCTGCGGAAAACACCCAGTTCCTGGTATTTCTGGTAGCTGTCATCAAGGCTGTAGACGATTACGCGGATCTTCTCCGTATCTCTGTGGCGGACGCAGGAAACGACCACCGTCTTGGGGCAAATGAAGCGCCGCCGGCTATTGTGTCCATTTTCCTTGGAGACGAACTCACCGAGGTTCTGAAGGCCATTGAAAACGATCAGTATTTCAGCAGCCATGACGCGGTGCAGATGGATATCGGCGCGAAGGTTCTGCCTCACTTCCTGAAGGACAATACAGACAGGAACCGTACTTCACCTTTCGCATTTACCGGAAACAAGTTTGAATTCCGTATGCTTGGCTCCTCCGCTTCTGTGGCAAATCCCAACATTATCCTCAACACCGCAGTTGCCGAAGCTCTGCGCCAGTTTTCCGATCAGTTGGAAAATGTTCCGGCGGAGGATATGGAAACAGCAGTCCACAAACTTCTGAAAGAAACGATCGCCGCTCATAAACAGATCATTTTCAATGGAAACGGATACACAGACGAATGGGTGGAGGAAGCAGAAAAACGCGGTCTTTACAACCTGGTTTCCACTCCTGACGCTCTGCCCTATTATATCTCTGAAAAAAATGAGAAGCTTCTCACAGAGCATAAGATTTTTACAAAGGCGGAACTTTACTCCCGTTATGAGGTAAAACTTGAAAACTATGTGAAGACTCTTCATATTGAAGCATGCACTATGGCTGAGATCATTCAGAAGGAACTGCTGCCCAGCGCTACTTCCTACATGGAGCAGATCGCGCAGACGGCCAGCCTGAAGAAATCCGTTGTTCCGGATATCTCTATCTCCAGTGAAGCCGGTCTTTTAAAGAAGCTCACTTCCCTGGAAGACGCTATGACTGCTGATCTGGAAACGCTGAAGACAGATACCGAAAAGGCGGAAAGCTATGAGGATCTTCTGGAAAAAGCCAGATTCTATCAGAAGACTGTACTGGCAGACATGGATAAGCTCCGTGAGTCCGCCGATGCCGCCGAAATTCTTATTCCGGAATCCATTCTTCCGTATCCTACATACGGAGCCCTTCTGTTTTCTATTTAAGAACAGATCCGGAAAAACGGACGCGGCTGCTGTTCCGCTATAAACAGCATTCATGTATAAAATGGTAAATACAGGGAATATCTGAAAATCATAAGCCACTCATAATTCATTATCGATTTCCTTATCCATACCTTTTCAGGCGTCCCTTTGATCTGCCGCAAAAATACGGCAGGAGGGATATGGTTTTATCACCCGGGTATTCCCTGTTTTACATATTGTGCCTCCCCTGCAAGAAAGGGAGGCATTTTTTATCTGGTCAGTCTTGGAAGATTCCAGTGATAATGCGCCGCCAGATATCGGATCAGGATCACTGCCGCCGAAGCTCCTACCATAGCCGCCACAGCGCCGAAGCCCCGGTAAATATAGACACAGGCGACAGCGCCTACAATGGAGGCGCAGGCATATATATGACGGACAAAAATATAGGGCGGTACTCCGGCCATCATATCCCTTAAAAGTCCGCCTCCCACTCCTGTGATCGTACCGAGGAATACCAGGAGAAAAGTCTGATCCATATATCCGTTATTGATCCCGGTATTCACGCCTACAACCGTAAAAATTCCCAGTCCTATGGAATCCATCACCAGCATCACACGGTCGTAAGTTTCTCTCACATGTCCTTCCAGAAGCTCTTTTTTTACACTCAGCACGAAAAATACAATGCAGGAAGTGATCGTCGCCACAATGGTATATACCGGATGCTGAAACATATTTGGCGGAATAATGCCCAGAACCAGATCCCGGATCATCCCCCCGCCTACGGACGTCACCACCCCCAGCACGCAGACGCCAAAAATATCCATTCCCCTTCCCGCGCCTACCATGGCGCCGGAGGCGGCAAAGGCCACCGTTCCGATCAATTCCATAAGAAATGTTACTGTTTCCTGTATGTTCATCTTTCAAACCTCAAATGTCTTTTTCTTCGGCTATAAGTATAACGCTTCCCTGTCATTCTGAAAAGATACTTCTGTATAATTTTCGATGTCTTTTTTTCATAAAAATTCCCGGCGTTTTCCGCCGGGAATTTAAAATATTTTCGTCACGCTTCTGACGTATACAGTTCCACATTGCTTTGGATCCTGTGAATAAACCTGTCTTTCAATCCATATACAGCGCTGCTCACCACATATTCTCCGTCATTTATAAAAATCTCTATCAGATTTCTGTCCACCAGCACCTCCAGCCGGCATCCTTCCTTCAATTCCGGTGTTTCGGATTTCAGGTGCGTTCCTTCATCATTCGAGAAGACCAGGGTGCGGTCAGTTTTTATTCTGTCATTTTCTCTTTTGATCACATAACCGCCAATATCCACACTTTCTCCGTTTTCCAGGCTGAATCTGGCCATATACCCATTTTTCGAAGCTTCCCGTACATCCGTGATTTGCCGGGAATAGGCTTTTCTTATTTCCGGATGCAGTCTGAAGTAAATATGGTTCTTCTTTATTTCTGCAACACGGGGGGAACAGAACATCCCGATCCACCCTTCTTCCGTAACCTTCGGCATCCTTACCCAGGCTATCATTGTCCTTCTGCCTTTTTCATCAAGTGTCGTCTGAGGAGCATACAGGTCCATTCCATAGTCCAAAAACTGATAGTCGTCAGAAAGCTCCATCTGTCCATCTTCTTCCCTGAGATCTGCCAGGAAACAAATGGCATGGTTCTTCTCCTTCTCATTGTTTTCCGTTAATCCCATGGCCGATACAAGAAGAACGCCTCCGCCTTCCGTCTCAAAATAATCCGGACACTCCCACATCCATCCATACCGCGGGCCTTTGGAAATTTTGTTAAGATATTTCCAGTTATGGAGATCCGTACTGTGATAAAGCAGAACCTCTCCGTACTTTCCATAAAAAGTACTTCCCACAATCATCATCCATCCGTTTTTTCCCTTCCATATTTTGGGATCTCTCGTATGGGTTCTGTCACCGATTTCCGGATCCTGAAGCGCCGGGATGATCACTTCTTTTCCATTTTCATTATCAAAAGTAAACCCGTCCTCCGAAGATATCATAAGCTGGGAAGACTCAAACTGATCATCCAGACATAAATGCGGATCTTCCGGATTTACCGCCTCATATCTTACTCCCGTATAGACCAGGTACATTTTCCCTCCGTCTTCTACGGCGCTTCCGGAAAAGCATCCGTTCCTGTCTTCCTTTAAAGTAGGATAAAGCGCCAGTCCTTTGTGCTCCCAGGATACCAGATCTTTACTTACCGCATGTCCCCAGTGCATGGTTCCCCAGCGGGGCGCATACGGAAAATACTGGTAAAATAAATGATAATAACCTTTATAATAGATAAATCCGTTTGGATCGTTTACCCAATTGTCCGGTGCTTTTAAATGTAATTTCTGCCTCTTCATTTTGCCTCCATGGTTACTGTTCCATATAGTTCACACCTGTGTCCTTATCAAAGAAATGGATCTTTGACGGAATAAATTCAAAACTGATCTGGTCTCCGATCTGAGCGATCTCATATTTTGACACACGGGCCACCGCCTGGCTCTTGCCGAAAGTAAAATACAGATTGTTTTCATTTCCCATAACTTCTGTATCTGTGATCACCGCCGTCTGCCGGTCCGCTTTATCTTTTTCTTCGCCGTGTCCTACGATTTTAATATCCTCTCCGCGGATACCCAGTGTCATTTCACCATTATGTCCTCTCAGTTTTTCCACTGTTTCGCCGGATAAGATAAGGTGTCCGCCGTCTGCAAACCGGACTGTACTGCCTTCCACTGTCACATCAAAGAAATTCATCTGCGGAGATCCGATAAAGCCCGCCACAAACTGATTTACGGGATGATCATAAAGCTCCATTGGTCTCCCTACCTGCTGGATAACGCCGTCTTTCATGATCACGATCCTGTCTGCCATTGTCATGGCTTCTACCTGGTCGTGAGTAACATAAATTGTAGTTGCTCCAAGCTCACGATGCAGCTTGCTGATCTCTGTCCTCATACTTACACGGAGCTTTGCGTCAAGATTGGAAAGCGGTTCGTCCATAAGAAACAGCTTCTGGTTTTTCACAATAGCCCGTCCGAGCGCCACTCTCTGACGCTGGCCGCCGGAGAGGTTTTTCGGTTTCCGGTTACGGTATTCTTCCAGTCCTAGAATCTGGATCGCCCAATCCACCTTTTTCTTGATCTCTGCCGCTGGCATTTTCATATTTTTCAGGCCATATCCAATATTCTTTTCCACAGTCATGTGAGGGTACAGTGCGTAGTTCTGGAAAACCATGGCGATTCCCCTGTCTCTGGGGGCAACATCGTTGACTTTTTTTCCGTCTATAAAAAGTTCTCCCCCTGTAATTTCCTCAAACCCCGCGATCATACGGAGAGTAGTAGATTTTCCGCAGCCGGAGGGACCGACAAAAGCAATGAATTCTTTTTCCTCAATATTCAGATTAAAGTTGTCCACTGTGTTCACTTTTGAACCAGGGTACATTTTACATACGTTTTTAAATTCTATAAAGCTCATTTTTTATCCTTCCTTTGATCCTGTTGATGTTACGCCTTCCACTATCTGTTTGGAAAACAGCGAGTAAATGATGATCACCGGTATGGTGACAAGAGTGATAACCGCAAGAGTCTGTCCCATTGTTGTATTTTCGTTCGATGTAATGGAATTCAGGCCGATCTGAGCTGTCAGAAGATCACTGGAGGTAAATACCAGTGAAGGCCAGAGATAGTCGTTCCATACGTTCAGGAATGTAAATACGCTGACTGTTGCCACAACAGTCTTTGACATCGGAAGGACCATGGTAAAGAAATATTTTACCGGTCCGCAGTAGTCCAGCTGGGCAGCTTCATATACATCGTCCGGAAGACTTACAAACACCTGCCGGAACAGAAAAATATTGAACGGATTTACGATCAGCGGAAGAATATATCCGATGACGGTGTTCAAAAGCCCCGCTTTGGCTATGATCAGAAAGTGGATGGTGATAACTGTCTCTGTAGGAACGATCAGAAGCATTACAATCAGCATCAGCCATTGATCCCGGAAAGGAAATCTGATTTTCGCCAGCGCATATCCGGCAAGGCCATTTACAATTACACTCAATACAATCAGGATCGCCGCATACAAAAGTGTGTTCGCCATGTAGCGCAGAAAATTTGTATCTGTGATGATGGATACATAGTTGTCAAAGAAGCTTCCGCCAGGCGCCGGAGGTATAAAAGCCGCAATGGAATTCATGTCTGCCGTAATGGCCGCATCCGGCTTAAAGGAGTTCGCAAGCATCCAGATTACCGGAAACAGAAAGAAAATGGAGAGAACCAGCAGCACAGCCACCAGAATCCAGTTAATCCGTCTTTGCTTTTTTGTGAACATGTTTTCTTCCCTCCTTGTCTTTTGTCAGTGTGTTCTGTATGATCGTCAGAATAACTACAAATATTGTAAACACAATCGCCATTGTAGACGCCAGTCCCATTTCCCAGTTGACAGTACCTGTTTCATAAATGTCATATACAATGGTGTAGGTGGAATGATCCGGACCTCCGCCGGTCATAACCATTGGCTGCACCAGCATACGGAAGGCTCCGATTGTAACTGTGATGAATACAAAGATGCATAAAGGCTTCAGTTCCGGAAGTGTGATATCCTTAAATTTCTGCCATGCGCTTGCATGATCCATCTCCGCAGCCTCATAAAGGGCAGGATTGATATTCTGCAGACCGCCGAGAAAAATGATCATCTGATATCCGACACCCTGCCACACACTCATAATGGCTATAGAAGGAAGCGCCTGACCGGCACTGTGAATAAACGGCTGGGTGTCGATCCCGATATGCGCCAGCAAAGTATTCAGGATTCCCTCCGGGCTATATATCTGCATCCAGAGAGTAGATACTACTGCCAGGGACATAACCACAGGTACAAAAAAGGCCACCTTGAAATATTTTTTGCAATGAGCTGCCCTGTTGATGGCAAGCGCCAGAAGCAAAGCTCCGCCGCACTGCAGAGGCACAATGATGATTACAAATTTTACTGTATTTAAAAATGACTGTACAAACAGGTCGTCTTTAAAAATATTTATATAATTTTCCAGCCCGACAAAATGTGTCAATTCCGGGTTCAGCGCGAAATAGTCCGTAAAACTGAACCCCAGAGTAAGAAGCATCGGCAGGAACAAAAACAGCGTCAGCAGCACCAGCGCAGGCCCAAAAAACGCCATTCCCATTATTGAATTTTTTCTTTTCATTCTCTATTCCCTCGTATATCGTTCCAGTTTTGCATTGATTCGTTCCACAGCTTTATCAAGCTCCGTATCCGTATCCTTTCCGCCCAAGGCGACACTTTCCAGAACTTCCTGGAAGGATGTGCTTACCTGAGGATAAACAGGCGTCTTCGGTCTTGGATGTCCGTAATTACTGAGCTGGTCGTATAAAGCCTTGTAATTTTCATCTGTCTGGAAAACCTCTATATTTTCAAATGCGCCATATGTGGACGGAAAACTTTTTGCCATTTCCCAGATACGGATTCCGCTTTCTTCTCCGCTCATCCATTTAACCAGTTCTGTAGCTCCCTCTATGTTTTCCGTCTCAGAAGAAGCGGCAAAAGCCCATGAGCCTGTAGGCGTATAGGTTCCGCCGTCCCAGTTATCGCTTACCACATAAGGAGCAACGCCCAGATTGATATCCGGATAACTTGTATAAACTGTATTTACTTCCCATGCTCCGTCAAATTTGAACGCAGCTCTTCCACTCTCAAACAGATGGTCGATAGGCGCTTCTGACATATATTCTTTTTCCACCATAGACCGGAAGAAATTCATAGCGGAGGCGGTCTGTTCGGAATTAAAAAAGCCGTCTACTGTCAGTCCGTCATCGCTTACCAGCTCTCCTCCTCCCGACCAGACGAAAGGAGCAAAATAATAGATGCTTGTTTCCCCAACCGGAAATGTCATATCAAGAGGATATGCGTCTTTTTCCTCCATAAGAGGCTTCAGCTTTTCAAGGATATCAGAAAATTCCGTCCAGGTCCATGGATGATCCGCGTCCGGCACCTGTATTCCTGCCTCTTCCAGTATATCCCGGTTATAGTAAAGACCTACGCTTGACTCCATAACACCCAGAGCATACAGTTTGTCATTTACAGTTCCCTGCTCGATGATAGACGGCAGATATGCACTTTTTTCCTCTTCCGTCATTTCTGCAAGGGGCTGTATAATACCGTTCGCCGCATAAGCGGAAATGTTCGGTCCGTCTACAGTCAGCACGTCCGGCAATCCTCCGGCCATTACAGACGCATTGACCTTATCCGAATAACCTCCTCCGCTGTCATTGCGAGGTACGAATTCAATATCAGCAAAGTACTTTCCGTCAAAAGCCTGGTTAAAACTGTCTACTGATTCCCGGTATGCCTGTCCTTCTTCCGTATCCTCAATTGAATGGACCCAGATGGACAGGTATTCTTCCCCTTCGTCATATCCGGCAAGTTCTCCTGGTTCTGGATCTTTCTGCTGACATCCTGAAAGACAGACAGAAGCCAGTATTACCCCTGTCAGACACAGCAGTCGTTTTCTCATTCCCTCTCCTCCTTTTTGAATTTTATTTTTATGTAACCGGTAAAGTAACCGGTTCCTTTACAAAAAGGATATTATAAAGAGTTTATAATGTCAATGCTTTTTTTAGATTTCGTCATTTGTCACATTTTCTCTGTTTCGTTTCTGTGCACATGTTATAAAACCGGTTTTGTAACCGGTTACTCATTGATTTTTCATCTTTTTTTCTGGTATACTTAAGACAGCGTCTCCCGACAGTCTGTCCGCCGTCCGGATAAAGAGCATCGGAAGAGACTACGAAAAAGGAGTCATGATCTATGAAAAAACAGAAGGTAACCTTTGCGGATATCGCGGCATATACCCATTTCTCCAAAACCACAATATCCCGGTATTTTAATAATCCTGATTCTCTCACTCTGGAAAATCAGCAGAAAATCGCAGATGCCCTTGTAGCTCTTGATTATAAGGAAAATAAAGTAGGACGTATCCTCGCAAGCGGCCGTACCGAATTTGTGGGGATCATTATACCAAATCTTTACATGCATTACTATTCAGAAATGCTGAACCAGATTCTTTCTACCTATGAGACTTATGGCTATAAATTCCTTGTATTTGCAGGAAATGATATGGCAGATGTGGAACGGAAATATATCCGGGAGCTTCTCGCCTACAACATTGAAGGGATGATCATTTTAAGTCCTACACTGAGTTCTGAAGAGCTTGCATCCTATAATCTTCCCGTGGTCGGAATCGAACGGGAGGATCAGTATATCTGCAGCGTCAACACAGATAATTATATGGGCGGAATGCAGGCTGCCAGCCTTCTGAAAAAAAGCAACTGCGATATTCTGATCCATGTCAATGCCAGAATGCCGGAAACTACTCCGGCCTTTGGACGTATTCAGGGCTTCACAGACATCTGTAAGGAAAATCATCTTCCTTATGATCTTACGCTTACGGACCTCGGCAATACTTTCAAGGAAAACCATGAAAAGATCATGAATCTGGTAGACTGCTGGGAAAAGAAATATCCGGACAAAAAGAAAGGGATATTTATGCCCAACGACACGCACGCCAACGTTCTTCTTAACATCCTGATCCAAAAATATGGAAAGCTTCCTGACACATATCAGATCATCGGTTTTGACAACTCTCCCATATCGGAGGAAGCAGTTGTTCCTATCAGTACGGTAGGACAGCAGATCCCCGTCATTACCGGAGAAGCCATGAGCCTTTTATCCTCCCTTATGGATGAAAGAAAAAAAAGAAAACCGGTTCCTTTAAAGGAACCGATCCACAGAGTTATCACTCCTATTCTTATCCGCAGGGCCACAACAAAATAAACATCCGGCAGATGAACCTTCGGCAGGATATTTCCTGTTCAGGTTCATCTTTCTCTTCTCCTCAAAACCTTTCCGTTTCCGGTATTTTTCCAGCAGTCGTTCTTTACTGCCACCGCTCCTCCTACCAGTACATAGTCAAATCCCCGGCAGAGCTGTGCGGGATTGTCAAAATCGGCGGGAGCTTTCAGATTTTCCAGACGGAAGATATTAATATCCGCCGGCCTTCCCTTCTCCAGGATTCCCTGCGCCAGATTTAAAACCTGCGCCGGTTTCCCGGTCATCTTATAGACAGCCTCCTCGATAGAAAAAATCTTCTTCTCCCGTACATAATCCACAAGAACTTTTGGAAACGCGGCGTAGACTCTCGGATGATATTTCCCGCCTGTAGGATAGGTAGCGTCTGAAATTACATTGGCATACGGATCCTTCAGAAAATGCAGCATATCTTCCTCTGAAGCAATGGTATCCAGCATGGTCGCCTGGCATTTTTCAGCGATCAGGATGTCATAAAGCGTATCATAAGGATCTTCTTTACGGATCTTTGCAATCTCCGCAATGGATTTCCCTGTCATTTCTTTATATTCTTCTGAATGGAGGGTGCTGGCATAAATCTGATCGAATCCGGCAAGCTCCACGATATTTTCAAAATGTCTGGACGGTTTTCTAAGGATCTGCGTCAGGTGCCAGCGATATACAGAATCCTGGAGTCTCTCCAGTATCGCTTCCGCTCCTCCCTCCTGGCTTTCCGGAGGAAGAAGATGCACCAACTGCGTGGAGCCTGTAAGATATGGATATAAATCAAAATCCAGGGACACGCCTTCCTCTCTGGCCTGCCGGAAAAGTTCCAGAATTTCCCGGCGGCGGACGCCCCAGTTTTTCTTTCCGATACATTTCACATGACTGACGTGAAGAGGAATATGCAGAGATTTCGCCACCTGTATCACTTCTCTGACAGATTCCACAAATCCGTCCCCTTCGCTCCGCACATGGGTGGTAATAGGAATATCCGTATTCTTTAAAGGCATCAGAGCCTCTGTAAAGCCCTGGACATCATATTCAAATTCCGGCGCATAAGCCACTCCCAGACTGACTCCAAGAGCCCCTGCGTTCAATGACTCTTCCAGATTTTTCCATACAAGGCGAAGCGCCTCTTTTGTCAGTCTTCCCGGAGCATAGCCGGCTGCCGCCGCCCGGATGGTTCCGTTGCCTGCAAGCATTCCTGTATTGACGCTTCTCTTCGCAGACGCAAGGGCGTCCATATAGGAAGCAAAGGATTCCGCCGCAGGACAGAACGGCTTTCCATCTTTGTCTTTTTCCAGATACTCCCCTGGAAGATCCCCTGTAACACTGCTTAAGAAGTCCAGAATCTCTCCGGCATATTTTTTCCCCACAGGAGCCACCGACAGGCCGCAGTTTCCGTTTACCACCGACGTGATCCCCTGGCGGTTCAGAAGTTCGTCATCCCCGCCGCACAGGGCCTTCCAGTCTCCGTGTCTGTGTATGTCGATAAATCCCGGCGTCACATATCCGCCTTTTGCATCCAGGATCCGCTCCGGCGGAAAATTCTCCGGAATTGCTTCCGGTTTTGTGATCTCGCGTATCACTCCGTTTTCAATCACAACATTTCCCGAAAAAGGCGGCTCATTTTTTCCATTTACAATCAGTCCGTTTATTATAATGTAATCTGTCATCGCAATCACCTGTTTTTTATCTACATTTTTTTCCTCTCCCCAACGTAAAACAGATGCCCGGCGGACATCTGTTTTACGTCTCCTTATTCTATAGATTAATACACTCCAACAGCATTTACAAGCTTTTTTGTGATCGGAAGCCAGAACTGCACCAGAGGCCCTGTCAGACATACTGCCACAATGGTTCCTACCCCAACAGTTCCTCCCAGGAAAAAGCCCAGAACTACAAAGAAAAGATCGCAGCCCACTCTTACCCACCTGAATTCCACCTTCTCAATCTTATCTGATAAGATTACTGCCACCAGATCGTTCGGCCCTGTTCCCGCGTTGCTGTTGATCACAATGGACATCCCGGCGGACAGGATCACGCATCCCGCCACCATGCTGACAATCCTTACTGCCATAGCAGCGTCTCCATTGATATAATTCCCGAACAGCCAGGTAAACAGATCAATGATGGGGCCTCCGCAGAAGGCGCAGACCACAGTTCCGGGCTTTACATATCCTTTCGTTGTCAGGAGCATCACCACCATAAGGATACACAGCACGATTACATGTACCGTTCCCACCGTAAGTCCAAATACTACTGATAATCCCTGAATGAATACGGTAAAGGTATCCGTCCCCAGTTCTGACAAAAGAAACAGCGTCACTCCAAGATGAGCCACCGTCAGGCCCAGAAGCAGGACCACCAGCGCCACGGCCCAGTCTTTTATACTTCTGCCGGAAGTGTCAGACGCAAATTTTGTTTTCTTGTTTCCCATAGAATTTCCCCCTGTATCTTCATTTCCAATGCAATTGTATCATATCTGTTTTCTTTCTTCCACTATCTGGAGGCAGCGAAAAAGAAAGACCAGCCGCAGTGCTGTCCTTTCCAGACTGCATTACGGCTGGCTTTGATCGTCAGATTTTTACAGCATTAAACGGTAAATATTTTCCACATCCTTCTGCTTCAGTTCCACAAAACCGCCGAGGGTTCCTGTCCTCACATCTCCATAGCAGGCAGTATGGGCCATCTTTTCGATATCCTCCTCTTTCGCGCCCAGTTCCTTAAGACTTCCCGGCATTCCTATGGATTTCAGAAAACGGCGCAGAGCTTCAATACCGGCCTTCGCCGTCTCCTCAGGATTTTCAAAATTCATTTCACATCCCCACACACGCACCGCAGCCTGAGCAAAGCGCATAACATTATGCTTCAGATTATAAGTAAACACTGCAGGCATAACAACGGCAAGACCGGCGCCATGAGCACAGTCGTATTCCGCGGATAGCTCGTGTTCGATATCATGACTGGTCCAGTCCTGGGTTCTTCCTACGCCGCAGGAGTTATTATGCGCCATCATCCCCGCCCACATAATATTTGCGCGCGCCTCATAATTATGTGGATCTGCGATCACTCTTGGCCCTTCATGGATCATCGTCAGAAGCAGCCCTTCTATCATCCTGTCTGTTACCTCCACCTCTTTTGTATTCGTCAGATACCGCTCATAAAGGTGAGCGATAATATCTGTAATGCCGCAGGCAGTCTGGTAAGGAGGCAGGGTTTCTGTAAGAGCCGGATTCATGATCGTAAATTTCGGGCGCAGGGCTTCTCCCGTTGTAGAACGTTTATACATTCCTTCCTCTTTTGTGATCACAGAGTCCGGGGAGCCCTCGCTTCCCGCCGCGGAAATGGTTGTGATCGTCCCCAGCGGAAGCGCTTCCTCTACAATTTTTCCCTGATAGTAATCCCAAAAGTCTCCGTCATATATCGCACCCGCCGCAATGGCTTTGGCGGAATCAATGGTACTTCCGCCTCCAATGGCAAGAATAAAATCAACCTTTTCTTTTCTGCAGAGATCGATTCCCTCATATACAAGTCCGCTCCTGGGATTTGGTTTTACGCCTCCCAACTCCACATAGGCGAGGCCTTCTTTATCCAAAGATTTCTTTACTCTGTCAAGAAGACCGGAACGAACTGCCGAACCGCCGCCGTAATGAAGCAGGACTCTGCTTCCCCCGAATTTCTTTACATATTTTCCTGTTTCATTCTCTGTATCTTTTCCAAACACAAAGTATGTAGGTGCGTAAAATGTAAAATTGTCCATAATGTAAGTACCTTCTTTCTCCTGATATAATGCCGCATCTGTTTCATGCAAACATATTTTTCCTGATACTTCCATTATAAAACTGCCTCCTGTCCGGTGCAAGAAGGCACTTTCGGTCACCCAGGGAACCTGAGCTTCCCCTTATTCATTAAGCTGTTCCTTTCCGGAAGCATTTAGAAAAGCAGCCGGCTGCCTGCTGTTATAGCCGGCGTCTGCTGCCGTTCAATCGTCTGTACAATAAGCATTTGTCATGATATATTTATCCCCTGCATTTTCATAGCCCCAGTCGCACATCAGTTCCACGATCGGCTGCAAAGTCCTGCCATGATCTGTCATGGCATATTCCACCTGCGGAGGCACCGTAGGATAAACAGTTCTGGAAATGATGCCGTCTTCTTCCAGCTCCCGAAGCTGAGCCGTAAGCGTTTTCTTATGAGCGGTCTTTAAGAAGCGCAGAATCTCATTGTATCTCTTCGGGCCTTCATCCAGCAGATAATGTATGATCAAAAGCTTCCATTTTCCGCCTATGATCTTCAGCGTCACTTCCATTTCGCAGGAAACCTCTATTTTTTCTTTTTCTGTTTTTTCCTGTATTGTATCTTTGTTCTTTTCCGCCATTTTTCTCCTTTTGATCCTTTATTCGCATTTTATAGTCAATACGCTTTCCCTGCGTTCATACCATTGTACTACATTTAAATCTGTCCGAAAAGCAAAAAAAACGATCCGGAGCATATTGCCGCGTCAGATCGTTTTTCTCTTAATTCATATAGTCTGCAGACTGCTCTGCAATTTCAGGAATCTCAATGCATATATAAGATTATTTTTCCACTGGGACTTTCTGATTAAAGTAATCAAGTACAAGCGCGGCCACAACTCCTACAACCAGCCAGAACAGATTGACCGCAAACTGACCTGCAGAGGAAACAAAGCTTCCAAAAGGAATGATCATAACTGTTGCCGCGATGACAATACCGACAATCGCATGGAACGCAAGATTGTAGTGATGATCAAATAATGAGTTTACCGCTTTCGCCAGACAGATCACTGTGACAAGAGCCCCAATACCGCCCGGGATCAGCACAGACATATCAAGATGGCCGATACCGTCTACAAACGGCGTATACAGGCCAAGAGGCATCAGCAACGTGGAAAAGCTCATGCCCGGAGCGATCACACTCAGCGCAAGACAGAAACCGCAGAATAGCAGCCATCCAAAGCTGGGCTCGATTTTTACGGACAGTATATTCAGAGTCCCCAAAAGTATAAAAATGACCACCATAGCAATTCCCATGGAAATAAAGGATCCTTTTGTTCTTCCCTGCTCTCCGGCCTCACGGAAAAGAGAAGGAAGCATTCCGCCGATCAGCCCTACAAAAAGACAGACGGAAGTATCCGGATATTTATTCAGGAAATATGCCAAAAGATTGGCAATCCCCAGAAAACCGATACCCATTCCGATGATCACAGGTATCAGTCTCGGCACATGGGTTTTAAAATTCTTAAAGGGATGGGATAAAAGTTCCATCACCGGTTTATAGATACCAAAAACTACACAGAGTACTCCGCCTGAAATTCCCGGAAGTACAGCTCCCAGTCCGATCAGCGCTCCCTGGAAAACCTGAAGAATCAGGCGTGAAACTGACGGACTGCTTTTTTTGCTCATATTCATATCTGCTCCTATCCGCCCCATGAAAGGGGAATTTTATTCTTCTCATACTTATGTTTAAAAGACAGAGGATATTATATAACAGAATGAAAGATTTTGCCAGTGGTTTTTATGTATTATTTCGTTTATGTCAGTTACTGTCAAGTAGTCGTTGGCAGCTTTCTCTTTGACTTGTCTTTCATTTATGTCTCTCATCTTCCATATAAAAATCCATTGCCTGCTCTTAATTTCACAGAAAAAGGCCCTGAAAACCTTATAATCACCAGAAAACACAGTGTTTATAAAGCTTCCGGAGCCTTTAAAAATATTTCTTCAATTTTGTGGGGAAACTTTGCTTACATGCCCATCTGTTTTGCAACTTCTTGAACCTGAGCCTCTTGGACTCAACCCTCAAAAGTGGCTTACTTACTGACTATTTTCGTGTTTTCCACTAGCAGCTTTGCTTCATTTCATTTTTATTTTACGAAGCTTTTTTTTCGTACAACTTTTTTACTATTTTTCTACTCCCGATACCTGCCTTGTCTTTATTTTCGTAAAGGATTTTATCATTTTCGTAGGATTTATTTTACGAAGGCTTACGAAAACTTCTCTTCGTAAGCAGCCGTCCATCAGGAATTCATTGCTACTTTGAATTTCTCTAATTCGTTTCCCATCATCTCTTCTGATACATGTGTGTATATATCTATTGTTGTGGAATAATGAGCATGTCCCATGAGCTGCTGAACAACCTTTGGGGTAATTCCTTTTTCAAAGCATCGACTGCAGAAGGTATGATATTGTCAAGATTAGTTGACACATTTATCTCAAGGATATCACTGACTATGCTACCAGTTCCAAATCCTCATAATACTGCCTGCGTTTTATCATGGGAGGAAGCCCGTCATTGGCAGAGCAGATCCTCCGATTATTCCAGTAGCTGAGAAAATATCTCCAAATAAGGACCTTTAATTCCTCTACCGTCATCTGCCTTGTGTCATAGCGGTCATAGAGGAGTTC